>Ga0187892_10009215_pt1 | contig 13077 bp, 5 predicted proteins | sample MA1701073metaG_FD_139345 | JGI IMG/M metagenome (GOLD analysis project Ga0187892, IMG submission 139345) | Bio-ooze microbial communities from a basaltic lava cave in the Kipuka Kanohina Cave System on the Island of Hawaii, USA - MA170107-3 metaG ...
CATCCGCTCCAAATCGGTACTGGGTCTTTCGTCGGTAGTCCTGATCTTTGAGGAAGGGACCGATCTACTCGAAGCTCGCCAGATTGTGCAAGAACGCCTGGCCGTCGAGGCCGCACGACTTCCTGCGGCCGCAAAGCCGCCTGTCATGCTCTCGCCGCTCTCGTCGACCAGCCGCGCGCTCAAGATAGGCATGTCGTCGCAAGAACTCTCCCAGATGGAGTTGACGGAGCTTGCGAAATGGACGATACGACCACGACTCATGGCGGTCACCGGGGTGGCCAATGTCGCCATCTGGGGGCAGCGCGATCGTCAATTCCAGGTGCTTGTCGATCCGGATGTGCTTAGAGCGCACGTTGTCTCGCTCGATCAAGTCGTACGCGCCGCCGGAGACGCGGTTGTGTTGGGCGCGGGCGGGTACATAGACACCCCGAATCAGCGCCTGCCGATTCGCCACTACTCGACGATTCTTGAGCCCAACGACCTTGCCCGCTCCATTGTGGCGTTTCGTGCCGGCGCTCCCCTGCGGCTTGGAGACCTGGCCAAGGTCGTCGAAGGTCATCCTCCGCCGATCGGAGACGCCGTCATCAACGACGGCCCGGGTCTGCTCCTGATTGTCGAGAAGCAACCCTGGGGCAATACGCTCGACGTAACGCATCAAGTGGAGGCCGCCTTGGACGCTCTTCGCCCCGCGCTTGCGGGAGTTGAGATTGATTCCACCATCTTTCGCCCGGCCACCTTTATCGAAACCGCGCTCGACAATCTGACCGAGGCCATGGCGCTGGGTTGCATCATCGTTGCCGTTGTGCTGTTCCTCTTCCTGTTCAACTGGCGAACGGCGCTGATCAGCCTTGTGGCCATTCCACTGTCGCTACTCGGAGCAGCGATCGTTCTCTACATGCGCGGCGCGACCATCAACGTCATGACGCTGGCGGGGCTTGTGATAGCTGTAGGAGTCGTCGTCGATGATGCCATCATTGACGTGGAGAACATCGCTCGACGATTGCGGCTTAACCAAGCCGCCGGGAATCCTCGCAGCGCCTTCAGCGTGGTCCTGGATGCCTCGATGGAGGTGCGCAGCGCTGTCGTATACGCCAGCTTCATCGTCATTCTTGTTTTCCTTCCGATCTTTTCGCTGCACGGATTGTCGGGCTCGTTCTTTCGTCCCCTTGGCCTCTCGTATGTGTTGGCAGTGCTCGCGTCTCTCGTCGTGGCACTCACTGTAACGCCGGCGATGGCGCTCCTGCTTCTTCCGAACTCTCATGCACGCCACGAAGATGCACCGTTTTCCGCGTGGATGAAACGTGCATACGCGAGACTCCTGCCCCCGCTTCTTGCGCGGCCGCGCACCATCGTTGTGGCTGTGCTTATTGGGCTCGTCTTGACCGCTGCGGCGGTCCCCATGCTGCGCGAGGAGTTTCTTCCGAGTTTCCAGGAGACCGATTTCCTCATGCACTGGGTCGAGAAGCCGGGCACGTCGCTCGATGCCATGCGCCGCATTACGATTCAAGCCAGCAAGGAGCTGCGCTCCATTCCCGGAGTGCGGAATTTCGGAGCCCACATCGGTCGTGCTGAAGTGGCTGACGAAGTCGTCGGACCGAACTTCACCGAACTTTGGATCAGCATCGATCCGGACGTGGACTATCAGGCGACGCTTGTGCGCATCCAGGGTGTTGTCGACGGATACCCTGGTCTGTATCGTGACGTGCTCACGTACTTGAAAGAGCGAATCAAAGAGGTATTGACCGGCGCAAGTGCCACAATTGTCGTCCGCGTGTACGGGCCCGACATTGAGGTTCTTCGTGAAAAGGCAGCAGAGATCGGCAAGGTGGCCACTACCGTTCAGGGCATCGCCGATCTAAAGGTCGAACCTCAAATCGTGGTTCCGCAGATTGCCATTGAGATTCGCCCGGAGATGGCTTCCGTGTTCGGGCTAACCGCCGCAGATATCCGTACCGCCGCGGCCACTCTCATCAAGGGTACGAAAGTCGGCGAAGTGTACGAACGGCAGAGAGTCTACGAGGTGGTTGTCTGGGGAAACGAGACATTGCGCACGGACCTCGATTCACTTCGGATGGTTCCCATCGAAATTCCAGGCGGAGGCCACGTACCGCTCGGCGACGTGGCCGACATCGCCATCGTCCCGGCGCCCAACGAGATCAAGCGAGAGGGGGCTTCGCGCAGGATCGACATTACCTGCAATGTACGAGATCGGGACCTGGGCACCGTCGCACGCGAGATTGAGCAAAAAGTCAAGGGCCTTTCCTTCGATCGCGGATATCATCCTGAGTTTCTTGGCGAATACGCCGCGCGTAGCGAGTCGCGGAACCGCCTCTTCGCTTTCTCGGCCGTGGCGCTGGTCGGAATCCTTCTCTTGCTCCACGCCGATTTCCGTTCTTTCCGCCTAGCGATATTGGTTTTTCTCACGCTTCCGTTCGCCTTGATAGGCGGCGTGATCGCTGCGTTTCTCACGGGCGGAACGCTTTCCTTAGGATCGCTCGTAGGATTCGTCACCGTTTTGGGCATTGCCGCCCGTAACGGAATCATGCTCGTCAGTCACTATCAACATCTTGAAAAGGAGGGAATGCAGGGTGGAATGGAACTGTTCATGCAGGGCGCTCAAGAACGTCTCGTACCAATCCTCATGACTGCATTATGTGCGGGTTTGGGCCTGCTGCCGCTGGTCGTCGGCGGCAATCGTCCCGGTCACGAGATCGAATACCCCATGGCCGTTGTCATCCTCGGTGGCCTCGTCACGTCGACTATCCTCAACCTGCTTTTCGTACCAGGACTATACGCGCGTTTCCGACCTCCCGTTGTCGCCCCGACCGCTTCTGCGTGAACCACAGCCCGTCGAAAGTCGCTGCAACTTACGGGCTCTCGACGCTGACAAGGTCGATGACCTCGTCTCCGCCGACCACCTCTTCTCGGACCACTCCGATACCCGATGCGTAGTACTTGTACTCGTTCACGTCAGGTTCCAGCGGCGTGAAATCACGAGTTTGCAGAGTCGAGTATTCTGTGCCGTCGATCGTCAGGGCCACATCCAAAGCCACGATCTCAGCCATGTCCTCGGCCTCGCCGGCGTAGTATTCCTGGTGATATACGCTCCCGGTGGTGGGCATGGCCTTCATCACGTGTCCGGGCAGCGCCACAACGCCGAGTCCGGCAACGTCCATCCCCGCTTCCCACGCCCCTTCGTGCGTAATGTCGATGAGGTTGTCGTCCTCGTCGTAGTTGTAATTGTCCACCTCTTCGCCCATGTACCACACGTTGCTCGCGTCGTCCTGCGCATACCAGTCCCGCGTATCCTCGATGAGCACACCATCAAGGTACACTCGATCCCGTACCACGCGCACGGCGATGCCCATTACGTCTTTCTCGTCATCGAGTACATCGATGACGATTTCTTCGGTGCCGTTCTCTGTTTCCCCGCGGTAGGTTCGCTTTACGCCCACGGGCTGCGGAAAATAAACATTGTCGATGGTCGTTGGATCGCTGAACGTGGCGGTGTTGAAATCGGGAACGGTGTCCGGGATCGTGTCTCCTGTTGGCGGCGCGAACAGATTGCACCCCAAGACAAGTAGACTGAGTGTTGTGCCGAAGCCCCCGTGGCAAATAAGGAATGAAGCCCGCATTTTCGAACTCCTTGATATCTCTTGTCAAGCGAGCCGATCGATACGTGTCGAATCGCCTCCTTGGTCAAGCAAGTTTTCTATCTGCCAACGAATCTGTATCCGTTGCTAATTGTCGTCTCCAGGGTAGCGCGCCGCCGCACGTGGGTTTCTTGTGCCAGCCGACTCGCTACTTTTGCTCTTCGTCCTCGTCCCGATCTTGGCCGTTGCCACCCTCCTCATGCACGTGTCGGCCGTCGGGAGTCAGAATCATTTCTCGCCCTTTGCCGTCTTTCTTGAAGTGTACTTCGTATAGGACTACGGTTTTCTTCTCCCACATCAACTTCGTTCCCTTGCCAGCCTCCTTCTCCGCCTCCGTGCGGGTCGGAGCAGGCACTTTGTCGGCGGGGACTTCTTCTTCGATCTCAACCAGATCGCCCCCGTCCGTCACGAGCGCATCTACGTTCCCATCGGCACCCTTCCACGATCCTTCATAGAACGTGTGCCCATGCTCGATCTCCTCCGCGAACTCTGTGAATGCCGCGCCGCCGGCGAGCTTCTTGAGCGCCGCCATCGCCTTGGCCGGCATTTCGGATTCCTTGACTGCGCGTTCTTGCTCAGCGGCCTTCGGCTTTTCCTGGCCCATTACGAAAGCCCCGGTGATCAAAACCAAGCCGACAACGCTCCCAGTTGCGATTGCTCTTCGTATCATTGCTTTCCTCCTAAGATCTTGTTCCAATCACCCATCGCGATGTACCAACGCCCGATTACTGAGGATTATACCGGCGGCATCCACCATCAACAGAATGTCATCGTCCGGCATAACGCGTAGGGTGAGGTGGAGCGCTCCTATCGTCGCTCACGCCCAAGGCCCGCGTCCGCAGCCGAACGATTACTGGCGTTAGCCCTGCAAGAGTCGACACCCAGGCACGAACCTGAGAACACTGCGGGCGGGGGTGAACCTGTCGCCCGCCCCGCAGGCGCAACTGTTTTAGCGAAAAGGACTTACGAATGCCCAACACAACAGTATCGGGTAGCTATCTGGTACTGAGGGCCGGGGGTTTGCATCCCCCCGCTCGGCTCGATCTGCGGGCGGTTTATGAAACCGCCGTCGAATTTCGGCAACTCCATGCCGCTACGCGCTTTACGGGCACTACAAGAAACGTTTTGGGAGCGCTTACCGCGAGAGTCTGCGGCTTCTTGGGACCGTGGGTGATTCTGGCTCTCGTCCTAGCCACAAGAATCCGCTTCCCGAGCCATTTCCGGCCCGCAGGCGGACCATGATGGGGTACTTGCCCGAACAGTCATCGAAACATCTGTCACCCGTACTGACCCAGGAGTGAACGGGGGTCTCGGCTTCATCTCGGCGTCTTGCGGAGCCCGTGCGGAACAACAAGAAAGCAGCTAGGGCTTGCGATGGGGGGAAGCGATGTCGGGTTATGCTCCCGTCCAAGTGCGATTCCGCATCGCTTCGATGACCGCCCGTGGCGCAAGGTGGTCGAGGTAGCGAGCGGTGGTGGTGATGGAGGCGTGGCCGAGCTGCTTGGAGATGATGCCGATGGACCCAGAGCTTCGAAATGCGGCTGTCACCTTCCAGTTCGTGCTCGCGCTGATCGGCGTGCTCAGGGAACACCAGGGCTTCGAAGCGGTGCCCGCCCATCGTGCCCTTCACCCAGGACCCGCCGCCGACGTCGCGGGGGCAAATTCGGGTGATCGTCAGCGTCTCCAGCAGGTCGCTGGCAACAATGTCTTGGTTGGTCATCATGGGTCCGTTGGTCGTCACAACCTTCTCCTTCGCATTCGGTACGCCCCATGCGTACACCCCCATGAGGGCAAGTTCGGCGAAGCAATGCAAGCGAAAAACCTCTGGAATTCTTGGTATTCTCGCATCTTTCGCGGACATTCGGTGACACCGGACGGAGCGCGGCATGACCGAAACCTTGCATGAATCAAGGCCGAATGGAATGAAGAGGGAACGCATAGAGACAGTTACTACCCGGGAGGCCGAAGTGTCGCGCAGCGACTGCACGGGAGAGCCAATTTGCCCACCCATGGCGTCAGCGGCCGTTTGCCGTTGGGCACGATGGATCGGCATCCTGCGGAGACGTTCGACGGGATTTAATTGGGGAACGGCAGAAGGACTCCCTTCGGTGAATGGCGACCAGGGCTTCTTGGTAACTCAGGGCTGCTTGAGGGCGTACATCAGGTAGGAAACCGCCACGTCGACATCAAACATTGCGGTCTCGGGTTGGCGATTGACCAGATTGATCGCTGATATCATCAGCGTCGGATCGTTGTCTCCCAAGGCACAACCAAACGCAATCAATTGGCGGAGACCCAGATTCTCGAAATAAAGACGCGTGGTGACCTTCTGGTAGTCGTTCTGGGGGACCCTTTTGGGCGGCTGAGGGACGCTGTCCTGTCAATACCAGAGCGCTTCGAAGCGTTTCGGAGATTAGCCTCGCAGACTGCTCGGATTGCCATGGAATCAGTGACACTGAAGGCGATCGGGCAAGTCCGTCTTGTGGCGATTATGAAGTTTGTAATTGTGGACGGGTTCCTTCGCAAGTCGTGCCCCCCCTGAGGCTGGCGGGCCTCCTGGATACGATCTGGTGGTCGAAAGATTGGGTTTTATAGATGGTGGAGATCAAGCAGCCGACCACGATGGCTCCGGTCCCACACGCTGGCGCAGTGGGGGGGAAGGCGACAGGGGCTGTTGCGGGCCTCACTCCGATGGCCACCGACTCAGTCCTGGCTTGGCTAGGTTGGCGTGCAGCGGTAACAATAAGGATTACTTGCAATCGGCGTACACGGGCATAGCATAACTTCCATAAGCCTTTCCGAGGCCCAACCATGTTGCCTGGGCCATCGTTGGAGAACGGGAAAATGAGGTACAGTCGGATGCTCGATCGGCACCGGTCGCATTTGCCCGGTACACTCCTGTCTTTAAGCAGTCTCTCACATCGTGTTCTATCTGTTCAGTATTCAGGAGTTGAAACCATGAAGCGATCAATCCTCGGATTCATTACGTTGTGCTTGCCCACGGCGCTGGGCTTTGACGGAGAACAGGGACGCACCAGTCAGGGGCGAGGCAAACCGCCCGTTTCGGAAGTCCAGTTGCTTCCTTCGGTGGAGGCAATCGACTTGCGTGCATTCACTGAAGAGGTCGAGGATATTGAGCGGGAACTTGCCGAGGCAATCGGTTTCAGCCGCGACGATCTGCTGGCGATGTACGGCCGGTCGTCCGCGGCTTCGGGGCGGTTCGACGTAGCGGCGACGGCCTACGCAATGTTCCTCCGCGAGTTCGGCACGAATCATCCGAACTCGGGGAACGTCGCCGGGAGGTTGGCCGATTGCCTATTCCCATTCAAGTACGATGAGATCAACGTCGTACACACCCCGTCCGGCCCCCGGCTTGATCCAACATGGCGGATGGGCTATACGCCTCGACCGCAGCATCTTCGACAAGCCGATCCCGCCTTTGAACTGGCTGCCTTTCTCGCCCACGATCAGCACGTCAAGGGATCGACGTTACTCAAGCTCGGTTGGCTTCATCGGGTGCTTGGTGATTGGGATGCCTCGACCGCCGCGTGGGATCGCTGTGCCAATGAGGCGGCACGAACCAAGTCCGGTGCGGATGCCCTCTGGCTGGCCGCAGAGAATCTGGAATGGACCAACCATCCCGCTGAGGCCGCCGAGCGCCTGGGGCGCATTCCAATAGAGAATCCCGATGACGCTCGGACTCCGGCAGCGGTAGACCGAATCGAGAATCTGCAAGCGGAGGCACGTCGGTCGCCAGAGTGGCTGTCCGATCCGGTGAACTCGCTGGTTGCGGAGAACGAGAGTCGTGCTGCCACTCGCTCACCGTTCGAGGTCTACCGATCGGTGGTCCAATGGCTTCAACGGCGTGCCGAACACGAAGCCTTGATCGCGGTCAGTCGATGGGCAGCAACACAGGATGGTTGGCCAATCATGGATCGAGTACATGCCCTGCTCAACTTAGTGGACGCACTGCTGAGAGAAGGTTCGCCGAGTGACGCCGCCCGGTACGAGGCTGCGGAGGCGTTGCGGCATGTTGCTGAGACGGCCCCGGATGACGCTTGGGCGGTGCCCGCCGCGATGTGCAACTATCGGCTGCTCATTGAGCTTAAGCAGTACCAAGAAGCCGATCGTTTCATCTTCGAGTTTGGACAGGGACGCATCTCCACGCAGCCTTGGGGGCCAGTATTACTCATCATTCAGATTGAAAGCTTGGCAGCGCGCGGGGAACAAAATCGTGCCGAACTAACGTTGCTGCGGTTACGGACTTTGCACCCAGATTATGATCTGACGGGGCTCGATTGGCTGCGCGTTGCCGGAACGAAAGAGGGAGAACAAGAATGACCACTTCATCGCTACGCCGGAGCTTGGCTGCGTTCGCTGTTTTTTGGGCGTTGACTGGAGCGGTCCGTGGTCAGATCACGTCGAATGCTGGCGACGGGTTTCTGAATGCCCCGTATCGCGGGACAATTACATCGTTACGCGAAGCTTGTGAGGACATTCCCTACGGAGAGGTACGACCACACTGCGAGCCTTTTTCAGGAGCGGGCCTTCTCAGCAGCTCAATGATAACGGTTGAATCGGTCGGCATGCTCGGCTGGGATCGGAGCGTAATTCGACTCTTTGAAGGAATTGACGCATCTGGCCCCGAAGTGGACTTAAGTACCGGTCCCAAGTCGATCTCCGTTTTGGGTCAGAACTTCAAGCGGTTCTCGGTTAAGGCCATCGGGACGAAGACACTTACCCCTCAGAAATTCCAAGTTCGCTTCAGCTACTCGACGACGACTGGCGGTCCGACAACCGATACCCAAACCTGGTTTGTTGCACCCTTTACGAATTCGTTCCTACCTAGCATAGGTCAATCTGAAGCATTTCTATTTGGCACACCGATCCTGAGCATAAGCGCTGGCGCTGCAACACTCGTGGTGCGCACAGGACAGACAGCGGTGATGATCGGCGCCACTTTCGAGGTGAGAGATTCGCCTCTCGGTCCGTCCGGCGTGGACGGCTCGACGATGGCGACAGCGGATGTAGTGTTTCCAGGCTCGGCGGAGTCCGTGTTCCTGCCAAACATCGTGCAGTTCCGACTCAACGAATCGTCGTACGCCAAGGCGGCATGGGGTACGCCGTGGCCGGGTCACTTAATCGGATTTTACAATTCAGGCAGTTCCTTTGGTCCTGATGGCACTTCTCTCCGTATCCGAGCAGGCTCGCCGGCCAATGGCGTTCGCCATTATGATCAACTGCGCCCCAGAGGGCTTGCCGGGATACAGGCAATAGTGAACTTCAGTAATGTGGGGAACCTGACGCTCATATGCGATCAAGCAACTCCGACAAACCACTGCATTACGCTGACTCGCACCGCCGGAGCGGTGACTGGCATTACGACATCTGACGGGCGTGGTTGGAACATTGTGCCCGACGGGAACGGATGGATCACGGTGATCAATCCCGTTAGTGGCAATGGGAAACGGTCGTTCACCTACAACTCTCAGGGCCGTGTTACGAGAGTGAGCGACGATCCGAATCCCCTTGTCCCACCAATGTATGAGTTCATTTATGCGATCGACGATGACGGCAACCCCACGATCCTGAAGGAAGAGAAACGCTTCGTGGACAACGCCATGCAGACCGTGGTGCGCCACTGCGTCAAGCTCCCCGCTGGTTCCCCTCCCGATCCTAACTGCCCTACCGTGACTGATAGCCTGGAATATCGGAGGGAATACACGGGCAACGGCGCAGAGTATCGTCAATTCGATTTCCATTACGACTCGGCCAACAACTTGGAGCACCGGCTGGTAAGCATCACGTCTTACGACGATGTAAACGCGGGCGGGACACCCCATACGACGACCTACACCCATGACGAGAACAACGCTTCCGGTTCGATGGCCATCACTCGCGTGGACCTCCCGGACGGAACGAGGATCGAACATGAGTATGATTCCCACATCTGTACCCAGCCGGTGAGTCCCTCCTGCCCTGACGAAGCGGCTTTGGACTTCGGTTTCCGCACGAAGTCGACGCGGTCCAGACCAGGCGCGAATCCGCCCAATATCCTCACCACTCTTGATGTAGACTATGAGTTCTTTTACACAGGATCGGGACAGATACGGTTGTTCTACCAGCCAAGGATCGTCAAGCAGCGCGACGGACGCGGTCCTTTGTCCGAAGTGACGTTTGATTATGAGAACGGTTTCAACGATGAGAACCTTGACGATTGCGAGGGACAAGTCTGCAACCAGTTGTTAAAGCGGACGGGGCCGACGATCGCATTGGGCACATCGGGCATTCGAATGCTCGAAACAAGGTTCACTTACGACGGCAACCGGATGCTCATGCGTGAGGAAATGGACTTCGCATCCGGGATGCACCGGGCTACCGAGCTTGGATATGACAGCATTCTGCGATTGACCACGCAAACCGCCGATCCGAGCGGCGAGAATATCCTGACGCGATTTCTCTACTGCGACACGGCGGCCACACAGGATCGCATCACCGTGGACCCGGACGGGTATTGGTCGCGGACCCGCTTTGACAATGATGGACGTGTTACATCCACGGAGCAATTCCTAGTGGCCCGCGTCGGGGACCCTGGCGCGTTCAACGCGGGCTGCACGCAGCCACTGGATTCCCCACCCCCGGCAGTATACAAAACCACAAACAGCTACAACACCCATGGGTTCCTCGAGCAACAGATCATCGAAAACAAGGATCAGGATGGAAATTCGCTGGCACCGGACATCACGACCACATTCAGCCCCGATCGCTTGGGTCGCGTCACCTTGCAAACCGTCGATTCCGGCGGCATCGGTCAGGAGTTCAACTTCAATTACAACTGGCTCGGCGAGATCGAGCGCCAGTTCGATACCTTGGGTCGGGGAACGAAACATACGTATGACGGGCGGGGCCTGGTCATATCCGAAATCCCGCTTGCCGAAGTCGAAGTGCCGGTCACGAATCTGATCACGACCTTCACCTACGACGCGATGGGGAATTTGCAGTTAACCAATCCTCCGACTCGCCCGGCGGGTTCGCAGGAGGAACGTACATACGATCACTTTAATCGGCTTGAAAAGATCATTCGCCATCCCGGAACTGACGGCGGGAACACCATCACGACAACCTTCACTTACGATGCCGCCAACAACATAACGCGGACAGTCGTAGAAGAAGGCACTCCGACCGTCGTACTGTCCGATTCCACGGCTCAGTTCGATGAAGGCAGCTTCAATTTCCGGTCACGTCAGCGTGCGGCTTCTGGTGTGGATGATGATACCAAAGACGCGGTTACCGAGCGAAAGTTCGACTGGGCCGGGAACGTCACCGAGGAGAAATCGCTCGGTGACGCCACCGTAGCTGATCGAATCATCACCACCGTGTACGACGGAGCGAATCGCGTCGGCGAGGTTTCGGACAATCTGGGCAGTGAGACCATCTTCACTCGCGATGACCGCGGCAACGTCACTGAACAGTCGGTCAAGATCGACGAGAGCAATTCCGCCGTCACCAGCACGGTCTACGACGCCCTGAGCCGTGCCATTCAGATTACCTCGCCGGAGGATGGGATCGGCGGTAGGCCGGATCGGATCCGGCGGTATGACTCTCGCGGGAATCTACTCCACGAATCGTTGAGAGACGCTGTTGGCGCGGCGAAATTGACCACGGTTTTTGCTTACGACAACGCTGGACGACAAACACGGCAGGCAATCTTGGCGAATGCAGGGGCTCCGACGACCGCGGCTGACGCCAGCAAAGCAACCGACCGCGTTGTGGACTCCGAGTACGACGCCGACGGTCGCTTGCGTTTTCGACACACCTACAACAATGGTACCTCCGCCCAACTCACTACCGAGACCACATACGATGACCTCGGCCGCATTGACCGGGTGACCGATCCGTCGGGCAGCTATACGGACGAGGACTACACAACCAACGGACGGTTGTCGCAGCGGGTCATCTCCGATGGGGTGGGCACCCGGACCTTCACCTTCGGCTACGACGGCCACGATCGGGTCAAAGAGCAAACTGCACTCGGCTCGCCCAATCTGGTCACCATGTTCACGCTGGACGGCCTGGACCAACAGACCCGGATCACAGACCCCAGAGGCATCGTCACGCGGACAGAGTTCGATTTGGTGGGCCGACGGAAAGCGTTGGTCGAAGATGACAGTGGTGATCTCCAACGGCAGACCGATTTCGGCTACAACCGCCTGAGTCAACTCATCACCCAGACGGCGAAAAACAAAACCAGTACAGGGACGCCACTAGCCGACCAGCTAACGACGTATCGGTACGACAGCCTAGGGCGGCAGACCCGGATCGTCTATCCCGATGCTCTGCCCGCCCAGCACGACGATCCGACCAACTGCACCGATTGCGTACGTCAAACGTTTGACCTGGCCGGTCGGATGACGCAGCGACTCGACCAGCTCGCCGTTCATACCACGAATCTCACCTATGACGATCGTGGCCTGGTTCTCAGTCGAACCACCGGAACGGATCAGGACACATTCGAGTACGACGCCGTAGGGCGGCTGACGAAAGCCGATCGTGGCACGACTTCTGATCTCGACGCCGTTTCGCACTCGGAAATGGCGTACACCGATCTGGGGGACCTCGGTTCCGAGATCCAGGCCATTCCTGGGAATTCGCCGACCCCGCGTACCGTTGCCTATCTTTACGACCAAGCCGGGAATCGCAAGCAGTTGACCTTTCCCGGCGGTGAGGTGCTGGCCTACACGCCGACGAGCCTCAATCAGGTGGATACGGTCAGTCTGAATGGTGATTCATTCATCGACTACGACTATAAGGGTCGTCTACTCGATAAACGGCGTACGATCACGACACCCGGCGGGACAACGGCCTATGAGTATGACGTGGGCTACGACTCTTACGGGCGGATCAATTCGATTGCCAACAGCTTCCAGCCCAGCGGCGGAAATCCACAGACAGTGGTAGCCTACGCCTTCACCCACGACAAAAACGGTAATCCGCGCACCCAGACGGCGACGGTAGGCCTGGCGGACTTCGTCGCGGACGACCGCGAATTCATCGTCGATCGCCTGAACCGCCTGACGGGGACGGAGTATTTCGAGAACGGGCAGGTCGAATCGACGATCTTCGATCTGGTCGGCAACCGCGAATCGCACACGAACCGCGCCGGAATGGTGACGGCCTATGAGACGGTCAACGAGGCCAACGAATATGCGACGATCCAAACGCCTCCTGCACTACCTGTACCGGTGACCTACGATACCGCCGGGAATCTTAAAGTGGATCAGGCTGGACGGCAGTACTTTTACGACGAGCACAATCGGCTGAAACAGATCAAGAATTCCGGAAACGACGTTCTCGCCGACTACACGTATGACGCCTTGGGCCGCCGGATTGTCAGCACGATTGGGGGCGCCACGACGCGGTACTA
>Ga0187892_10009216_pt1 | contig 13077 bp, 12 predicted proteins | sample MA1701073metaG_FD_139345 | JGI IMG/M metagenome (GOLD analysis project Ga0187892, IMG submission 139345) | Bio-ooze microbial communities from a basaltic lava cave in the Kipuka Kanohina Cave System on the Island of Hawaii, USA - MA170107-3 metaG ...
AGGCGATTAGGGCGCCGCCTCGCGCCCTCACTTCTTCACCGGCGTCACCGCCCATGCGCTCGGCGTCGGCGGGCGAGCCCTGCCGCGTGGTCTCGAAACAATGGACGCCGTCAAGCGTCAGGGCATGGCCACGGAAATTCAGTAGACCATCTTGAAGCATGGCGTGCCCGGCAAGCGGCGTGCGGCAGGAGCCGTCGAGGGCGGCAAGGAAGGCACGCTCGCATGAAACAGCAATTTCCGTATCGCGATGATTGATCGGGGCCAGCAGCGCGCGTGTTGTCTCGTCATTCTTCCTGATTTCGAGGCCAATGGCACCCTGGGCGATAGCGGGCAACATCACATCCATGGGAACGAGCGAGGTGATCTTGCCGGCGAGGCCAAGCCGGTTAAGGCCGGCGGCGGCGAGGAATGTTGCATGGGCCTCACCGGCCGCGAGTTTGCGCAACCGGGTCTCCACATTGCCACGGAACAGAACGGTTTTAACATCGGGCCGCAACCGCAAAAGCTGGGCGGTGCGGCGTACCGACGATGAGCCGATGGTGGCGCCATAGGGAAGCTCCGCGATGCTCGCAGCGACGGGGCTGAGAAAGGCTTCGCGGGCATCCTCGCGCGGCAACAGTGTGGAGATGACGAGCCCGTCGGGCAGGCGGGCCGGCATATCTTTCATGGAGTGCACCGCGAAGTCGATAGTTCCCGCCAGCAGGGCTTCCTCGATCTCCTTGGTGAACATGCCCTTGCCGCCCACCTCGGTCAGCGGCCGGTCACGAATACGGTCGCCGGTCGTCGCGATGGTGACGATCTCGATCTCGTCCTCGCCCAGGCCATGGGCCGCCATCAGGCGGTCACGCGCTTCGCGGGCTTGGGCTATGGCAAGGGGCGAACCTCGCGTGCCAATTTTCAGGCGGGGCATTTGCAAGTCATATCCGGCGGATGCTAGAGCGGGGCACCTCTTAGACCGATTGAGCGGAAACGTCACCAGCCCCATGGCCGCAGCGGCGACACATATTCTCGGCATCGAAACCTCCTGCGACGAAACCGCCGCCGCCGTGATCCGCAGGAATCCCGATGGCTCAGGAACGATCCTTTCCAATGTGGTGCGCTCGCAGATCGGGGATCATGCGCCCTATGGCGGTGTCGTGCCGGAGATCGCAGCGCGTGCCCATGTGACGGTGCTGGATGCGATAATAAAACAGGCGCTGGCGGAATCCGGGCTGGGCTTCCGCGAGATGGATGGCATTGCCGCGACCGCAGGGCCAGGGCTGCTGGGCGGCGTCATCGTCGGCCTGACAACGGCCAAGGCGATCGCACTCGCTCATGGCAAGCCGTTGCTCGCGGTTAATCACCTCGAAGGCCATGCGCTGACGCCCCGCCTCCTAGGCCCTTGTGCTTTTCCCTATTTGCTGTTGTTGATTTCAGGCGGCCATACGCAGTTTCAGAGTGTGGATGGGGTGGGCAGCTACCGCCGCCTTGGCACCACCATCGACGATGCGCTGGGAGAAGCCTTCGACAAGGTGGCGAAGTTGGTCGGGCTGGGTTATCCCGGCGGTCCGCAGGTGGAGACTTGCGCCAGGCGCGGCAATGGGTGGCGATTTGATTTCCCGCGGCCGCTGAAGGGGCGGAATGACTGCAATTTTTCTTTTTCCGGCTTGAAGACGGCGGTGCGCGAGACGGTACACGATATCGCCCCGCTTTCGGATCGGGATGTGGCCGATGTATGCGCCAGCTTCGAGGCGGCGGTGGCCGAGACGATGGAAGACCGGCTGGACCATGCCATCGAAATTTTCCGCAAGCTTCACCCCGGCGTGGAAACACCGGCTCTGATCGTGGCGGGCGGAGTTGCGGCGAATGCCGCCCTCAAGGCGGTGTTCGAGCAGCAGGCCGCGATCCATGGCTTCCGGTTGATCGTGCCGCCGCCCGAACTTTGCACCGACAACGCCGCGATGATTGCCTGGGCGGGCGCTGAACGTCTCGCCGTGGATTTGGTGGATGACCTCGATGTGGCCGCCAGGGGGCGCTGGCCGCTCGATGAAACCTCCGTGCCCGTTTATGGCTCCGGCAAGCTCGGGGCCAAGGCATGAAGCGCCGCATCGGCATCGCCGGCGCCGGCGCCTGGGGCCGGGCGCTGGCTCATGTGGCGGGGCTGGCGGGACACGACGTCTCGATCTGGCCGCGCGGACACGTTCCGAAGGGACACCTGTGCGATGCCGTGATTCTTGCCGTTCCAGCCCAGGTGGCGCGTGAGGTTCTGACGGTCATCAAGCCAGCCGTGCCAACGGGCCTGCCGCTCATCATCGCCGCCAAGGGTATTGAGCAAGCGACCGGCCGGTTTATGAATGAGGTCGTGGCTGAAGTTATTCCCGGCGCACGGGCCATGATTCTCTCGGGTCCAGGCTTCGCCGCGGATGTGATGCACGGGCTGCCGACCGCGGTGGTGCTGGCGGCGGCAACCCTGGCCGAAGCCAGCGAATGGGCGGAGGCGCTGACGGTGCCTTCTTTCCGCATCTATAATTCCGACGACGTGCGCGGCGTCGAGATCGGTGGTGCCTTGAAGAACGTTCTCGCCATTGCCTGCGGCATTGCCGATGGCCGTGGCCTCGGCGACAGCGCGCGGGCCGCCCTGACGACGCGAGGCTTTGCCGAGCTAATGCGCTTCGGGCGCAAGCTCGGCGGCAAGCCTGAAACGTTGGTCGGGCTTTCGGGGCTGGGCGATCTTCTGCTCACCTGTTCCAGCAGGCAGTCGCGTAACTATGCTTTCGGGCTTGCCATCGGCGCGGGATGCACGGTGGCGGAGGCCTTCGCGCAATCAACGGGCGTTGTCGAAGGCGCGTTCACCGCGAAGATCGCCTTCGAACTGGCCCAAAGGCACGGGGTCCCCATGCCCATCGTCGATGCGGTTCACGCCATTGTCGACGAAGATGCGAGCCCCGATGCGGAAATCGCCCGATTGCTGGCACGGCCGGTGGGACGGGAAATGGAGACTGCGTGATGGCCTATTGGTTGTTCAAATCCGAGCCCGATGTCTGGTCGTGGGAGATGCAGAAGGCCAAGGGCAAGGCCGGCGAAGAGTGGACCGGGGTCCGCAACTATCAGGCGCGCAATCACATGCGGGCGATGAAGCTTGGCGACAAGGGGTTCTTCTATCATACGGGCGATGTCAAAGCGGTTGTGGGCATCGTCGAGGTGACGAAGATCGCACACAAGGATTCAACGGCGAAGGAAGATGCCTGGGAGTGCGTCGATATCAGGGCTCTCCTCGATGTACCGAAACCCGTCAGTCTTGAGGCAATCAAAGCCGACCGCAGGCTCAAGAACATGGTGCTCGTCAATAATTCGCGTTTATCGGTGCAGCCGGTCACGGCGGAGGAGTGGAAGATCGTCTGCGACCTCGGCGGCGTCAAGATGCCGCCGAAGCTGGCGTGAGGAGGAGAAATGTCCGAAAAAATCTATGCGGTGCCGGCGGCTTGGAAAAAAAGGGCTCATGTCGATGATGCAGGTTACAGGAAGATGTATGCGGAATCTGTCAAGGATCCGGCGAAGTTCTGGGGCAAGCAGGCCAAGCGGCTCGACTGGTTCAAGACCCCGACAAAGATCAAGAACACCAGCTTCGAATATCCGAATGTCTCCATCAAATGGTACGAGGACGGCGTTCTCAATGTCTCCTGGAACTGCATCGACCGGCACCTGAAGAAGCGGGGCAATCAGGTTGCGATTATCTGGGAGGGCGACGATCCCTATTATGATAAAAAAATCACCTACAATGAATTGCACGAGCAGGTCTGCCGCTTCGCCAATGTGCTGAAGAAAAACGGCGTCAGGCGCGGCGATTGCGTCACCATCTATCTGCCAATGATTCCGGAAGCGGCCTATGCGATGCTGGCCTGCACGCGGATCGGCGCGGTTCATTCGGTGGTGTTCGGCGGCTTCTCGCCGGACTCGCTGGCGGGGCGCATCACGGACGCCAATTCCAAGCTGGTTGTTACTGCCGATGAAGGCCTGCGCGGAGCCAAGAAGGTGCCGCTCAAGTTCAACACCGACGAGGCGCTGAAGAAATGCGCCGGCGATGAGAAGGTGATCGTGGCGCGCCGTACGGGCGGGGCCGTCACCATGAAAGCGGGGCGCGACGTCTGGTACCATGAAGAGGCGGCGAAGGTTTCGGCCGATTGCCAGCCGGAGAAAATGAGGGCGGAAGACCCGCTCTTCATTCTCTACACATCGGGCTCCACCGGCAAACCCAAGGGCGTGCTGCATACGACGGGCGGTTATCTCGTCTATGCCGCGATGACGCATCAATATGTGTTCGACTATCACGACGGCGATATCTACTGGTGCACGGCGGATGTGGGCTGGGTGACGGGCCACAGCTATATCGTCTACGGCCCGCTGGCCAATGGCGCCACGACGCTGATGTTCGAGGGCGTTCCCAATTATCCCACGAACTCGCGCTTCTGGGAGGTGATCGACAAGCACAAGGTCAATATCTTCTACACAGCGCCCACGGCGATCCGCGCGCTTATGGGAGCTGGCGAAGAGCCGGTGAAACGCACGTCCCGCAAGTCGCTCAAGCTTTTGGGCTCGGTCGGCGAGCCGATCAATCCGGAAGCCTGGGAATGGTATCACCGCGTGGTGGGGGACGGGCGCTGCCCCATCGTCGATACCTGGTGGCAGACGGAAACGGGCGGCATTCTCATCACGCCGCTCCCCGGCGCGACCAAACTTAAGCCCGGGTCGGCCACCAGGCCTTTCTTCGGCTGCCAGCCCGCGCTGGTCGACGACAAGGGCGCTATCCTCGAAGGTGCTGCGTCCGGCAATCTCGTCATTCTCGATTCATGGCCGGGCCAGATGCGCACGGTGTTCGGCGATCACGACCGTTTCGTGCAGACGTATTTCTCGGCCTACAAGGGCAGGTATTTCACCGGCGACGGCTGTCGCCGCGATGAGAATGGCTACTACTGGATCACGGGACGCGTGGACGACGTGCTCAATGTTTCCGGTCACCGGCTTGGCACGGCGGAAGTGGAGTCGGCGCTCGTGAGCCACAAGCTTGTCTCGGAGGCTGCCGTCGTTGGTTATCCGCACGACATCAAGGGCCAGGGCATCTATTGTTACGTAACGCTGATGGCGGGTGAAACCGGCTCGGAGGATTTGCGCAAGGAGCTGGTATCGCACGTGCGCAAGGAAATCGGTCCCTTGGCCAATCCCGACAAAATTCAGTTCGCGCCGGGCCTGCCGAAGACCCGCTCCGGCAAGATCATGCGGAGAATTCTCCGCAAGATCGCCGAGGACGATTTCGGCGCGCTCGGCGATACATCGACCTTGGCCGATCCGGCAGTGGTGGATGATTTGATTGCAAACCGGCAAAACAGGAAAGAATAATTAGCGGCAGCTTCTGAACCAGCCCATGTCGAAGTGGAAATGATCGGCATGGTCGGCATTGTAGTCGGGGCTGAGCACGATGTTGAACCATTGACAGGCCCGGCTGCGAACGTCGCGCAGGAATCGCGCGGCGGGACCGCCGCCATGCCAGTCATTTTTCAGTGAAATGCCGCGCCCATCGGCCAGGCCAAATCCGGCCAGATCGAAGGCATTGGCGGTCGCATGCTGGCTCTGCCGCCAACTGCCCCGGATCGTGCGGCAGGAATAGCTGCCGAAATGATGGATGCGGTCCACATCCGAGCCGAAATGGCGGCGCGCCAAGGGCTGGATGCCGTGGCGCTCTAGCAGATAGAGGCGCAGCGCCAGATCGCAGCGCATCTCCTCCGGCTCGAAACTGGCGCGTGACAGGCGCGAAAGCATAACTGTCCCTCGCCGGTAGCAGCCCGGTTCATCGGTGCGCTCTGGCATTGCCTGAACGTCCACGCCTGCCTTGTGAAAGACGGCAATGCAGGCGCGGGTGTTGCCCGACAACATCCGCAATTTGATTGGTGTTATGAAATTGGGTTTTGCCGAGAGGTCCAGTTGGACCAGGGGATTGTAGTCGTCCGGAATGAAACGCTTTACCGCTGCCCCAAACAAGATCGCCGCCAGCACCAGCACGATCAGAACCAAACCCGAAACCCTTGACCCGAGCCGCATTCGCCGGTGTTGAATGGCGCAATGCGTTGAAATTGCGGCATTTGCGATATGGCAGCGCGCCAGCTAGAACTGGCGGCAGCGAGGGGATACGGAATCATGACTGAAACGAAACCGGCGGCGCGGCCCTTGTCGCCGCATCTGCAGATTTACCGGCCGATGCTTACGATGATGATGTCCATCATGCATCGCATTACCGGGGCCGCTCTTTATTTCGGGGTGATCCTGCTGGTTTGGTGGCTGCTGGCGGTGGCTTCATCGGACAATTATTTCGACCTGGCACGGGGTTTCTTCGGCCATTGGTTCGGCCTCCTTATTCTTTTCGGCTTCACCTGGGCTCTGATCCATCACGCGCTGGGCGGTATCCGCCATTTGATTTGGGACACGGGGAGGGGCTTCGATCCGGTGACAATCGAATGGATGGCGCGCGCCAATCTGGCGGGCTCGATCATTCTCACCGTTTTGCTGTGGGTCATCGCCTATGGGGTGGTGGCATGACCATGCGGACGCCGCTCGGCAAAGTTCGAGGCCTTGGTTCGGCCAAATCCGGAGCCGAGCATTGGCTGCTCGAACGAGTGATCGCGCTGGCCAATCTGCCGCTCAATTTGTTCCTGGTGATCTTCATCCTCATGCACCTGGGTGCGGCTCGCGCCGATATAGTTGAAAGCGTGCGCAATCCCGTCGTCGCCGGACTATTGGCGATGTCCCTGATCGCCATCCTGTGGCACATGAAACTCGGCATGCGGGCGATCATCGAGGACTATGTGCATGGCGAGGCCGCCAAGCTCACCTTGCTCGTGCTCAACAGCGCCTACACCGTCATTCTCGGCATTGCCGCGATCTTCGCTATTCTCAAGATGAGCTTCGGATCCTGATGGCGGCCTATCCGATCACCAATCATACTTTCGATGTGATTGTGGTGGGCGCGGGAGGGGCTGGGCTTCGCGCTACACTCGGCGCTTCGCAGGCGGGCCTGAAGACGGCTTGCATCACCAAGGTGTTTCCGACGCGTTCGCATACGGTGGCCGCACAGGGCGGTATCGCCGCCTCGCTCGGCAACATGGGCGCCGACGACTGGCGCTGGCATGTCTATGACACGGTGAAGGGTGCCGACTGGCTGGGCGACCAAGACGCCATCGAATATCTCTGCCGCAATGCGCCGACCGCAGTCTATGAACTCGAACATTTTGGCTTGCCGTTTTCTCGCACCGAGGACGGCAGGATTTATCAGCGCCCCTTCGGCGGCCACATGATGAATTTCGGCGAGGGCCCGCCAGTGCAGCGGACATGCGCCGCGGCGGACCGCACCGGTCACGCCATGCTGCATACGCTCTACGGCCAGTCGCTGCGGCATTCGGCGGAATTTTTCATCGAATATTTCGCCCTTGATCTCATCATGGAAAATGGCGCCTGCCGGGGCGTGATCGCCCTGTCGATGGATGACGGCACCATGCACCGCTTCCGCGCTCACAAAACCATTCTGGCGACCGGCGGATATGGGCGTGCCTATTTTTCCTCAACATCCGCTCATACCTGCACCGGCGACGGCAATGCCATGGTGTTGCGGGCCGGATTGCCACTGCAAGATATGGAATTCGTGCAGTTCCACCCAACCGGCATCTATGGTGCGGGCTGCCTGATCACCGAGGGCGCGCGCGGCGAAGGCGGCTATCTGACCAATTCCGAAGGTGAGCGCTTCATGGAACGCTATGCACCCTCGGCCAAGGATTTGGCCTCGCGCGATGTGGTATCGCGGGCCTGCACCATTGAAATCCGCGAGGGCCGGGGCGTGGGCGCACTCAAGGATCACATTCATCTACATCTCGAGCATCTCGATCCCAGCGTCCTGCATGAACGGCTACCGGGGATTTCGGAATCGGCCAGGATTTTTGCCGGCGTCGATGTGACCCGCGAGCCGATCCCGATCCTGCCGACGGTGCACTACAACATGGGGGGCATCCCCACGAACTATCACGGCGAAGCCCTGGCAGGCGATCCCGCGGATACGGAAAAGACCGTGCCGGGGCTGATGGCGGCGGGCGAGGCGGCCTGTGTTTCCGTGCACGGAGCAAATCGCCTGGGCTCCAATTCCTTGATCGACCTTGTGGTGTTCGGACGCGCCGCCGGTTTGAAATGCGCCGAAACAATTAAACCCAATACCTCGCATGCCGATCTGCCGGCCAATGCGGGCGAGGCGGCGATTGCCCGCTTCGACCGCTATCGCCACGCCAATGGCGCCAGGCCGACGGCGGAACTCCGGCTTGCCATGCAGCGGACCATGCAGAGCGATTGCGCGGTATTCCGCACGGGTGAGGTGCTGGCTCAAGGTGCGAAGGCGATCAACGGTATCTGGAAGGGAATCGACGACATCCGCGTCAGCGACCGTTCGCTGATCTGGAATTCCGATCTGATCGAGACGCTGGAACTGGAAAATCTCATCCTGCAAGCGGCTGTTACCGTCGAGAGCGCGCTGGCCCGGCAGGAAAGCCGTGGCGCCCACTCCCGGGAAGATTTCAAAGCGCGCGACGACCAGAACTGGATGAAACACACGCTGTCATGGAGCAATCCTGAGAAGCGCCAGGTTTCACTCGGCTACCGCCCAGTGCATGAATTCACTCTGACTTCCGACATAGACTACATCAAGCCAAAGGCAAGGGTGTATTGATGGCGATGATCGCATTGCAGCCCCATGGTGTCATCCCTCCGGTGGGTGGTTACGCGCACGGCGTCATCGTTCCAGCGGGAGCAAAGATGCTGTTTATCAGCGGCCAGATTCCCGAAACAAAGGATGGTGAAGTGCCTCCCGAATTTGCACAACAAGCGACGGCGGTGTGGCAGAATATCAAGACCATTTTAGTGTCCGCCAACATGCAGATGAGTAACCTGGTGAAAGTCACTACATTTCTCACGGATCGGATGCAGGCGGAGGAAAACGGCGCCATTCGCCGTAAGTTTCTTGGGGATCACACGCCGGCCCTTACCGTTGTGGTGGCCGCGACGCTCGACCCAAGATGGCTTCTGGAAATCGAAGCAATCGCGGTGAGGGCATAGAATGGTTGAGTTCGCGCTTCCCAAGAATTCCAAGGTCCAGCCGGGCAAGGCGTGGCCAAAGCCCGAGGGCAAGAATATCCGCGAGTTCAAAATCTATCGCTGGAACCCGGATGACGGGAAGAACCCGCAGCTCGATACTTACGCTGTCAATATGGACCAATGCGGTCCCATGGTTCTCGATGCCCTCATCAAGATCAAGAATGAGCAAGACTCGACGCTGACCTTCCGGCGCTCATGCCGGGAAGGCATCTGCGGCTCCTGCGCCATGAACATCGACGGCACCAACACGCTCGCCTGCCTCAAGTTCTGTTCCGAGGTGAAGGGGGCGGTGCGGATTTATCCCTTGCCGCACATGCCGGTGGTGAAGGACCTGGTGCCCGATCTCACCCGCTTCTATGCCCAGCACCAATCCATTGAACCCTGGCTCAAGACCACGACGCCGACGCCCCAGAAGGAGTGGAAGCAATCCCATGAGGATCGCGCCAAGCTTGACGGGCTCTATGAGTGCATTCTCTGCGCCTGCTGCTCGACGTCGTGCCCCTCCTACTGGTGGAACGGCGACCGATATCTGGGACCCGCCGCGTTATTGCAGGCCTATCGCTGGCTGATCGATTCCCGCGATGAGTTCACCGGCGCACGCCTTGATAATCTCGAAGACCCCTTTCGCCTGTACCGCTGCCACACCATTATGAACTGCACCAAAGCCTGCCCTAAGGGACTCAATCCCGCGAAGGCCATCGCCGAGATCAAGAAGATGATGGTCGAACGGCGGGTCTGAATCCCGCAATCGACAAAGTGTAAACCACTTTCCGGGATTTATATTGCGCGTTCGCCGATGTCTGGCGATCATCCCCCTTGCTGCGGGGGTAAACGCATTTGTCGGCAATGAAACGTAAAATGCAGGGGCTCGCCTTGCTGTGGGCCTTCATGCTGTGTGTCCTACCACAAGCCGCGGTGGCGGCGCAGGTTTCATCCAGCATGGGGGTGGGTCTCATTATCGAGCCGAGCAACATCAGTAGTGACGACCGTTCCGTCCGCAGGTTGTTCGTTTCAACCGTCGTCACCAGGGCCGCCCCAGCGATTTCGCACACTTGGAACGCTGCCGCGATCTCGGTCAAGCGCGCCGGTTTCACGCATCCTCGGCGCCTAGAAAGAATTGTGGCCCTTTATTGGTTCGAGGCCAAACGTCGAGAGGCAAGTTTCCGGATCGCCGTGTCAATCGCCTCGGGAAAGATCGTCAAGATCGTTCGCCTGTAGGTTTTCCTGTCCGAAGCACCCAGGTGGGCTCACCTTTCCGGCCTTAATGTTGCAACTCCTGAAACAAAGGTTAATGCTTTGTCTCAGGGAGACACACAATGGTCCGGCTTGCCATGGTTTCAGCGGCCATCCTCAGCCTATTTCCGTTGGCCGCTCTGGCGGGCCAGAGTTCAGCCAGTTTCCAGGCCGGTATTACGATCGGCGGGGGCGGAAGCCGCACCATTCAGGCTGCTATCCCGGTAAAGTCATACACTTGGGGCGCCGCGCTCATCTCGGTGAACAGGGCGGGATTCGGGAAGCCGCAACGCCTGGAAAAATCCGATACGCTTTATTGGTTCAAGGCAAAACGAGGGGGAAACATTTTTCGGGTCGCGGTTTCGATTTCCTCGGGCAAAATCATACAGGTCCTGCCCGGATAATCCTCCGCCTGGACCCGCACTGGTGCGGCATCGCGAAAGCGATTATATGCGGCTCCGCAATCTCCTTGCCTCACGGATATTCCATGATTACTGCCTCGCTCGACAGCTTCAAATGCCGCACGACGCTTAAAGTGGGCTCCAAGACCTATTGCTATTACAGCCTCAAGGCGGCCGAAAAAAACGGCCTCAAGGATATTTCCAAACTTCCCTATTCGCTGAAGGTGCTCTTGGAAAATCTGCTGCGCCATGAAGACGGGCGTTCGGTCACCAAGGCAGACATTGCAAGCATCGCCGACTGGCCGGCCAATCGCGGCAAGGTGGAGGCTGAAATCGCCTTCCGGCCCGCCCGCGTGCTGATGCAGGATTTCACCGGCGTTCCCGCCGTGGTCGATCTCGCCGCGATGCGCGATGCCATGAAAAAACTCGGAAGCGATCCCCGCAAGATCAATCCCCTGGCGCCTGTCGATCTCGTGATCGACCACTCGGTCATGGTGGATTTTTTCGCCACCGCGGGGGCTTTCGAAAAAAACGTCAAGCTCGAATATGACCGCAATGCCGAACGCTATACGTTTCTGAAATGGGGCCAGGATGCCTTCGACAATTTCCGCGTCGTGCCGCCGGGCACGGGCATCTGCCATCAGGTCAATCTCGAATATCTCGCCAAAACCGTGTGGACCAAAGAGGAAACGGTGCAGGGCGAGAGCGTGACCACGGCCTATCCCGACACGCTGGTCGGCACGGACAGCCACACCACCATGGTGAACGGTCTTGCGGTGCTCGGCTGGGGGGTTGGCGGCATCGAGGCGGAAGCGGCGATGCTGGGACAGCCCATTTCCATGCTTATTCCCGAAGTGGTCGGCTTCGAGATGATCGGCAGGCTACCCGAGGGCACCACCGCCACCGACCTTGTGCTCACCGTGACGCAGATGCTGCGCAAGAAGGGCGTGGTGGGAAAATTCGTCGAGTTCTATGGGCCGGGCCTTGCGACGCTGGCGCTTGAGGATATGGCGACGATCGCCAACATGGCGCCGGAATATGGCGCAACCTGCGGCTTCTTTCCGGTGAACGCTGAAACCATAGCGTATTTGAGGGGCACGGCGCGGCCCGAGCCGCACGTGGCCCTGGTCGAGACATACGCAAAAGCCCAAGGCATGTTCTGGACGGATGAAGCTGCCGATCCCGTATTCACCGACACCTTGTGCCTCGATCTCAATACGGTGGTGCCCTCCATGGCCGGCCCCAAGCGCCCGCAGGACCGCGTAACGCTGGCCGAGGCCGCTTCCGGTTTTGCCAAGGTGATGACCGAGGAGTTCTCCAAAGCCGGCTCAACGGATTCCCGCTTTGCGGTGGAGAACGCCAACTATGATTTGGGACATGGCGATGTGGTGATCGCCGCGATCACCTCCTGCACCAATACATCAAATCCCAGCGTGATGATCGGGGCCGGGCTTTTGGCGCGGAACGCGGTGGAGAACGGCCTTACCTCGAAGCCCTGGGTGAAAACCTCGCTAGCGCCGGGCAGCCAGGTGGTCACTGAATATCTCGTGGCCTCCGGTTTGCAGAAATATCTGGGCAAGCTCGGCTTCGATCTCGTGGGCTACGGCTGCACGACGTGCATCGGCAATTCCGGTCCACTGCCTGAAAATATTTCGGAGACGATCCGCAAACACGATCTGGTGGCAGCCGCGGTGCTTTCGGGCAACCGCAATTTCGAAGGCCGGGTGAACCCGGACGTGCGCGCCAATTATCTGGCCTCGCCGCCCCTGGTGGTGGCTTACGCGCTGGCGGGATCACTCAATGTGAATATCGCATCCGATCCTTTGGGCGAGGATAAAGAGGGGCGGCCCGTTTATTTGAAGGATATCTGGCCCACCGCGAAGGACGTGGCCGATTTCGTGCGCGTCAATGTCACGCGCGAGGCCTTCGCCATGCGCTATAAGGATGTCTTCAACGGCGACGACCAGTGGCGCGCCATAAAAGTCACCAAGGGACTCACCTATGACTGGGACCCGGGAAGCACCTATGTGGCTAACCCACCCTATTTCGAGGGCCTGACCGCGATTCCAGCGCCGGTTGCCGATATCGCCAATGCCCGCGTGCTCGGCTTGTTTCTCGATTCGATCACCACCGACCACATCTCGCCGGCGGGTGACATCAAGGCGGCGTCGCCCGCCGGCCTTTACCTCAATGCGCATGGGGTGCAGAAGCTCGATTTCAACTCCTATGGCGCCAGGCGCGGCCATCACGAGGTCATGATGCGCGGCACCTTCGCCAATATCCG
>Ga0187892_10009220_pt1 | contig 13069 bp, 10 predicted proteins | sample MA1701073metaG_FD_139345 | JGI IMG/M metagenome (GOLD analysis project Ga0187892, IMG submission 139345) | Bio-ooze microbial communities from a basaltic lava cave in the Kipuka Kanohina Cave System on the Island of Hawaii, USA - MA170107-3 metaG ...
CTAGCCTGGACTATTCACGAAAGATGAGACAAAAGAGCCACCGAGTCTCGCACGCGTGCTCTAGAAGCGGTGACTGGACGCTTCGACGCACCAATGAGAGGAGACTCGATGGCTACAGACTGTATAGCGCAGACGACCTTCCGATTCCAGGAGAATTCCAAGCCGGTGATCGCCGCCTTCGACATGGCCCACGCCAGTGCGGATGGCGGGGCCGTGCTGCTCAAGGCGATCGATACCCAGCTCGGCCTGACGGCACGGCTGGCCGACGCCCTCACCGATGCGCGGCAGCCGGGCAAGGTCCGGCATCAGGTCATCGAGTTGCTGCGCCAGCGCGTCTTCGGGGTGGCCTGTGGCTACGCCGATTGCAACGACGCCGCCCGGCTGGTCGACGATCCGATCCACAAGCTGCTGGTGGACCGCGATCCGCTCACGGGCACGGCGCTCGGCTCGCAGCCCACGCTGTCGCGGTTCGAGAACGGGGTGCGGCGCGGCGCGCTGTACGCCCTGGGCGAGGCCCTGGCCGACACGGTCATCGCCAGCCACCAGCGGCGACTCACGCGCCGGCCCGTGCGGCGGATCACGATCGACCTCGATCCCACCGACGACCCCACCCACGGGCAGCAGGAGTCGGCCTTCTTCAACGGGCATTACGACACCTGGTGCTACCTGCCCCTCCTGGGCACCCTGACGTTCAACGACGAGCGGATCCAGTACCTGGTGGCCGCCGTGCTGCGGCCGGGCACCGGGCCGACCGCCCGCGGGGCGATCGGCCTGTTGCGGCGCCTGTTCGCCAAGCTGCGCACCGCCTTTCCCACGGCGCGCCTGCGCGTGCGCCTGGACGGGGGCTTTGCCGGCAATCCGCTCCTGGACTTCCTGGAGGCCGAGCGGGTCGAGTACGTCATCGGGCTGGCCGGCAATGCGCGCCTGGAGAAGCGGGTCCGGCGCTTGATGGGGCGCGCCCGGGGCCTGTCCCGCGCCAGCGGCGAAACCGAGCACCTCTTCGGCGAGACCCGCTACGCGGCCAAGAAGTGGTCGCACAAACGCCGCGTGACCATGAAGGCCGAGGTCGTGCGGCATCCCGGCCGGGACCCCAAGAACAATCCCCGGTTCGTCGTGACGAATCTCCCGCACACCCCCGCCCACGTGTACGCTCTCTACTGCGCCCGGGGCGACATGGAGAACCGGCTCAAGGAGCTGCATCACGGCCTCGAACTCGATCGGACCAGTTGCTCGCGCTTCCTGGCCAACCAGTTCCGCGTGCTGCTCACCGCGGCGGCGGATGTCCTGTTCCAGGAACTGCAGCGCCGCGCGCACGGCACCGCCTGCGCCGGGGCCCAAGTGACGACGCTGCGCGATCGGCTGCTCAAGGTCGCGGTGTGGATCGAGCGCTCGGTGCGTCGGATCGTCCTGCATCTCCCCACCGCGTTCCCCTGGCTCCGTCCCTGGCAGCAACTCGCGCGCGCCGTCGGCGCCACCTCCTAACGGCCGCAATCGTGCCCGGCGGCGTGACGGCGGCACGCGTGTCACTGCCGCACCCTCGCCGCCCGCTCCCGGTGACCGTGCCGCTCTGGCATCAACGTTCACACGCTCACCATGACCACCCCGCTGTCGCGTCCAGGGGCCAGAACTCCCGTCCACGCGCCCGCAGGGCCGGTCTGGCCACCACCGTCGGTATTCATGAATAATGCGGGCTAGGGCTGCTGGCGCGCGGTGTCGACGGACTCGAGGGAGCGCGCCGTGAGGTCGAGGCCGCCGGAGCCCGGGCGTTGGCACTCGTGACTGATGTCGCCCGGTCGCCGTGGAGGCCGCGGCCGACCAGATTGAGCGTGAACTGGGGGCCGTCGACGTGTGGGTCACCAACCTCATGGTGTCCGTGTTCTCGCCAATTCTGGAGATGCGCGCGTGTATCGGGCTATTCTTGACACCGGCTCGGGCGACAGGTACCCTGCTGGTCAATGGCTCACCCCTACCGCTTGCTGTTGGTCCCGCGGTGGCTCGTTCCGATGCTCGTCGCCCTTCTTGCGCTCGGCCACGGCTGTGAGCTGCCTGCCTTCACGGACCTTTTATCTCATGCCAGTGAGGACGCCCATCACCCGGTGGATGACCACGCGGACAAGAATCTGATTTCGTGTGATTCGGTTGGTGTTCCGCCAAACACAGCTCACCTCCAGGTGGTGCCGGGCTTTGATGTGGCGGAAGGGCGTCCAGTTGCGGTCACGGTTCCCGTGCGGCGGATCATGTCGTCCCTGCCAGATTCGAATAGACCGCCAAGTCAACCTTCGTTGTTTTTGCTGTACGCATCCCTTCTGATTTAGCCGCTCCAGTTTCGGAGTCGGGATTGACGTCCCCGATCTAGAGGTGTATTCCGCTCGGGTGTATTCCGTCCACAGAACAGGAGGGGCCTGTGACTCGTACACGAGTGTCCGTCGTCATCGCCATCGTCGGGCTGGCCGTTTCCGCCGGCTGGCTTGCAGGACTCACGCTTCGCAACGCGCAGGCGCAGCAGCCGCAGGCCAGTCCGCCCAAGGGTGGCCACGGGGACCATGTGCATCCGGCGATCCCAGCCGCGTATGCGAATGCCCATATTCCGACGCAGGTCTGGACGGACCCCAAGATGATCGCCAAGGGCAAGGAGATCTTCACCGCCAAGTGCGCGCTCTGCCACGGTGAGAAGGGGGACGGGAAGGGGCCCGGCGCGGCGAATCTTCCGCTCAAGCCCGCAGACCTGACCGACGGGAACATGGTCGCGGAGATGGCGGGCAACTTCTGGGTCTGGCGCGTCAGCGAGGGCGGCTTGGTCGAACCCTTCAAGTCGAAGGGGTCCGTGATGCCGGCCTGGAAGGGTGAGCTGTCGATGAACGACCGCTGGGCCGTGATCGCCTATGCCCACACGCTGTCCGGCCACAAAGGGCCGCACGTCGCCAGCGAGCACCCGGAGCTCCGGCCCAAGCCCAAGTTCGTCACCGGAGAAGGAATCGTCATCGCCTTGCGTCCGGAGAAGCAGGAAGTCGTCCTGGAGCACGGGGAGATCAAGGGTTTCATGGAGGCCATGACGATGGGCTACAAGACGAAGCCCACCTCGCTGCTGAACAGTGTCAAGCCCGGGGACAAGGTTCGCTTCACCATCGACACCGTCGCGCGCGCGATCACCAAGATCGACAAGCTGAAGGACTGACGCGAGCCAGGACCATCCACATGAGATCTCGTCGAGGCCGTGTCGTAGTCGTTGTCGCGTCGCTGGTTCTGGCGGCGGGGTGTGCGGGCTACCAGCCGGACCCGCTGGCCGCCAGCCACCCCGCGCATCCGGAGGCGCCGGCTGCGTCCGAGCGGCCGCCTTCCCAGACGCTCGCCTATACGCGCTCAGACATCCCGTCGGTCGAGCCGGTGTCGCCCGTGGCGTCAGCTCAGCATGGGGAGCATCAGGCCCGCCAGACGGAAGGCGGCGCCTCACAAACCGTCGTCGGCGAAGGAGAGGTCGTCACGACGGTGCCGAATGCGAGCCAGATCGTGCTCGAGCACGGGGAGATCAAGGGCTTCATGGAAGCCATGACGATGGGCTATCGTGTCGACCCGGCCTCCCTGCTCGCGGGGTTGAAGTCCGGGGACAAGGTGCGCTTCACGATCGACGTTCAGAAAAGAACGATCACCCAGATCGAGAAGCTGAAGTAGGGGGCCAACGGATGGAGATCCGAACGATCGGCTGGGTGTTTCTTCTCCTCTTTGGTCTCACCGGTTGCACGTCGGTGAACCTCAGCGCCGGGTTTCCCGAGGTCAGCGCGGCGGTCGAGGAGCGCTATGCGACGAAGATCGTGTGGAATCGAGGCACCGAGCTGGACCAGGAGGCCGCGGAGAGGCTGCGGGCCTTGCTGCAACGAAAGTTGACCTCTGACGACGCGGTCCAGATCGCGATGCTGAACAATCGCGATCTTCAGGCCATCTACACCGAGCTGGGGGTGGCGCAGGCGGATCTGGTCCAGGCCGGGCTGTTCAGAAATCCGATCTTTGACGCCGCGTTGAAGTTTCCGCTGTCGGGAGCCCCGCCGGAGCTCGGGCTCAGCGTGATCGTCAGCTTCCTGGACGCTCTATACGTGCCGCTCCGGAAACGGGTGGCCGCCGCTCGGTTCGAGGAGGCCAAGCTCCGCGTGACGGGGGCCGTGCTCGACTTCGCGGTGCAGGTTCGTGCCGCCTTCTATGGGCATCAGGCGAACGAGCAGATGCTGGAGCTGCGCCGCACGATCGTGCAAGCGCTCACCGCCTCGTTGGAAGTGAGCCGGCGGCTGCATGAAGCGGGCAACATCACGGACCTCGATCTGGCCCGGGACCGCGCCCTGACGGAGGCCTCGAAATTGGCGCTCAGATCCACCGAGGTCGCCGCCCGCCAGAGCCGAGAGCACCTGAATAGCCTGATGGGAGCCTGGGGCGCGGATACGGAGTGGGACATCGACGGGCGTTTGCCCGAGATTCCCTCACAACCCCTCCCGGTGCAAGGCATCGAGCGTGTCGCGCTGACGCGGAGCATCGACCTGTTGAACGCGAGGCAACGCATCATTGCCACGGGCCAGCAGTTGGGATACGACCGAGCGACGGCGTTGATCCCGGCAATGGATTTCGGGCCGTCAGCCGAGAGGGAGGAAGGTTGGGGAGTGGGGGCGGTGCTGGCCGTTCCCCTTCCCCTGTTCGATCAGGGCCAGGCGCGGATCGGGCGGGCCGTGGCGGAGCTGCGACGCGCGCAGCAGGAGTACTACGCGCTGGGAGTCCGGATCCGCGCCACGGCTCGGGCGGTCCAGGAGCGAATGCTCGGGGCGCGGGACCGCGCGTTGTACTACCGGGACATCCTGCTGCCCTTGCGGGAGCGCATCGTCAACGAAGCGCAGCTGCAGTACAACGCGATGCAGATCGGAGTCATTCAACTGCTGCGTGACCGCGAGCTGCAGATCGAAACCGGCGTCGCCTACGTCGAAGCGCTTCGTGAGTATTGGCTGGCGCGGGCGGACCTGGAGCAACTCTCGAGCGGCCGGCTACCGGTCTCGAACGGATTCCGGGTCGAGGGGATGGGCGGGAAAACGAAGATGAAGGAGGGTATGAATGGCGATTAAGCTCTCTCGGCGGCAGATATTGGGCATCGGAGCCGCCTCACTCGCGGGCGGCGTCGGATGGCCGAAGGCAGGCCACGCCAGGAGCCATGGCGGCTCCACCCAGTATCAACCGGCAGCGGCACAGCCGAAGTCTCAAGGCGGTCGGCCGTACTGGCAAAGGACCTACAGCGGAGGCCCTATCGATGTGGCGCCGTTGCCGCCGGCGTTGCCGCGAGACCATTACCGGCCGGTGGTGGTACCGAACGGCGCCGCGCTTCCGTTCCAGGTGGTCGATGGGGTGAAGGTCTTTCATGTGATCGCCGAGGAAGTCGACCATGCCTTTGACTCGGGCCTGCTCGCGAATTGCTGGGGGTACAACGGTCGGGTGAACAGCACCGTGATCGAGGCGGTGGAGGGGGAGCGCATCCGGATCTACGTGACGAACCGCTTGCCGGTGCCGACCTCGATCCACTGGCATGGCCTGTATCTCCCGAACGGGATGGACGGCGTGGGAGGCTTGACGCAGCCCTACATCAAGGCAGGGGAGACGGCCAGGTACGAATGGACCCTGCGCCAGTACGGAAGCTTCATGTTCCACTCGCATCACGACGAGATGACGCAGATGGGGATGGGGCTGATCGGCATGTTCGTCGTCCACCCGCGGAATCCGTCAGCCGACTATCGCGTGGACCGTGACTTCTCGCTCATGATCAGTGAATGGTCGGTGAAAGCGGGGACGGCCCGCCCGAACACCCTGACCCCGACCGACTTCAACGTCCTGACCTTCAATGGCAAGGTGTTTCCGTCGACCGCGCCGCTGGTGTGCAAGACCGGGGATCGGGTCAGGCTTCGCCTGGGCAACCTGGGCGCCATGGACCACCACCCGATACACATCCACGGCTATCACTTCCGCATCAGTGCGACCGACGGTGAAGACATCCCCCTGTCGGCCCAGTGGCCGGAGACCACCGTTCTGGTCGCGGTGGGGCAGACGCGCAACGTCGAATTCGTCGCCGATGCCCCCGGCGACTGGGCATTTCACTGTCATATGACCCACCACGTCATGAACCAGATGGGGCATGAGTTTCCGAACATGGTGGGAATGAAGCCCGGCGACCTGAACGAGAAGATCCGGCCGCTGCTGCCGGCGTACATGACCCATGGTCACACCGGAATGGACATGGGCAAGATGGCCGAGGTCATGCCCTATCCCCGGAACACCATCTCGATGAAAGGCGCGACGGGACCATTCGGGGACTATATCTCGATGGGGGGCCTGTTCACGGTCGTCAAGGTCCGGGATCGGTTGAAGAGCTACGACGAGGACCCCGGTTGGTACCAGCATCCTCCCGGGACGGTAGCGCTCAAGGCAAGCGATGCGGAGTTGGCGCGAGACGGGATCAAGGTGAACGAGCCGAGCACGGGTGGAGGTCAGAGCGCCCCGGGGTCCCCAACAAAGGCGCCCGCCGCCGCCGACCCTACTCCACCCACGATGGATCCGAAGATGCGGCATTGACAAGAAGCGGCGAGACCGCGCAAGGGGTGTTGGCGTAGCATGGCGTCGACGATCCTTACCATAGCGTCGGCCGGGCCGACCGGGCCGACGCCCTGTCTGACCGTGTTGTGGCTCGCGGTCATTCTGCTCGGGTTCACGGTGTCGGCCGCCGGTGCCATCGATGCTCCGGTCATACTGGTGCAGGCCGAGCGGCTCATTCCTGAACGGTTGGAGGTGCACCTGGGCGAGGTGGTTACCTGGAGGTCAGCGGGCGGTCGCTCACTCCGTCTGGAGCTGGACCCCCACCCGTCGGGACACGAGGTCGTGGTTCGGACCGGCGAAGTGCGGGCCTATTTCCGGAAGCCGGGGGAGCACTGGTACAAGGTTACGATCGCGAATGGACCGGAGAAGTCGCTCCGGGGCACGGTCTCGGTCCGCGAAGGGCAGATCGGAAAAGAACAGCCGCTCATCTGTGGCTCCGAGAGCTCGGGACGGATCTGCATCGAACCGTAGCTGAGAGACGCATGCAGCTTGCTCGGGGCGGAAGTGGTCACCGATCTCTTGCCGCCGTCGTGTGCGGGCTGGCCATCGCGACTCTGGCCGTAATGGATGTGGATGCTCGCACGCACCAGTCCGGAGGCCAGCCGGTGCCGCGGATCGTGGCGCGCGCGCTGCCGGCGATGGTCAGTGTTACGACTCGCCTGATCGACCGGGACCAGTTCAACCAGCCGATGCCGACGCGCGGCCTTGGCTCCGGTTTCGTCGTGGACCGCCGGGGATATGTCCTCACCAACTTTCACGTCGTGGGCGGCGCCGAGGAGGTCAAGGTGACGCTCAGCGACGGCCGGTCGTTCCGCGGTACGCTCGTGGGGGGTGACCGGTTCACGGACCTCGCCCTGCTCAAGATCGACGGAGGCCCGTTCGCCGCGGTGGGGCTCGGTGACTCTTCCCGGCTCGCGGTGGGCGAGACGGTGATCGCGATCGGCAGTCCGCTCTGGATCGAAGGGGGGCCTACGGTGACGGTCGGGGTCGTCAGCGCCCTCGGGCGCTCGATGGAGCAGCTCGGGCTTCCGGTGCTTCACAACCTGATCCAGACGGATGCGGCGATCAACCCCGGGAACTCGGGCGGCCCCCTCCTCAACCTTCGGGGCGAGGTCGTGGGGATCAATACGGCCGTGATCGTCTCGGCGCACGGCATCGGGTTCGCGATCTCCATCAACGAGGCCAAGCCGGTCGTGCGGGAGCTGATGACGCATGGCCGGATCGTCCGTGTGTCCTTCGGTGTGGTAGGGGTTAGCGTCACACCTCAGGTCGCCTACGCCAACAACCTTCCGGTCGAGCGGGGCGTGCTGGTCGTCCGGATCGAGTCGGGGAGCCCGGCCGAGAAGGCGGGCATCGAGCCGGGGGACATTATCACTCGGGCCGGCGGTATTGCTGTTCGGAATCTCCACCACTTTCACGAAACGTTGAAGAGGCGAAGGTCCGGCCAGGAGCTGGAAGTCGAAATCCTCCGGGATGGGGGCCTTGTCACGGCCCGCCCGGTCCTCGGCGAAGAGTTGTGAACCGATCCTTCTAAGAACGGCGCCCGGCTTCGACCAGGCCAACGCGCGGCATGGGAGTCATTCCGGACCAAGTACGGTCGCATCGGTGCCTGAGAGGACCAATGGAAGTGGGCTTTGAAGGGCGCGGCCGCAGCTGAGACGGCTAGGATGATGGAACGTACGCCAGGGCCCGTTGCGGGCGCGCCCGTGGGGTACGCACTAGGCGGTCCGCCAGAGCTCCCACTAAGGGCCGGCCTTCTCCTTCTTCCTGCAGCCGGGCGGGAGACTCCGTCCGGTGCAGACACTCCGCCGCCCGCGACTCAGGCCGAGCAGATTCAGCGCTCGGACCCAGCGTGATATGCTCCTCAGCGGAGGGACAAGCTTCGTTGACTAAACGACGCAGAGCAGTACGGCCTCCGGCGACTCGGGAGCTGGTGGAGCGGCTCTTGACCACCGGCCGGTTTAACGGACCATGGCTGATACTATGAATGCGTTCCTCGCCCAGCAGCGGCTTACGAGCGGTGGAGGTTCCGCAGGAGTGAGCCTGCCCTGACGATCTCGGAAGAAGCCCGGGGGCGCGAGCCCCGGCTCGACGCCTCACCGCCCCGCGGCATGCGGGACGTGCTCCCCGAGGAAGTCGCGCTGCGCGACTGGGCCATGGCCCAGATCCTCACCGTCTACCGGCGGCACGGCTTCGTCCGCATCGAGACGCCCGCGGTGGAGAGCCTCCGCCTACTCCTCCGGAGCGAGAGCGGCGAGAACGAGAAGCTGATCTACCGGATCCTGAAGCGCGGGGAGAAGCTCGCGACGGCGGACGGCGTGGAAGACCTGGCCGACCTGGGCCTGCGGTTCGACCTCACGGTGCCACTCGTCCGCTACTACGCGCACAATCACGCGAAGCTGCCCCAGCCGCTCAAGGCGATCCAGATCGGCCCGGTGTGGCGGGCGGAGCGACCGCAGCAAGGCCGCTACCGGCAGTTCACCCAGTGCGACATCGACATCCTGGGGGTGGCGTCCGAGGTCGCGGAGATCGAGCTGATCCTGGCCACCACCGAGGCGCTGGCCGCGTTGGGGCTCAAGGACCTGACGGTGCGGATCAACGACCGGCGCCTTCTCGCGGCCACGGTTACCCACTGCGGGTTCGATCCGGAGCGGGCGGGCTCGGTGTTCATCGCGCTCGACAAGCTCGACAAGATCGGCCGGGACGGCGTCGCGACCGAGCTGCGGGAGACCGGACACGCCGCCGCGGCGGTCGATCGCCTGCTGGACCTCCTGGCTTCGAGCGCGACACCCGCCGCGCTGCGCGGGCTCCTGGGGGGTCGGGTAGATGAGGGGGTGTGGCGCGGCCTGCAGCGTATCCTCGACACCGTCGAGACCCAGGCGGCGGGCCGCTTCCGGGTTGGGTTCGACGCGACCCTGGTGCGGGGGATGGGTTACTACACGGGGCCCATCTTCGAGATGCAGCACGGCGGGGGCACCTCCTCGATCGCGGGGGGCGGGCGCTACGATCGGATGGTGGGCCGGTTCATCGGGCGCGACGTTCCGGCCACCGGCTTCTCGATCGGGTTCGAGCGCGTGATCTCGATCCTGCTGGATCGCGGGTCGGCGACCGAGGCGGACACCGAGCGCGTGGCGCTGGTCTTCGATGAGACCGAGGAGGCCCTGGGGCCCGTGCTCGCCCTCGCCCGCGACCTGCGGGAGCGGGGCAAGCACGTGCTGCTGGAAGCGCGGGCCAAGCGGCTCGGCAAGCAGCTCCACGACCTCGAGAGCCGCGGATACCGGAAGATCGGGGTCCTGGGCGCGGGCGGCGCGGTGGAGTGGCGCGAGCCGCGGGTGGGCGGGGGCGGGGGGACGAGCGGGTGACCGAGAGCCTGGGCGGCTGGCGGCGGACCCATAGCTGTGGCGCGCTGCGGAGCGAGCACGTCGGACAGGCGGTCACCCTGATGGGGTGGGCGTTTCGACGGCGGGACCACGGCGGCCTCCTCTTCATCGACCTGCGCGACCGGGAGGGTCTCACCCAATGCGTCTTCAACCCCGGCACCGGCGGCGGAGCGCACGCCAAGGTGGAGGCGGTGCGGACCGAGTTCGTGCTGGCGGTGCGCGGGACGGTGGGCGCGCGGCCGCCGGGGACCGAGAACCCGAAGCTGGCCACCGGTGGCGTCGAGGTCCAGGTCTCCGAGGTGCGTATCCTCAACGAATCGCGGCCGCTGCCGTTCCAGCTCGACGACGACGCGGAGATCGACGAGACGCTTCGGCTCAAGTACCGCTACCTCGACATGCGGCGGCCCCACGTCCTGCGGGCCTTCCAGATCCGCGACCAGATCTGCCGGGCCGCGCGGGACTACCTCCACCGCGAGGCATTCCTCGAGGTCGAGACGCCGTTCCTGACGCGCTCGACCCCGGAGGGCGCGCGCGATTTCCTGGTGCCGAGCCGGCTGCAGGCGGGCAGCTTCTACGCGCTGCCCCAGTCCCCGCAGCTCTTCAAGCAGCTCCTGATGGTGGCGGGCTTCGAGCGCTATTTCCAGATCGTGCGCTGCTTCCGCGACGAGGATCTCCGAAAGGATCGCCAGCCCGAGTTCACCCAGATCGACATCGAGACGTCGTTCCTCGACCGCGACGACTTCCTGCCCATCATCGAGGGGCTGGTGGCCGAGATGTGGCGGCGCGTGAAGGGGGTGGAGCTCGAGCGGCCGTTCCCGCACATCCCGTACGACGAGGCGATGGCGCGCTACGGCTCGGACAAGCCCGACCTGCGCTTCGGGTTGGAGCTCCAGGACTGCTCGATCCTCTTCGCGGGTGGCGAGTTTCAGGCCTTCGCCCAGACGGTGGCCGCGGGGGGCGCGGTGAAGGGGCTCCGCGTGCCCGGTGCGGGCGGTATGAGCCGCAAGGAGCTCGACGATCTCACCGCAGAAGCGAAGCGGGCCGGCGCCAAGGGCCTGGTCTGGATCAAGGTGAACCCGGACGGGCTGCAGTCCCCGGTGGCCAAGTTCATCCTGGGCATCCAGGCGCGGCTTCTCGAGACGCTGGGTGGCGGAGCGGGTGATCTGCTGCTGCTGGTCGCCGACACGCCCGCCGTCGCCGCGACCGTGCTAGGACGCCTGCGCGTGGACCTGGCGCGCCGGTTCAACCTCATCCCGACCGACCGCGACGTCTTTGCTTGGATCATCGATTTTCCCCTGGTGGAGTGGAATGCCGACGAGAAGCGATGGGACGCGGTCCACCATCCGTTCACCGCACCCCGCGACGAGGACCTCCCGCTGCTCGAATCCGACCCCGGGCGCGCGCGCGCCAAGGCCTATGATCTGGTGCTGAACGGGCAGGAAGCGGCGGGCGGCTCCATCCGCATCCATCAGCCCACCGTCCAGGAGCGCATGTTCGGGCTGATCGGCATCTCCAAGGAGGAGGCGCGGGCGCGCTTCGGCTTCCTCCTGGAAGCGCTCGAGTTCGGGGCCCCGCCCATGGGTGGGATCGCCTTCGGCCTGGACCGCCTCGCCGCCAACATGGCGGGGCAGGAGTCCATCCGGGAGGTCATCGCCTTCCCCAAGACCCAGAAGGGCACCTGTCCGCTCACCGACGCGCCCGCTCCGGTCGACCCCAAGCAGCTTCGCGAGCTCGGGATCCGCCTCGTGGAAGGGCTCGGATCCGCATGATATGCTCCCGAGCAGAGGAATGAGCCTTCGTTGACTGAAGCCACCGGCGTCACCCGGCGGATCGTCCTGCCTCCGGACCTCAATCACCTCGCCCTTCTCGGCCGTCACGACGAGCACCTGCGCCAGCTCGAAGCCCAGTACGATGTCCGCATCACCGCGCGCGGCCACGACCTGACTCTTCGGGGAGAGGAGCGGCAGGTCCTGGAGGCCGAGCGAGTGGTCCGGGAGCTGGTGGCGATGCTGCGGGAGCGGCCCTCGCTCGGTGCCGCCGACATCCGCTCGGCCCTGCGCATCGCGGGGAACGAGCGGGGCGCGGACGTCAAGTCGGTGCTGGCCGACGCGATCCCGGTGCCCTCGCGCCGCCGCTTCATCACCCCGAAGACCGCGAACCAGAAGCGCTACCTGGAGGCGGTGCGGGGGCACGACCTGGTCATTGCGATCGGCCCGGCCGGCACCGGAAAGTCGTACCTGGCGGTCGCGATGGCGATCTCCGCCCTGTTGAAGCGGGAGGTCGCGCGCATCGTGCTGACGCGGCCGGCGGTGGAGGCGGGGGAGCGACTGGGCTTCCTCCCCGGCGACCTGGTGGAGAAGGTGCATCCCTATCTCCGTCCTCTCTACGACGCGCTCTACGACATGCTCGAGCCCGAGAAGGTGAGCGCGCTTTCCGAGAAGGGCGCCATCGAGATCGCGCCGCTCGCCTACATGCGCGGGCGCACCCTCAACGACGCCTTCATCATCCTCGACGAGGCCCAGAACACCACGTCCGAGCAGATGAAGATGTTCCTGACCCGGCTGGGTTTCAACTCGAAGATGGTGGTCACCGGCGACATCACCCAGGTCGACCTGCCCGCCAGCCGCCCCTCGGGCCTGATCGAGGTGCAGACGGTGCTGCAGGGGATCGACGGCATCCGCTTCATCTACTTCGACGATCGCGACGTCGTGCGCCACGACCTCGTCTCCTCCATCGTGCGCGCCTACGATCGGGTCCAGAAGCCGTCGTCGCGCGGAGCGGGCTGAGGTCCGGCCCGCCCGTGCCGGTCGCGGTCTCCAATCTCCAGCGGAGGTCCCGCGTGTCGTCGGAGCGCCTGCGGACGGTGGCGCGCCGCGCCCTCGCCGCGCTCGGCCGGGCCGACCGGGAGGTCCACGTCACGGTGGTGGACGACCGGAGGATCCGGGCGCTCAACACGCGCTACCTCGGCATCCGCCGGGCCACCGACGTGCTCGCCTTCGACCTGGCCGGTCCGGGGCCGGCCCGGCTCTGGGGCGAGGTGATCGTGTCCGCGGAGATGGCGGCGCGCCAGGCGCGGC
>Ga0187892_10009221_pt1 | contig 13069 bp, 9 predicted proteins | sample MA1701073metaG_FD_139345 | JGI IMG/M metagenome (GOLD analysis project Ga0187892, IMG submission 139345) | Bio-ooze microbial communities from a basaltic lava cave in the Kipuka Kanohina Cave System on the Island of Hawaii, USA - MA170107-3 metaG ...
AATTCTTTCCAGTCAATGATGCCTTTGCCAACGGCTGCTTCTTTTTTATCGGCCGTCCAGTCTGACAGATGCGCAGAAATAAACCGGCCGGGGTATTTGGTAAAATAATCGGAGGCTTTGTAACCATGCACGATGACCTGTGTTTGAAACTGCAGCTTAACAAGGTCAGGATCGAAACGGCTTAACAATGCATCGTAAATAAGCTGGCCTTCGAGTTTTACAAATTCAAAATCATGATTGTGAAAAGCGGCCTGCATGCCTGCTTTTTTTATTTTCTCACCGGCTTTGTTGAGTTTATCGGCAGCAGTATAGTAATCATTTAGTGTGGCAGTTTTTGGCAGCCAAAAAGTGGAACATACCATTTGTGTAAGCCCTAACTGCTGCGACCATTCAATGCGGGCATCGAGGTCATTAAACAATTCGCCGGAACCAAAATGGCAGCTTGGACAGCTAAGACCAGCATCGGTAATAATGCTGCGCAAATCGGCGGGTTTCATATTTACCAGCGAGCCAAAACCAAGACCGGCATATCCTTTGGGCGAGCACATCTCAACAAGCTGGTAACCCTGGCCTGCTACCATCTTTAATGTGCCGGCAAAATCTTTGCCCAGCATGTTTCTTACTACCCATGTTTGAAAGCCGATGGGTATATCGGCGTATTTGCTTTGAGCGAATAGTTGTTGCGGCAGTTGGGATAAAGCCCAGGTGGCGGCTGCGGCTGCAGAGGTTTTTTTTATAAAGGTTCGGCGGGTTATTTTTTTCATGATGAATTATTTTTAAGAATGGATCAGTGTTTACGCATTTCACTTCTAAGTTCGTTATTTACTTTTTTGTCTTGACACAAAAAAGTAACAAAAAAGGTCAAGGAAAAAAGAATGCTCCGCCTTTTTTCCGGGCCTGCGCACAAAAAACTCCAACAGATTGAAGGCCGTTTTCTTTTTCGTAGTGGAAGGATAGAGACTCCGCTTCGTGTTATGCAACGGAACTGAAGGTGCTGGAAGTTTCCTGAATTTTTAGAGGCCCTTACTAAGAAGCGTTGCGTTTTAAAACAATCAATGATCTGTGCATGTGTATCGCCTCACCCCAACCCTCTCCTCGGGGAGAGGGCTTTACTTGCTTCGCAGCATCTATTCCTTTCACCATGTATTTTGCGACGTTTGCCGGCGAAGCTATTTTATCTCCCGCCGCGGCGGGGTTGAGGGGTTAAATCTCTTCCGGCTTCCACCCTGCCCTATACTCACGACTCAACCACTTATTAGCGTCGGATGCATTGGTGATCTGTTGTTTTGATGCATCGTATTTTAATATGCGGTTGCTTCGCAGGGCCAGTGCATACAGATTGATTGCTTCGGTGATGGCTTCTGCTTCCATGAAGTTGCCGGGATATTGCTTGCCTGTTTTGATGGCATTTACAAATAGCGGCAATGCTTCGGTTGTCATTTGCACCTGGCTGCGCTGGTCAGCAGCGGTTGATGGCTCTTCTATTTTTTTGCCTGCTATGATCTTTGGGTTTTGAATATTGAAGCCGGCAAGTATCTTTCCACTATCGCCTACGAACATCATTCCTTCCTGCAGCAGTTCTTTGTTTTCATTCAATAATTCCATTGGCGTTGGCGGTCGCATGCCACCATCGTACCAGCAAAGTTCTACAGGACCACGATTACCATTGGCAGGATATTTAAACCTTACCATACTTGCCATAGGAAATGAAAAGTCATTATTGATTCGGTAAGGTGTCTCTCCCCGAAAACCGCAAACATGACTGCGATTGGGAATGATGATCCCGGGAGATGTTAACTGCAATGCATTAAATACAGTCCATAAGCTATAATGCCCCATATCGGCCATGGAGCCGCCGCCGAAATCGTACCAGCCGCGGAATACCATGTGTGTATAATTGGGATGATAAGGACGATCTGCTTCGGGGCCAAGCCAAAGATCCCAGTTGAATCCTTCGGGCACGGGTGGCTTGTCGGCAGGTATATCGGGATATTGCGGCCATACCGGACGATTTGTCCAATTATGAACTTCGGTTAAATTACCAATAGCTCCTGCGGATATCCATTTCATTACGGTTTCCATTGATCCGTTTGAATCCCATGGAATGAGATGTGTGATAGCTTTACTGCTTTTGGCCATCTCAATTACTTTCTTTCCTTCTGTCAAACGGTTGGCAAGCGGCTTATGCACCAGTACATGTTTGTTTCTTTTTAATGCAGCCATGCAAAGAATGCCATGCAGGTGATCGGGTGTGATGATCTTAACTGCATCCATGTCTTTTTCTTTGGCAAACATTTCACGTACATCTTCATAAGCAGTGCATCCTTTAAATTGTTTATCACCGCGAACATTGCTGTAGTAGGTATCTACGATTGATTTGCCATTGTCTCTTCCGCCGGGTACAGTGTTATCGCCGCCGGGCTGCCAATCATGTTTTTGAATAGTCTTCCTGATCTCATTCTTCAAGCCTTCTTTGCTCCAGTCTTTGTAGGCTCTTGCTTCTTTGCCGGGATCGCATACGGCTACCACCTGTATTTCGGGCACAGCAAGCATGGGAAGCAGTTCTCTTATTCCCTGTGTGCCCATACCGATATAACCAAGTGTGATCTTGTCGCTGGGCGCCACGTAACCTTTGCCTCCTAATGCATGCCGCGGTACAATGGTAAATGCTGCTGCAGTAGTAGCCATCATGCTAACGAATTTCCGGCGGTTGATGCTGTTGCTTTTGAAAGGGATGTTATCAGCATTGTTGTTTTGATCAATAGCAGAAGTGTTAGTCTGATTAATCTTTTTTTTCATACAAGCAATGTTTAATGAGGTATAACTAAAGATAACGGATTTTATAAATTGAATGATGAGGAGTGAAGTGAGTGTGGGTTTTTTGTTACCGGCGGTAATGCACGGATGGGCGTTCCTTGCGTCGTCCCGATAGCTATCGGGATCAGGGTTCAGTTGGCTGTTGAGCAGATTAAGATTGAGGACTTGTCCTCTTCAACCTGGGATATTGAAGGTAATAAGGTTTGTAACTTTTATAGAATTACTTCGTTGCTTAGGGTGGTATGGTTGGAAGCCACATTGCTGCGTGTATCGAAGCAACGAGAGGGGGCCGAAAGTTTTAGATTGCCGTAAAAATAAATAGGGTTGAATGAATGCCGGGACGTCACAATACTTCGAAATTTGCAGCTCAATTCACCCCGTTTCCTTGCTGGCTTTTCATCACCTGCAGGGCAAGTATGTTACTTCTCAACCGGCCTTCGTTAAGTGGTACTCCTTTCTTGCCGATTTCAATTTCTGATTTCATTTGAGCAATCAATTCCTTTTCTTCTTCATCCTGATCAGGCCGCAAAAGGTCTCTGCTTACAAATGTTTTCATTACCATCCATTTACTGTCGGCCAAAATTTCTCCTAATTCAATTCCTTCGTTGCAAAATTTGATAGCATAAAAGCGCTGGCCTTTTTGCGACAATTGATACGCTCCACTGCAATTTTTTATGAAGTATTGTTTAACGAGGCTTAACGGTTCTGACAACCCCAGGTTCATTCTTTCATTGTAACGGTTGAAAAAATGTCCATAATAAACGCCGATCATCTCTGCAGTGGTACAGCAAAACACTTCGAGACCTTTTTTGCCGTAATAATAAACGAGGGAAATAACGTTGATGTCCGCTTGGCTTTCGAACTTATGAATGTAGAGTGCTTTTCTTAAAATGAGTATCCAGTTGTTTTTGCCGGCTGTTTTAATGCAATAAACTTTAGGATATTCACTTGTTTTATCAACTTTCCATCGCCTTCTTTCCCGGGTATATTCTTCCTCCAGCCGTTTCATTGTGGTGTTGTAAAGCGTGGCATACTCTTTTTTGATCTCCCTGGTAATTTCAAAAGGATTCATAGATTTTACAAGCATAACAAAAAATATTAGATTCTTTTTTGCTGTTAAACTCTTAAAAATATAAACTTTCATTCTTAATGTCAACCCCCGTCTTTGAATAGCTAAACCCACCCCTTCAGAAATTTCCTAATGCCAAAGTCTTTCGCTTCCCGGAGGAGATGAAAGTGAGCTAAAGTTGAAGAGCAAAGAAAATCCATCGTGCAAAAATTTTGTATGCCTCCTTTTGAAGACAAACTTGAGTGAAAAGGTTTTTTAAAAGAAGAAAGCGATAGTTCTTTCCGGTAAAGAATAAAAAAGCTCCGGCTTATAACGGAGCTTTTTTTATTGATTAAATCAAAGCTTGCTTAATACAAATAATTCAATGCTGTTTTATCATTCGAATTGAACGGGCGGTTCGTTGTGCTGCTGAGGCAGGCCAGCATCCAGGAAGCGCTGTCAGGTCCGGTGGGAGTGCCCGGAATATGCACAGCGCCTACGCCTGTGGTCTCCTGGCCTTCGTTGCCACCAGAACCACAGCTATAGCTGCGGTTCATATAATCGGTATGACGAAACCCAATGCAATGACCAACTTCATGAGCAATAACTGTTGTTACAAAACCGGAACTGTAGTTTTGATACTGCCGGTTGAATTTAACTTCAGGATAAGGATTGCCGCCTGACGGAAAACCTGCAGAAGCAATATAGCCACCTCCATTTACGATCCTGATGTTGATATTGCCGTTGCTGGAAACTCTTGAAAAGGTTATTTGCAAATTTTCAGCATTGTACCGGGCAATTGCAGCGTTAATGGCATTTGATACATTCGTGTTTACGTTACCGCTGGTGCTAATGGTAATGTTGCGGGTGCCGGAAACACTCACAAGATTGAAAGTGTGGTACTGCTCCACTTCAGCAATTCTGAGCCTGGGCGAAGAGGGGCGTTCATTTAAACGATCGGGAGTAAGGATTATATCTCCTTCTACAAGATAACCTTCCTCTACTTTCTGCACATTGGCTGTGCTGAACCCGAGGTTTTTAATTTGCGTCAATACTTCACCGGAAATTTTTTCGTCGGCGACTTTTGCTTCTTTTTTGCAAGATGTTATTGCAAAGGCTGCAATCAGCAGAAGGCCTAATGGTCTCATCATTTTTCTCATGTGGGTTTGTTTTAGTGTGTTAAACAATGTGATTTTTTAGATAAACACAGGTAGGTATTTTCAATATGAAAAGTAAATGATTTTTTGAAACACTAACAAATGTTTTACCACTTTTTTTAAAACTTATTTTATTCTGGGCAAGATCAGGCATTGATAGTTTTGAGTACCGGGAAATCAATATTTTTAGCAGATGAAAACTATTTGCCGGAGCAAAAGATATGTTTGTTTTGTTACAATTATATTCATGTTTACTGCTTTGTGTATTACACATTACTCCAATGCCCAGGTGAATAACCGCCACAAGCTTTCACCGGTTTTATTAAATGAAATAAGAGGCGCTAAAACCACTGATAAATTTGTATTTACAATAACCATTAAGGATGATAAGATACCGGCAGCGTTCTTTAAACCTGTTTACAATCTTCAGAAATTATTTGCATCACGGGGTTTTACTATTTATAAAATATCCGCCACGGTTGAAGAGCTGAATTCCATTTTTTTGCCGGTGCCTGAAGTAATCTTTGTTGAAAAAGGAAACAGGATAACAAAAGAGGAACTGATTGTCGGTAATCTTGATCTTTCAATCAATAAGATAAATCTTGCCCATCGTAATTTTCCGGCAGTAAATGGCGATGGCATTGTTGTATCAGTAAAAGAAGATAAACCCGATACTACCGATATAGATTTCAAAGGACGATTTCTTAGTACAAATCTTTCTTCAAATATCTTTAGTTTACATGCTTCTGCCATGGCAACAATGATAGGCGGAGCCGGCAATAGCTGGCATTTGGGTAAAGGTGTGGCGTGGGGCGCTACCATCAGCTCATCAGGCTTTGAAGTTTTATTGCCTGGGTCAAACTCATCATACCAGCAGTACAATATTTCGGTACAAAATCATTCTTATGGAGTAGGTATTGAAAATTATTATGGATCGGATGCAGCCGCTTATGATGAGAGTGCAATAACAAATTCCTCATTGCTTCATGTTTTTTCGTCAGGCAATTCGGGTGGGTCTGCTGCTGCTGCAGGAGTTTATTCGGGTTTAAATGGCTTTGCAAATCTTACAGGCAGTTTTAAAATGGCAAAAAACATTCTTACTGCCGGCGCTACAGACTCTTTTTCTGCAGTTGCTGCTTTAAGCTCAAAAGGTCCTGCACATGATGGCAGAATAAAACCGGAATTGGTAGCTTTTGGAGAAGACGGAAGCTCCGGCGCTGCTGCATTGGTTTCAGGAACCGCATTGCTGCTCCTGCATGCATACAAGCAAATGAATGGCGTATTGCCTGCAAATTCACTGACAAAAGCAATTCTTATCAACAGCGCTGATGATGTTGGCAATGTGGAAGCAGATTATAAAAATGGATTTGGCGCTTTGAATGCAAACAATGCAATGAAAACTTTGCATGCTAACAGATTTTTTGGCGGCGCTGTTTCGAATTCTGCTATACAAACTTTCAATATCAGTGTGCCAACCGGAACCAGGAAGTTAAAAGCCACACTGGTTTGGAATGATCCGCCTGCAAACCCCAATGCAGCAAAGGCATTGGTCAATGATCTTGACCTTGAATTAATAGAAACATCTTCTGGTCAAATATGGCAGCCCTGGGTTTTGAATTCTTTTCCGCATATTGATTCACTGAATCAAACCGCAAAGAGAAAAAAAGATACACTGAATAATGTTGAGCAAATTACTATTGTTGATCCTCTGCCTGGCAATTATCAATTAAAAATAACCGGCTTTAATGTTACTGCTGCATCACAGAGTTTTCATATTGCATGGCAGCTTGATTCAATAGATAAATTTGAATGGCAATTTCCCTTAGCAAGCGATTTTATTTTTCCCGCAGTAAACAATAACATAAGGTGGCAGTCTTCATTCAACGCTGCGGCAGGATTGCTTGAATACAGTACCGATGGAAATACCTGGCAGCAAATTCAAAGTTCAGTTAATCTTAGCGAGGGGCATTTCTACTGGAATGTTCCTTCAGTTACCACCACTGCTTTACTTAGAATGACAATCGGTTCAAATGTTTTTGTCAGCGATACATTTTCCATTGCAAACAAAACGAGTGCTGCTGTCGGTTTCAATTGTCCTGATTCATTTTTGTTTTACTGGAACAAATTGCCAACTGTTACCAATTACAGGGTTTATAAATTGGGCAACAAATATCTTGAACCCGTCACCATCACCGCAGATAGTTTTTTGTTGCTTTCGAAAACAAGTAATCCATCGCTTCATTATTCTGTAGCGCCGATTATAGGAAATAAAGAAGGAGTAAAAAGCTACACTTTCAATTATGCAGCACAGGGAGTTGAATGTTATATCCGTTATTTTCTTGCATTGTTAAATGATAACGCAGCCGATCTTACTCTTTCACTGGGCACATTATATGGCATAAGTAAGATCGTGTTCGAAAAGTTTGATGGAACTGATTATGTCACTCTTCAGCAGATCACAAATCCATCTTCTTTGCAAATCAATTTCACCGATCTGTCTTTAACGAAGGGGTTAAATATTTACAGGACAAAACTTGAATTAACAGGCGGGGGGATCATTTATTCTTCAGTTGAGACCGTTTATTATTTTGAAGGAGCTGAATTTATTGTTTATCCCAATCCCGCTTCCCCATATCAAGCCATAACAATTCTTTCCGATAACCAGCTTGAAGCTGCAACATTGCAGGTGATAAATATGCTGGGACAAAGAGTGTATGAAATGAAACTGGACGATATCAGCAATCAAATTCCTGCAGGGCGATTGAGCAAGGGAATTTATTTACTTAGAATAACACGGAAAGATCAGAAAGATGTGGTGCTGAAAGTTTTTGTGGAGTAACCGGCCTGTTTAAAACTATCCGAAGGAGCTGCTTATAAAAGTCGTTTAGTGAAGTCAAGATCGTTTGTTGTTAATGTTTCTTTGGCTAAATCATAACCAGCATCAGCATGTCGTATCACTCCTATTCCCGGATCGTTTCTTAAAACTCTTTTCAATCTTTGTTCTGCATCATCAGTTCCATCGGCTACGATCACCATTCCTGCATGTATGCTATAGCCCATGCCTACCCCGCCGCCATGATGCAGCGAAACCCATGATGCACCACCGGCCGTATTTACCAATGCATTCAATATTGGCCAATCGGCGACAGCATCACTTCCATCAAGCATCGCTTCTGTTTCTCTATTGGGAGAAGCTACACTGCCTGTATCAAGATGATCTCTTCCAATAACAATTGGCGCTTTTACTTTTCCGGTTCTTACCAGGTCATTAAATGCAAGACCTGCTTTTTCTCTTTCACCTTGTCCAAGCCAACAGATTCTTGCAGGCAATCCCTGGAATGCAATTTTTTCTTTTGCTAATCTTAACCAGCGTTGTAATCCTTTATTGTTTGGAAACATTTCAGCAATCACTTTATCTGTAATAGCAATATCATTGGGATCGCCGCTCAATGCTGCCCAGCGAAACGGGCCTTTGCCTTCACAAAACAAAGGACGAATGTATGACGGAACAAAACCGGGATAATCAAATGCATTTTCCAAACCTGCTTCTTTTGCACGGGCCCTTAAATTATTTCCATAATCAAATGTGATGGCGCCGCGGGACTGCAATTCGATCATTAATTCCACATGACGTTTCATGCTTGCATAAGCCAGTTCAAGATATTGATCCGGATTTTCTACCCGCATAATATTGGCCTGCGTGTTATTGATGGTATGCGGTACATATCCTATCAATGGATCATGTGCAGATGTTTGATCAGTGAGTGTATCGGGCACGATATTTCTTTCAATCAACCTTTCGAGCAGGCAAACGGCATTAGTGAGTACTGCAATAGAAATAGCTTCACCATTTTGTTTTGCTTCGAGTGCACGATTGATGGCATCATCAATATTTTCAAACCATATATCGCAATATTTTGTTTCAATTCTTTTTTCAATGCGCCATAGTTCTACTTCGGCAATAAGAGCCACTCCATCATTCATCGTAATAGCCAATGGTTGAGCACCGCCCATTCCGCCAAGACCAGCAGTTACATTTAATGTTCCCTTTAAAGTACCACCAAAATGTTTATCAGCGATTGCAGCATAAGTTTCATAAGTGCCTTGTACAATCCCCTGTGAGCCGATGTATATCCAACTGCCGGCCGTCATCTGCCCATACATGATCAATCCTTTTTGTTCAAGCTCATCAAAGTGTTTCCAGTTGGCCCATTTGGGTACCAGTTGTGAATTGCTTATTAAAATACGTGGTGCATCCTTATGTGTTTTCAATATGCCAACAGGTTTGCCGCTTTGTATCAGCAACGATTCATCATTCTCCAATACTTTTAAAGCTTTAATGATATTGTCTAATGCTTCAAAGTTTCTTGCTGCTTTTCCTCTTCCGCCATATACAATAAGATCATCGGGACGTTCGGCCACTTCAGGATTAAGATTGTTGAGCAGCATTCTTAAGGCGGCTTCCTGTATCCATCCTTTGCAGGTGAGTTGGTTGCCGGTTGGTGTTTTGTATTTAATAGCGTCGTATTGTTTGGCAATCGTTGACATAGGAAAATGTTTGTGATTGTTTGTATGAATGTTTTCCGTTTGCGAAGATACGGCCTCTATCTCCTTCTCTTTCTCACCCGATACCTATCGGGAAGCGGTGCTGCACTTTTAGAGGACCGTCACAAAAAAATCCCGGCGATACTGCCGGGATTAGTGAAATATTCCATAATAAGCCAAGCTGACTTATTTGCCTGCGACTTTATACCGTGTGGTATTGTTGGGGCCGGCCACTTCTTCATAATACACATCATCGGGAGAAACATAATATTTGTTGCCATTGACAGTAACAGTTCTGCAATCTGCGGGCAGTTCATCTACAATGTCACCGATGATTGGGCCGTCTTCTGTATATTCTTCATCAGTATTAATCTTCCCGTCTTTGCCTGCAACAGTGTACCATATCTCATCATTGTCTTTTATTTCTTCTTTGTAATAAGTACCGTCCAGTTCATAATATTTCTGATCATTGATCACAACTACTTTGGCGCCGTTTGGCAATTCAGGCACTGAAGCACCTAATGGCGCATCTATCACTTCGTAATCATTAGAAGGGCCGGAACGATAATATGTACCGCCATAGTAATAATAAGGAACGTCTCTTACATATACCCTGCGATAACCACGGGGAAGAATATTAATGTGAATGCCGATGGGCGGAGCTACTACACGAAAATATCCGCCATAAGGACGATAGTAATATCCACTGGAATAATGAAAATGAATACCACCGTAGGGAATGATGGTGCGTGGCCCCGCAATGTGCACTACCCGTTGACCACGATAAGGGCCATAACCATAGTGGCGGTAATGCCCGCGGTAGCGCTGCGCCTGCATGTCTTGTGAAATGAAAAGAGCTATAGCAGCTATACAAAAAGTACGTAGAAGTATTGGTTTCATATGTTCACGGTTTAAGTAGTGAAATTTTATTTACAGACTAAATGTAGTATTTGTAGTTTAAAAAGATTCTTAAAACAAAGCGTTAAAGCAGTATTTAACAAATGAAACAAAAGTGAAAGAAGTTCTATTTTATTTTTCCCTGTTGTGTGAATGAAAACTCCCTATCTTCATCGAAACAAGAACAAGGCTTATGAGTATTCACATCAGCGCAAAAAATGGAGAGATTGCAAAGACCGTTTTAATGCCCGGTGATCCTTTAAGGGCAAAATATATTGCAGATAATTTTTTAAACAATGTAAAACAGGTAAGCAGCACCCGCAATGCTTTTTATTTTACCGGTGATTATAAAAACAAAACTGTAACGGTTGGCGCCAGCGGTATGGGTTGTCCTTCCATTGGCATTTATTCTTACGAACTTTTTACCGAATACGAAGTGGATTGCATTATCCGCATCGGCACTTGCGGCGCTTATACTACAGACTTAAAACTATTTGATCTTTTGAATGCAGATGTTGCCGTCAGTGAATCTACTTTTGCCAAACATGCCTGGGATATTGAAGGAGCCGCCATTCCTCACCAGGGAAAGGCATTTGATACAATTAATAAAACAGCAGAGCAATTAAAGAAGAAAGTGCAATCAACTGCTATTCACTCCAGCGATATTTTTTATAGAAAAGAAACCGGCACTCCACAAATTGCCAAAGACAATAATTGCCTCGCTGTAGAAATGGAAGCTTTTGCATTATTTGCCAATGCAAAATATTTGAACAAAGCCGCTGCAACATTATTGACGGTTTCAGATATTATTCCTACGCATCAAAAAATATCGGCAGATGAAAGGGAAAAATCATTGCTGCCAATGATGGAACTGGCGTTGGAGAGTTGTTTGGGCTTTAACTTTTAAATGAGGCTACTTAAATTGATCAAAGCCCTCATTTAATTCAACTGATATTGATTTTGCAAACTCATTCACTTTTTCAACAAAAGAAAAATCTTTAATCAAACCGGCGACCCGATTTATATCTTCCGAAAATATTCTGTCTTCTTCAGCAAAGCCAACATGATTGCGAACAAAGCCATGTGCAAATTCTAATATCTCGCTGCTTTTATACGGCCTGCGAAACTCGATGGCTTGTGATGCACTCAACAGTTCAATGGCAAGAATGTATTCAAGATTGTCCAATACTTTATTCAACTTTCTTCCGCTGATGCTTCCCATACTTACATGATCTTCCTGTCCCAATGAAGTAGGAATGCTATCGGCACTGGCAGGGAAGCAAAGTGTTTTATTTTCTGTTACCAATGCTGCAGTAGTATATTGGGGAATCATAAAGCCGCTGTTCAATCCCACATTTTTCATCAGCAATAATGGCAATCCCCATTTCCCTTCCAATAATAAATAACAACGACGATCTGAAATATTACCAATCTCCGCAGCAGCAAAACAAGCATAATCCAACGGCAATGCCAGTGGCTGCCCATGAAAATTACCACCGCTGATTGTATCATTCGCTCCAAGGATGATTGGATTATCTGTTACTGCATTTAATTCAATTTCGGTAAGTTCTTTTAAGTGCAACCATGCATTGCGGCTGGCTCCATGCACCTGTGGCATACAGCGAAGTGAGTAAGGATCCTGCACACGACCGCAATCTATATGACTTTGCATGATAGCCGAATTATGCAACAGTAATCTTAATCGTTGTGCAACCAATTTATTTCCGCTAAATGGTCTTAGCTCATGTAATCGTTCGTCAAAAGGAGCTTTAGTACCTGTTAATGCTTCAAGACTCATAGCGCCGATGATATCAGCAGCTTCGAGACAATTATGCAGTCGCTGCACAGCTTTGATGGCATAAGCTAAAATAAATTGTGTGCCATTGATTAATGCCAGTCCTTCTTTCGGTCCGAGTTGTATCGGTTTGATATTTTCTTTTTGAAATATTTCAGCAGTATTTTTTCTTTCCCCTTTATAATAACATTCTCCCAAACCGATCAATGGAAGAAATAAATGTGCAAGAGGAGCCAGATCACCGCTGGCGCCTACGCTTCCTTTTTCAGGCACAATTGGTATGATGTCATTTTCAATATGCCAAATGATACGCTGCAACGTCTCCAACTGCACACCGCTAAATCCCTGCGCCAATGCATGCACTTTGGTAATGAGCATAAGCTTTGCGATCTCTGCAGGAATCATTTCTCCTACTCCTACGCTATGGCTTTGCAAAATTTTATACTGCAGCGTAGCAGTATCCTCTTCCGAGATAGTTGTATTGGCCAATATGCCAAAGCCCGTATTGATGCCGTACACCGTTTTATTATCCCTTACTATTTGCTGAACGTATTGCTGGCTTTGTTTTACTTTTTGAATTGCTGCATCACCCAACACAGCTTTTACTTTGCCCGAAGTAATGTCAATCGTTTGGCCAATCGTTAAACTATCTGTTCCGTAATTGAAAGTTTCATGCATAGCTATTCAGAAAAGTCAAAAATAAATGATTCAGCTAAATTGTTTCGACACACACAACTACTCACTATTCACCATTCACTAATTCACTCCCACAAAGTCAGGCCGCTTAATCGTCTCCTGGTTATACTTGAA
>Ga0187892_10009223_pt1 | contig 13067 bp, 8 predicted proteins | sample MA1701073metaG_FD_139345 | JGI IMG/M metagenome (GOLD analysis project Ga0187892, IMG submission 139345) | Bio-ooze microbial communities from a basaltic lava cave in the Kipuka Kanohina Cave System on the Island of Hawaii, USA - MA170107-3 metaG ...
CAGGACTGGCTGAAGACCAACCTCGCCAAGTTCACCAACATGCTTCAAGGCCAGCGCGACCTCGCGACAGTGGGTCAACTGCTGCTGTCGGAACTGGTGCCGCTGGTCAAGGCGCACCATGGGTTGATCTATCAGATGGCAGGCGAAGGCGGATCGCAATTGCAACTGATGGCGGCCTACGCTGACCATCATCAATCGCCCTACCCCGTCGAGATCAAACTTGGCCATAGCTTTATCGGTCAATGCGCGAGGGACAGGCGCCGCCTGCTCATCGAAGACATTCCGGCGGACACGCCGCGCATTGGCTCGGTGTCCCTCGATGTTCTGCCCCGCAGCATCGTGGTGCTGCCGGTCGTGTTCGAAGACCGCATCAAGGCCGTGATTTCACTTTCGTCCCTGCATGAGTTCGATGCCGCTCAATTGCAGTTTCTGGACTTGTTGACGGCCAGCATCGGCATTCTACTCAACTCCATCGAAGCCACGATGCAGACGGAATCACTGCTTGAACAATCGCAAACGCTCGCCGCCGAATTGCAGACGCAGCAGGCTGAGTTGCAGCAGACCAACGAAAAACTGGAGCAGAAGGCCCAGCAATTGGCCGAACGCAACGTGGAAGTGGAACGCAAGAATGAAGAAATCGAGCAAGCCCGCGGCGCACTTGAGGAAAAAGCTTCAGAACTTGCGCTAACCTCCCGTTATAAATCGGAATTCTTGGCCAATATGAGCCATGAATTGCGCACACCGCTCAACAGCATCCTGATCCTTGGCCAGCAGCTGACCGACAATCCGGAAGGCAATCTCTCGCCCAAGCAGGTGGAATTCGCCCGCACCATCCATAGCGCCGGCACCGATTTGCTTAATCTGATCAGCGATATTCTCGATCTCTCCAAGATCGAGTCGGGAACGGTCAGCGTCGACATTGAAGAGGTCGCGTTTACGAACCTCGCCGAAATGATCGCGCGGCCCTTCCGCCACGAGGCGGAGAGGCGGCGGCTTTCCTTCGATTTGCAGATCGACCCGCAACTGGGCCGCTCAATGACGACCGACCCGAAGCGCCTGCAGCAGGTTTTGAAAAACCTGTTGTCGAACGCTTTCAAGTTCACCGACCATGGCGGCGTCAGGCTTTCGGTGTCAGCCGTCAATACGGGATTCAGCGCGGCCCATCCCATGTTGCGGCAGGCCGCGGAGATCGTGGCTTTCGAAGTCGTTGACACCGGCATCGGCATTCCGAGCGAGAAGCAGAAGATCGTCTTCGAGGCGTTCCAGCAGGCCGACGCCTCGACCTCCCGCCGCTATGGCGGCACGGGACTTGGGCTTGCCATCAGCCGCGAGCTCGCCAATCTGCTCGGCGGCGAAATCCATCTGAGAAGTTCGCCCGGTGTGGGCAGCACATTCACCCTCTATCTGCCGGTGCGCTATGTCGGCCCTGAAGTCACGCGCCGGGGCATCAAGGCTCCGAAACAGATGGAGATCGAGGGCCAGCTGGCGGAAATGCCAATCGATCCCGTGCCGGAGATGATCGCGGACGACCGCGCCTCGATCATAGCCGGGGATACCACGCTGCTGATCGTCGAGGACGATCCGCATTACGCACGCGTGCTGGTGGATCTGGCCCACGACAAAGGTTTCAAGGTGATTGTGGCCTCGCGCGGGGCCGATGCTATCCAGCTTGCCCAGGAGTATTTGCCCTCGGCCATCTCGCTCGATGTGTTTCTCCCCGATATGCTCGGCTGGTCGGTGTTGAGCCAATTGAAGAAAGCATCCTCAACCCGGCACATCCCGGTGCAGATGATCACCCTCGACGAAGACAGGCAACATGGCCTGGCGCGGGGTGCCTTCTCGTTCATGACGAAGCCCGCCTCCAGCGACGGCATCGGCGCGGCCCTTGAACGCATCAAGTCCTATGCCGAGCCTCGCCGCAAGCGCCTGCTGGTGGTTGAGGACAATCCGGCGGAGCAGCTTGGAATCACCGAACTGCTAGCGCACGACGATATCGAAATCGATACGGCTTCGACGGGTGCGGCGGCGTTCGACAAGCTGCGTGAGGCGCCCGCCGACTGCATCGTGCTCGATCTCCGGCTGCCTGACATGTCCGGCTTCGAAGTTCTTCAGGAGCTTTCCAAGGACGAAGGCCTGGCTGACATACCGGTGATTGTCTTCACGGGCCGCGAGCTTTCAGCCGAGGAGGACGCGCAGCTTCATGCGCTGGCGCGCAGCATCGTGGTCAAGGGTGTTGAATCGCCCGACCGATTGCTCGATGAAACAGCCCTGTTCCTGCACCGGGTGATCGGCGAGCTGCCGCCCGAGAAACAGAACATGATCGAGCGGCTCTACAGCTCAGACGACGATCTGATCGGGCGGACCGTGCTGCTCGTTGATGATGACGCCCGCAATCTGTTCGCGCTCGGCAGCGTGCTGGAACGGCGCGGCATGCAGGTGCTGACCGCTACGACAGGAAAAGAGGCGATCGAGTTGATCGAGGCGACACCCGATCTCGCCATCGTTCTCATGGATATCATGATGCCGGAGATGGACGGCTATCAGACCATCCATGCGGTGCGAAGCGACGCCTCGTTCCGGCGCCTGCCGATCATCGCGCTGACGGCCAAGGCCATGAAGGGCGACCGCGAGAAATGCCTTGAGGCTGGCGCTTCCGACTATCTCGCCAAGCCCGTCAACACCGAACAATTGCTCTCGGCGCTCCGCATGTGGCTGCACCGGTAGCCAAGGAAACGAGATGCAGACGGCGGAGCCGGTAAAGATACTACTCGTCGACGATCAGCCGGCGAAGCTTCTGAGCTATGAAACGGTTCTGAGCGAACTTGGCGAGGAGCTGATCCGGGCCAATAATGCGCGCGAGGCGCTGGAGCAGCTCCTCAAGAACGACGTCGCGGTTATTCTCATCGACGTTGTCATGCCCGATCTCGACGGGTTTCAACTCGCCGAAATGATCCGCGAGCACCCCCGTTTCAAAAAGACCGCGATCATCTTCGTCTCGGCCGTGCAGATGGCCGACGCGGACCGCCTGCGCGGCTATCATCTCGGCGCCGTCGACTATGTGCCGGTGCCCGTCGTTCCCGAACTGCTGCGGGCCAAGGTCCGGGTTTTCGCGGAGCTTTATCGCAAGACCCAGCAACTGGAAAAGCTTAACGAGGAACTGGAGCGCCGTGTCGAGGAGCGAACCGCCGAGCTTGCGGTGTCCAGCGAACGGTTGAAAATGGCGGTTGACGTCGCCCAACTGGCCACCTGGGACTGGAATTTTGCCACGAGCAAAGTCTCATGGTCCAAGGAACACGTGCGCCTCCTTGGTTTCGATCCAGGCGCGGACGACGCAACGCTGGAAGGGATGCTGGCCTCGGTGCATCCCGCCGACCGGCAGGCAACCGAGGCGGCACTGAGGCGCTCGCAGGAAACCGGCGAGCCCTACCATCATGTCTACCGGACCGCCGGGCTGGACGGCTCCATCGTGTGGTGTGACGCCAGAGCCCGCTCCGAGATTGACACCAACGGCCGACTTACGCGCCTGGTCGGCGTGGTCATGGATATTTCCGAGCACAAGCTGGCTGAAGAACAGCAAGAGATCATGATGCAGGAACTGCATCACCGCGTGAAGAATACGCTGGCGACCGTCAAGGCAATCGCCAGCCTGACGAAACGGACGGCAACGGATGTGGAATCATTCAGTAACGCGTTCAACAGCCGTATCGTGTCCCTTAGCAAGACGCACACCTTGCTGGTCGCCAACAAATGGAGCCGGATCGGGCTTCTCGATATTCTCACCAACGAGATCAGCGGATTCGACGATGGCAAGGGGGAGCGCGTTGTTTTCCGGGGGCCACCAATCGACTTGCCGTCGCAGACGGCATTGTCTCTCGGCATGGCGTTTCATGAATTGACAACCAACGCGGCCAAGTATGGATCGCTGTCAGTTCCCGCCGGGCGGCTGGCGGTAGACTGGTCGGTCGCCGATGGCGAGGACGGCAACCGCACCTTCAGTTTGCAGTGGCGCGAACGCGGCGGCCCGCCGGTCCGCGAACCCACTCGCCAGGGCTTCGGATCGATCCTTATGGAGAAGCTTTTTGACGGCCAGGCCGGCGTTTCCATGAAAATCCAGTTCCACACGGACGGCCTCGAATTCGATCTTGCGATGCCCTGGTCGCCGCATGAGGCGCAGCTGGCGCAAGCGGCGCAATAACCAGGCATCGTCCGATGACGAGCAGAAAATCCCGTGTCCACATCGGAATCGGAGGGTGGAATTACGAGCCGTGGCGCGGGAGTTTCTATCCTCCCGGCCTCGCGCAGCGGCGAGAACTGGAATATGCCAGCCGAAAACTCACGTCGATCGAGATCAACAGCACCTATTATGGCTCACAGAAGCCGGAGAGCTTCGCCAAATGGCGCGACGAGACGCCTGAGAGTTTTATATTCGCGGTAAAGGGTCCCCGTTTCGCGACGAACCGGCGGGTTCTTGCCGAAGCCGGAAACTCCATCGAGCGCTTCTTCACAAGCGGAGTGATGGAGCTCAAGGAAAAGCTCGGACCCGTCAATTGGCAGTTTTTGCCCACCAAGAAATTCGAGGCCGGCGATTTCGAGGAATTTTTGAAGCTTCTTCCGAAAAACGTAAATGGCAGCACTATTCGTCATGCCATCGAAGTCCGGCATGAAAGTTTCAATGTGCCGGCTTTTGTAGCCCTGGCGCAGAAATATGGCGTGGCCATTGTGATGGCCGCGGATTCCGAGTTTCCTCAAATCAGCGATAGCACCGCGCCCTTCGTGTATGCGCGCATCATGGGGACGGTGGAAAGCGAACCTGGGGGATATCGGGATGCCGATCTGCAAAAGTGGGCGGATCAGGTCTGTCAGTGGACAAATGAGGCGACCCGCGATGTTTTCCTGTACGTGATCAGCGGTTTCAAGACTCGCAATCCCGCAGCCGCCATGGCAATACTCGCCCGGCTTCCCCACAATGCGCGGGCATAATGACAGCAATCAACATTACGTATCTCAATGGCCGCGATATTGAGAGAATTGCCCTTACCGACACTGAGATTTTAGCGGCGGTTGAGCAGGGGCTGGTGGCGGCGGGGCGGGGCGAGACCGTTATCGAACCCCGCTCACATCTCATCCCCGACAAAAAATTCAACGGCCACTTCAATATTTTGCGGGGCTATGTGGCGCCGCTCGATCTTGCCGGCGTCAAGGTCGTTGGGGATTTCCACGACAATTACAAGTCGGGATTGCCCTCGGAGATGGCGATCCTCAATCTCTTCGACCCGCGCACCGGCATGCCCCGCGCTATTATCGATGCAACCGCCATCACCGATATGCGCACAGGCGCGCTGACCGCCATTGGCGCCAAGCATCTGGCGCGCTCGAACTCCCGCATCCTTGGCCATGTCGGCGCGCGTGGCACGTCATACTGGAACATTCGGCTGCTGGACCGGCTTTTCAACTTCACAGAAATCCGCGTTCATTCGCGAAGGCCCGAAAGCCGCAATGCTTTTGCCCAGCGCCTGTCTGCCGATCTCGGCAAAACCGTCACCGCAACGGAGGACTGGGAAAGCTGTCTCGCCGATGCGGACATTCTGGTGGAAGCCTCGCGTCTCGATGCGCCAACGCCGCTGCTGAAATCATCCTGGGTGAAGCCTGGCGCCCTCGTGATCCCCTATGGCACCATGAGCGCCCTTGAGCTCGATCTTACCGACCGCATGGACAAGATCGTCGTCGACGACCGCGGCCAGATGCTGGCTGGCCCCTTCGGCGCGCTCAGGCCTCACATCAATGCTGGCAAGGTTTCGCCGGAGACCGTGCATGCGGAGATCGGCGAAGTCTGCGCCGGGCTGAAGCCGGGGCGCGAGTCCGACGATGAGACCATTCTCTTCTGGCATCGGGGGCTTGCCACCAGCGATATCGCCCTAGGCGCTGTCATTCTGGAAAAGGCGGCGCAGTTGAAGATCGGCACCAGCCTCGTCTATAGGTGACGGGCATTTCCCCAGAGGCACCATGACCGTCACGCTTGCGACCCGCAACGATCTGACACTCGAAGCCTTGCGCCGCGTGGCGTGGCAAGGCGAAGGGGTGCAGCTCTCCCCCGCGGCGGTGAAACGCATGGCCGAGGAGCGGCAACGCTTCATGGCCCTTATCGAGGAGCCCGGCACTACCGTCTATGGCGTCACCAGCGGCTATGGCCAGCACGCCAAGAAGCGCCTTTCACCGGAAGACCGCAAGCTTCATGCGAAACGGCCGCCGACGCCAGCGGCCGCATCCTGGGGTGATTTCGTGCCGGACCGTGTGGTCCGCGCCATTATCTTTGCGAGACTCGCCAATTTCATCGAAGGGCATGCCGCCATCACGCCGGAGGTCGCCGCTGCGGTGGCCGCCATGCTGGATGGCAGGCCATTGCCAAAGATACCGGCGCGCGGCCAGGGAGGTGCCGGCGAAATCCTTTCCCTCGGCCATGCTTTCCGCGCATTAGCGGCCGCTGCGCCGGTTGCGGAGAAGGATGTTCTCTCCCTCGTCAACGGTTCACCTTCGGCGGCGGCGCTGGTATCTGATACAGCCTTGGCGGCGGGCGCGCGGCTTGCGGTGGCAGTGGATGTGTTTGCGCTGGCGGCGGAGTCCTTCAACGCGCCGCTCAGCCATTTCGCGGCGGAGCTTGGCCAGCTCTGGAACAATCCGCATGACGCCTGGGCGCTGGCGCAGTTGCGCGATACGATAGGTCAAGGCCACGGCGGAGAGCGCCGCCCCTATCAGGCGCCGGTGAGCTTCCGCATTCTGCCCCGCATGCTCGGCCAGGCGAGGCGGGCGGAGCGGCTCGCAGCCGAAGTCGCCGAAGAATCCCTTGCAGCCGTCACCGACAATCCGGTGATGCTGGCGCCGGACGCAGACCATCGGCTGGGGCAGATCATCAGCACCGGCGGATATCACAATCCCCATGCCGTCATGGCGATGGACACGGTGACGGCGGCCACCGTCAATCTCATTGTCATTGCCGAGCGCATGTCCGCCAAGCTTCTTGACGGCAATGTATCGTTGCTGCCGGATCAACTCGGCGTGGGCGGTGTAGAAGCCTATCTCGGGTGCCTGCCCATGGCGATTACCGGCTACGAGGAGGAAGCGCGCGTGCTTGCGGCAGTCACGCTGCTGCCCGGCTCCGAGTCCGGCGGCTTCGGCCAGAACGATGTGGCTTCGCCCGTGTTTCTCGCCTGGTCGAAGCAGGAGAAGACGGGCGCATTGCTTGAAGCAGCCCTTGCCAGTCTCGCCTTTATCGCCATGCGGGCGCTGACGGTCACGCAGCGCCCGGCTCCGGCAAAGCTCGAAAACCTGACGAAGGAAATCCGCCAGCTCCTTCCGGACCAGGAAACCGGCGAAGCCCTGGGGCCAGCGGTTTATCAACTCGAGAGCCGCCTGCGCGAGCGCGTCTATCGCGGACAGTGAAATGTATCTCGGCCTTGATATCGGGACTTCATCGGTCAAGGGCGTGCTCATCGGCGCGAAACAGAAGATCGTAGCGACAGCCAGCGCCGCGCTGAAAGTGTCGCGCCCTCATCCAGGCTGGTCCGAGCAGGCACCGGAGGATTGGTGGAAAACCTGCAATGTGGTAGTAAAGGCGCTGGCAAAGGCGAAGCCCAAAGCAGTGGCTGCTATCGAGGGCATCGGTCTTTCCGGCCAGCAACACGGCGCAACACTTTTGGACAGTGCGGGCAAGGTGTTGCGGCCCGCTATTCTGTGGAACGACGCGCGCGCCTTCGAAGAATGCCGCGACATCGAGGCGGTGGAGCCGCGAGCCCGGGAGATTGCCGGCAATATTCCGCTCGCCGGTTTTACGGCACCCAAACTGGTGTGGGTAAGAAAGCACGAGCCGCGCGTTTTTGAAAAAGTGGCGAAGGTGCTTTTGCCCAAGGACTATGTGCGGTTTCGCATGACGGGCGAATATGCTTCGGACATGTCGGACTCCGCCGGCACTTTCTGGCTCGATGTGGAGAAACGGGCCTGGTCGGATGCGCTTCTCACCGCCTCTAGCATGCGCCGCGACCAGATGCCCGCGCTGTTCGAGGGGACGGAGGCTACGGGGCGGCTTACGCCGCAAGTTGCAAAGACCTGGGGAATGGCAAAACGGCCCGTAGTCGCGGGTGGTGGCGGAGACAACGCCGCATCCGCCTGCGGCATCGGCGCCGTGACCCCGGGCGCTGCCTTCGTGTCGATCGGCACATCGGGCGTCCTGTTCGTGTCGAACGACAAGTTCCGCCCCAATGCGGCGCGCGCGGTCCATGCCTTCTGCCATGCGGTGCCTGACACCTGGCACCAGATGGGTGTCATCCTCTCGGCTGCGGCAAGCCTGGAGTGGCTGGCGAATGTATTGCGGACACCGCCGCCGAAACTCACTGCGGCGCTCGGAAACAGGTTGGCCGATCCCTCGCCCGCTTTGTTCCTGCCTTATCTTTCGGGCGAACGGACGCCCGTAGCAGATGCGCAGGTGCGCGGTGTGCTCATGGGCCTTGGCCACGAGACCGATGCGAAGACACTAACTCACGCGGTGCTGGACGGCGTGGCTTTCGCTTTCAGGGACAGTCTTGAAGCATTGAAGGTTGCAGGCACCGTGGTTGAAAGGGTCACTGCCGTGGGTGGCGGTTCGCGCTCGGCACTGTGGCTGAAGATTATCGCCACGGTATTAGGCCTTCCTGTGGATGTGCCCGCCGATGGCGATTTCGGCGGAGCCTTCGGAGCCGCACGGCTCGGCCTGATCGCGGCGACCGGTGCATCCTACCGGCAAGTGTGCACGCCGCCGCGGATTGCGAAGACAATCGAGCCTGATGCGAAAGCGCGCGAACCATATGACACGCAGTACGCCCGCTACGTGGAAATCTATCCCGCGATCAGGAGGATTAAGAATTGAACATCATTTTCTCATCATGCCCGGGCTTGACCCGGGCATCTTGGATGGAGAGATCGCAAAAGGATGCCCGCATCAAGTGCGGGCATGATGAGAAAAGGTGTACTTGCGTAATCAACCGTTGAGCAGGTTGTGGCGGCCGAGATTTTTCACGTCGCGCTCACCGCAGAGCGCCATGGTGATGTCGAGTTCCTTGGCGATGATTTGCAAGGCGAGCCTCACGCCTTCTTCGCCCAAGGCGCCAAGGCCATAAAGGAAGGCGCGGCCGATAAAGGTGCTCTTGGCTCCGAGGCAGAGCGCTTTCAGCACATCCTGTCCCGAGCGAATGCCGCCATCCAGATGAATTTCAATCTTGTCGCCTACCGCATCCACGATCTTCGGCAACATGCTGATGGAGGACGCCGCGCCATCGAGCTGGCGGCCGCCGTGGTTGGAGACGATGATGGCATCAGCGCCCGTCGCCACCGCGCTCCGCGCGTCGTCAGGATCGAGAATGCCCTTGAGAATCAGCTTGCCGCCCCAGCGTTTCTTGATCCATTCAACATCATCCCAGTTCAGGCGCGGATCGAACTGCTCTGCGATCCAGACCGACAGCGAGGATGGATCGCCAACGTCCTTGACGTGCCCGACGATATTGCGAAAGGTGCGCCGCTTGGTCCCCAGCATGCTAAGACACCAGCGCGGATGCATTGCCATATCCAGAATGTTTCCGAGCGTGAGGTTGGGCGGCGTCGAGAGGCCATTGCGGACATCCTTGTGACGCTGGCCGATGACCTGGAGATCAAGGGTGAGCACAAGGGCTGAACAATTGGCTGCTTTGGCACGGTCGATCAGTTTCTCAGTGAAGCTGCGATCGCGCATCACATAGAGCTGAAACCAGAAGGGCTTGCCGGTCGCTTCAGCGACATCCTCGATGGAACAAACACTGAGAGTGGAGAGCGTAAATGGAACACCTTCCTGCTGCGCAACTCGTGCCGCGAGGATTTCACCATCGGCATGCTGCATGCCGGTGATCCCCGTAGGAGATAAAGCCACTGGCATGGAAACCGGCTGGCCGATCATCTCGGTTTTTAGCGAGCGGTCGGAGATATCGACCGCCACCCGTTGCCGCAGCAGGATCTTGGCGAAATCCGCTTCATTGGCGCGGTAGGTGCCCTCCGTATAGGCGCCGGAGTCCGCATAATCATAGAACATGCGCGGCACGCGCCGCTTGGCCATCGCCTGCAGGTCCTTGATTTCAAGAAAATGGTTCATTCCATCAGCATTTCAAAATGAGCCGGCAGGAATGGCCTCCGGCCGGCTCACTGCTCAAGGTATCAGGCGCTGATCTTGCCTGACTGTTTCGCGGCGTGGGTTGCCAGATAGTCCATGAGCGCAGGCGACAGGCAATCATAGGGTGGAAGGCCGATCTTCTTGAGACGCGCGCGAACCGCGTTCATCTGCGAGGGATCGAAACCCGTCTCGATGATCGATGAAACGAATGCGGCGAATTCCGGAGGCGACCAGCCCTTGTCCCTGGAAAGCTCGGTATGGATAAAATCAAGGCCATGGAAGCCATGCCTGCTATTTTCGATGCGGCCATACATATGCACACCGCAGCCGGTGCAGGCATGACGCTGGATGGTGGCGCCGGAATCGACAACGCGCAATTTCCCTTCATTTGCCGTGACGCTGAGATTGTCGCGGGGAACCACGGCCACCACCGAGAATGTCGCCCCTTGCGGTTTCCAGCACCTTGTGCAGCCGCAAGCATGGTTGTGGGCGCTTTGTCCCTTGATGGTGACCACGACCTGATCTTCGGTGCATTTGCAGGTGAGCGTGCCGCCGGCGAAGTTCTTCTTCGCCGTGCCCAACACGCCCCTGTCGAGGGAAGGGTGCAGGGCCATGGGTTTTGCGCTTGATTTCGATCTGGTCTTGGTTTTGGTGGTTTTCTTCGTTGCTTTTGCCATCGGCTTTTCCTCCCAATTGTTATTCGAACCTAGAACACTACTACACTTCTGATCGACTCGCCCCGATGCATGAGGTCGAAGGCGTCGTTGATTTTGTCGAGCGGCAGGAGGTGAGTGATCATCGGATCGATCTCGATCTTGCCGTTCATATACCAGTCGACGATTTTTGGAACGTCGGTGCGGCCGCGCGCGCCGCCGAAAGCAGTGCCCTTCCATATGCGGCCGGTGACGAGCTGGAATGGCCGCGTGGCAATCTCCTGGCCGGCACCCGCCACGCCGATGATGATCGACTGGCCCCAACCCTTGTGGCAGGCCTCAAGCGCCATCCGCATCACCTTCACATTGCCGATGCATTCGAAGGTGTAATCGGCGCCGCCATTGGTGAGGTTGACAAGGTGGGCGACGAGGTCTCCCTCCACTTTCGATGGATTGACGAAATGCGTCATGCCGAAGCGGCGGCCCCAGGCTTCCCGGTCGCTGTTGAGATCGACTCCGACAATCATGCCGGCGCCGGCGAGCCGCAAACCCTGGATCACGTTGAGGCCAATGCCGCCCAGGCCAAAGACGATGCAGTTGCTGCCAGCCTCGACCTTGGCAGTGTTGATGACCGCGCCCACGCCGGTGGTGACGCCGCAGCCGATGTAGCAAATCTTGTCGAAGGGCGCGTCCTCGCGCACCTTGGCCAAAGCGATTTCCGGCAGCACCGTATAGTTCGAAAAAGTGGAGCAGCCCATGTAGTGGTGCACCATCTTGCCCTTGTAGGAAAAACGCGAGGTGCCGTCCGGCATCATGCCCTTGCCCTGGGTCAGCCGGATTTTCTGGCAGAGATTGGTCTTGGGGTTGAGGCAGTATTCGCATTCGCGGCATTCCGGCGTGTAGAGCGGAATGACGTGATCGCCCTTCTTCACGGATGTGACGCCGGGTCCCACTTCCACCACGACCCCTGCCCCTTCATGCCCCATGATGGCGGGGAAAAGCCCCTCGGGATCAGCTCCTGAAATGGTGAATTCGTCGGTATGGCAAATGCCCGTCGCCTTGATCTCGACCAGCACCTCGCCGTGTTTTGGCCCTTCCAGATCGACCTCGACAATTTCAAGCGGTTTGCCGGCCTCGAAGGCCATGGCGGCGCGGGATTTCATGAAAACCTCATTTGCGAACGGCCCCTTTAGGAAAACCGATCAAACGGGAAAATCCGGGACTCGTCAACGGCTGCAATCAGGTTGAAAATCATCTTCTACCTCCACGTCATCCTGGCGAAAGCCGGGAGCCACCGTAAACAAGTACGGATTTCAAAGAGGCTTCACGCTGAAACGTTGGTCCCGGCTTTCGCCGGGATGACGAATGAGGGGTGTGGCACTCTTCAAATCGGACGTGTCCATGGCCCATGGAAGACCCCTTTCTCGTCCAGGCGCTCAAAACCATGGGCACCGAAGAAATCCCGTTGCGCCTGGATGAGGTCGGCGGTGCCGCGGCTTTGGCGATAGGTGTCGAAATAGGCCAAGGCCGCGGACAGGGCGGGTACGGGCGCGCCCGCGCGCGCGGCTTCGGCAACCACATGGCGAAGTGCCGGATGGACTTCCTGCATCATGGTCACAAACAGCGGCGCCATCAAAAGATTACCCTGGCCCCCACAGGCTATGAAGGCGGAGGCGATCTCGTCCAGAAACTGCGAGCGGATGATGCAACCGGCCCGCCAGATGCGGGCGATGGTGGCCAATGGCAGATGCCAGCCGAAATTCGCGGAGGCCTGTTCCATGATGGCAAACCCTTGCGCATAGGCAGCGATCTTCCCGGCATAGAGGGCGAGTTCAAGTTGATTGACGAACACACCCTGGTCTTGAGGCGCAAGCGGCGTGATGGCCGTCTTATAGGCGGTTGCCGCATGCTCGCGCTCGATCTTCAATGCGGACAGGCTGCGCGCCGCGACCGCTGCTTCAATGGCGGTGGCGGGAACGCCCATGCTTTGTGCCTCGATGGCAGCCCAGCGGCCTGTGCCCTTCTGGCCGGCGCGATCCAAAATGATGTCGACCACAGGTTCGCCCGTCTTGGCATCGTCCGCGGCCAGCACGGTTGCGGTCACCTCGATCAAATAGGAGTTGAGGCGGCCCTCGTTCCAGCGCGCGAAAATCTCGCCGATCCGCTTGGCGCCAAGCTCCAGTCCATCCCGCAACAGGCCATAGATTTCGGCGATCATCTGCATGTCGGCGTATTCGATGCCGTTGTGA
>Ga0187892_10009224_pt1 | contig 13067 bp, 9 predicted proteins | sample MA1701073metaG_FD_139345 | JGI IMG/M metagenome (GOLD analysis project Ga0187892, IMG submission 139345) | Bio-ooze microbial communities from a basaltic lava cave in the Kipuka Kanohina Cave System on the Island of Hawaii, USA - MA170107-3 metaG ...
AAGGTCCCCGTCGCAAATCTTCGCATTCACGAGGGGCGTTTCGCCGGTGTTGGATGCCGTGAACCGATACTCGAGCCGCAGCGGGAAGCCTGAGTCCGGTGGGAATCCCAAGTCGCACGGCAGCGCTATGTCGCCCGTGAAGTCGACATCGAACGTGCCATCGTTGTCCAGATCCGCGCGAACCAGCTTCTCGCATTCGATAGCCGGAATCAGGACATCGATCAGGACGCTGTCACTGGCCACGTCGCACGCATCGTCGGGCAGCGGCAGCGGAACGCACGCCTCGGGGAATCCCTCCGCAGTCACGAGGTTTGCGCAGTCCGGGTCCTCTCCGACAACGGAGAAGTCTATTGGAACTCGAACATCGAACGTAATGGTCAACGTCTCACCCGGCGCGATCCACGGCGCCCCGGGGCGGCAGGAAGCAAACAGATAGCATTCGGTCGCGCCCGTGTCCAAGGAGGCGGCGAAGGTGGAGGCTACGCAGGCTGCCACGTTTGTTGTGCCCAACGTGGCCTGCACCGTGCCGTCCACCAGCCAGTCCCGACAGCCCAGCGTGTCGGTCAGGCAGACACGCGGGATACTGACCAGGTCATCCGTGTTGGTGACTTGGATGCGGAAACGAAGCGTCGATCCGGCCAGTGCGTCCACCTCATCGGCATAGGCGCTGTCGGGATCGTCGACGCACTTCACTTTCTTGGCGACGGTCAGGTCGCACAACGGCGGGACGAGAATGTCCGCCGAGCAGCTGTCGCCGGGAATCACTCCGTTTTCGGTCACACAGAGGTTGGTTCCCGCGGAGGTCAGGACACCGGAGACCGTGGCTGTGTTGCTGTAGACGCCGTCGACGGCACCGTCGCAGGCGTCCAACGCCCGCATGGCCTCGGCCGTTTCGACCCGGATGTGGCAGAACCACTCGCCCGTCGCGCCCGGAAGTATTCGTTTTACGACGTTTAGGTCACAAGCGGGCGGCGAGGCGATCGCTACTCCCGCAGCTGCAGCGACGCAGGCGCTTAAGCTCGGGTCGCTTGCGGTCACATCCAGAGGCGCATCCCCCGTGTTCTCGGCCGCAACCCGCAGTCGCAACAGAACGGGGAACAACTTGTCCCTCAGATCAAGGGTAGAGCTGAAGGCACTGAAGGGCGGGTCCGGTTCGCAGTCCGCATCCGAATCCCACTGGTAAGCCCATTCCTTCGTCACGCAATCCAGACTGGGCCGCCGAATATCCAACGCGGCGTCCGCGGAGCCGCTGCACGTGAAGCCGATCTGCCCGGTGGGATGGCAGTCTGAGGCGGCGTCCACAACAACGGAATTGACCGGCGCGCAAGCCGGATCCGCATCGAGGGGAACGACCGCATTAAAGGTGATCGTTAGCGTCTGGCCGGGGGCAAGCTGGGTCAAGCCGCATTCAGCCGAGTACCAATCGAAAGGCGCTCCGCTCACGTTAAATCCGGACGATGCCACCGCGCAGGCCGTGCCGTCCACCGCAAACGTCACCGAGCCATCCAGCGAAATGCAGTCCACCTGATTTGAAAGAGTATCCGCGATTCGCAAAAGGCAGATGGGAGTATCCGTGCTGGTGTTGGCGATTGCAACGGCGTATTCGACGCATGCTCCGGGCGTAACCGCCAACAAATCCTTTCGCGGCCCGGCCGGGTTCTTGTCCTCGCAGTTGTCCAAGCAGCGAACCTGCTTGTTCACGGAAACGTCGCATACCGGGTGGCAAACCTTCGAGGACGACTCGGCTTCCACCGCGCCGTCGGGGCAAGCGCCGCCGAGATTGGTCGCTTGCGATGTGGCATGTGCACAGTTGCGATAACACTGTACGTCGGACCCGCCGCCGGGGGTCTCCGCCCGGCAGTCGACGTCGGTCTCGTCCGCCCGGGTGAATGACCGTAGCGAGAGTTCCGTCTCAAACTGGATGGTGCAACTAGTTTGGAACGGGGCGCCGCCGGCGGGGACGATGGCCGTCAGTTCGCCGGGCGTGGGATCGTTACAAAGGGAGCAGTCACCGAAGGAGATTTGGCCGGGAAGGGAGGCTATGAGCGCCTCGACGTCCTCGCATAACTCGATATCGCGGAGCGTCGCCAATTCGTCCACCTCGCCGTTGTTGACGATGACGTAGTGATACTCGATCCGCGCTGGGGCCGAGGGCACGATGACCGGGTCGTCCCCTGTTAGAAACGGTCCATCGGGCAACAGGCGCACCGACTTGGAAAGCGTGATGCCGCGGCATTGAATCTCGATGTCGACGACGTTATCGTCGGCCCCGGCCGTCACCTCGCGTCGCGTATCGGTGGCATTTGCGATGTCCGAAACCTCGACCGTAAATTCGTCTGGAACATCGCCGACTCCGTTGCCCGCGACGCATGACGTATCCGAGCAGTTGATCGTAACGCACACAGCGCCTCTGCAAACCAGCATCGGCGTACACGGCGGAATGCTTGCGCAGCAGGCGGCGGTGTCACAGTCTTCCTCTTCCGCGTTGCCGTCCTCCGGAGCTCCGGGGTTCTGCGGTGACGCAGGCAGAATGAGATCCAGCGAATCAATCGTTGCGCCGAAGACTGAAACCGCGTTCGTGCAATCGAACTCCTCGTCGCAGAAAGCCGGATCTCCCGTGGGGGGACCGATGGCAACTTGAAAGGTGAAGATCAACTGATCGCCGAGGCCGACGCGACACTGGCTGCCGGCCCGGAATGTCTCCAGCGCAAGCGGAAATCCAGCCGGTGTGTTCAACGCAGCCTCGAACTCATCGCAAAACCCAGCAATGATTCCCGGCGGCGGCACGCCGATAACTCGGCAACTGCCCGGGACCAAAGCCGCCATCGCCGGAGGCAGACAGGACAGAACATCTTCGATTGTCACAGCCAGGTCGCGATTGCCGCGGTTCTCAATCGTGATTCGGAACTCCACGGTCGATCCTGGAACCAGGGGCACGAAGTCGCGAAAGGCCGAATCCGGCTCACCAACACACCGCGCCACCTTCTTGACTTCAAGATCGGGAACCGGAAACCGCACCGGCTGGAAGACCCGGTCTTCAGCGCCGCCACAGAGCGCAATGTCGTCGAAGGCATCGGCCTGGTATCGGAACGTCACACACTCAGGGTCCGTGTTGGGGCGGTTATGCAAGTCGAGCAGATTGTGTAGGTAGCGGACGTTGCGAATGACCATCTCGACGTCCGAACCGACGCCAATGTCCATGTGGTTGAGCACACCATCATTATTCGCATCGAGAAAAAACCTCGCCCAGACCGACGTATCACCGGGCAGCAAACCGGTAAGGTCCGAAAAGCGCACATAACGCCGCACGGTCCGGTTGTTAATAATTTGCGGCACGCCGTTGGGGTCGATCGCTACCGACCCAAAGGGAACACTTGCGGCCGTCCGCTCCGCGACGATGAACTCCAGGTCAACAAAATTGTCTAGGTTGACATCCAGCCCGAAAGTGTAGATATCCTCCGATTGAGTGGGGGCCTCGAACGGCTTTCCGCCGGGTAATGCAAGCTCCATCCGGGTCTGGCGCGAGCCGTCTCCATCCAAGTCGAAAGCTCTGGGAACAGTGGCGGCGATGTGGTCGAGCGGGGCCGGTGCGCTGATGTCGATCGCCAGTACGTAGGCGCCCTCGCCGCCATAGGCGTCGGGATTGTAGGAAGCAAACACTCGCCCGATGTTGAATCCGGTCGGCGCACCGGTCGGCGCCTCCGGCGGTAGCCCGCATGGCCGGTCCCCAAAGCCCGTCGGTCCCGCAGGATTGGGCTGGCCCGGGAGTGGCTCATTATCACGTGTAACAAAAACTCCCCGAGTGAGCCTGGCCCCGACCTTGATCGCGCCGAAGTCATCGCCCGGCAGCGTAATGAAGTACTCTTGGTTGTTGCCTGGAAAGCTAATGAACTCAGTGATTTCGCCGTCCGGGTTGAAAGGTGTGGATGTAAACGGCGAAAGCGGCTCCTGACCTATTACCCGCGCATCGAAAACGCCACATAGGCAGCCTGCGACCACGAAAAGTGCCGGCAAGCGCATAGCGCATGGTGCTCGCCCACTCATACATGTATCCCTCTGAACGGTCCCCTCTGGTGCCGGCCCCCACAGCCCGGCGACCGCGACGTTGAACTCCATTTCAATTCACAGGACGGGAATCGACCTTACCAGGCCGGAGCGCGCCACGCCGCTGTTCAGGCGGCACGGCCGATGCGAACCCAGCGCCAGACTGAATCCGCATCCATGAATCCATCCTAACGCTCTCACTCAGCGCCGCCAAACACCAATCGGCCACTAGGGTTGGAAAACACCATCGTACTGCCAGCCGCCCGGCCTGGGGTTACAGCGTAGAATCCGGTGGCTTCGGGACGAGCCGCAAACAGTATCCTCTCCAAGGTACGTCTAGAAGTAGCCCTTCCCATCTTACCAGGCACATAAGACAGTCTTATCAGACTGGATGGTTTTTGTCAAGGGAGATCGCGAAAAAATGCGACTGGGTGATAGTCTTGTCTTGAAGCCACTCGCGGTCGCACCTGCGCCATTCCATGGGAGAGCACGCGCGATGCTCTTCCGGGTGGAGAGGCCAAAGGGTGTGTGCTCCGGGACCGGTCGGGGGATTTTCCACATGGAGGCGAATGGATGGGGGACGGTGGATCGGAGGCTGACGACGAATTACGACACGAGAGCCGTGGGGATACGCGACTCTGGATTTCACCGGATGAGCGTTTGGGCCGCCTAGCCCCGGGCCGACATGCCCTTCATGTGGAGGATTGACAGGCGGGGTCACGCGCCGTAGTTTGCTCCCGATTTCCATCTGGCATTGTTAGGCAAGGGAATGTAACGCGGTTCGTAAACCAAAGGATGGTGACATCATGTCGATGGCTAATGTTCTCATTCGGTTCTTGGGTGTTGCGTGCATTCTTGGGGTGAACGGCGGAGCTGCGGGCGCCTCATCACGCGAGAAGCCGGTACTTGGCGCGGGCGAGGTCACCGCGAAGGACGTCTACATTCGAAGCGGCCCCAGCACGAACCACTACGTCATCTGCAAGCTTCAAGCTGGGGACCGGGTCATCCTGGTCGGCGAGGAGGGCGAGTGGCATGAAATACTCCCGCCTCCAGGGACATTCAGTCTCATCTCCGGTGAGTTCGTCGATACGGTGGACAACCGCGTGGGAGTGGTGAACGCCGACAACGTGCGTGTCCGTGCCGGGTCGCTGCTGAATGAGACAAAGTATACGGTCCAAATTAATCTGTCCCGCGGCGACGAAGTGACCATTCTTGGCCGCAACCCTGACGGGTTCCTACGAATCGAGCCGCCGCCAGGGGCGACATTGTGGGTTAACCGCGGCATGGTGAAGCCAGCTCCCAACGCGCTAGCACGCCCCACATCGCCGTCGGAGGGTACCTCGCCGATCGCTCTAGACGGATCGACGCTGGACGCAGCAGGCGAGGGTCAAGTACCGGCGCCGCCGAGCAGAGCTGCGGAAGGGGCCGCGGTGTCGGCAACAGACGCTAGAGACACGAAGGTTACGACCGGCCCGACGATTGCGTCGCCAACGAACCCAAACTCAGGCGCTTCTTCGGCGACGGTCAAGTCGCCGAAGCCTCCCGCAAATTCGGCGGTGAGGACCGGTCCATCGTCCCCCTGGTCCGAAGCCGACGCCGCAAGTTCTTCGCCGCTTGCCGGTTTGCCGCCGACGCCGCAGCGCGCTGCGCTGCAGAACATCGACGCGAACATGAAGGCGGAGTTCACCAAACCGGCCGCGGAGCGTCAGTTCCAACCACTTATCGAGCAATACCGTACGATCGCGCAGCAACAGGAGGATGAATTCGGTCAAGTCTATGCCCAGAAACGCCTCGAGCAGCTTTCCAACATGCAGGAAATCGTCGACGCAGTGCAGCGGGTCTCGGGCCTGGACGAGGGGGCCGAGGCCAAGCGGCGCGAGTTCCTGGCCGGTCGGGCCAATTTGCCGTATGTCAGCCTGTCGGCCGCACCGAGCGGGCCGGATGCCCAAGGCGAGCTTCGGGTGAGCGCACTGTATCCGCCCGGCTCGCTGCCCCGTCGGTATCGCTTGGTGGACCCGACGACCCCGCACGGGCAGACGATCGGTTACGTGGAGCTTCCTTCGGACTCGACGATGGCGATTGAGTCCTTCTTGGGCCGGTATGTTGGCGTTCGAGCCTCTGAGCGAAAACTGCAGATCGGTGGCGTCGATCCCGTGCCGATTTACGTGGCCCGCGAACTAATGCTGCTGCAGCCCGCCGCCCCAACCGCGGGTTCCTCGGGCAGGGAATAGCCGGCGTAGTGCCTGCCTCGTTGGCGGAGAAGTGGAAAGTGCACGGTGCGCGGCCGGCTTGTCCGGATCCCAACCAAGTCGCTGATTTTGAAGGACCGTAAGATGAACCGATATTTCCATTCGCTCGGGCGCCGGGCGATTCCCATCTTTGCGTCGGCCTATTTGCTTCAGGCCACCGGGTGTGCTGCCAGCGATCTCATTAGCGGTGCGATTCCGTCGATCGTAGCCAGTGTGATCAACGATTTCGTGTTCGGCGCGTTCGGACTGGTATAGGGCCGTAGGGCTCGCCGCAACTCTAGGGGTCAGTGACTGAAGCGGCGGATTTCACAACGGTGTGCCGCAGCCCGCACTCTGGGCATCGGAGGCCGGCAACACCGATCAGCAAGTAGCCGCAATCGCTGCACGCGTCCGGTTTCGGCGGGAAACCGACACGACGCACAGGCCGCAGCACCCCCACCGTCGCCGCGGCGAGTAGGTGATACGCGATGGACGCGACCACAAGAATCGGCCCCATTTGTCCCAGCAGATTCCGCAGCCACCCACCCCTGAGCGGCGGCGCTTTCAGGCCGATCGCAAGAAGGAAGGCAAGCGTGGCCATGAGCGTTCCCGCAAGGGCGATGTGCAAACGCGGATAGATGCCCGCCAGCACAATGACGAGGAGCGGCATCGCGACATTGACGACGAAGGCGACGGCGAACCCAGCCCGTCCGAAGTGCGTCGCCGCGAGATGCTTCAGGGGAGTAACCGCCGCCCCGATGAGCAGGCCTCCCACCAGATAAGCGGGCAGAGCAAAACGCAGCAGTTGCGGTCGAACGTAGGTCATCTCACCCTCTTTCATCGTACGCCTGCGGCCGGGACATTTGTGGACTCGCCTATGCGTAACCGGCTGCAGGACGGCCGATCTCGCGCCGTTAACCATTCCCGAAGGCGCCCAGGGCTACGTTTCCTTTCCGACGTCGGCGTTGTCCTGCATCGGCAGGCGGATGTGAAAGACGGCGCCGGGGCCGGCCGTGTTCGCTAGTTCGACGTTTCCACCCAAGAGCCGCGCCAATCCGCGGGCGATGGGAAGACCAAGCCCGTGATGCCCATCGTCGCCCGATCGGGCTCTGTCGTCGCGCACAAACCTGTCGAAGATCGAGTTGCGTAGGTCCGCCGGAACTCCAGGGCCGCTATCGCGCACGTGGATGATACAACCGTTTCCATCGGCCGAGGTCCCGACGTGAACAACGCCTCCGGGGAGGCTTTGGCCCACTGCATTACTCAAGAGATTGGCAAGGATTTTCATGAGTTTGCTCGGATCGGTCTGTATGCAGACGCGGCAGTCACCATCGCATTCGATGGAAACTCCGCGGGCGATCGCGGCCGGTCGAACGATCTCGGTCGCATCGCGAATCACGTCCTTAATCAGCACACGCATTACGTGCGGCTGTTCGGCCCCGGCGTCGAGTCTTGCGAGAGTCAGCACGTCATCCAGAAGCTGGCTTAATTGCCGCAGCGCCGCGCGGGCGGTGTTGATCGTCTCCACATACTCGGCCGCATCGCGATCGCGCTGGACGCAGACGTCGAGCAGCGTTCGAACTCCCGCAACGGGCGTGCGAAGATCGTGCGCCACGTCCGCAGTGAGCTGCCGTTGCCGCTCGAGCTCGCGGTCGATGAGGCAGAGTAGGCTGCCGGTCTTTTCGATCATCGGGTCGAGTTCGACCGGCACACGTTGCAGATCGATCTCCAGGCGGGGATGGTCGGGGGCGACCTGGGCGATCGCCTTGGCAACCGCCACAATCTGATGCACGCCTTGCCTCGCAACGAAATGGCCGCCTACCAGGGCCGCGAGGATCGAAACACCGGCCACGCCCGCCAACGTCCATGCCAGTTGCGTCAGCGTCGACTCCACGTCGCCGACGGGTCGGGCAACCAGAACACGCGCTCGTAGCGCCTTCGCATCATCGGACGGGGAGATAGTAAGCCTCATGTCCATGAGGCGGAGGCGTACTTGAGGGTCGGACGAATCAGCGTCGAAAAAAGCTACCCCGTCCGTTTCGATGATCGGGCTTCGATCGGGCGGCGAAAGCCTCTCGAACCAGCCCGGCGGGGACGCATACATCGTGTTGTCCGCTCCATCCAGAACTTGAATGAAAGCGTCGCCGAACAGCTCGATCGCGGTTTTCTCCGAGGCTTCCGAATCGAATTGCACAAGTCCGTACTCCTCCTCCAACCGACTCGCGACTGCGAACGCTTGGGCGCGCAGCGATTCGTCGAGCCGTTGTCGCAGGCTGCGGCTCATCCTCAACCACACCACCGCCGCGACAGCGATCACGACCAGCGAGATGACCGCCGTCGTCAAGACAAGCAGTCGTGTGCGGATGGAGGGTCGCACGGCTTTCCCCGAAGCATGTAGCCATGTCCGCGTCGCGTCACGATGAGCGGCGTCCGGCCGCGGTCGATCTTGCGGCGCAAATAGGAAATGTACACGTCGATCGTGTTGCTCACGCCGTCGTCGTCCGATTCGTACAGCTTGTTCCAGATCTCGGTACGAGTCACGACCTGATCGGCGCGGAGCGCGAGAAGCTCAAGCAGCTTGTACTCACGAGGAGTCAGCTCGATCCGCTCGCCGCCGCGACGTACTTCTCGCATCGGCTGATTCAGCTCCAGATCAGCGACGCGAATGACCGGGCCGGGCTTGCCGTAGCCGCGGCGAACCAGGGATCGCAGCCGAGCGAGCAACACGCCAAAATCGAAGGGCTTAACGAGGTAATCATCCGCGCCGCCATCGAGACCGCACACCACGTCGTCGGTGGAATCGCGGGCGGTCAGCAGGAGGATCGGCGTCTGGCCGCCTCGGGCGCGGTGGCGTTGCACAACCGCAACGCCCGAGAGCCCCGGCAGCATCCAATCCAGCACGGCGCCGTCGTACTCGCCGGCGCGGAGCAAGCGCCAACCCTCATCTCCGGACTGCGCCCAATCGACAACGTACCCGGCTTCGCGCAATCCTTTGACGACGCACCGGCCGAGGAGCTGATCGTCCTCAACGACAAGCAGCTTCATCGGCGCATCCAAATCGGTTCGGCTGCCGCGTCAATCGTCGCGGTCGTCGCCGTTTTTCTCGTCCTTGTCATCACCATCTTCGTGGTAACGACGACCGTCGGGAGTGAGGATCATTTCTTGGCCCTTGTCGCCCTTCTTGAAGTGGACCTCGTACATGACGATCGTCTTCTTCTCGAAGGTGAGCTTGGCCTCCTTGCCTGCCTCCTTCTCCGCCTCGGCTCGCGCCGCGGCCGGCACTTTGTCAGCCGGAATGGTCTCCTCGATCTCGACGAAATCGCCGGACTCCGTGACGAGACAATCGACGTTTCCATTCGGACCGGTCCACGTACCCTCGTAGAACTTGTGCCCGTGCTCGATCTCCTCGGCGAACTCCGTGATCACGGCCTTGTCGGCCACTTTCTTGAGGGCATCGAGCGCGGCCTTGGGCACCTCGGCCTCCTTCACCTTGCGTTCCTGTTCCTGCTTCTGCTTGTCAGGCTTAACCTGGGCATACGCGAACAGTCCACCCAGCAGAATCGCGGCAACGCCGCATACGATTCCCAACAACCTTCGATAGGACATTGCAGATCTCCTTTCTCGTCGGGCAACCGCCCGACGGTTTTCCAACAGTCGCCCGCCGTACTGGCGAACGCAACGCTCTCGTGCCTTCTGCATTCCGTTCCGCGACGATCGCACTGAGCTGGTGAGCCGGTGCTATTCCGGCGCGATGCTGATCAGCTCAACCCTCTGGTCTCCATCCGCGGTTTCCTCCAGGACCAGGCCGATACTGGGGGCGTAGTATTTGAACTCAACGGCATCCGGTTCCAACCGCGTGAAATCGCGCGTCTGGAGACACGTGTAGTTCGTGCCGTCGCTCAGGGTCACCGGGACGTCGAGCGCCACAACCACGGCCTCATCCTCGGCGTCCCCCACGTAATACTCCTGATGATACCGCTCTCCAGGCGCCGGCGACGCTTTCATCAGGTATCCCGGCCTCGCGATCGAGCCCAGACCGGCGACGTCTTTGCCGGCCTCCCAGGCGCCCTCGTGCGTGACGTCCACAAGATCGCCCGCGTCGTCGTAGTTGTAGTTATCCACTTCTTCGCCCATGTACCAGACGTTGCCGGCGTCATCTTGCGCGTGCCAGTCGTGCGTGTCCTCAATAAGCACTTCGTCCAAGTATTCGCGAACGCGGACAACCCTGCACGCGACTCCCATGACTTCCCGCGTGTCATGCAGAACCTCAGCAACAATTCTCTCGACACCGTCTTGGGTTTCCGAACTATACGTCCATAGGGTCCCGGGAGCAAGGGGGAAGTAGGGATGATCGACCTGAGTCGGATTCGTGAATCGGGCCGCGGTAACGTCGGGGACGGTCTCAGGCACCGAATCGCCACCGGGCACGAGAGGCGCACATCCGGAAGTTGCCACGAATGTGCAGATACAATACAGGTTTGCGAAACCCTTGAGCCACTTCTGAGTCATTCTAGATTATCCTCCTTTGCAGCAAAAAACACATAACTCGTACCATCGTCAACACCAGGCCGATTCCCGGGGCATCATGGGCGTACTCCTCGAAACGTGAACGCGGCGCCACCTCTACTGATGGTGAAGTCGCTGGAGGAGAGCGTCTGGTTCCCACTCACCTCGATCGCCAGGACCTCCCATAGGTAGTGCGTCCCCGGTTCGAGGAACTCGTTCGGAACCGTCACACTCGTCACCGACGGCGGCACATAGATGCTCATCCCCCGCTTTCCGATCGCGTGTTGATGCGGCGCCTCATCTTTTTCGACGATGAGCTGGTAAGAGACAATGGTGACGCTCTCCCCGGTAATGGTCTGCGCAACTTGATTCCAACTCATGACAAGGTTGTTGGGAGGGACGGTGGCGCCCTTCGCCGGCGACAGTAGGACGGGGCCGGCCGGTATATCGTGCGTGAGTAGAGCCGTGCCTATCGTCGGGACTCCCTCCACCGAGGGGCCATGAATCGTGTATTCCCCTTCCGGCAACAGGGCCAGCATGTCTTCGATCGGCACGTCCGCGTTTTCCGGTTCAACCGTCTCGAAGAACAGCTCGGTGAGTCCCAGCGTGCCCAGCTCTCCACGACCCTCAAAAGCAAGGACCGTGCCATTAGGGCCGGTGATTTGAAGCCGCTTCCTGCCCTCGCTATCGATGAAGCCCTGAAACCCCGTATCTTCAGCAGTGGCGTTGTGCTCGATGTTCAGTTTGGCCTCTTTCAGGTGAATCCCATCCTCCTTTCTGGTGATATCCACAAGTTCCACTCGTTCGCCGGTATCGGAGTTGACTTCCAAGATCAAGCCTATACCCAGAGCGTAGTACTTGTGTTCGATGTGATCGGGTTCGAACGGAAGGGAATCCGCCGTCACTATGCAGGCGTTGTTGCACGAGGCGGCGGGGACCTCGGCGGATCCATCGATGCTTAGCACTTCCGCAAAGTCCTCCGCTTCGCCGAGGAAGAACTCCTGACGATATACGTCGCTCACCTGGGGATCGGCCTTCATGATGATTCCCGGCTTGGCGTTGTCCCGACCGGCCTCCCACGAACCATCCAACGTGACGAGTTTCCCAGCCTCATCAAACCCCCGAGCCACTTCCCCGAAGTACCACACGTTGCCGTCCTTGTCTTGCGCGTACCAATCCTGCGTGTCTTCCACGACCTGGCCGTTTTTTCTGAGCGCGACGGTGTCTCTGACCTCCACGCAGGTAACGCCGAGGATTTCTTTGGTTTCGTGGGTCACCTCGATCGTAATGTCTTCCTCGCTGTTTTGGTAGAAAAGCGTCGTGCCGGGCGTCAACGGAAAGTAGGGATTGTCGACCCCCGATACGAAGTCTTCGGGATTAATCTCCGGATCATATGGACCTTCTCCAAGTGCATCACAGATATCCCCTCGCGCGTCGAGCTGTTCGTCGCACTCTTCAATTGCACTCATCAGGACCGCGCTCGCGCCTTGCCTGCACATCCGCCTTTCCCCTATCGAGGGCACGTTTTCGCAGTTTCCGATAGCAATCCAATACTCCTCGGCGGCGCTGTGGCGACATGCGCTAAAAGCCGCCTGGGCCGTCCGTGTGCAACGCGCGGCGCCGAAGCCTTGGGCACGCACAGTGCCGTAGCCGCATGCAAGCACCGCTAAGAAAAACGCCGCCCATGTCATCAACCGTGCCTGTTTCGCCGTCATGTTCTCAATCTCCAGCTCGGCAAGTGCGGCCCACAGTGCGCTTCCGTTACGGGCCGCGCCACGCGGCGCGACCGAGCAGACCGTCACTGACCATGGAAATGTACGATGCCGGACCTTAAGACCTGATGAGAGCGCGTAGATTTTTTGGGGGGCAAAACAGCGGTCAAGAATTGCCCAACACAATCTTTTGGCGGGAGATGTGCCTCGTAGTTGGCGCGGTCGCGCGACCGAACTGGTGCTTCAGTTGCCGCCAGCGTCTTGCATTGGCTGCGCCAGCCGTTCAGCAAAAGCATCGGAGAGGGAGGGATTCGAACCCTCGATACGAGAGTAAACCCGTATGACGGTTTAGCAAACCGTTGCTCACTTGGCACCGAGCCTGATTCCATAAGACCTTACGACGAGCCGGAAAAAACCTTACCGACTGGCTTACCTATTTTTTCCGACAACGACCCGGATTTGGCCGCGGTTGTGGAGGCGTGGGACCGACTGCCTGAACCGATCCGGGCGGGAATCGTAGCGATGGTCCGCGCAATGGCGGTGCAGATTGAGCGGTGACAGGGCGACATGGTGACAC
>Ga0187892_10009226_pt1 | contig 13067 bp, 13 predicted proteins | sample MA1701073metaG_FD_139345 | JGI IMG/M metagenome (GOLD analysis project Ga0187892, IMG submission 139345) | Bio-ooze microbial communities from a basaltic lava cave in the Kipuka Kanohina Cave System on the Island of Hawaii, USA - MA170107-3 metaG ...
CGACGCGCCGCACATCGTCTTCGTTCTCGCCGACGACCTCGGCTGGAAGGATACCGGCTTCAACCGCGGCGAGGCGCTCACGCCCCGGCTCGACCGCCTCGCTGCCGAGGGCGCGATTCTGCGCGCGTTCTACGCACAGCCGTACTCGACGCAGACGCGTGCTGCGTTGCTCACCGGCCGCTACCCGATGCGCTACGGGCTGCAGACCGGCTCGATCGCGCACTCCAGCCGGTACGGCCTGCCGACCGAAGAGCGCACGCTGGCGCAAGCGCTGAAGGCGCGCGGCTACCGCACTGCTTTCCTCGGCCGCTGGCAGCTCGGCCACGCCAGGCAGGAATTCTGGCCGACGCGGCGCGGCTTCGATCACTTCTACGGCACGCTGTCGGGCCGGGTCGATGCGCATTTGCGCAAGGGTGCCAACGCCGACTGGCGGCGCAACGAACAGCCGCTCAAGGAGGAAGGTTACATCACGGCGCTGCTGGCGAAGGAGGCGGCGTCGATCGTCGACAAGCACCCGGCGGGCGCGCCGCTGTTCCTGATGGTGGCGTTCACGGCGCCGGCGCTCGCCGCGAACCCGCCCAAGTCGATGCTGGCGCAGTACGCCTCCGTGAGCGACGCGGGGCGGCGCGACTTCCTCGCCGCGGTCAGCGCGCTCGATGCCGCGACCGGAGACATCGTCGATGCCCTGGAACGCCGCAAGATGCTGGATGACACTTTGCTGCTGTTCCACGGCGACAACGGCGGGGGCGTGGCGACGCGCTTCCCGACCGCGGACGGCGACGGGCAATCGAGCGCCGCGGACAACGGTCCATGGCGCGAGGGTCGCGGCAGCCTGTACGAGGGCGGGGTGCGGGTGCCGGCGCTGGCGCACTGGCGGGGCAGGATCAAGCCCGGCACCGTGATCGCCGATCCGGTGCACGTCACCGACGTCTACGCCACCGCGGTGAAGCTGGCGGGCGGCTCGCTGGAGCAGCCCAAGGCGCTGGACGGCCTCGACCTGTGGCCGGCGCTGGCCGAAGGGCAGCGCAGCCCGCGCAAGGAGACGCTGCTCGACGTCGAAGACTTCCGCGGCGCGATCCGCGTGGGAGAATGGAAGCTGATCGTGCACGCCGCACTGCCGAGCCGCGTGGAGCTGTTCGACATCGCCAACGACCCGGAGGAAACGGACAACAGGGCCGACAACCATCCGGATCGGGTGAAGGAGCTGCGCGCACGCCTCGACGCTTACGCCTACGACATGGCGGCGTCCCTGCGGCTGGAGGAGATCCTCGGCGGCGGCGGGCAGGCGATGGGCTGGTGGCGGCATAATCCGGTTAAACGTTGACCTGGACCACGACATGGACCATCCGTCGCTCTTCGAGCAGCTGCGCAAGTTCGACACGCCGACCGCCGCCAGGCGGCCCGGCTTCGATCCCCGGAGATGGCAGGCGGCCATGGCCGAAGCGGAGCGGCTGAAATGAGCGAGCACTACGATGTGCTGATCCGCGACGCCGAGGTGGTGGACGGCACCGGCGCCGCGCGCTATCGCGCCGACATCGGCGTGCGCGCCGACCGCATCGCGGCCATCGGCGATCTGCGTGCGGCCGGCGCGCACCTCGAGATCGACGCCTCGGGCAAGGCGGCGGCGCCCGGCTTCATCGACGCCCACACGCACGACGATCGGCTGCTGCTGTCCGGCCCCGAGATGGCGGCCAAGGTGAGTCAGGGCGTCACCACCGTGGTCGCGGGCAATTGCGGCGTTTCCCTGGCACCGTTCCCTGACGGCATTCGGCTGCCGGTCACCCCACCGCTCGATCTGCTGGATGAATCGGGCGGCTGGTTCCGCTTCCCGACCTTCGGCGCGTACGTGGAAGAGCTGCGCGTTCATCCGCCTGCGACCAACGCCGTGCTCCTGGTCGGCCACACCACGCTGCGCGTGGTCGCCATGGACGACCTCGAGCGTCCCGCCACCCCGGCGCAGATCGGCCGGATGCGCGAGCTGGCGCGCGAGGCGCTCGCCGCCGGGGCGGCCGGGGTCTCGACCGGCCTGTACTACGAGCCCGCCGCCGCCGCGCCCACCGAGGAGGTGATCGAGGTGTGCCGGCCGCTGCGCGAGGCAGACGGGCTGTACTGCACGCACATGCGCAACGAGTCCGAGCGGGTGCTGGACTCGCTGGAAGAGAGCTTCCGCATCGGGCGCGAGCTGGGCGTGCCGGTGGTGATCTCGCATCACAAGGTGGCGGGCACTGCCAACCACGGGCGCTCCCGCGAGACGCTGGCGCTGATCTCCAGGCGCATGCGCGAGCAGCCCGTCGGGCTGGACTGCTATCCCTATTGCGCGTCCTCGACCATCCTGTCGGCCGATCGCGCGCAGTTCGCATCCAAGACGCTGGTGACCTGGTCGAAGCCGCAACCGCAGTGCGCGGGCAGAGATCTCGCGCAGATCGCCAGGCAGTGGGGCCTGTCGCAGGACGAGGCGGTTGCGCGCCTGCTGCCGGCGGGCGCGATCTACTTCTCCATGGACGAGGCCGACGTGCAGCGCATCCTGGCCTTTCCGCCGACCATGGTCGGTTCCGACGGCCTGCCGCACGATGCGTTCCCGCATCCGCGCCTGTGGGCCACCTTCCCGCGGGTGCTCGGGCATTACAGCCGCGAGCTGAAGCTGTTCACGCTGGAGCAGGCGGTGCACAAGATGACCGGGCTCACCGCGCAGACCTATGGCCTGGAAGGACGCGGCGTGCTCAAGCCGGGCGCCCACGCCGACATCGCGGTGTTCGACGCCGCGGCGGTGGACGAAGGCGCGACCTTCGAGCGGCCGATCGCGGCGGCCAAAGGCATCGACACGGTGATCGTGAACGGCACCCCGGTGTGGCGCGAAGGCAAACCCACCGGGGCGCGGCCGGGCAGGGTGCTGCGGCGCACGCCGCGCGCGCCGTAGGGCATAATGCCGCCGGGTGCGCATGAAGGCGCGACTCGAAGACTAATCGAATGCTCACGACACAGGAGATCGAGCACTTCCGCGAGCGCGGCTACGTCATCCCGCGCTACCGCCTGCCCGATGACCTGCTGCGGGACGTCCGCTCCGCGCTGGACCGGCTGCTGGCGAGCTACACCGACGTCGCGCAGGAGGATCTCGCCAACCCGCACATGCTGCCGCCCACCGACGGGCCGGAAGCCAATCCCTTCATGCGCGCGGCGCGTCAGCCCGAAATCCTGGACATGCTGGCGCAGCTGCTCGGTCCCGACCTGGTGCTGTGGATCACGCGCGTGCTGTGCAAGCCGGCCGCCAAGGGCCGCGAAGTGCCCTGGCACCAGGACGGGGAGTACTGGCCGATGCGGCCGCTCGCCACCTGCTCGGTGTGGATCGCGCTCGACCCGGCGACCACCGGCAACGGCTGCATGCGCTTCATCCCCGGTTCGCACAAACAGCAGCAGCTCTACCGCCATCACGTGACCGACCGCGACAACCTGGTGCTCAACCTCGAGCTGGACCAGGACCAGTTCGACGAAGCGCAGGCGTTTAACGTAGAACTGGAAGCGGGCCAGATGTCGCTGCACGACGTGCGGCTGATCCACGGCTCACTGGCCAACACCTCGGGCAAGCGCCGCGCGGCGCTGATCCTGCGCTACATGCCCGCCACGTCGCACTACGATCGCTCGCTGGTCGCCCAGCGCCGCGACAACAGCCCGTTCAATATCTATCACCAGCCGCTGTGGCTGATGCGCGGCGTGGACCGCAGCGGCAAGAACGACTTCGTGCACGGCCACGCGCAGTGGCGCGAGCGCTACGCCAGGGGCCTGGTGCCCTTGATGGAGTCGGAGGGATGAGCAAGGCTCCCTCCCCTTGCGGGAGAGGGCTGGGGTGAGGGGTAAGGAAGAAGACTATGGTTGCGTCTGCACCGTCGACAGGAAGGTGAAGATGCGCCAGATGACCTCTTCCTTGAGCACGCCTTTCCAGGGCGGCATGCCCTTGTCCATGCGCCCGTCGTTGATGGTGCTGTAGAACACGCCGATGGCGTTGTCGCCGTAGCGGATGCGTAGCCGGCGCAGGTCGCGCGGGCGCTCGCCCTGGATCGCGTCCGGGCCGTGGCAGTGCGAGCAGTACTGGTTGAACAGGCTCTTGCCCTCCGGCACCAGCTCCGTGTCGCCTTCGTAGGGATTCACCGGACGTTCGGCCAAGGCCGTCGCGACCGGCGCCATGGCCAGGATCGCCACAGCCGTTGCGCGGCGCAGGACTGCGCCCCGGGACGTCACCGCCACTCGATCCTCCGTCGTGCGCTCGAGTCGACAAAAGAAAGCGGCAGGGCGCGGAGCGCCCCGCCGCCTGCATCGTCGCCTGCTTGCGCCGGCCTACAGCGCGAATACCACCAGCACTCCGCCTTCGGGGCTGGCGTCGATCACGCGCTGGCCGATCTTGCCGAAGAACGAGGGCGGGCCCTTGGTGCGGCCCGCGACCACCGCCAGGTACTGCTTGCCGCCGACCGAGTAGGTGATCGGGCTCTGCAGGATGCCGGTGCCCACGTTGAACTGCCACAGCAGGTTGCCGGTCTTGGCGTCCACCGCCTTGAGCGCACCGTGCTGGTTGCCGTAGAACACCAGCCCGCCGGCCGTGGTCATGGTTCCGCTCAGGAACGGCAGGTCTTCCTTGATGGTCCACGCCTTCTTCTTGCCGACCGGATCCCAGGCCAGGATCTCGGACAGGTTGGTGCCTTCGCTGCCCGCCATGTCGAGGTTGAACTCGGAGGCCAGGTAGAATTTGCCCGGGGTGTACTCCTCTTCCTTGCTGGCGATGTCCATGCACATGTTGAACAGCGGCACGTACGTGAGCCCCGTCTGCGGGTTGTACGACATCGGCGCCCAGTTCTTGCCGCCGATCAGGTTCGGGCAGACGTTGCGCGCCCACACGCCCAGCCGCGGGCGCTTGGCGGGGTCCTCGATCGGCATGCCGGTCTTCATGTCGATGCCCTTGGCCCAGTTCACCGGTACCACCGGATCGGCGCCGAGCAGCTTGCCGTTCTGGCGGTTGAGCACGTAGAAGAACCCGTTGCGGTCGGCGTGCAGCAACGCCGGCGTCCGCTGCCCGCCGATGTTGACGTCCGCCAGCACCGCTTCGTTCACGCCGTCGTAATCCCAGACGTCGCTCGGCGTGTACTGGTAGCCCCAGGCGATCTTGCCGGTGTCCCCGTCGAAAGCGAGCTGCGCGGCGGTCCACAGGTTGGTGTATTGACCGATGTCGCTGGAGTCGTTGCCGCGCGTCTGACCGCCCCAAGGCCCGGCGTTGCTGGTGGACCAGTACAGCAGGTTCAGCTTCGGATCGTAGGACCCCACGTACCAGGTCGAGCCGGCGCCGGTCTTCCAGGAGTCGCCCTTCCAGGTGTCGTTGCCCGGCTCGCCCGCGCCGGGGATGGTGTAGGTCTTCCACACCGATTGGCCGGTGCTCTGGTCGTAGGCCTCGACGAAGCCGCGGATGCCGTATTCGCCGCCGGCGATGCCGGTCACCACGAGGTTCTTGTAGACCACCGGTGGTGAGGTGATGGCGTGGCCGTTCTTGTAATCGGCCACTGCCACGTTCCACAGCTGCTTGCCGGTGTTCGCGTCCAGCGCGACCAGGCGCGCGTCCAGGCGGCCGAAGAACACCTTGCCGTTGGCGTAGGCCACGCCGCGATTGTCCAGGCCGCAGCACACCGTGGCGAAGTAGTCGTTCGGCATCTCCGGCTCGTGCTTCCACTTGACCTTGCCGGACTTCGCGTCGAGCGCGAAAACGTACTTCGGCCCGGTGGAGGTGGTGACGTACATGGTGTCGCCCACCACCAGCGGCGTGGATTGCTGGGACTCGAGGCTGCCCAGCGAGTGCATCCACAGCACCCGCAGGTTCTTCACGTTGCCGGTGTTGATCTGGCTGAGCGTGCTGTAGCGCGTGTTGGACTGGTCACCGCCGTAGTGCAGCCACTCGTTGGCGGCCTGTGCCATCACCGCGGCGGACGCTGTGGCCAGCGCCGCCCCGGCGAGGCCGGTCAGCAGATTGCGTTTCATCTTGATGGTCTCCCCCATTGGTTACGGGCCTTGCTCCGGGCCGCTCGGCAGCTGCGCGAGCGGCGGGATCCGGGACGGCCCTTTGTTCACCGTCCGGTCGATCGACCCGGCGCCGGGCTCGCGAGTCCGGCGCGGACCGACCGCGAAACCAGCATACATCAGCCGGGGAGCGGGCGCGAGGGCATGCGTCACGCTCCCGTTTTGTGCGGCGCAGGCGGAGGGATGTCTTCAGACGGCCGGCCGGAACAGCGCGAGCGCTGCGCGGAACGGCAGCAGCGTGAGCACCGCCAGGGCGACCTTCACGGCGAAATCGCCCAGCCCCAGGGTCACCCACGGCATGCCGGTGCCGTAGAAGGCGAGCGTGAAGAACACCGCGGTATCCAGGGCGGAGCCCACCAGCGTGGAGACGAGTGGTGGCTGCCACCAGGCGCGCCGGCGCAGGCGATCGAAGATGTGCACATCCACCAGCTCGGCCACCAGGAAGGCGCTGCCCGAAGCGAGCGCGATGCGCGCGGTGGCGTAGTAGGCGGACAGCACGAGCGCGATCACGAAGCCCGCGTACACCACCCGGCGCGCGAAGCGCAGTCCGTAGTAACGGTTGGCGAGATCGGTGATCAGGAAGCTGAACGGGTAGGTGATCGCGCCCCAGGTGAGCCAGTCGTTGACCGGTGCCTGTACCAGGATGTTGGACGACAGGATCACCAGCACCAGCGCCAGCAGGAAGCCGGCGAGCGGGGCGTGGCGCAGTGCGGGCGAATTCACCTCAGCGCTCCGCGTCCATGCGCCGCAACCGCTTGGCCATCACCCGCATCACCTGCAGGGCGAACTCCGGCTCGCGCGCGATCAGATCCATGAAGCGCCGCTCGTCCACCGGGCTGACCAGGCAGCGGGTGCGCGAGATGGCGGTGGCGCTGCGCGGCTGCGAGTCGATCAGCGCCAGCTCGCCGACCACGCCGCCGGCGCGCACCGTCTCCACCACCTTGCCGTCGATCAGCACCGACACTTCGCCTTCGATCACCACGTACATCGAATCGCCCGCGTCGCCCTGGGCGAATACCAGCTCGCCCGCCGGGATCGACTTGAGCGGGGTCTCGCTGGGCAGCAGATCGATGATCGACATGAAGCGCCTCCGACGTAACGGCTCGGGTGCATTATCGGCCGGGCGCGCCATCCCTGCACACCCGGGCGGCATAGCGCTCGCCCTGCATCCGGCCACGACGCCCGGCCGTATGTGGGCCTGGAGAGGGAATCCGTTGCGTTGGACGCCCGCTCCGCTCACGATATCTTGGAGGAACCAGATGGATCGCAACCGCAGACTGGTCGGAATGGCCATCGCAACCGCGGCCGCCGGGCTGTTCGTCGCCGGAATCCCGGCCGCGAGCGCCGCCGACGACAGCGTGAAAGTACGCTGTTACGGCGCCAACGCGTGCAAAGGCCAGGCCGAGTGCAAGACCTCGATGAACGCCTGCAAGGGCAAGAACGCCTGCAAGGGCAAGGGCTTCGTCATGATGGACGAGAAGTCCTGCCTGGCGCACTTCGGGCGGCAATAACCGGCGGCCCTGGGCGGGACGGCGCAGCCCGCTGCCGGCTGCCGCCGTCCCGCTTCGTTTGCACCGCGCGGCGCGGCGTCCCGCCCGGCCGGCCCGGCAAAACATCCGCGTCGGCCTCGGCCATAATTGGCGTGCTCGCCGCCGTCGCCGTCGCGACCGGCGCCTGGGCAAGCCCGTCCCCGCGCCCCGACCAGCCGATGCCGGCCAGCCGCCCCTCTCTCGTCGCTCACGGCGGGCCCATCGTGATCGCGCACCGTGGCGCGAGCGGCTATCTGCCCGAGCACACGCTGGCGGCCTACTCGCTCGCGATCCAGCAGGGCGCGGATTTCGTCGAACCCGACCTGGTGATGACCGGCGACGGCGTCCTGGTGGCGCGCCACGAGAACGAGATCGGTGCGACCACGGACGTTGCGGCGCATCCCGAGTTCGCCGCGCGCAGGACGCGCAAGACCATCGACGGCGAGGCGGTGCAGGGCTGGTTCACGGAGGACTTCACGCTCGCCGAGCTCAAGACCCTGCGCGCGCGCGAGCGCCTGCCGCGGCTGCGCCCTGCCAATACCCGCTTCGACGCGATGTTCGAGATCCCGACCCTGGACGAGGTGCTGGCGCTGGTGCAGGCGATGGACTGGCAGCGCCGCATGCTGGCGCAGCAGGACGGCCGGCCCGCGCCGCGGCCGATCGGCGTGTATCCCGAGACCAAGCACCCGAGCTACTTCGCCGGGCTGGGGCTGCCGATGGAGGCGGCGCTGGTGCGCACGCTGCAGCGCTGGGGCTACGCCGGGCGCGACGCGGCGGTGTTCATCCAGTCCTTCGAGACCGCCAATCTCAAGGCGCTGCGCGCCATGAGCGAGCTGCGGCTGGTGCAGCTCGTCGATGCCGGAAGCAGGCCGTACGACTTCGTGCTTGCCGGCGACCCGCGCACCGCTTCCGATCTGCTGACGCCGAGCGGGCTCGCCGAGATCGCCGGCTATGCCGATGCCATCGGCGTTAGCAAGTCGCTGATCGTTCCGCGCGGCGCGGACGGATCGCTGGCCGCGCCCACCACACTGGTCTCGGACGCCCGCGCCGCGGGCCTGCTGCTGCACGCCTGGACGTTCCGCGCCGAGAACGAGTTCCTGCCGCGCGAGTTTCGCTCCGGCGCTGACGCCGCCGCGCTCGGCGACCTGATCGGCGAGGTGCGGCGTTTCCTCGACGCCGGCGTCGACGGTGTGTTCACCGACCATCCCGATTTGGGGATCAAAGCGGTGGCTCGAAGATGATTCCCCCCTCACCCCGGCCCTCTCCCGGCCCTCACCCTACCCTCTCCCGCAAGCGGGAGCGGGACCTCTTCATCTGTTGGGGATAGGGAGACCTGCACCGCGTCTAGCCGCGCTGCAATTCGACCGGATGGAGGTGGCGCTCGAACTGCTCGGTGGCGGCGCGCCAGCTGAAGCGCTCCGCGACTGCGCGCGCCGCCGAGCGCTCGATGGTGAGCGCCGCCAGGCAGGCGGCGCGCAGATCCTCGTCCAGGACCCCGCCCCCCGAGTTCCCGATCACGTCCAGCGGACCGGTGACGGGATAGGCCGCCACCGGCAGGCCGCAGGCCATCGCCTCGAGCAGCACCAGGCCGAAGGTGTCGGTCCTGCTGGGGAAGACGAGCACGTCGGCCGAAGCGTACAGCTCGGCCAGCTCGCTCTGGTCGAGGACCCCGAGATAGCTGGCCTGCGGGTACTTGGCGCGGATCGCCGGCAGCGCCGGGCCGTCGCCGACCACCCACTTCGAGCCCGGCAGATCCAACTCCAGGAAGGCTTCGACGTTCTTCTCCACCGCCACGCGCCCGACATAGAGAAAGATCGGCGGCGTGCTGTTCAGGCGGTGACCACGCCTGAAGGTGAACATCTCCAGATCGACGCCGCGGGTCCACTGGACGACGTTCTTGAATCCCCACTGCTGCAGATCGCGCACCACCGTCCGCGTGGGCGCCATGACCGCGCTCGATGCCAAGTGAAAGCGGCGCAGGAAGGCATAGGTCCACGACAGGGGAATCGCGAAGCGTGCGTGGACGTATTCGGGAAAGCGCGTGTGGTAGGCGGTAGTGAACGGCATGCCGATGCGGCGTGCACAAGCGCGCGCGGCCATGCCCAGAGGCCCCTCGGTCGCGATGTGCAGCGCGTTCGGGCGGAACGCCTGGATGCGGCGCGCGACCTTCGCGCGCGGGAACAGCGACAGCCGGATATCGGGATAGGTCGGACAGGGGACGGTGCGAAACTCGAGCGGGGTGATCAGCTCGACATTGTGGCCCATCGCCCGCAGCTCGCGGCAGGTGGATTTCAAGGTGCGCACCACGCCGTTGACCTGGGGCTCCCAGGCGTCCGTCACGATGAGAATTCTCATGGTCCGCGCTCCGGCGGGTGGCGCAACCTGCGCCTCGGCCGTCGGCGCCCTCGCAGAGGAATGGAGTCCGGCCCTTATGGACGCGCTCATGCGCGCGGACCATAGCCGACCGATATTGCAACGGCATGAAGCTAACGCTGCCGAAAGGTCAAATCACGCCTTGAACTGTAACGACGGTGCAACGCGCATCGGCTAGTCTTGCACGCCAGGGAGGGGGAAGGCTCGCGCTGTTTGAAGAGGTACCGGCCTGAACCAGGTTGCAAGAAAGCTGATCGACAGCCTCGACCAGAAGGTTTTCGATACCCTCTCGGGTCGTTCCCTGGTCTACAACACCTGCTGGGAAGATCCGGCCGTCGATCGCCAGGCCCTGTGCCTGGGCGCATCGGACCGCGTGCTGGTGATCACCAGCGCGGGCTGCAACACGCTCGACTACGCCCTGCAGGAACCGGCGCGCATCGACGCCGTCGACGCCAATCCGCGCCAGACCGCGCTGCTGGAGCTGAAGCTCGCCGGCATCCGGCGGCTCGCCTTCGACGATTTCTTCCGCGTGTTCGGGGACGGCTATCACCCGGCGTTTCGCGACCTGTACCGCGATGCCTTGCGGGCCGAGCTGTCGGATTTCGCGCGCGCCTACTGGGACCGCAACGGCGACTGGTTCTGCCAGAAGGACGGGCGCGACACCTTCTACTATTTCGGGCTGTCGGGCCTGGTGGCGCGCGCGTTTCGCGCCTACCTGCGGGTGCGCCCGAGACTACGGGAGGCGATCGAGGCGGTGTTCGGCGCCGGGTCGCTGGACGCGCAGCGCGAGATCTACGACAGCCGCATCGGCCCCCTGCTGTGGAGCCGCGCGATGAACTGGACGCTGTCGCGCCAGCTCACCATGAGCCTCCTGGGCGTGCCGCACACGCAGCGCCGGGAAGTGGAGCAGCAGCACCCGGGCGGCGTGGCCGGCTTCATCCGCCAGGCGATCGAGTACGTGGCGCGCGAGCTGCCGCTGTCCAGCAATTACTTCTGGAGCCTGTACCTGCGCGGCGCGTACACGCGCGAGTGCTGCCCGGAGTACCTGAAGCGCGACAACTTCGCGGCGCTGAAGGGCGGGCTCGCGCAGCGCATCCATCCGCATACCGCGACGGTGACCGAATTCCTCCGTCGCGCGCCCGCGCCGCTGTCGCGCTTCGTGCTGCTCGATCATATGGACTGGATGAGCGGTCACCGGCCGCAGGCGCTCGCGGAGGAGTGGGAAGCGATCCTGTGCGTGGCGAGCCCCGGCGCCCGGGCGATCTTCCGCAGCGCGCACGCGCGCCCGGCCTACCTGGAAGCGGTAAGCGTGGAACACGGCGGCCGGGCGCGGCGGCTGCGTGACCTGCTGCGCTTTCATCGCGTGCTGGCGCGCAGGCTTTCCTTGCAGGACCGCGTGCACACCTACGCCGGCTATCACATCGCCGACATCGAGGCCTGCCAATGTTGAGCGCCGCCGACGCACGCGTGCTGTGGGCGCTGGTTCGGGGTCGGTCCAGGACCGGTACGCATGCGCAGCGGCTTCAAGACTTCTACGCGGATCAGGCGTCCGGCTACGATGCGTTTCGCGAGCGGCTGCTGCAAGGACGGCAGGAACTCATCGAGCGGCTCCCCGTGGGGGCCGGCGCGCGCGTCACCGAACTGGGCGCCGGGACCGGCAGGAACGTCGAGTTCTTCGATGCGCGGCTGGCGCGGCTGCGATCGATCGAGCTGGTCGATCTCTGTCCCGCTCTGATCGATCAGGCGCTGCACCGAAGCCGCCGGCTTGCCGCCTCGGGCGTGGCGAACATCAGCGTGCTGCACGCCAACGCGACCACCTATCGGCCGTCCGAGCCCCGCGATTGCGTGTACTTCTGCTATGCGCTGACCATGATCCCGGATTGGGCGGCCGCCATCGACAACGCGATCGCGATGCTGCGCCCCGGGGGTGTCTTGGGCGTCGTCGATTTCCATCTGCCCGGGCGCGCACCCGCGCGCCACGCCTTCTGGCGGCGCTGGTTCGCGCACGACGGAGTCTGGTTATCCGATCGACACCTGCCTTATCTGTGCCAGCGCCTGCGGCCGCTGTTAGTCAGGGAAGCTCGTGTGCGGCTACCGTTCCTGCCTTGGCTGCGCGCGCCGTACTACCTGTACATCGGACAGAAGCCGGGAGCCGGGGAGGCGGGAGGCTAGAGCGATGGCCGAAGTGCGTTCGATCTTCCTGTCCGACATCCACCTCGGCACACGCGCGTGCCAGACCGACCGGCTGCTGGATTTCCTCCGGCACTTCGAGTCGCGCTATCTGTTCCTGGTTGGGGACATCCTGGACTTCTGGGCGATGGGCCAGCGCGGGGTGTACTGGTCGGCGTCGATGAACACCTTCGTGCAGAAGATGCTCAAGCGCGCCCGCCACGGCACCGAAGTGATCTTCATCCCCGGCAATCATGACGAAGCGCTGCGCGATTACCTGGACAGCACCTTCGGCAACATCGGCCTGCACCGCGAATACGAATACCTGTCGGCCAGCGGCAAGCGCTACCTGGTCCTGCACGGAGACCAGTTCGACGTCGTGACCAAGTATCACCGGTGGCTCGCCGTGCTCGGCGACCACGGCTACGCCCTGCTGGTGCGCCTCAACGTGGCGCTGTCCTGGGTGCGCCGCCAGCTGGGCATCGGCGGCTACTGGTCGCTGGCGGGTTACGCCAAGCGCAAGGTGAAGACGGCGGTGAGCTTCATCTGCGACTTTGAGGAGGCGGTGGCCCGCCACGTCAAGGAGCGCGGTCTGGACGGCGCCATCTGCGGTCACATCCACGCCGCGGCGATCAAGCAGGTTGACGGCGTCGCTTACATCAACTGCGGCGACTGGGTGGACAGCTGCACGGCGATCGTGGAGCACCTCGACGGGCGCATGGAGCTGATCGAGTGGGCCGCAGGGCCCGCCGGGGTCACTGCTCCGGGCGAGACCGCCGGCTCGGCCGAGGCGCCCGAGGGGCGCGCTTTGGCGTTGTCCCCTGCCGGGAGATTCGGCTCCGCCGCCGAGCGCGAGACGGTCTGAGGCACGCCATCTCTACTGCGGCAGCACCTTCACCGCCTTGACCAACTCGAGCGTGTAGGCCTGCCGGTAGTCGAGATCCC
>Ga0187892_10009227_pt1 | contig 13067 bp, 10 predicted proteins | sample MA1701073metaG_FD_139345 | JGI IMG/M metagenome (GOLD analysis project Ga0187892, IMG submission 139345) | Bio-ooze microbial communities from a basaltic lava cave in the Kipuka Kanohina Cave System on the Island of Hawaii, USA - MA170107-3 metaG ...
ATTTCATGGCTCGTGCGAGATCGACCAGGTTGTTCCGGCAACGGGGACCTATACGATCACGGTGGACGGCGCGGGTGCCACTACCGGGCCTTACACGTTGACCTTAAATTGCCTGGACGACGAGCTTCAGCAGATTTGCCTTGGCGAATCGATCTTGGGCGCCGTGAACCCAATTGGTGATGAAACCTATTACGTATTCGACGGCGTGCAACAAGAGGACGTGGCCATTTTTCTCGACGACCAAGCAGAAGGCTATTTGTTCCTGCGAGTTTTGGCTCCTGACGGCAACATCCTACAAGAGTGTGACACTTTTCATGGCTTCTGTGAGATAATCGAGACCCTCCCAGTCGAAGGTCATTACACGATCACGGTGGACGGGTCGGGCAGCGCGACAGGGGCATATACGCTGAGCTTTTCCTGTTTGACGCTGTGCCCGCCGTGCGAACCCATTTTTGCGGTATCGTCCGTTTTTCCGAACGATGGTGGAAATGTGGGCTCGATTACAGTCACGATCGTGGGGCGGCTAATAGGCTACGATACCGGTGTCTCCCTCGTAAGGGATGGCGATACCATACAAGGACACGTTCTACGTGTTGGGTCGACTGGTCGATCGGTAAGTGGTGCATTTGACCTTGCCAATCGGAGTCCCGGTGTTTGGGACGTGGTGTTAACCAATCCCGATGGCTCGCAAGCAATTCTTCGGAAGGCGTTTACTATCCGTGCTGGCGGAGCGCCGCTACTGTGGGTAGACGTCCTGGGTCCAAGCGCCGTCAGAGTAGGTCGTCCCACGCAAATACAAGTTCTCTATGGTACAGTAACCGCGGCGACGTTGACCTGTTTGACGCACTTCTCCTTCTGAACTTACCCTCCTCCGTTGATTACAAATTAGGCAACCTAACAAATCTCGTTGATTTTGACCCAACGAATGTAGAACTTGGCGTATCCGTTGGGTCGGAAACAATCATCGCTGTTTGGCTATATGATGTGCGTTCCTCTTCGATTAACAATATCATCGTCACCATTACAGCGCCTGATACAATTGATACCCTCCATGTGACCGCCCGTCTGTTACAGGCTCCCCCAAGTGAGTTCTCGCGTACTGGAGACTTTTCTTCGTGGCCTTCGTTTTTTATCGACCTGATTGCTAATTTAGCGTCAGTTCATATCGCGGCGGCCAGAATGTCCCGAATTCTAGGCCGTTAGCGCGGATGCGCCCTTGAAGGCCGTTCACGGAAAACTCCGAAAGGGTGCGGCGATTGGTGAGTTCTTTCGGATTCCATGCCTTACCTCCGGAGCAGTCCGCCTTGGAAAGCATATCCTCAATGGCCTTCACAAGCGTGTCGTTCAATACTTGGCTGAACTCCTCCGCGTTCTGGGCAGTAATCACCTGACCTAAGTCGCCATCGAAACTGTCATTGTTCGGGCCGTCCGTGTTGTCGTGTGCCGAAGGCGATGGTCCGCACCCCGATACATAAATTCCGCAGAGCATCGATAATAACAGCCAACAAGAAACAGACTTGTTTGCAACCCACGCGTGCGAAATCATTCATACACTCCTTCGTGCCTTGCTTAGCTTGATGGAACCGACATTCCTTCACCCTGACTGATTCCGTATTGAATTAAGGAGAGCCCGTGAATGCCAACTGTAGGTAGCTTATATCAAACAAATCCACGTGACCGTCTGAATTCAGATCAAGGCAAGCGCACTCCGGTGACAAGGGCGAACCCGAGGGGCCTGAAAGGCAAGCGGGTGCGCTTTGCAAATCGAGGAGCGATACGAGCGAATCTCCATCGCAATCACCGATGATCCGCACGGCCAGCGAAATGGAAGCGCTAGCAGCCCGACCTTCGGAATCTTCAGCGGCAAGGGTAATGTGGTGAACGCCCGGTGAGAGAACCGCAGTCAAACTCTTGCCCGCCCCGAGCAGCCCGTCGAGATGCGAAGTCCAGGTGAGTTGCTCGTCCATGAGCGGTCCGTCCTCGGTGTCCGTTGCCGTGCAGCGCAGAAGCACCGGTGAATCGGCGGGGAATAACTTGCGATCATGCGGGGCAAGGATGGCGACCTCCGGAGGCTTGGAAGCGATTTGAAACACGTCGTCCGCAACGTCGCTTGCGTTATTCACTCCGTCTGACGCAATGACGCGGATCAGGGCAGCGTCGCTTCCTGCGATGTCCGCCAGCTCGATATCGAAAGTCGTCACAGGCAAGTCAAGGGCAAGCGTCTCCCAGGCGATTCCGCCGTCGCGGCTGTACTGGACCATGTAAAACAATGGATCGTTGTCGGAATCGGAGCCTTCCCAATGTACTGTTAAAGTTCCGTTGGACCCAAAGGATTCACCGCCGTTGGGGCCAACAACTCGAACAATGGGCGCAACGGCGCTGACCGGCGTGGTGGCGGCAAGTTCGGGCCCGTTGGGACCGGGGACCATAAAGTGGATTTCCGATGCCTCTGCTGAATAGGGAAGGATCTCGAAAAAGGCCGTTCCTGCCGCGGCGTCGGCCATCTCCGGCGTATAGAAGCGCCTTCCAAGCATTCGACCGTCTTTAGATCGCAATTCAACGCTGTGCGTCCCGATGCCCTCCTGATCGTGACTTCCGGCCGGCAGGGGACGACGATACATCGGCGGCACAAACAGCGTACCTTCCTCGTTGAACACGCCCCGTACGACGACGTGATCAGACATCTCGCCGACCGGGGACTGCGATGCGGGGAGGATTTCATCCATGATTTGTTTGTAGGTATACGGTGAAATCCACTCCGGGCCGCAATAGGACATGAAGTCCCGATGAGTTGCACCATTCACCGTCAGATGCGAGTCGAAGTCAAATCCGGTGTGTCCGATCGCGGTGTCCGGATTGCTGTCCTCGGGCCAGTTGGGGTCGGGATTGTCTGGGTCTCCACAGGGGGCATGTTCGCGACCCAGGTTGTGTCCGATTTCATGCACAAACGTCCAAGGGTCACATTCCGTGGACCCCAGTGCAACGGTGGGATTCGGCGGCAGCCAGGCCATGCCGCAGGTGTCGCCATTGGGCACGTCATCGTCGAGCAATCCGTAGTAGTGCATGTTGCCCGCTTCGTCGTCCGTGAAAGCCTTCATCGCCGCAAGCGACGTCAGCACATATCCCCATGCCGCTTCTTTACGGAAGTTGTTGGGCGTAAAGTAGGTCACGTTCACCTCGCGGCCGGCCTTCCAATGATGCACCTCGTCGAATGGAAGAATCTTCTGGGCATGTTGGATCATCGGAAGGCGATGGCTCCACGATGGTTTGTGTTGCGGGTTGTGGTCAAAGGGGCAGTCCGGACACCAGTCGATCTTGACGAACTTCACGTTGAGGTCGCGTGTACCGCGAAAAAGGATCGGCGCAGTTGTGTAGACGTTGTTGTTATAGTTCGCTTCGACGATCAGATGCCCGGGGTTGACTTCGGCCCGAAAGATCCGCGTGCCTTCCGGCAGGTACGAGGGGTCAATCAGGAACGTGGCGTTCCAGAGGACCCCCGCCAAGTCTGTTTGGTTCGAGGGAGATGCTCGCTGCTGAGTCGCCGAAATGACCGAATTGATCTGTGCGTATGGCCACAAAGGCGAGTGTGTTACCCAGGCATTAGGCGGATCGGAGGTCCGGCGGCTTTTCAAAGAGACCGGAACGGGATTGATCGTCGCCGGCGAATTGGTGGCCAAATAGACTCTTACGGCCGTGGGGCGGCGTCGGACAAGCGGCAGACTGTTGTCTGCGTGTCCGAAGGCATCGTCCAAGTATTGTATGCCCTGAGTAATCTCGATGTTGCGGATCCACAGGTCCACGGAGCCGGGGATCAGGTGCAATGTCCGCTGTACGGTAACTCCGCTGGAGCTTGCGGTGATCGTTACGTCGGTCGGCTGGAGCACGGGCTGAGTGGTGATCAAGAAATCCTTGTCGCTTTGACCGGCGGGCACGCGCACGATGTTATCTTCCGGAATCGCCAGGCTGGGATCGCTGCTGGAGACTGCAACGATCCAGCCGCGACGGCGCTCATCGGCTTCGCATTGGAGATGGACCGTTCCGGTGGAAAGCGTGCCGCCGATGACGCTACCGGGGTCGAGGGTCAGATCATCGAGCATTCCTCCTGGCAGCAGGTCGAAGCCAACGGTATCGGTGTCAAGGGTCGATCCGTCAGGCCGCTTGAATGTGGCCGTCAGGGAAGTGTGGCCGAAAACGGGGGCAGTGCTTTGAATATCGAATGAAACCGACTCCGGCCCATCGGCGGCCCGATCAATAATCAATTGCGATGGGTATTGAAGGTGAGCATGCGGTGGAAAATGACTCAGGTTGACGATAACGCGACGACAATCTAGGTCGTGGCAGCACAACCTATCGCATTCCGGTATGGAGACGGTACCCCGCGAAGCGTGCTCGGTAAACACGCAATTTGGGCTTATATTGAGGCGGTACTGGCCCCAAGCACTCGTCGTCTGAATCATGAACGTCGCGACAATCCAAAGGACGACCGGGCCTTTCTGAAATGTGTTGTTCATCTTGGTTTAACCTTGTTTCCGCAGCTCCCTGGGACTTTCGAAGCCGGCGGGCTCCACTGACCGCCACGGCCCAATTGCCCCGAACATAGGTAAACGCAAGAATATGGGAGGAAATCTGCCAAAACCCGGATTTCCGGAAATGGTTGGCCAGGAACACTACGATGTCCGACGACGCAACCAGGATGCTACTAGACGCTGGAAATGGCGACTCTATCGCGGCTGAACAACTTCTTCCTCTGGTTTACGATGAGTTGCGCCAGCTCGCCGAGCGCCAGCTTCGTCTGGAACGCCCCGGCCACACGCTCCAGCCGACGGCGCTGGTGCACGAAGCTTGGCTCCGCTTGATCGATCAGACCCGTGTCCATTGGCAGAACCGCGCCCATTTTCTAGCCATAGCCGCTACCGCGATGCGCCGCATCCTGGTCAACCATGCCAAAGCCCGGGCCAGCCTCAAGCGCGGTGGCGAGGGGCACGATCGGCTTCGCGTACCGCTTGACCAGTTGGTGGACTCGCTTTCCGATCATGCCGATCTGGCTGCGCTGGACGAGGCCCTTAAGCGACTGGCGGAGCTTGACCCACAACAGGCCCGGGTTGTGGAAATGCGCTTTTTCGGCGGCCTGACGGTAGACGAGGTTGCGAAATCCCTCGAACTTTCGCCCCGCACCGTCCATCGCGACTGGGCCATGGCCCGCGCGTGGCTCCGCGGTGAGTTGCTCAAAGGGGGTGAGGCGTGAATCGGGAGCAATGGGCGAAAGTCCGGGAGATGTTCGGCGAGGCGATGGACCTCGAAGGCGACGAGCGGCGCGCCTTCCTCGAGAAGGCCGGTACCGACGCCCTGCTGCGCGCCGAAGTGGAACGTCTGCTCCGCGAACACGAATGCAGCGCGGGGTTCCTGGCATCCACCCCCGAGGGTTCGTGGACACACGCTGCTGACCGGAGTTCCACTCCGCACTCCATTGGTCCGTATCAAATCATCGATGTGATCGGCGAAGGGGGCATGGGGGTTGTGTACCTCGCACGGCAGGAGTCGCCCCGCCGCGATGTCGCCCTTAAGGTCATCCGGCCCGGCCTTATCTCCAACCAGATATGTCGGCGCTTTCAGAACGAAGCCCAAATTCTAGGCCGCCTCCAGCACCCGGGCATCGCCCAAGTGTACCACGCAGGAACTCATGAGACTTCAGACGGCGCTCGACCCTATTTTGTCATGGAGCACGTCGTCGGCAAGCCCCTGCTTGAGTTCGTAACCGAACGCAACGTCCCGATCCGCGAGCGGCTTCAACTTCTCGCACGTATCGCCGATGCCGTTCAGCACGCGCATCAGCGAGGTGTCATCCATCGTGATCTCAAGCCGGCCAACATCCTGATCACAGCCGACATCCAACCCAAGATCCTCGACTTTGGCGTGGCCCGCGTAACCGAACCCGACCTTCGAATCACGACCCTACAGACCGACGTGGGCCAGATCATCGGCACGCTGGCCTACATGAGCCCGGAACAGGTCGCCTGCGATCCCGCGGAGATCGACACCCGCGCGGATGTCTACGCGCTGGGCGTTGTACTTTACGAACTCCTCACGGGTCGCCTTCCGTTTCCCGTCGCGGGTCGAAACTTCGTCGATGCCGCGCAGCTGATCCGCGAGACTGACGCAGTCCGCATCAGCTCAATTGACCGGACGCTGCGTGGGGACATAGAAACAATCGTCGCACGCCGGAACCGCGCTCTAGTCGGCGGAACCGTCGTTTCATTCATCCTGCTCGTTCTGGGCATTGCGGGAACCTCGTGGCAGGCCGTCGTGGCCACTCGTGAGCGCACCTTTGCTCAGCTTCATGCGGCGGAGGCTCAGACTCAAGCCGCCAAGAGCGCGCGGATGAATGAGTTTCTCGTCGGGCTCATCGGCGCGGCGCATCCCACGCAAACCAAAGGGAAAGATGTCACGATTCGCGAAGCTCTCGATATCGCCTCGGCCAAGGTCGCCGAGACTTTCAAGGACAATCCCGAAATTGAAGGCTCGCTCCGATACATTATCGGCGGCACTTACTCCGATCTGAGTGTTTACGACGCGGCTCAGAAACACCTCGAGATCGCTGTAGATCTACTGCGCAGTAAGCTCGGTAAAGACCACATCGACACGTTGAACGCCATGAACCGGTTGGCGCTGGTCTACAAGGACCAAGGACGTCTGGACTTAGTAGAGCCGCTTACGCTGGAGTTGCTCGCCGCAAGACGGCGCACGCTGGGCGAGGAACATCCCGACACACTCCAGTCAATGAATAATGCGGCCATGCTTTTCCTCTTGCAGGGCCAACCCGCAAGAGCCGAGCCGTTGATGCGCCAAACCGTCGAACTCCGCCGCAGGGTTCTTGGCCCCGACCACCGTTCGACGATCGTTTCGATCGATAACCTCGGGAGAATTGTCCACAATCAAGGGAAACTTGCCGAAGCCGAGGCTCTCTATCGAGAAGCGCTCGTCGCATTTACTCGCACAGAAGGCAGTGACGACCCAGACACACTCAGCGCCCGGCACAATCTCGCCGGAGTGCTTGTTGCTCAAGGCCGGCAGAAAGAAGCGATCGTGGAATATCGCGACCTCATTGAACAACGACGGCGTGTCCTGGGGCCCGAGCATATGTTCACGGCCTCTTCGATGGAGGCTTTGTCCCGCGTACTGATGGATGAGGGGCAACCCTCCGAGGCGGAACCTTTGTGTCGCGAAATCATCGAAATTGCCCTTGCCAATTTTCCCCCGGGACACCGGTACCACGCATCCTATCGCGGAGATCTGGGACGCTCCTTATTCCTTCTCGGTAGACACGATGAGGCGGAAAAAGAACTCTTGGCTTCCCATGAGGCCTTGACCCAGGCGGTTACCCAGAATCCCAGTCCGGGCAGGGGCTTGCTTGACGAGCATCGGCGATCGATCCGTCAACTGGCCGAGCTCTACGAGGCCACGGAGCGGCCCTTGGAAGCCAACAAGCTGCGCGCGATGCTCGAAGAATGAGCGCCAAGCCGCACTCTTCGCGAGAATCTCGATCAGCACGTGGCGGTAAGGGAGGCTAAGTTCAAGGATTCTTGCGTCCAATCAAGTTCCGGGCGTTGAATCTGTGCATGGCAAAACCGCCGAGCTCAATCGAGACGTTTCGATCTACATCGAAACAATGTCACGATCCCGTAGCCGCTGACCCTCTGGGGCCGATGAAACAACTGGACAAGAATCTCCCGGTCGAGCAAGTTAACTACCCCATCTTCATTGCACATCCAATGTGAACGCGCCGCCAGCGTGGTGAGCTATCTACCAACGGGTAAGCAGGCGGCGTATCGACGGAAGTTGCAGGCCGCGTATGAGCAGCCGACCTATGGGAAGCCAAGGCCGCTCTGGGTCGAGTGCGATCGGAACTGGTCCAGCTCAACACCTCGGCGGCGGCCAGTCTGGAGGAAGGCTTGGAAGAGACGCTGACGTTGCACAAGCTGGGGTTGATCAAAGAGTTGGGGCGCTCCTTCAAGACCACCAACTGTTTGGAGAACTTGAACTCATTGGTCGGTCAGAGAACGGACAAGGTGGATTGCTGGCGGAACTCGGATCAGAAGCAGCGCTGGCTGGCGACGGCCTTGCTGGACATCGAGCCACGGCAACGACTGGCTCGGGCTACAAACAGTTGATCCGCTTGCGTGCGGCTCTGCAGGCGCACCTCAAAGGATGTCTATCGGAGGTCGCGTAACTTTATGGAGCCGCTTGGAATTTCAACTAGGAATGGGATTGACCCCGTAGGCCTCGGCCAGTTCCTTCAACGAACCCGACGCCACCTCGTGGCATGCCCCAACTTGAGTTACGGCCGAGATTCCGGCCAGGTGATGGGGGCGAAGCGCAGCGTGAGCCGCGCGGAATAGTGGCGGTCGTCGGAGGCCAAGGCCGCAAAGCTCACAAAGTCCAGCGCACGTGCCACCGCGGCCAGCTCACGAACCAGATCCGCCGGGGCCACTCGCGGAGCCAAGCTCTTTTCCGGCCGAGCCGACGGCAAAGCAACGTCGATGGCCCGCCCCTCGCGCAAAACGCGCAACGTCGGACCGCCCGCGGCCGCGCTGTTCTTGATGCGCGTGCGCAAGTCGGCGTTGGGACCATCCAGGCTGAGCAGTTGGCCATCGACGCCAAGAATGCGGTCTCCCGGCCACAATCGGCCCTCGGCATGGCTTCCGGGTTGAACGCGTGCCACGACCACGACACCAGGCTCCTGGGCCGCCCGCATCCCGATCCCCAATTGCTTCTGGCGCCGGGCCGGCTGCGTCCACCACGAAGCGTGCAGCAGCGACGGCCGGCCGGCTTCGAAGTCTTTGATCCAACGGGCCAAGACGTCCGAAGCCAAGCCCGCCTGAAAGACCGACATCATCGTCCGTTCCGTAGGGGCGCGGCTCAGACGGTACACGTCGGGTACGGCTCGCAGCGGTGGAATCAGGTCATATTGCGCGTCCAGGATTCGCTCCAGATGATTCCGCGTGGTGGCCACGATCAGCCACCGGTCGGAAACGGTCCACGCCGGCGAGACATTGGCCAACATGCGCATCAGCGGCAGCTTGGACTTTTGGGCATGGTCAGTGAACGGAATGTAACCCAGGGCCGTCCCCAGTCGCGTCGCCCGTTCGATCCGCAACGTGGCATCCGTCAGCGCCGGTTCTAGCCCGCGAATCATCTCGAGCAGGTTGGCCGCCAGTGCTTCCGTTTCCCGCAAGGCAGCTTTGGGTTCTTTGCATTCCACCAGAATCGCTACTTGGGGAGCCGAACTGCCCAAACGCAGGTCTTGATCCCAAGCGACGATCACGTGAGGACCCAAGGTCGTGATCAGAGGCACATCGTTGACCTCAAGCCCGCGAAAGGCCATGGCCAACGCCAGGTACCTGCTCATCGCGGATGGCGACGCATTCCCCAATGCCGCTTCGATGGCCGTCTGAAAATCGACGCTCATGACCAACGCCCCCAGCGTGGTCTGAGGAAGCTGCAACATTCGTTCAATCGCCGAATCCGTGAGCCGGACGCTGGGCCGCGGAGTGGCCAAGGCCGCTCGGATGGCCAGGTCCACGTGGCCGTCTCCTTCATAAAGACCTACGACCGTCCGCTCGATATCCGCCCAAATCGAGAAACGGCGGGCAGTGGAGTCGTTTTGCTCCCCCACGCCGCGCGCCGAATAGACCAGAGCCAGCGGATTGGCCGGAAGGTGGCTCCACAACTGTTGGAAGACCGCGTCATTCTCGACGGAGTCGCTTCGACTTCCGCCCAGCAGATCGGCGGCGCGTTGGGCAAGCTCGTTTTGGGCGTTAGGCGACAGCACCGCGACCCTGTCTTTGACGCAGACCAGCAGGCCAGTATCGGTTATGAAGCCGGAACCGGAGGCAATGGAATCAGCGAACCGTCGATCGGTCGGGAAACAGCGGTCAATCACACCAGGATCAGCCACGCGCGCCATCCAAAAGCCGGAGCTGAGGTGTTCCCAAGTGGAGGCGACCACGGCCACGTCGCCCGGCATCAGTTCGTCGACGTTGATGGCGCATTTCGGGCCGAAATAGTCGCGAACCGACTGGCGGAGACTGAACACGGGTGCGGGCACCGGCGCGCCTCCCATGACCAGAGGAATCAACTGCCAGGCATGCGCCCGGGTCAGGGCCCGATCTAGATCGTCCAGTTTGCGAATGTTGACGAAAAAGCTGGCCGATGCCGGAACAAATCGAGTCAGCGGAGCCGCCCGCCGCGCGTCACTGGGGCGAGGCTGGGCCCGCGCCGACACTGCAACCCCGGCGATTAAACACCCGGCGAGGGCTACGATCCGTATCCATCTCCGCACGGAATGAATTATAGCGCGTGATGACAACACTTCCGTAGAGCCCCAGCAGCGCCGTTGGGATCGCCCCCTGCGCGGGAGATCAGCCATAACGTTATTCGACGAGGGAAAGAAGTCGCCTAGCTATAGCTATAGCTATATAGCTATAGCTAGCGGATCAGCTGTATTGTCCCAAGACAGCAACTATCGCATTTGCCCGTTTCGACGTTCCCCTTCCTGTCAATTGTCGGAACGAAACGGGTTACAGGTCCTCGACATCGGGGGCGGAGTCCGGTTCGTCCTCGTCGGAATCCGGCGTCGGCGGCGGATTGGGAATCGCAGGGCCGGAATCGCGCTCACCGGCCTCTTGAAGTTGGCGAAGCTCGTTGAGGAACTCCATCCACTGAAGAACGGTCAGGTTCAACTGTTCGACCGTAGCCATGTTGTTTTGAAGGCCGTGCAGCCACCGATTGGTCTGTATGGAAACGTTTGGACCCTGGGATGCTTCGGCCGGCGGTACGGGATGAGGACCGGAAGCTTCGAGGGCGCGCACGTCGGGGGCGATCTCCTTTTGTCCAAGAACCCTCGCCTCGCCGGAAGGATGACGGTCAAAAGCCCCCAAAAACGCCAGCCCGATCACCGCGGCCGCGGCCATTGGCCCGCCGTAGTAAACCGCGCGCCGAAGCCATTGCGTCCATCCTGCACGTGAGCCGCCGATACAGGCCAACAGCCGATCGCTGAAGTTGCCGGAAACCTGTACGTCATCTCCGTCGTTAGCAATGATGTGCCCGCTGACCTCCAATAGGGCTAGGGCTCGCCGGCAGTTGATGCACTTGAGGCAATGGGCGCCGACTTCCGTCGTTTGGGAGGGCGAGAGTTCGCCATCCAAGTAGGCGTCAAAAAGCTGGCGGACCTGTTCGCACTTCATCACGACCAAAACCCCAGCAAAGCTCTGGACCCTGCGCGCAGTCGTTCCCGCAACAACGAGTCCTACAATGTGGTCCTGTCGCTATACCTCAAGTCACTAGTCTCTACACGACGGCAACCGCCGTTCCCTCAACTTCTACCCGCCATCACCCTGCCCGATTGCGAAATAGTTGCAAATCTTTTTCTTGGACGGTCTCCAGCAGTTCTCGCAAGCGGAGCCGGGCCCGGTGCAAGTGGCTCTTGACCGTAGCGATGGGCAGCTCCAGCACCCGGGCGATTTCGTGGCAGCCCATCTCCTGGCGATAAAACAACAAGATCGTGGCTCGTTGCGGAGCGCTCAATTGGTCCACGGCATTCCAGACTCGACTTTTGAGATGCGATGCTTCTTCAGACTCGAGCGTTTCGGCAGGGTTCGATTTCGCTTCCAGCGGCAGCGCCGCCAAATCCAATTCGCTCGTCATCGCCTTCCGACGGCGCAGCCGGTTCAAGCAAACCCGATAACCAATGGTGAACAACCAGGTGCTGAAGCGATATTCGCCGGAATAGCTGTTTAGGGAAGCGAAGGCCTTCAGGAAGGCCTCCTGGCAGACTTCCTCCGCGTCGTGATGATGCCGGATCATCCGCCAGATGAAGGAGAATAGGCGGTCTTTGTGCAAATCGACCAAGTCACGAATGGCCTTCTTGTCGCCCACGCGCGCCTGGGCCACGAGGTGAAGCTCGTGCTGCTTGGAACCTGCCCCCCCAGATCCTTTCACGTTGGCTTCTCGCAGTCTTCGCTCCATTGTACCATGATCCGGCCCCGATTGTTGCAATCCGCAGGCTCCACTAAAATCGGTAAGGTCGCCCATCCGGATGCAACAAACCCCCGGCGATCAATAGGCACCTAGTGAATTATGGGGAAGGCGACTTCGCAAGACAATACCGTATGCCGTAACCGCAAGGCAACTTTTCGGTTTGAGTTTTTGGACCAATTCGAGTGCGGGATCGTCCTGGAAGGCCCGGAAGTGAAGAGCTTGCGCGATAAGGCAGTCTCACTCGAAGAGGCGTACGCCAGGATTGTTAATGATGAAGTGTGGCTTATCGGAATGCACATCGCGGCTTATAAGCACACCTCAAGGGAAGTCGGGGAACCGACTCGACGGCGGAAGCTCCTTTTGCACTCCCACGAGGTCAGGAAACTTCGGCCAAAGGTCGAGCAGAAAGGGCTGACCCTTGTGCCCGTGCGGCTCTATTTCAACGACCGCGGGATCGCCAAGGTGACCCTGGCCCTCGCTCGCGGCAAGACGGTGGGCGACAAGCGCCAAGCCCTCAAAGCCCGCGACGATCAACGCGAAATGAACCGCGCCCTCCGGCGAAAACGGTGATTAGTATGTGTCACGGTCGGTAGGGTTGCGACGCAGCTACCACGATCTGTTTGCCCACGGCCGATCTCCGAGAGCCGACGCGCCATCGGGGCCGAGCTTCGGCCAGCGCTTGGGGCCCCGCCCCGGCGGCCACGCGGCGGGCGACACCGCCCTCGCGAGGGGACCGTCCAGAGATCGTCGCCCGAAACGAAGAAGATCGCCGAAGCGCCCACATCGGGCTCGCGCGCGTAGAGCGGGCTGGCCGCGGGGGTCGGCGCGCCGCCGGCGGCGGCCGCGAGCTGCGGCGGCGCGAGCAGGATGAGGGCGAGGGAGAGACTCTTCACTCTGGTACGAACGCACGGGTGCATGACCGTCGTTGCGCGCGAAAACCGCGTTTTTGGCAGCAAAAACCGAGTCAGTTTCCGGGACCGGCCGGTTCCGAGAGACGGATACGCCTTGTTTTTCACCGTCTGCAAGGACGG
>Ga0187892_10009228_pt1 | contig 13065 bp, 9 predicted proteins | sample MA1701073metaG_FD_139345 | JGI IMG/M metagenome (GOLD analysis project Ga0187892, IMG submission 139345) | Bio-ooze microbial communities from a basaltic lava cave in the Kipuka Kanohina Cave System on the Island of Hawaii, USA - MA170107-3 metaG ...
AGGTGACGCGGCCCAGGCCAAAGAGGCTTGTACAAAAGCCGCCGAATTTCATTCTCTGCCACAACTGAATTACGCCTTCATTAGATCAAAGGCTCTTAAGATGGGTGCTGAAAACAAAGCCACGTAGGGCGTGCTATTCGTCCTATTTGTCCTATTCGTCCTATTAGCTAACCAAGCATCGCTCACTTTATTTCTTTGACGCTCTCAGGCTTGATAAAGAGGGCATCGGGTACGGGACGGTTGAATTCGACTGATTCGTAATTGATCCGGCTGGTCTGCACTTTGTTTGTGAAGTGGTCTACCACCCAGGGCACATTAATTCCGTTAATAGATATCAGCCTGGCCAGCCGGTCTTCCTCAGTAGTCTCTTCCATCTCACCTGAGTCGGGATTGGTCCGGTTCCGCTTATAGATTACTTTTGCCGGCAGATGATCCCTGGCGCCAAACTCATACTCAATCCAAAAACCATCTTGATAGGTTAGCCTGACTGTCTCGTTTCGTTTGGCGAGCCCTGCCTCACGCCTGCCGATATAAGCTAATGTAGCCCCTTCCTTGCGCCACCAGCCACGCAGAAGATTTTCCACAGAGGTTCGCATGCTGCGTTTGAAATCCTCAATCTGCTCGGGCTTCATATCGCTGATTACTTTTACAGCGCCATCGAAGATCCAACCTTTGTCACCGGAATTTGTTTGGATTACTCTGATGCCTCCGCCAGTAAACTCCGTTCTTTCGCGGTCCGGGTACACAATATAGTCAAGAAACCTGGCCGGTACCTGTGAAACACCTTCCTGATAGGTCGTGTAAAAGCCTTTGCTAACCACTGTTTGAATATTCAGATAGCTGCTGCCTCCCAGAGCTTCGATGGCTCGCCTTACAATCTCCTCAGCTTTTGGGTCGGCTTCAATGGCCTGTTGTCCGGACAGCTGCAGCGGAATCGCAAATAATGCGGTCAGAGCTAAAAGGGAGCGCAGTTTCCAGAACGAAACTGCCCGTCGGTCTGATCTTTCTGAGATGGACATGAGGTTCCATTACTTACCACATTTCACCTGCAGTTACATAACGGGCACAGTGCCACGCCGGTAACTGAAGGATCAATGGATCACACGAAATTAGGGGGAAATTTTTGGAAGGAAGGGGGTCGCCGCCGCGTCATTAATTCAGTCGCGGGTTTGCACCGTCGGCTTTGACAACAACTTCGCCGTTTTCGGGTTCGATTCGAAAAGCTGAGGCTGTCTTCCAGAGCGCCGTAATCGGTAACTTGACTCGTTCGTCTATATGCCGTTTCAGGAAACGAGCTCCATAGGCCGTGCTGAAACCTTTCTCAGTGAGCAAACTCAGAGCTGCCTCCGTAACCTCGAGCGTTTTTCCCTGACGCTCCATTTGGCGCGTCAGCTTGTCAAGATAGAGTTTGGCAATCTGTTTTACTTCATCCATGGTCAATGGAGAGAAGACAACAATCTCGTCAATTCGATTGCGAAATTCCGGCGAGAATCGCGTTTCGGCAGCTTTCAACACCTCGTTCTTGACAGCTCGAAAATCGGCCAAAGTCTTAGTACCAAAACCAAGTGGCTTTTCAAACTTCTTGAAGTTCTCCGAGCCCAAGTTCGAGGTCATGATAATAATCGCGTCCGAGAGGTAGACCTTTTTGCCACGACCGTCCGTAAGCCAGCCTTCGTCAAATGCCTGAAGGAAGAGGTTCATTAAATAAGGCGAGGCCTTTTCTACTTCATCGAGCAGCAGAACCGTGTAGGGACTCTCGCGCAGTTGCTCAGTGAGAATTCCGCCCCGTTCTGACCCGACGATACCGCGGGGCATACCGATCAGTTTCTCGATGCTGACGGTGCCATCACTGTACTCGGACATGTCGATACGGACCATCTTCTCCTCATCGCCGAACATGAACTCGGCGACGGCCTTGGCCAGCTCAGTTTTGCCGACCCCGGTGGGACCAAGGAAAAGAAGCACACCGTCAGGTTTGTAGTGAGACTCTTTGAGCGGTCCCTTATTCAGTCTGAGACGCTGGGCTACGCTGCGAATTGCTTCTTTCTGACCAATAACTCGCTGGCTGAGCAGCGCTTCGGTCATCGCGAACCGGTCCGTTGTATCGCGGAAGATCATGTCGCGAGGGATGCGCGACTCCTGTGAAATCACGTCGATTACGTGTTCTGGTTTGACCACCATTGTCTGCGGCTCGTTGATTTCCACCTTGACAGCAGCGGTATCGAGCCAACCAATAGCCTTGTCGGGCAGGTGCAGATTTCTAATGTATTTCGGCGCCATTTCCAGCGCGGTGTTAATGGCATCATCAGAAATCTTCACCGAGTAGTTCTTTTCAAGGCGAGGTCTCAGACCCAGCAGAATATCCCGAGTCTCGCTGATGGACGGTTCCACCACCTTGACGATTCGGAAGCGGCGAGCCAGCGCCTCGTCTTCGGCAATGTACTCTTTGTATTCGGAAAGAGTTGTGGCTCCGATAATGCGCATGTCTCCGCGGGCTAGTGCGGACTTGAACATGTTGGCTGCGTCTGAGGAGGTTCCCAGCGCCGCTCCGGCACCAATAATTGTATGAGCCTCATCGATGAAGAGAATTAGATTGTCGCGGTCCCGGACCTCATCAATGATGCCTTTGATCCTTTCTTCAAACATGCCGCGCAACATAGTCCCGGCTACGATTCCACCCATTTGCAGCTGGACAATGTGCGAGCCGCGCAACCGCGCCGGCACCTTTTCCGGTTCGAGCTCGATCAAACGCGCGAGGCCTTCGACCACAGCAGTTTTTCCGACTCCGGGTTCACCGACGAGCATTGGAGAATTGGCACGTTCGCGGTGGCAAAGAATCTCAATTGCCTGCTGAATCTCTTTTTCCCTACCGATTGTGGGAGGGATCTTGTCGGCCCGGGCGAGGCGGTTTAGCGACATCCCGAAATGCTTCAGGTAAGGAGGAAGTTCGAACTTCTTCCGAAATTGTTCTTCTTCCTGCTCCCGCTTTTGAACCTGAGCGCCGATATTCTCGGCTACGGCATCGGGGTTAGCGCCCATACTGCGGAGCACCTCGACAAAGAGGCTGTCATAACGGACCAGCGCGTCGAAGATGTCGGTGGCTTCGATAGTTTTTCTACCCTGGGCCCGGGCCCGCTCCATGGCTCGTTTAAACAGGTCGGTGGTATCGGGTGCGATCCGGAATCCTTTGCCGACATGCTGCTGCCTGGCGGTGGAAAGTTTCTTCTCGATTGCCATCTTGACCGTAATTGGGTCAAGTGAAAGCTCCCGCATTGACGTATTGAACATATCCGGCTCTTCCGTTATCAGAGCTTGCAGAATGTGTTCAACGGCGACAAAGTTCTGATCACGCCGCCGCGACTCGTTCAAGGCTGACTCGAGTATTCGCTGGCCGCTCTCACCAAACTTGTCTTTGTACGATCCTAAATCAACCATTTTGGGTCAATCCGGAGCCAAAAAGTGACATTTCGACCCGCATTTGTTTCTCAATTCTGTGTCTGAATCCCGGATTTTGTTCGTCGGGGACTCGTTTCTAACCGCATGGGTTAGATGTCGCCAGCATAAGCGCCGTTGCGTTTCGATGCAACAACTAATCTGACCGGTTGATACCTGCAAATATGCGGCCACTAAGTCTGACAATCGCGCTCTAACACTTAACCTTTGTGTTCGCCCGTCGTTTAGTAGTCGTAATCTTCGCCGCCAGGCATTGGCGGTGCGGCCTTTTTAGTTTCCGGAGCGTCAGTTACCGCAGCGTCAGTGGTGATCAACAGGCCTGCAATCGAGGCTGCATTCTGAAGAGCTGTTCGCACAACTTTGGTGGGATCAATAATTCCTTCGGCCACCAAATCCACAAACTGTCCGTTTATCGCATTAAAACCCTTTGTGTTCTTAAGCTCCTCCACTCTTCCTACAACCACCGCACCATCAAGGCCAGCATTCTCAGCAATTCTTCGCAGCGGCTCCTCGAGCGCCCGCTTTACAATCCGTACCCCCGTCAAGACATCATGATCATCATCCCTGATCTCGTCTAACACCTTTGCTGCCCGGAGCAGAGCGACCCCGCCACCCACTACAATTCCCTCCTGCGCGGCAGCCTTCGTTGCATTGAGGGCGTCTTCGACGCGCGACTTTATTTCCTTCATCGCTGTTTCGGTGGGCGCCCCAACCTTTACCACCGCGACCCCGCCGGTAAGTTTTGCCAGCCTTTCCTGCAACTTCTCGCGGTCGTAATCGGAGGTTGATTCCTCAATCTGTCGTCTGATGCTTGCTATTCGACCCTGGATCGATTTAGCGGCTCCCTTGCCCTCAACAATAGTCGTGTCATCCTTATCGACAATTACACGCTTCGCCGAGCCTAAGTCCGAGAGCTGAACGTTTTCGAGCTTGATTCCCAAATCCTCAGTGATCACCCGACCTCCGGTTAAGGTCGCCAGATCCTCAAGGATGGCCTTGCGACGATCTCCAAATGCGGGCGCTTTCACAGCACAAACCTTAATGGTTCCCCTCAACTTGTTCACCACCAGCGTGGCCAGAGCGTCTCCTTCCACATCTTCAGCAATGATTAGCAGAGCCCGCCCACCGCCCGCTGTCTGCTCCAAAAGAGGAAGAAGATCACGCATGGCGGAAATCTTTTTTTCGTGGAGCAGGATCAGAGGCTCGTCCAAAATCGCTTCCATACGATCCGCGTTGGTAACCAGATAAGGAGACAGGTAACCGCGATCAAACTGCATCCCTTCGACCAAATCTAATTCGGTTTCGAGGGTCTTGGATTCTTCCACCGTCACCACTCCATCCTTGCCAACTTTTTCCATGGCCTGCGAAATCAGGCTACCAATGTCGCGATCATTATTGGCTGAGACAGTGGCCACATTGCTTAATTCTTCCTTGCTCCTGACCTTTTTGGACATTCGTTCGAGTTCGGCGACCACCGCCTCTGTGGCGAGCTGTATCCCGCGTTGCAGGGACATCGGGTTGGCACCAGAAGTAACGTTTTTTACCCCTTCCCGATAGATGGCCTGAGCCAGAACCGTTGCCGTCGTGGTTCCATCACCGGCGGTGTCGTTTGTTTTGACGGCCACTTCCCGGACCATTTGCGCCCCCATGTTCTGGTACTTGTCCTTGAGGTCTATCTCCTTGGCTACCGTAACGCCATCTTTTGTAATCACCGGCGAACCGAATTTTTTGCCCAACACCACATTGCGGCCCCTTGGCCCAAGCGTGACTCGCACGGCGTTGGCCAAAATGTTGACCCCTTCAAGCATCGCAGCGCGTGCTTCCTCACGGAACTTCATGTCCTTAGCAGCCACTATCGTTTCTCCTTAGTTAATTAAGGTTAATTCCTATTGAGATGCTTCCCGGGTTTCGGCTCGAGCGCGCCCTACCTGAACCTTTGCCGGCCTGAGCAGGCGTTGGCCCATCCGGAAGCCGGTACTATATTCGATCAAGATCTTTCCCTCTCTCTCTTTTTCTACCGGAGCCGTGTCAACTGCCTCGTGTAATTCAGGGTCAAAATCCTGGCCCACTGCGGCGATCGCTTCCACCCCAGCTACAGCAAGCGCGTTCTCGAAGCTGGAAGCCGTGCCGCGGATCCCTTCCGTGATCTGTTCAGGAGAACTTCCGCCTTCGGCAGCCTGAATTGCCCGCCGCAGATTGTCTCTCACGGGCAGCAGCGAAGCAATGAAATCCACAACCTCTCGCTGGGCCTTCTCCTCTGCCGCGCGATTCAATCGCTGCCTGGTCTCGTCTGTCTCTTGCTGCAACTTCTGTCGCAGTTGCTCAAAACGAGCCTGAACGTCGTCGACTAGTTTCTCGGCAGCCTTAGTTCGTGCCTCGAGTTCCTCGACATAGGTGGGCTTGAGCGAGGGGCCCTCCGGTGCCTCTTCTGAGCTAGGCGCTTCCAAATTGATGCGACGCCGATCGGTGACTCTTAGCTCGTCGGGCGAATTCTTCTTTTGCTTTGTGCTGTTAGATGTCCTTTCCATGTTAGTTCTTACGCGTCCTTGGCTAAGTGATTTTGATTTCGATTCTCTTTGCTTTCTGCTCGGTGAGTTTGGGGAGCACCACGCTCAGCACCCCATCTTTGTATTCAGCCCCTATCCTTGTCTGATCCACTGAGCGTGGCACTCCAAAACTTCGCAAAAACCTGCCCCGGGGCCGCTCGACTCTTTGATTTGCCGGAGTAGCAATCGTCCTCAAGCCCCGAATGGCTAAACGATTATCATCTACGCTTATGTCTAACGTGGACCGATCGATGCCCGGTAGATCCACGGTGATCACATACTGATTGTCGTTTTCAGTAATGTCAGCTGCTGGATACCAGTCGGCGGTCTCGACTTCGTCGCCTCTCTGGTTCTCAGACTGCACATTACGCTGAGTAACGTCCTCAAATAGCCTGGTCATTCGATCCTGTAGAACCATGAGATCCTGTAAAGGATTCCATTGTCGCGACATTTCTTTAATCCTCCCAAGCACTACTTAAACACCAGGATCGCCATTTCCTGCACCCTGCCTCCTGCCCCTGCCTCCTGCTCTCTAAGCGGCCGCGGCTGCCAATTCCGGCTTAAACTCCATGGTGTCGCCACTCGCAGATATTTTGACCATTTGCCCGGGGGCAATTTCTCCGCCCAAGAGTTTCATTGCCAGCGGGTTCTGAATTAGTGTCTGAATCGCTCGCTTCAAAGGACGTGCGCCATAGTTTGGGTCATAACCTTCTCTGGCCAGCAACTCACGAGCTGATTGATCGAGCACGATGCTGATGTTGCGTTCCTCAAGCATTTCGCGCAACCGTTCAAGCTGCAAATCGATGATCTTGCTGATCTGCTCGCGCGAGAGCTGATGGAAAACTACTATGTCGTCAATTCGGTTAAGAAATTCCGGCTTGAAGCTCACTCGCAATTCCTGCATGACAGCCTCGCGCACCTGCTGCTCGTTACCCTCGGCCGCCTGAATCTCACGCGAACCCAGATTCGACGTCATGATCAGGACGGTGTTTTTGAAATCGACGGTTCGACCTTTGGAATCAGTCAGCCGGCCGTCATCGAGGATCTGGAGCAGAACGTTAAAGACATCCGGATGTGCTTTCTCAATCTCGTCAAAAAGCACGACTGAATAAGGTCGACGACGTACGGCTTCGGTCAACTGGCCACCTTCTTCGTAGCCCACATAACCTGGCGGGGCGCCAATCATCCTCGCAACTGCATGCTTCTCCATATATTCCGACATGTCCAGCCGGAGCATCGCCCGCTCATCGTCAAACAGAAACTCGGCCAGGGCCCGGGCTGTTTCAGTCTTGCCCACTCCTGTAGGACCAAGAAAAATAAACGAGCCGACCGGTCGGTTCGGATCCTGTAGCCCCGCGCGAGCCCGCCTGACCGCACTGGCTACAGCTACCAAAGCTTCTGCCTGCCCAATCACCCGCTTGCCCAAACGATCCTCCATGGTCACAAGTTTTTGCATCTCGCCTTCGAGCATCTTCGAGACCGGAATGCCCGTCCACTTGGCGACCACTTCAGCCACATCCTCCTCGTCAACTTCCTCCTTGAGCATGACTCCGTCTTGCTGGAAATTGGCCAGTTTCTCCTGCTCCGACTTTAGGCGCTGTTCCAGTTCCGGAATCGTGCCGTACTGAATCTCCGAAGCCCTGGCCAGGTCTCCAGCATTCCGTGCCTGATCAAGCTGCAATTTCAACTGTTCGAGCTCGGCTTTGGCAGAACGCATCTTCTCGATCGCTTCTTTTTCGGATTGCCACTTGGCCTTCATTCCCGAGGAAGTTTCTTTGAGGTCAGCAATCCGCTGTTCGATCTCGTGAAGCCGGGCCTTCGCCTTTTCATCCTCTTCCCGTTGCAGTGCCTGTCGTTCAATCTCTAACTGGATGATTTCGCGCTCGAGCTGATCGATCTCCTGCGGCAGCGAGTCGATCTCAATTCTGAGCCGCGAAGCCGCTTCGTCGATCAGGTCGATGGCTTTGTCAGGCAAGAACCTGTCGGTAATGTACCGATTCGACAGCGTGGCGGCTGCCACGATTGCTGAATCTTTTATGCGGACGCCATGATGCACCTCGTAGCGCTCCTTCAGACCGCGCAGAATTGCGATGGTGTCCTCGACGGTCGGTTCACCAACGTAGATTTGCTGGAAGCGCCTCTCTAACGCAGCGTCCTTCTCGATGTGCTTCTTGTATTCGTTTAGCGTGGTGGCGCCAACGCAGCGCAGCTCGCCCCGAGCCAGCGCCGGCTTCAACATATTCGAGGCGTCAATCGCACCTTCCGCGGCACCGGCACCCACCAGGGTGTGAAGCTCATCTATAAAGAGAACTATCTGGCCCTGGGCGTTCTCGATTTCTTTCAAGACGGCCTTGAGCCGATCCTCAAACTCGCCTCGATACTTTGCGCCCGCCAGCATCGCTCCCAGGTCGAGGCCAACCAGCCGCTTATTGCGCAGGGTTTCGGGCACGTCACCGGAAATGATGCGCTGGGCCAGCCCCTCGACGATGGCAGTCTTTCCCACTCCCGGTTCGCCAATTAGCACCGGGTTGTTCTTGGTTCGACGCGACAGAACCTGAATGGTTCGACGGATCTCGTCATCGCGTCCAATCACCGGGTCGAGCTTACCCTGACGGGCCAGGTCGGTTAGGTCACGGGCATATTTCGAGAGGGCCTGGTAATTTTGTTCAGCGTTCTGGTCAGTGATGCGTGACCCTCCGCGCATTTGTTCAACGACCTTAAGCAGGTCGTCACGCTGGATGCCATGCTGGCGCAAGATCTTTCCAGCGTCTCCATCCTTCTCATCGGTGATTGCTAAAAGCAGATGTTCCGTAGAGACAAACTCATCCTGCATTCCCTCGGCCTGCTTTTGCGCGGCCGTAAACACCTGGCTGAGCCGGGGACTGAAATATTGCTGGCCCCCCTGAACTCTCGGGAAACGGCCGATCGCTGCCTGAATATCATTGAGCACGACCGGAACATTTACGGCCAACTTGCCGAGAATCGGACGCACAATACCCTCGGGCTGCTCAAGCATTGCGGCCAGCAGGTGCTCAGGCTCAACCTGCTGATTTTGATTTCGTTCAGATAGCTCAATGGCTGCCTGAATTGCTTCCTGAGCTCGCAAAGTAAACTTGTCTAATCGCATTGTCTTTTGCTTTTTTGGCAAACGAGCGGGGCAACCGGCGTATTCCGAGCTGCCCCGCTTGATTTATTGACCACTGCTGAATTTATCGCCCGCCGGTGGCGGTGCTCGACTTTTCAGCCTTGGTGTCAATCGTCTTCGGTGACGATTTCGAGTCTACTCCTGAAATTTCGATGCGACGAGCTTTGGTTTCCTCACGTTTTGGTAAGGTTACGCGCAGCACGCCATTTTGATACTCTGCAGTAGCGCCTTCCGCCGACACGGTTTGCGGTAGCGTAAAAGATCGAGTGAACGAGCCGTATGACCGTTCCACGCGATGATAATTATCGTTCTCCTCTTTCTTTTCGAAGTTGCGCTCACCGCGCAGAGTGATCACATTGTTTTCAATCGAGAGGTCAAAGTCTTCCCGGTCCATTCCGGGCAGCTCGGCTTCAAGCACAATCTGGTCTTTGTTCTCATAGATGTCCACGCTCGGACTCCAGGCGCCCCGTCCAATACCTTCCTCGCCGAAGGATCGGGTAAGGTTGGTGGAAAAGAGTCGGTTGACTTCTTCCTGAAGAGTTCTTAGGTCACGAAACGGGTCATATCGAACAATACTCATTTTTCCTTTCCTCCTCAAAAGATTCCTTGTAACGCCCAACCAGCCAGGGTCAGCCGTCGCCCACCCTAAATCGGCCAGATACCCGCTGAGCGTGTCGTAATAATAAAGTTTGAGTGTGTCGCTGTCAAGTTCTCAAAAAGAGGCGGTTTTTAGAAGGTTTTTAAGGGGAATCTGCCTTTAATATGCGGCTAGAATCGTGGCTGAGAAGATTTAGCCGCAGATTAACAGCAGAGTTACCGCAGATCAGAAGAAAAGAAAAGGGAGGACGAGAGAGGATTGAGAGAGTTCGGCTCCAGTTTATCAGGCTGTTGCCCTTCTAAAGTTCGGCCTCCCTTCTCATTCCCTTTTTCTTCGGATCTGCCTCTCTTCTGATCTGCGTAGCTCTGCGTTTATCTGCGGCTAATCTTCTCCCAGAGTCACAGGTCAGATACGAGGAATCACTTCAATTTAAAGAACCGCTTTATAGCCGTCAGCAGGCCGGCTCGATGATCTCGTTGTGCGTCTGAGTCGTCGGTTCTGGCGGCCAGACCTTCGCGCCGCTCGGCAATAATGTGGCTTAAAGATTCGACCAAATCTGGATTGGTTTCAAAAACCCGCTTCATTGCTTCGTGCTTGATCTCCAGGACCTCGGTCTCCTCGAGAGCAACCACGTTCGCAGTACGGGGTTCGCCAGTGAAGAGAGCCATTTCGCCAAAGAAGTCCCCTTCGTTCAGCGTTGCGACCGTTCGCGCCCGGCCGTTCTCGGTTATCTGAACACTGACCCGGCCGTTATGAACGACGAACATCGAGGAACCCGGATCGCCGGCGCGGATTACCAGTTCGCTGGGAGCAAAGACATGGCTTACTGCTGACTTGGCAAGCATTGCTGTCTCGTCTGCTGATAGCGGCGCAAAGATGTCGACCGCCGCCAACCGCTCAGAGATGGCACTCCCTTTCGCGTCCGCCTCGGCAACCCTGCCCCGCTCCAAATGCAGCGTTCGCGTTGGGTAAGCGAAGTTGAGCCCGGCGCGACGAAACGCGTACCAGATGCGCTGCCGGACCAGAGCATCTGTGTCACTGTACTTGGCGTAGTCGTCGAGCCAGTACTTCACCTCATAATCGACCCCGTTGTCTCCCAGGTTTCGGATGCGCACTATTGGCGGTATCTTCTTGGAGACATTGTCGGCCTCGCGCACGGCTTCGCGAATTACATGTATTGCCTTCGCCGGCGAGTCTGTATAGAGGGCATTAAAATTGATTAGCCGAGCGTTGAGGTTGTTGCGTGGGCAAACCTCTATGGGTTCCTTTGCTGCTGAGCTATTGTTGATGAGCACGACGTGATTCGTAAACGTTCGGATCTTGATCGCCCGCCAGGTGATCTCTTCGACGACGCCCGTGTGCCTTTGAGCACCGACGGTTATTACATCGCCCACCTGAAACGGTCGATCGGCCTGCAGGGAAATGCCTGCAAAAAAGTTTCCCAGCGTGTCCTGTAAAGCTAAACCCAGAATGACGCCGAATATCGCTGAGGTGGTAAAAAGCGCACCAAGGTTAACGGTGGGGAAAACGATGCTAAATATCAGCAGAAAGAAGACTGTAAAAGCGGCTATGGTGAAGATATTCCGCACCAGACTGGGAGCTTCGTAGCCCCGGCGCAGCCGGAAAACCAAACCAAATATCAGTGAGTTGAGCGCGCGCACCAACAGGTAGGCCAGTATGCCAAGGAGAGCCAGACGCACGACGTCAACAATAGTGTCGGCCTGAGCCGCCAGCCCTCCCATTTGCGCCCGCAGAAGTGCGCGCAACTGCAAGTCGAAACGAACAACCAGGGCCAGACCTAGGAGGGCTAAGGCTGTCGCCACACTAAAGATGATTAGTTTGTTCTTCTGATCACGTCGCACTTAGTCTGATACTCCGAAGCAGCGAGGCTGGTGAATCAAGAAGTTAAGAGCTATTTCTCGCAAAGCTATTTAAGGCGCATCTTTATCGACTCTGAACCTTTAGCAGCTCCAAAGCCTGCTCTAAAACCCGGTCACGCCCTGCATAAAGATCCTGTCTTTGCGGAGCAATTGTGTCCTCCGGTTGCACACCCAGACCTTCAAGCCGAATGCCCTTCGCCGTGCGATAGTCGAACTCACTGACGTCCAAAACTCCTTCGTCAGGCAACGCATGACGTGAACGAATCGCCAACACACAGCCACAAGTGGTTGAACCCAAGAGCCGGGCCCTGCGCTCACTTTGCAACACCGACGCCAGTATTTCGGCCGCACTCGAGGTCCGTTCACCAATTAAGACAATTATAGGAACCTTGATTGCATTTACAGGGATATGCGCGAAGATCGATCGGGGATGGGTACGCAACTCGAAACTCACTCCCACACGATCCCTGAATCCCCCTAGTTCGATACCCCCACCTAGAAACACTGCCGCAACCTCAGCCATAGCCGCAGCGTCTCCGCCTCCGTTCGCGCGGAGATCAAGGACCAGGCCTTTGGCTCCGCGTATCTTATTGCGCAAACTCCGCACTAACTCCGCAGCTAAGGCCTGTGTGAAGGTCTCGATTTCAACCACCAGGTAGCTGCCTTTACGGCTCATCTGAAATCCCAGTTCACGTTGACTCCAGTAATGCGTGAACGCCGCAGCGCTCAGCTTGCCATCTTTCCCTTTCCAGCTCACCTGGCTAATAGTGCCAACTTCGCCGTCGAACAGCGACGAAACCATGCGAGAACGAGCTGATTGGGAGCTATTTGCCCGTAGCGCACCCAGCCTCTCTTCGAGGAGCTGCGACACCGAAACGCCGTCTATACTTTGAATCTGGTCACCCGGTTTCAACCCTGCGCGAGCGGGTTCTGATTTCGGTTCGACGCGAACAACAGTGGGATGGCCTTCGATTTCACGAATCGATAAACCAATGGTTATATAGCGCGGGTGCCACCAATCGGACTTTTCCTCAGGGGGAAAGACGCGCGTGTGCGGGTCGTTCAATGCTCCGATCATGCTCCGCAACACCTGGTAGAGTTGCTGGCTATCTTTCGCTTCGGCGGCAGCGCGCCGGAAAGCGCTCCGTCGACCACTCCAGTCGACGCCCTTAAAAGCCGGGTCGTAATATCGTTGATATATGGTTTCCCAAACATCATCAAAAACCGCCAGCCGACCTTCTCGAGAGTGAGTAAGGTGGGAAATCCTGGAATCTGTTCGCGCCAGCGCGGGAAGGAGATCTAAAACCGCTATCAAGCTGAACGCGGTGCAGAGCAGTACGGATGAAAAAACGATTTTTGCTTTGAGTGTCGCTTTGCTCGAGTTCATTTACCAGGAGTTGACTTGCGGAAATTGTACCTGACCAGGACGCGAATTGGCACTGG
>Ga0187892_10009229_pt1 | contig 13062 bp, 6 predicted proteins | sample MA1701073metaG_FD_139345 | JGI IMG/M metagenome (GOLD analysis project Ga0187892, IMG submission 139345) | Bio-ooze microbial communities from a basaltic lava cave in the Kipuka Kanohina Cave System on the Island of Hawaii, USA - MA170107-3 metaG ...
AAAATTTACTGGGTCTAATTGGGGGACGACGAGAGGTTGTAGGTATTGTAGTCCTGGCGGCGATGATTGTGATCGGCATCGTCATCGGACTACGCTCACCAATAACTCTCTCGCCGGAGCGAGATGATAGCGCCGGCGGCATCACCTTAAAAACACGGTTTAGCGACCATGAAGTGACCGGGGGGTTACTGCCCAATAATCTAAACGACCAAACCAGCCCTCATTATCCGGGCGACGATCCGCCAGAGCTACTCCAGAAAAATGCCAACGGTGATGTCCTAAACCTGTTTCGAATTCAAGGTGAGATTGAGTATCGCTGATGAGACTGAAACGCCTTTGGGCTTGGCTGGGTTTAGCGATGCTTGTTGTCGGCCTCGTTGCCAGCCCAGCGGCAAAAACAGAGACGGCACAGGCCGCCACCTGGAATAGGGTCAACAGCAACGGCTTTGGCGATTCGGGGCACTCGTACTCCTCGCCGGTTGTCTTTCACGACGGCCAGAGTAACAAAATTTTTATTGCCGTATCTAAAGAATCAGGCGGCAACCATTACACCGAGATCTGGCGCAGCACCAACGGCAACCCTAACTCTTGGACCCGGGTGGTGACTAATGGCCTCACTGGTCAGCTTGGCTCGCCGAATAACACCGGGGACGTCTATGACCTTTCTGTATTTAACGGTGCCCTTTACCTAACTAACCACCCGAACCGTAACGACACCTCTTGCGGTCAACCGAATAGTTGCCTGATGGTCTGGCGCTCAACTAATGGGGTTAACTGGAGCTCAGTTTCACCGCACAATTTTCAAGGCATCAGTCAGTCTGCCCCCAAGAAATCGGCCGCCACTGTCGCGACCGATTACCGCAGCGGCCGGATGGTTGAGTTTCAAGGAAAACTGTATGTTGCCACCGCCTACACCACTTTATTTGACCCTAGAGCGGCCGATCCACCGCTTGGTTGCGGCAGAGGCGAGATCTTTCGCTTTGACGGCAGTACGTGGGAAACGGCTTGGGAGAACACCGGTCCAAACTCCGGGGTAGACGGGCCGTACATTGTTTGCGTGGTCTCAGGCCTGGCTGTTTTCGGCAATCACATTTATGCCTCGCTCCTTCAGTGGTCGAGTCAGGGTCGTTATACCCAACTCTTACGCTCCGATAACGGCATTCTATGGACTAATGCCTTAGCCAACACCGAGCATTTTATCGATAGCGCCATTGTGACCAATCTGGCTACGCTAAGCTCACCGATTTACGGAGATGAGATGTTTGCCGCCGCCCAGTTTCGCGACGGCCGCCCAGCAGCGGTTTATCGCAGCACCGACGGGGCCAACTGGTCGCAGGTAACCAGCTCCAGTGATATTTCTGGCAGCAATAATCGGCGGATCACCGCCTTTGAAGTAGTTAATAACCAGCTCCTTGTCGGAACCGACAACCCCTCCTCTGGTGGCCAGGTTTGGCACACCGGAGCTGGCGGCCCGTTTTGGGCACAGTTGAACCAGGGTAACGGCGGTTTCGGGAGCCCCAACAACTCCCAAATCAGCGGCCTACTTATCCACGACAACTTTATCTACGCCACCACCTTTAACACTAGCTCCTCGCGCGGTGTCCAAGTTTGGCGCACTGATCTGATCGACCCGCCGCCGCCGCAATGCAATATCGATCTGGCGATTGTGCTTGATATTTCAGGAAGTATGACGGAGCGCTTCATCAATTCAAGCGAGCAGAAGATTGTATGGGCCAAACGAGTACTTACTGGCGATCCGAATAACCCCGACCCTAATCTACGGCAGGGGGTCTTAGACAAGGTCGCCGCCGGCCAGAACCGGAGCCGGATTGCTCTAATCACCTTTAACCGCACTAGCCAGGTTAATACAGTCTCTCAGTTTCGGAGGATTGATCCGAATTCAGACTTTGTTGACCCTAATCAGATAACCGGTGGACGACTCAACCTCGATAGGATGAAAGATATCGTTAACGGTAGGGGCGGCTACCCTCGGATAGATGCCCAGGGAGGGACGCCGATGGCCCACGCTATCGATAAAATGCATCAAGCCTTTCTAAGCGGCCGAAGTCAGCCTTTTAAATCCCCTGTGTTGATCTTGGTCGGTGACGGCTCGCCGACGATAGATATTCAAGATCGGGTTTATTCCGATGACCACACTGATCAAATTTCATTAAGAGACCTTCGTGGTACCGGATTCCGTCCTGAACCAGACGTTCGTGTAGACAACGATAACGCAGGTAATACTTACCTCACTCGATACGGCACTCGAGCTGGCGAGCCACTAGCCGATCTTATGGTGCAAGCCAATGAGGCTTTTCCCCCCAACCCCTTGGGGATCCCTGGCCTGCTTAGCTTTTCCATTCCGATGTTCGCTCAAGCCGGCGGCAACTTTAACATCTCGACGTTACAGTACGTCGGCTCTAAAAGCGGCGGCACGCGCCCCGCTTATAATACTTATGACCCGCGCTCACCAGAAGCGCTCTTTGATGCTTTTGAGCGCATCATTCAATTTGAAGCCTGCCGCAGCCGCTTGTTTGTTGATCTGCCGCCAAAACTACTGATCAAGCCCACAGGGATGTACTTTGGCGGCAACAGCTACGAATTCAACGGCAGCAATGTCACCTGCCTGTCGCCACCGTCACTTTGTGATCGCTACAATGTTTCAGTTGCCACCAGCTCAACAGATAGCGCCTCAACCAATGACGATTTCTATCGCATCTCAATCCTTGATTTTCGTCGGGCTCGTGGCCCGGACTGGCCGCCAGGGCAGTTTGGCGGCCCGCGCAATCTCTATGGCTTTAAGCTGACTTTTCAAACCCCAATACGGGTTAACGATATCGCCACTATCGAGCAGTACTTGAATAACGGCGTCAATAACCAAGACCATATTTTTGTTGGCGATGAGGCCTGCAGCCGCGGGGTAGGGTTGGGGTATATTTGTCTGCGCACTTCCGTCCTCACCGACGTGCCGAATATCTCTACCGAACTCCCGCTCTACCTTCACCAAAAAATTTCTCGTGAGCGGCTGGTGGTGGAGGGCAACGTCGCCGCCCCCGGGACACTAGACCAGTTTCAGCTTGATAGCCGGGCGATTGCGGTTGGTGGAGACGTTCGAATCAACACCGGCGCCGCCCAGCTTGACAACTACATAACCGGCACGAAAATTGCCTGGGGCGACGCCAACGACCCGGCGTCGGTCTCCGCTAAACTAAACAGCCTCTTTAACCGGCGCCGCAACGCCCCGGCGGTGGGCTTGAGTGGCTACAGCCAGCCAATTTGGAATCTTAATTCGGCTAGCAACGACCCTTCGAATCTATCCAGTAATTCGTTTTCCTCCCCGCCGGAAGGCAAGCTTTGGAATATCGTTGCCCCGGCTAATCAAACCTTTACGCTGGGCACCAACCCTAATAACTCCACCGAGTTTCGCGGCTCCGGCACCGTTGTGATTGCTACGGCCGATGGCGGACCAGTCAATGTCGTTATAAACACCAAGGTTAGCTGTGCTTCAGCGACACGGCTAGCAGTCATCACCAAAGGTAAGATCACCTTCAAGCGACCAAATCCTGGCTCGGCAGCCCAAATTGATTGCGGTGCTTACACTAGCTTAGGCAACGAGATTGAGTTTGAGGATGCCAGCTTTGGCAATGTCAAAGGCATCTTTGTTGCTCGCGGCAGCGTTATCTTGCCAAATCCTTCGGTACTGACCCAACCGTATCGGATTCGTTACGACTCGAACTTTGCCCGCAGCCCAACGGTTTTACTTCGTGAGCTGTTGGCGATAGTCTTCTTTGCTGCTTCCTAGTTGATGCTAGTGGACAAGGTTGCGGTGGAATTTTGCGCCGGTGATGGAGGGAACGGCATCGTTGCCTGGCGTCGGGAAAAGGGAGTAGCCCGTGGGGGACCTGATGGCGGTGACGGCGGCAAGGGCGGTGATATAATTTTGCGGGCCACCCATAACTTGGATACCTTGAGCTCATTTCGTTACCGCAAGGTTTTCCAAGCGCCAGACGGCGGGAGCGGTCGCAATAAGCGCCAAACCGGCGCCAACGGCGCCAATCTTGAGTTGTTGGTGCCAATCGGAACGAGCGTTATTGATCTGAGTACGCCAAAGCAGCTGTTTGATCTTCGACAACCCGATCAAAGTTTTGTTGTCGCCCGAGGCGGCCGCGGCGGGTTTGGGAATGTCCATTTTGCCTCGGCCACTCACCAAAATCCTTTTGAGGCGACTCGCGGGCAGCCGGGAGAGCGACGCGCTGTCACCCTCGAGTTAGCAATGATCGCCCACGTTGCCTTGGTTGGTGAGCCAAACGCTGGCAAATCTTCTCTTCTGCAGGCATTAACCGGAGTAGAGGGACGAATCGCCCCGTTCCCGTTCTCCACCACCGAGCCGCTGCTGGGAGTGATGAAAAGAGCTCGGCCACTGATCTTGATTGATTTGCCTGGCCTGATTGAGGGCGCTCACAGGGGCAAGGGCCTCGGCGATGAGTTCCTACGTCACACCAAGCGAGTGCAATTAATCGTGATGATTATTGACGCTACTCAACCTGATCCCGCAGCCACGATCCAGAATTTGGTAAGTGAGCTGACCAGCTTTGAGGTGAGCCTGGCCGACCGACCCCGCTTAATTGTTTTGAATAAAGCCGACTTAATCAGCCCGGCCCGACTCCAAGAGTTGCAACGACAGTTCCCGAGCGCCGTGCTTGTGAGCGCCAAAACTAAATCCGGTCTAGAGAATCTTTCAAGCAAGCTCGAGCAGCTTTGTGAAAGCACTTGACAGCAAGCGTTTGAAACGCTAAGCTTTGATGTAGGTTAGTTGGGGAATTAGGTGAAAGTAAACTATCGACACTTGTCGGGAGGTGCTTTGCTCCACGCGGAGCAGCTTTTAGCATAACCAAGAAGGTATAAGGAGGCTCAATTGCGTAAACTTTTTCGTGATTTAAAGCAGACCGAGGGCTTGTCCAATTTAATTGAAGTTCAGCTCAAAAGTTACCAGTGGCTTTTTGATGAAGGAATCGGCGAGCTTCTAGGCGAGATCTCACCAGTTGATGATTTTACCGGCAAGCTCTTTTCGCTGGAATTTGGCAAGTACTCGCTTGATACTCCCAAATACGACGAGAAAACCGCCAAGGACAAGAACTTAACTTATAAGGCACCGCTACGCTGTACCATCAAGCTCACAAATAAACTAAACGGCAAGGTCAAAACCGGTGAGGTATTTTTGGGCGATTTCCCGCTGATGACCGAACGGGGCACCTTTATTATTAACGGCGTTGAGCGGGTCGTTGTTTCGCAGATTGTGCGCTCCTTCGGGGCACTCTTTACCGTAGAAGAGATCGGCGGTCGGCCGCTTTTCGGCGCTAAAATAATCCCCAATCGTGGGGCCTGGCTCGAGCTTGAAACTAATAGCCGCAACGTTATCTCCGTGAAGGTTGACCGTAAGCGCCGGATTCCGGTGAGCACCTTCCTTCGGGCGCTCGGCAAATTGGATGAGAAGAAGATCCTGGCAATGTTCCGTAGCGTTGATAACCATCCCGACCATCGTTTCATTGAAGCGACGATCGCCCGAGATCCGGCCAAAACCTACGAGGAGGCCCTGGTTGAAGTTTATAAACGTATCCGTCCGGGAGATCTGGTTACCCCGGAAACCGCGGAGCAGTTTATTCAAACAATCTTCTTTAACGCCAAGCGTTACGACCTTGGCCGAGTTGGCCGCTACAAGCTCAATCAGCGCCTGGGGATGAACGTGCCGATTACCGCTAAAAACCGAGTTTTGAAGCTTGAAGATATCGTCGAGACAATTAAGGAAATTATCCGGCTCAATAATGACCCAACTTCGACACCCGATGACGTTGACCACCTGAAAAACCGGCGGGTTCGCGCCGTTGGGGAACTGGTGCGTGACCGGTTACGGGTGGGGTTGCTGCGGATGGAGCGCATCATCAAGGACCGCATGAGCCAGGTCGCCGAGCCCGACGAGGTGAACCCAATCACCTTGATTAACTCTCGGCCGGTGGCGGCAATTATGCAAGAGTTCTTTGCCTCCTCGCAGATGAGCCAGTTTATGAACCAAACCAATCCGTTAGCCGAGCTGGAGCACAAACGCACCCTTTCCGCCACTGGTCCGGGCGGCTTGTCGCGCGAGCACGCTGGTTTTGATGTCCGTGACGTCCACCGCTCCCACTACGGCCGGATCTGCCCGATCACCACACCCGAAGGTCAGAACATTGGGCTGGTTGGCTATCTGGCCTCGAACGCCCGTGTCAACGAATACGGTTTTATCGAAACGCCGTTTCGGAAAGTCGAGCACGTTGGCAGCAGGGCTAAGGTTACTAGCAAAGTCGAGTATCTTGACGCTTTTGAGGAGGAAAAACACACCCTCGCCCCGTTTTCGGCCAGAGTTGATGAGAGAGGTTTTTTGGTCGGGCCAAAGATTGTCGCTCGACGTGGCGGCGAGCCCGTGATCGAGAGCCTAGCCAAAGTTGATTATATCGACGTCTCACCGCAGCAGACCGTTTCAATATCCTCCGCCTTAATCCCCTTTGTCGAGCACGATGATGCCACGCGCGCCTCGATGGGCTCAAATATGCAACGCCAAGCCGTACCTTTAGTCAAATCCGAAACCCCAATCGTTGGCACCGACTTAGAAAATTCGGTCAAAGATTCTGGCCAGTTGATTGTTGCTGAAGCCGACGGCACTGTTAGCTACGTTGATGGGGAGACGATTGTCGTCAGATCCGCCAATAAAGAATTCACCTACCCGCTCTCAAAATTCGTTCGCTCCAACCAGTCTACTTGCATCAACCAACGCCCGGTAGTTAGCCTGGGTAGTAAAATTAAAAAGGGACAGGTCATCGCTGATTCCTCAGCTTCGGACGAAGGCGAGCTGGCGATCGGCCAGAACGTGATGGTGGCCTATATGAGTTGGGGTGGTTACAACTACGAGGACGCGATCATCATTTCGGAGCGTCTCGTTAAAACTGACCGCTTCACCTCCATCCATATTGAGAAGTACTCCTGTGAGGTTCGTGACACCAAACTCGGCCCCGAGCTCATCACCCGAGATATTCCTAACGTCGGTGATGAAGCGCTCGCTAACCTAGATGAACAGGGAATTATCCGTATCGGTGCCGAAGTTCAGTCAAGCGATATCTTGGTTGGCAAGATCACCCCTAAGGGTGAGACGGAACTAACCGCCGAGGAGAAATTGCTGCGAGCGATTTTCGGCGAGAAAGCTAAGGATGTCAAAGACACTAGTTTGCGGCTGCCGCATGGCGAGCGGGGCAAAATTGTCGGGGTCAAGATTTTCTCCAAAGATAAGGGCGACGAACTGCCGGCCGGGGTTTACCAACAGATTGAGGTGTCGGTGGCGCAGCTACGTAAAATTACTGTTGGCGATAAAATGGCGGGCCGACATGGCAACAAAGGCGTTATTTCAGTGACGCTGCCGGAGGAAGATATGCCGTTTTTGCCCGACGGCACACCGGTTGATATAATTTTGAACCCGCTTGGGGTGATATCCCGTATGAACTTGGGTCAGATTCTCGAGACTCACCTCGGTTGGGCGGCCAAGAAGCTCAATTATAAAGTAGCCTCGCCGGCGTTCTTTGGCGTCCCGGTGAGCTCAATTGAAAACGAACTGAAAAAAGCCGGCTTGCCGGTGAGCGGCAAGCTGCCACTACGCGACGGACGCTCTGGCGAGCATTACGACCAAGAGACCACCGTCGGCATCAAATACATTATGAAGCTGATCCATCTGGTTGACGATAAGATGCACGCCCGCTCAACGGGGCCGTATTCGATGGTTACCCAACAACCGCTCGGCGGTAAAGCGCAATTTGGCGGCCAGCGATTTGGGGAGATGGAAGTCTGGGCCCTCGAAGCATATGGGGCCGCCCATACCTTACAAGAGATGCTAACTATCAAATCCGACGATGTGATCGGTCGCGCCAAGGCTTATGAGGCGATTATCCGTGGTGATGAGATTCAAAAACCGCAGGTTCCGGCCTCGTTTGCCGTGTTGGTGAGGGAGCTGGAAAGCCTTGGGTTGAATGTCGAAGTTATCGAGACTGCCCAGAAGCTAAATGAGATCGAAGAAAACCGAACCTTGCTAGAGACGAAAATCGGCCGGGCCCCGGCGCTTTCTGACGAGACTGATGAGGATGAGCTTGTTGAGAGTAAAGTATCGCGCCCGGCTAAGAAACAGCCGGTTGGCGATGAGCTAGAGGGGGTTAAATAATGGCGGAGTTGCGCTTAAGCACCAAAGCCCCGCAAACCGAGTTTAGCCTAATGAGTTTTGAGGGGCTGCGGCTGCGCGTGGCAAGCCCAGATGATATTGAGCGCTGGAGCTACGGCGAGGTCTTAAAACCAGAGACGATTAACTATCGCACCCAGAAGCCAGAGCGCGACGGCCTCTTTGACGAACGGATTTTCGGCCCGACAAAGGATTGGGAGTGTTACTGCGGTAAGTACAAAAGAATTCGTTACAAGGGGGTAATTTGCGACAAGTGTGGCGTTGAGGTCACCCGAGCTTCGGTCCGGCGCGAGCGAATGGGGCATATCGATCTAGCAGTGCCGGTCGGTCACATTTGGTTTGTACGCGGTGTCCCCTACGTTTTAAGCACCATTCTTGACATTACGGTTGGTGATTTAGAGAAAGTAATTTATTTTGCCAGCTTTGTCGTCACCCACGTTAATGAGGAGCTCAGAGAGCAAGCCTTAGCGCAACTCGAGGATGAGTTTAAAAATGCCAAGGAAACGGTGAAGGACTCGCCCGAACGACTGGAGGCGCTCGAGGCTAACTACCGGGCTACCAAGCTCGAGCTAAACAACTTGGAACGCCGGATGGTCATCCCCGAAGGTAAATACCACGAGTTTAGTCTGCGGTTCGGCAACTTGATTAAAGTGGCCATTGGCGCCGAGGCGATTCTGGAGTTGCTCAAACAGATTGACCTTGAGGCGGAGATCAACTTAATTCGCTCGCAAGCCTCCCGAGCTCCCTCTAACACCTACCGGCGACTGATGAAGAGGCTGCGCATTATGACCGATATGAAACTGGCCGCCCTTGAGCCGGAGTGGCTTATCATTGCCAAGCTCCCCGTTTTGCCGCCCGATCTGCGGCCGATGGTGCAGCTTGACGGCGGCCGGTTCGCTTCATCTGATTTGAACGATCTATACCGCCGCGTCCTGAACCGCAACAACCGCTTAAAACGCTTGATGAACCAGGGGGCGCCGGATGTGATCGTTCGCAACGAGAAACGGATGCTTCAGGAGGCGGTTGACGCCTTGATCGACAACTCGGCCCGCAAAGGCCAAGCCTCGGTAGGCTTAGGCCGGCAGCCGAGAAGCCTTTCTGATATGTTACGTGGCAAACAGGGGCGGTTCCGTCAAAACCTGCTTGGTAAACGAGTAGATTACTCTGGCCGCTCAGTCATTGTAGTTGGACCAAACTTAAAGCTTGACCAATGCGGCTTACCCAAAGTCATGGCGCTTGAGCTCTTCAAACCGTTTGTCATCTCACGGCTGATTATCGATGGCTACGTCCATAACGTTAAAAACGCTTCCCGATTAATTGAGCGCGGCACGGCCGAGGTTTGGGAGATTCTCGAACAAGTTACTAAAACTGCTAATGTTCTACTTAATCGTGCCCCGACACTCCACCGTCTGGGGATCCAAGCCTTTCGCCCAGTTCTTATTGAAGGTAAAGCGATCCAGCTTCACCCGTTGGTCTGCGCTGCCTATAATGCCGATTTTGACGGTGACCAGATGGCTGTTCACGTTCCGCTTTCACGGCAGGCGAAAGCCGAAGCTGCAGAGCTGATGCTCTCCACTAACAACTTGCTAAAACCCGCTTCCGGTGAGCCGCTGGTGGCGCCTCGTCTCGATATCGTCTTCGGCCTCTTTTACCTCACCAATGAACAGCCTGGTGCCAAAGGTGAAGGCAGGATGTTTGGCTCGGTGGCCGAAGTTGACCTTGCCTATCAACGAGGCGAGCTTCACCCGCAGGCAAAAATCACCCTACGCTACCAAGACAAGCGTGTTGAGACCACGGTGGGACGAGCCTTAGTGAATGAGGCTTTACCTGAGGGTCATCCTTACGTTAATGATCCGCTTGATACCAGAGCGCTGAAAAAAGTCATCCGCGGAATCTACAAGATTTACGGTCAGGCGGCCACTGCCGAGGTCGCTGACAACCTGATGGCGTTAGGATTCAAGTTTGCCGAGCGAAGTGGGATGACGATGTCAATTGCCGACATTACGGTGCCCCAAGTCAAAGCGAAGCTAATCAGTGATGGTGAGGCCTCAATTGATGAGATCACTCAACGTTACCGACGCGGACTAATTTCGAATGACGAGCGCCGGAAGCTCTCAATTGAAAAATGGACCGAGATTCGCGACAAAGTCCAAGCATCGGTGATGAGCTCATTTAGCCCCAACAGCCCAATCTGGACGATGGTCTCTTCTGGGGCTCGCGGCTCGGCCAATCAGTTAACCCAGCTCTCCGGCATGAAGGGCTTAGTGGTGAATCCCGCCGGCGAGATTATCGAGGTGCCAATTATCTCCAACTACAAGGAAGGGCTCTCCGTGCTTGAGTATTTTATCTCCACTCACGGCTCGCGTAAGGGTAAGTCCGACACCTCGCTCAAGACTGCCGACGCCGGCTATCTTACCCGCCGGCTGGTTGATGTCGCCCAAGACATTGTGGTGACGGAGAAAGATTGTAGGGTTAAAGTGGGCGTAGTTGTCAAGGAAGCCGAGTCAGCAGAGTTTGGTGAGACTTATGAAGAGCGCCTGCTCGGTCGAACCGTCCTAGAAGCGGCTAAGGATAAGAAAGGCAAGACGATTCTTAAGGCCGGTCAAGAGATCTCTGAAGATGATGTGGCACAAATTAAAGCTGCCGCCCTTACCGAAATCGCGGTTCGCTCGACCCTTCACTGTCAGGCAAAGTGGGGCGTTTGCCAGGGTTGTTACGGTCGTGACCTTGCCCGGGGCCAGCTGGTCGAGATCGGTACCGCAGTAGGGATTATGGCTGCCCAGGCCATTGGGGAACCGGGGACGCAACTGACTATGAAGACTTTCCATATGGGTGGGGTCTCGGTCGGTGACATCACCACCGGTTTACCGAGGGTTGAGGAGATCTTTGAAGCCCGCCCGCCCCACAGCGCGGCGGTGGTCTGCGAAATTGACGGCAAAGTCTCGATTTATGAACAACGTGACCGACAGTACGTCGATATCATTTCAGAGACAATTCCGAAAGAGGTTTATGAGCTTGACGACGGTTACGAGACCGTCGTCAAAGACAAGGAGAACGTCAAAGCCAGACAGGCAATCGCCACCGCCCCCGATAAGAAGGCGATTCGTAGCGAGATTGCCGGACGTGTCAGTATACGCGGTAAAACTATCACCGTGACCGCCTTAGAACCTGTTACGGCAAGCTATCTTATTCCAGCGGAAGCCACTCTGGTGGTGAAAAACAACGACAGTGTCAAGCGCGGCACCCAGCTAACTGACGGCCACCTTGACCTGAATCAGTCGCTGGAGTTGCGTGGTTTACGAGCAACCCAGGATTACATTATTAAGGAGGTTCAAAATATCTACGCCGCCCACGGGGCAGCAGTTAACGAGAAGCATATCGAGATCATTGTCCGGGCGATGTTTAGTAAAGTCAGAATTGCTAACGGTGGCGACTCAACTTTTCTCGCCGGCCAGATTATCGATAAGCTTGAGGCTGATACCATCAACACCACGCTCAAAAAGGAAAAACGTGAGCTGTTGGAGTACGAACGGATCGTCCTTGGCATCACCAGAGCCTCGCTTAACACGAAGTCGTTCTTGTCGGCAGCCTCTTTCCAGGAAACAACCAGCGTTCTGATTCGAGCGGCGATCCAGGGCCAAGTTGATCCACTAAAAGGCCTTAAAGAAAACGTCATCATCGGCAAGCTGATCCCGGCCGGAACGGGTTATGCCTCTCACCAAGAAGGGTCACGACCGGTTGACCAGGACGACAAAGCTGCTTAAAATTACCTATTAATGCCCACGATCAGTCAACTCATTCGCCGACCACGAAAACGGACTCAAGCCAAATCGAAGTCACCGGCGCTTCATCGTGGCTTCAACTCCTTAAAGAATCGACCGGTCTATTTCAAAAAAGGTCGGCCCCTGATGCGAGGGGTTTGCGTTAAAGTCACCACAATGACGCCGAAGAAACCAAACTCGGCACTGCGCAAGATCGCCCGGGTCCGTTTAACGAGCGGTCAAGAGATCACCGCCTACATTCCCGGCATTAAGCATAACCTCCAAGAGCATGCCCTGGTGTTGGTGCGGGGCGGCCGGGTGAAGGATCTACCTGGAGTGAAATACCACATCATCCGCGGGCCGCTAAACGCGGAAGGGGTTGAGAACCGTCATCAAGGCCGGAGTAAATACGGGGCGAAAAAGCCCAAGTAAGCCGATGCGTGGCCGAGCAAAATTTACGCGACCAAAGCTTACGCTTGACGAGCGTTACAGCGACCCGCTGGTCTCGAAGTTGATCAACAAGGTGATGGAGCGGGGGAAGAAAGCGATCGCGGCCCAAATCGTCTACCAGGCTCTGGAAAAGCTTAGCCAAGAGCGAAGCATGCCGCCCTCAGCAGTCCTGCGTCAAGTGGTTGATAAGGCCTCACCGATTCTTGAGGTGAGGAGCCGGCGAGTCGGCGGGGCCACCTATCAAGTGCCGATGGAAGTTCGCCCGGCTCGAAAAGTTATTTTAGTGATGCGCTGGTTAATCGAAGCCGCCCGGACGGTGAAGGGTAAACCGATGGCCGACGCATTGCATGACGAGATGAGAAACATCTTGGCGGAAACCGGTACAGTAATGAAGAAGCGGGAGGACTTACATAAAATGGCCGAAGCCAACCGGGCTTTTGCTCACTTTGCGAGATATTAATGAAAGACTACTTATTGCTTTTCGGACAAGCACTCGCTCTTCTCTTGTTTGGTTTGATGGTCTGGGTTTACTTTGGCGGTAACTCCATAGTAGACAGAGCTGTTCAGGTTACCTACTTTGTTTTTGGGTGGGGTTGGTGG
>Ga0187892_10009230_pt1 | contig 13062 bp, 14 predicted proteins | sample MA1701073metaG_FD_139345 | JGI IMG/M metagenome (GOLD analysis project Ga0187892, IMG submission 139345) | Bio-ooze microbial communities from a basaltic lava cave in the Kipuka Kanohina Cave System on the Island of Hawaii, USA - MA170107-3 metaG ...
GGCCGGGCCACAGGCCGGGCCACAGGGGGCGGGGCCACTGGGGGCGGGGCCACTAGGGCGTGGCCAGCTCGGTGTCGACCTCGGTGACCACCGGCGGTGCCCCGGACCGGGCGGCGCGGGTGAGCAGCACCGTCCCGGCCACCCAGGCGAGGGCCGAGGCGATGACGATGCCGATCTTCGCCGCCGCCTCGAGCTCGGGCTCGGGGAAGGCCAGCCCGGCGATGAAGAGCGACACGGTGAAGCCGATGCCGGCGGCGGCGGCGATGCCCAGCATCTGCGACCACCGCACCCCTCGTGGGAGGGTGCCGATGCCGAACCTCACGGCCAGCCACGAGGCGGCGGCGATGCCGACCGTCTTGCCCACCACGAGGCCCACGACCACGCCGAGGACCACGCCGGTGGCGCCGTCGGCCTCGAAGGCGCCGGCCTCGAAGCGCACCCCGGCGTTGGCCAGGGCGAAGAGGGGGATGACGCCGAAGCTCGTCCACGGGTGGAGGTTGTGCTGGAGGCGCTCGGCCACCGAGAGCGAGTTCTTCGCCAGGCGGGTGAGGCTCGTGAGGGTCCGGGGGTTGGGGTCGTCGGCCAGGTCCTCGGCCCACTCCCGCGCCGTCTCCACCGCCGCCAGGGGCCGAGCGGGGGCGAGGAGCCCGAGGATGGCGCCGGCGATGGTGGCGTGGACGCCCGAGCGGTACGTGAGGTACCAGACGGTGGCCCCGAGGACGATGTAGAGCGGCATCCAGATGATCCGGGCCCGCTGGGCGAGCACGACGAGGACCAGGGTGGCGGCGGCGCCGGCCAGGTAGGCGAAGCTGATGCCCTCGGAGTAGAAGGCAGCGATCACCACGATGGCCCCCAGGTCGTCGACGATGGCCAGGGTGAGCAGGAAGAGCTTCAGCGAGCCCGGGACCCGGGAGCCGAGCAGGGCCACCACCCCTACGGCGAAGGCGATGTCGGTGGCCATGGGGATGCCCCAACCCTTGGCGGCGTCGCCCCCCCCGGCGAGGGCGACGTAGAGCAGGGCGGGCACCACCATGCCCCCGAGGGCGCCCACCGCCGGCAGCGACGCCGTCTTCCACGACTGGAGCTCGCCGACCACGAGCTCCCGCTTGATCTCCAGCCCCACGACGAAGAAGAAGATGGCCATGAGGGCCTCGTCGACGAGCTCGCGGAGGTCCTCGTCGAAGGACAGGGGCCCGAGCTCGAGGTTCACCGGGGTGTGCCAGAACGAGGTGTAGCTGGCGTGCCAGGGGGAGTTGGCCCACGCCAGGGCGGCCACGGCGCCGAGGAGCAGCACCACGCCGCCGGCCGCCTCGGTGTGGAGGAACTCCCGCACGCTCTTGGGCACGGGCAGCGTTCGGGGCCGGCCGCTCTCGGCGTCGACCCGCCTGGGGATGAACACGGGCAGAGCCTAGGGGGTGGTGTCGTCCGCCCCGGTCAGGCGCCGGACGCCGTCCCCGGCCGGGCTCAGCCGGCCTCGCCGGCCCGGGCCCGCATGCCGGCCACCGCGGCACCGAGGCCGTCGGCGTCGAGGATGTCGCTCATGAGGCCGATCTGCTCGTCCCACACGGCCTCGGGCACGCTGGCCCGGACCTGCGGATCGAGCACGTGGTAGACGTCGAGGCCCAACTGGACCCCGGCCAGGGCGCCTGCATACGCCGGGTCACCGAGGACCACCGTCTCGGCGGCGATCTCGGCGGCCTCGGGGTCGGGAGCGCCGAGGATCACCACGACGTTCTCCCTGCCCTCGGCCTCGGCGAGCCGGAGGATGGCCTCCTGGCTCTGCAGGTCCATGGCCCCTGCCGCCGTTCAGACGAAGCACTCGGTGGCGACGAAGGCGACCTCGCCCCCCGCCGCCTTCACGCAGGCGGCGATGGCGGGGCCGGAGATGCCGTCACGCTCGCCCAGGGCCACGACCTTGCGGTCGGCCAGCACGGAGGAACCTGCCACGGATGCTCACCCCCCTTCGGTGCCGCCGGCCCCCGGGGCCAGCGTCGAGTCGAGCCAGCCCACCAGGCTCTCGGACGTGACGTTGCCGCCGGAGATGCGGCCCAGCTCCTCGCCGTCGCGGAAGAGGAGGAACACGGGCAGCCCCAGGAGCCGCAGCTCCATGCAGAGCCGCCGGGCCTTGGGCGCCTCGAGGGCGACGACCTTGAGCTCCTCGGCGCGCTCGACGGCGAGCTGGTCGACGAGGGGTCGGAGGGCCAGGCACGGCTGGCAGTCAGGGCCCCACACGTCGACGAGGGTCGTGCCCTCGGCCACGAGGTCCCGGAAGTTCTCCTTGGTGGCCTCGGCCACCGCGGCTGTGTCGGTCACGTTCGCTCACCACCGGCGCGTCGGTTCGGGTGCTTCGGTCTCGGTGCCTCGGTCTCGGTGCCTCGGTCTCCAGCCTGGCTCGGCGGGGCCTCAGCGGGCCGGGTTGCGCTCCATGAGCACGCTCATGCCGTCGGAGAGCTGGCACATGCGGCCGAGGAACAGGCTGCCCTTGGCCAGGAACATCACCCTAGCGGCATCGCCGGTGCTCACCCGGTCCACGGCGTGGGGCAGGTAGCAGAAGGCCGAGGCCAGGTGGCCCTGGGTGGGCGAGTAGCCGGGCATGCCCCGCCGGGCGACGAAGTCGTCGATCTCCCCCCGGTCGATGTCGCCCCGCTGGGCAGCCAGGGCGGCGATGGTGCGGTAGTTGCGCAGGGGGACGTTGCCGGAGCGCTGGGGCTCGGTGATCTCGGGGTTGTGGAGCTCGGTGGCGAAGTCGTCCACGTCGGTGGTGGCCAGGCCGTGGCGGGCCAGGGGCTCGATGGCCAGGGCCTCCATGATCTGGGGGTTCGCCCCCCCGGCGCCTACCCGGTGGCGCCCGACGACGTCGAGGCGCAGGACGGGGGAGGCGCCGTCGTCCGCGGTCACCACCGCCGCCCCGCCCCCGAGGACGTCCTCGAGCACGGGCAGGTCGTGGGCCAGGTGGCCCTGGAACTTCATGCCCAGCTTGGCCATCGACCCCCCGCCCACCACCGCCACCCGCTCGAAGACCCCGGCGGCCACGAGGCTCCCGGCCATGACGAGGGCCGGCACCGGGGCCGAGCAGAAGCTCTTCACGTCGGCCCCCGAGGCCTCGCGCAACCCGCAGAAGCCGGCCACCGCCTTGGCCATGTTGCCCCCGCCCCGCTGGTAGCGGTCGCCCACCGCCTCCTCGCCGCAGCCGATGACGTAGTCGATGGAGGCGGGGTCGATGCCGTCGCGCTCGAGCAGGTGGAGCAGGGCGAGGCTGGCGGTGGCCTTGATGGTGAGGTTCTCGGCCAGCACGTGGGCGGCGAGGGAGGCGTCGTCGCCCTGGCCCCAGCGGACGGCGCCGGCCAGGGTGCCGTCGGCGAGGGCCAGGGGGAGGCTCCCGGGGGTCCCGGCGGCGCCCACGGCGTCGCCGACGGCCGCCCCGATCCGCTCCAGGGGGAACCAGCGGGCGAGGGGGTGGCCGGCGAGGGTGGCCGCGGCCTTGTCGGCCACGGCGGCGTCGAGGGTGACCAGGTCGAACTCGTCGACCATGGCGAGCAGGCCGAGGAACTCGTCCTCGGGCATGATCTCGCCCCCCCGGGCGAAGCGGTCGGCCGGCTCGGTGACCCCGGCCCAGGGCCGCTCGGGGAGCGCCCGGGGGTGGAAGGCGTTGAGGTAGGCCTGGTGGGGGGGGTAGGCCACGGCTGCCTCGTAGGAGCGCAGGGCCCTGAGGAAGGCGGCCTCGACCTCGGGGTCCTTGGGCAGCTCCCGGCTGGGCTTGGACCCATGGCGGGCCAGGCCGGGGACGTGGGCCAGCACCTGGGTGGCGCCGGTGACGACGGGGTTCATGGCCTCGGCATCCGTGGCGCGGCGCGGCTCAGGCCTCGACCGGGAACACCGTGGGCCCGGTCACGGGGGTGGTGAGGGCCTCGAGCGCCCGCTCGAGGAGCCGACGGCGCCAGGCTCGCTCGTGCTCGGGGTCGAGCGAGGGGTCGCCGGCCGGGTAGGGGATGCCCCGGGTGGGCACGATGCGGGGCGCGCCCACCCGCTCGGCGATCGAGGTGAGGTTGCAGAGCAGCACGGTGGGGATGCCCGAGCGCTCCAGCTCCTTGGCCAGCGTTGCCCCGCAACGCGTCCCCGTCCCTCACGTGGAGGTGAGGATGGCGGCCCGGGCCTCGGAGTGGCGCAGGTCGGCGGCCCACTCGACGCCGAACCGGCGGGCGTTGGCCACCGAGGTCCCGTTGCCGGCGGTGGTGAGGTACTCGGCGTGGAGGGCCCCGATCCGGCCCTCGGCGGCCAGCTCCCGGGCCACGTCGAGGGGGAGGATGCGGTGGGGGTCGTCGTTGGCCCACTGGGTGGAGAAGCCCCCGTGGACCGACTGCCACGCTCCCGTGGCCAGGGCGTCGACGCCGTCGAGGGAGTAGCGGCACCACCTCGTGGCCCGGGCCGACTCCAGGCCGTCGGGGTTGCCCTCGGGGACGAGGGCCCCCTCGGTGACGAGGGCGACGAGGGCGGTGGTGAGGTCCTCCACCGGGGGCGCGGGGTGGACGTGATCGAAGCGGGGGAGCGGCACCTCGGTGGCCTCCCGGTCACCGGCGAGACGGGCCAGGGCCACGTCGACGGCCCGGGCGGCGGCCGGTGCGTCGGCCAGGACGTTGCGACGAGCCACCTTGCCCACCCGGCCCTCGTCGGGACCCACGCCCTGGCCCGACGCCACCCGGGTGACGGCTCGGGCCACCGTCTCCAGGGACGGGCCCATGGTGCGGGCCGCCTCGCCGGCGGCCACCACCACGGCGGTGCCGGCCTCGTCGATGCCGGGGTTGTCGGGGTGCATGGCCGCCACCGTGGGGAGGCCGGCCGCCGTCGTCATGGCGGCGAGGCGGGCGCAGGCCAGCCCGTAGCGACCGGAGGTGAAGGCCGGGCCGGCCACGACGAGGTCGGGATCGACCTCGGCGACGAGGGCCAGGACCTCGACGAGGGCCTCGGGCCCGCTCGCGGCCCGGTCGTCGCCGCAGACCACGGTGTGGGTCACGGCGAAGCCGTCACCCAGGAGGGCGGCGAGCTTGCGCCCCGGGCCCTGGGGGCCGTCCCGGCGCTCGGGGGCGGCGTCGGCGCTGTCCTCGCCCCCCATGCCGGCGAAGAACTGGTTGATGTAGTGCACCACCCGCACCGGGCCGTCGTGCTCCCGGAGGGGGCCCCCGCCGGCGCCGGGCACCTCGGTGGCGGGCCGGGCCGTGAGCCGGCCCCACCCCAGGGGGCTGTTGGCGCCGTAGACGACGGCCGCGGGCAGGGTCACCGCCGCCGTGGCCTCCACGTCGAGCAGGGCCAGGCGCTCGCCTCCCAGGGCCACCTCCACCGCCGGCAGCTCGATGCGCTCGTCGTAGTTGCCGGCCGACACCATGGCCGTGGCCGCGCTCGGGGGCACGACCACCGGGGGGCCGGTGCCGTCGGCGCCGGACATCTCGGCGAAGATGCCCACGGCCACGAGGCCGTGGGCCTCGAGGGCGTCCATCTTCAGGGCCATGTCGCCGTCGGCGTTGCCCCCACCCTCCTTGGTGACGATGGCGGCGTCCCACCCCGCCGCCCGGCACAAGCGGGCGGCCTCCTCGGAGACGAGCTCCTTGCGCAGGGCGTCGACCGGCTCGGGGGCCACCACCACGCCGGCGAAGTCGAGGTCGACGCCGTGGCGGGCGAGGAGGGCGTGAGCCACGGGGTGGTGCTGGTGGAGGTAGGTGGGGTTCTTCAGGGCGGGGTGGCCGAACTGGCCGCTCACCACGGCGCCGTCGAGCACCTCGGCCAGCTCGAGCAGGGTGGGCAGGCCCTCGGCGTAGCTGCGGCCGTGGACGAAGACGTCCTTGAACCGCCCCTGGGTCTGGATGTTCGTCACCGCGCCGATCCGGGGCCGGCCTCGGCCGGCGGGCGTCGGCGGGGGCCAGGGGCGGGTGGCGTCGGGCTCGGCGCCGAGGGCGGCGGCGGCCAGGTCGCGGGCCAGGCGGAGCTGGCCCCGGCGCAGGCCGGCGTCGACGTCCTCCCACCGGGCGCCCTCGGCCGGGGTGAACTCGACGACGAGGTTGTGGGTGGCGGCCAGGGGCGAGAGCGGGGCGGCCGGCCCCGACATGTCGACCACCGACTCCTGGGCCCGGGGTAGGTAGCCGGCCACCACCACCGCCACCCCGGCGAGGGCGTGGGTGCGGCCCCGGCCCACCGCCACCGGCGGGCCCACGAAGCCCGGGAAGCAGTCAGCCCCGCCGGGGCCCTCGACCTCCTTGGCCCGGGGCTCCACGGCGTCGAGCACCTTCACGAGGCGGGTCGAGGTGCCGGGGTGGGCCCAGGTGAGGCGCACCTCGGCCAGGGCTCCCTCGGCGGCGCCGAGGACGCGGGACCGGGCCGCCTCCTCGTGGACGGTGAGGGTGCCCGCCGACAGCCCGGTGGCGGGCCCGAAGGTGGCGTCGGTGACCTCGTGGACGAGGAGCTCGTGATCGATGGCCATGCTCGGCTCCGAACCTACTGCGCCTGGCGGTGCAACCCCGAGCCCGGGGGTCCGGCGGTCCCCGGGTTCGGGCTCGACCGCCGGGGGAGCCGGGCACGACGGATCTCGTGGGCCCGGTTTGACCATCCCGAGAGATCGTGGGAGAACACTCGCCATGACCGACGCCCCCGACGCCGACACCGACGCCCCCGACGCCGGCGGCGCACCGGAAGCCCCCGACGCCGCCGCCGGCGCCCTCACGGTGGAGGTCACGGCCCTGCCCGACCCGCTCGCCGCCCTGGGCGACGTGGCCAAGGCCATCACCCGCCACCCCCGCGTCCGGGTGGACTACCCCGGCGCCGACCTGTGGCTCGTGAACCTCGACGTGGTCGACAAGGACCCGGGCGAGGATGCCCGGTTCCGAGCCGTGATGAGCGACATGGCCTCGGGGCGGGTGGTGGAGGCCACCGGGCGCCTGGGCCGGCCCGACTCCGTGGCCATCCACCCCACGGGCCGGGAGCACCTGCCCCGCGACGACGAGCACGCCTGGGCCCTGGAGGTCGTGCGCCACGACGAGGAGCTGGCGGCCGCCCTCGACGCCGGCGAGGTCGAGGCCTACCGGCCCCTGCCCCCCCTGGCCAGCGAGCCCCACGTCGACGGCACGGCCCAGCGGGCCGTCACCGTGGGCCTGCGCCGGCCCGGCGGCGGGCCCCGCCACCGGGTGGTCGCCGCCCGGGTGGTCGACGGGGAGGTCATCGCCGATCCCGTGGGCGTCCACCCGCCCAGCGACGACGAGGCCGGGGTGGCCCCCGCCCCCGAGGCTGCGGGGGGCGGTGGCGCCGGCGAGGGGTCGGCGCAGGTGCGGGTCCAGGTGCGGCGGGGGGGCGAGCTGGTCTGGGACCTCGTCGTGGTCCGGCCCTCGGCCTCCTCGGGGGCGAACGGCTCGGGGGTGGAGCTGCGGGACGTGGACTACCTGCGGCGACGGGCCCTGGGGCGGGCCCACGTCCCCATCGTGAGCACCCGCTTCGACCCGGCCGGGCACCCGGCCCTGGCGGCCACCCGGGAGTGGCTCAACGAGGAGGCGCCCTTCGAGGCCACCGGCACCGACGTGGCCCCCGGCTTCCGGCTCTGCACCGAGGCGCCCCGCACCATCCTCGAGACGGGCACCGACGGCCTCGAGACGGGCACCGACGGCCCCGCCGCGGGAGGCGACGACCCCGCCTTCCGGGGCGTGGCCCTCCACCTCGACGGCGACGAGCTGCGCATCGTGAGCCAGCTGCGCGCCGGGTGGAACCGCTACGTCGTGGAGTGGCGCCTCGGCGCCGACGGCGTCATCGCCCCGGGGATCGGCTTTGCCGCCACCGCCAACCCGGCCACGGTGGGGCCCCACACCCATCACGCCTACCTGCGCCTCGACTTCGATGTCACCGGGGCGGGGGACAACCTCGTCCAGGAGCACAACGACCCCACGCTCCCCGCCACCCTCAGCCCGTGGGTCTCGGCCAAGCTCGAGACGGCCAGGGTCCGCGACGCCGACCACGACCGGCGCTGGCGGGTGCGCCACGCCCGCACCGGCCTCGGCTACACGGTGGTGCCCGGACCCGGCGACGGCGAGGTCGACGACTTCGGCGCCGCCGACGTGTGGCTGCTCGCCCACCATGGCGACGAGGTGGACGACGGCCAGGGCGTCACCACCGACCCCCACGCCGCCCGGGTCCAGCTCGACCGCTTCGTGGACGGCGAGCAGCTCGGCCGGGCCGACGTGGTGGTGTGGTACGGGGTCCACGTGCCCGGGGGCGGTGATCGCCACGACCCCCCCGCCCTCGTGGGCCCCCGCCTCGAGCCCTTCAACTGGAAGGCGCCGTCCGAGGAGGGACCCTACGCCCCGCTCGTCCCGCCCTCGCGGGACGAGCCCCTGCCCGTGATCCCCACGTAGCGGAGCCGGACCTCCCGCACGCTGGGGGTGCGCTCCGGGCGGGCGGTGGCGAGTCGTAGCCGGTACTGGGCGTAGCGTCCCCGGAGGGCCGGGGCCTCGAGGTCGGCCCCCGACCCCGGACCGAGCTCGCCCACGGGTGACCACGGCCCCCAGGAGCCGTCGGGCTCGGCCACTGGCCCTGCCCGCAGCTCGAGGCGGCCCGAGGTCCCGGGCGGCAGGGTGGCGTCCCAGCCGGCCGCCGTCCAGGCCACCTCACCACCGCCATCGTGGACCCGGGAGGTGAAGGAGCCCTCGCGGGCGTAGGGGCTGGCCCGCAGCCACCGCACCCTCAGGGGGTCCTCGCCCCGGCGCTCGGCGGCCAGGAGGGGGCGCATGTAGGCGGGCACGGGCACGAGCAGGTAGGCCCGCTCGGCGTCGTCGACGAAGAACCGCACGTCGAGGACGTTCCACTCCACCCGGTAGCGGTGGAAGCTCCCCCGCAACGACGCCGCCATGCGGATGTCCTCGGACTCGTAGAAGTTCGTGCGGGCGTAGACGGCGTGCCCGTACTTCGTGCTCACCGTGACCCAGGGGACGCTCTCGTAGTCGGTGCCGAAGCCGGCGTACTGGTGGGGCTCGGACCCGAAGGCGGCCTCGAACTCCAGCGAGCGGCCGGCGCCCTCGAGCCGGCCGTAGCCGACCCGGGCCCCACGCACGACGAGGCAGCCCTCGCCGGGGCCGGCCTCGCCCCCCTCGGTCCAGGCCTCGACGTACCAGTCCTCGGGGACGCCGCCGGACCGGAAGTCGGCGGTGAGCGCCGGGGCGAGGGTCACCTCCCCCAGGTCGGCGGCCACGTGCTGCCCGGAGCCGGCGGCGAGGTGGCCGGGCCCGTCGACGGCCACCCCGGTCTCGGCCGGGGTGGTGGGGGAGCGCTCGGCCACGGCGGGATGTTCGCGCGTGGCGACCACCGCCGAGTGGCGGCGCCGCCCTCCGGTGATCGCATCCGTCATGTAGGTGAGGAGAACAGCTTCTGACAGCCGCCCATGGCACCGGTAGGCTTTGGTGCGGAGCCCCACGCTGAGCAAGACGGTGTCCCCTTCGAGGGCTGCACGACAATGCCAGCGCTCGCACACCCTTTCCCAACTCGCAGTGGGGCTCCACCACGCTCGCCGGAGGCGGCGGGCGACACCCGCTGGGCGAGACGGAGGGACTACAGCGATGGCGATCTTCGGAAGGCGGTCGACGGAGGGCACCCGGGGCGGCAGCGACGACTGGCGCCAGTTCGTCCGGGGCAAGCCCGAGGAGGCGGGCCACGGCCTCAGCGAGGGATCGGGCCACTCGCTGAGCGACGCCCGTTCGAGCTGGTTCCCCTCGTCCTACACGGGCCTGACCGAGACGCCCACGTCGTGGGCCTCGGCCACGCCCGACATCCTGCTCGCCCCTGATCCTCCGGCCACCGCCGACATCCCCGCACCCCCCTGGGGCTCGGCGCTCCGGAGCCACTTCTTGAGTCGAGCGGCTGAGCACGCAGCGGCCGAGGAGCGGAAGCGGCAGCTGCTCAGGGGCGAGATCTCCGTCGAGCAGCTCGACGCGCTGGCTCAGCCCCCGAGCGACCCGGTGGAGGCCGCCGGGTCCTGACGGCCGGGCGGCGCACCCCAGGTCCGGGCGGGCCGAGCTCAGCCCCGCACGGACTCCGGGGGTTGCTGCCAGTCGACGAGGAACTGGTGCTCGTGCTCGCCGAGCGGGAGCCTTCTCGGAAGCCGATAGGCGGGCCGGGGCCGGGTGGCACGGGGCTCCATTTGCCGTGACCCGGGCCCTTCTCCACGGGTGGCCTCGGCCTTCGGGGGCGGGGTGGCCATGGGTGCTCCTCATGGTGCGGGGTCTGGTGCTCTGTGGATCCGCTCCGTTCGATACCGGAGCGTGCAACGCGTCTGATCACCATGTGCTGACGGCTGCGACGCTACTCCTCAGCGGTCGCTTCCACAATGGGGAGCGGGGGCCGGGGACCGGGCCGGACCCGGGCCGACGTGGGAGGATGCGCGCGTGGTGTCCACCCGAGCCCGGTCCTGGGGGTTGCCCAGCCGCCGGGAGGCGCCCCGGGCCTACGTCGAGCGTCCGGTGCCGTTCGTGCTCCGGTGGCCGCTCGTGGGCCTGGCCGCCGCCGGTCACCTGGCCACCGCCGCCCTCGACGCCCTGCGCCGGCGCCGGTGGGCGGGCCCGCCCCCCGTCGTCGAGCCCGACGGCCCCGACGTGGTGGTCCGGGGCACGGCCTTCCCCGACGACGAGCGCCGCTACCTCCTCGTGCCCTTCGAGGTCCGGGGCCGCCCCGCCCGCCTCGAGGTCGACTACGAGTGGGAGCCCCTCGGCCTGCTCCTCGGTGACAACCCCCTGGCCAAGACCGTGCTCGACCTCGGCGTGTGGGACGAGCACGGCTACCGGGAGGCGGCGGGGTTCCGGGGGTGGTCGGGCAGCCGCCACCGCCGGGTCTGGATCGAGGCCGGCGCCGCCCAGCGGGGCTACCGCCCCGGACCCCTGGGTGAGGGCACGTGGCACGCCGAGCTGGGGATCGCGGCGGTGGGGCCCACGGGGGCGGGCTGGACCCTGCGGGTGCGGTCGCGCTCGGTGGGCCGGCAGCCGGCGCGGGTGCTGGCCCCCGACCCCGTCGATGCCGCCCACGTAGCCCGGCCCGAGCCCGGCTGGTACCACGGCGACCTCCACATGCACTCCTGGCACTCGCACCCCGAGGCGCCCGAGCCCGAGGAGTTCGTGGCCTTCGCCCGCGCCGCCGGCCTCGACTTCCTCCCCATCACCGAGTACGTCGTGGGCCACCACTGGACCACGGCCGGGGCCCTCCAGCGGGCCCACCCCGACCTGCTCATCTGGCCCGGACGGGAGATCGTCACCTACCACGGCCACGTCCAGTGCCTGGGCGAGACCCCGGGGTTCATCGAGTACCGCCACGGCTTCGAGGACGTCGACATCCGGGCCATCCAGGCCGGGGTGCGGGCCGGCGGGGCCCTCTTCGGCGTGAACCACCCCACCACCTTCGCCGGACCCCTCTTCCGGAACCTCTGCCGTGGTTGCGAGTTCGAGCTCGGGGAGGACGTGGACTGGGACGGGGTGGACACCATCGAGGTGCTCACCGGGCCGATGATGGTCGACCCCTCCCACTACGGCCTCGGGAGCCTGGGCCACGACGTCGCCAACCCGTTCAGCGCCTCGGCCGTCGAGCTCTGGGAGCGGCTGCTCGACCGGGGCCACAAGATCTGCGCCGTGAGCGGCTCCGACGACAAGCGAGGCCCGGGGCTGGGGACGTCGGCCACGGCCGTGCTGGCCCGCGAGCTGTCCCGGCCGGCGATCGTCGAGGGCATCCGGGCCGGGCGGGCCTACGTCCGCACGCTGGGCGTGCATGGCTCGCCCACCCTCGAGCTCACCGCCACCAACCCCCAGGGCGAGGAGGGGACCTTCGGGGCCGTGCTCCCCGTCGAGCCGGGCGCCGCCGCCTCCCTGGCCGTGACCGTCCGGGGCGGCCGGGGCCAGCAGCTGCGCGTCGTGCGCGGCGGCGAGCGGGTCCACGCCGTGGCCATCGACGACGACCCCTTCACGGCCCGCTTCGCCGCGCCCCGGGTCCCGGCCCGGGAGGGTCCCCTGGGCACCTGGTACCGGGTGGAGACCGCCGACCGGCGGTGCCGGACGACGCTGTCCAACCCGGTGTTCCTCGGACCGGCGGGCGGGTCCCGGCCGGGTCCTGCACCGCCGGGATGACCGAGCAGGTGCTACCATGTCGCACATGGAGCGCATCGGGGTGCGCGAGCTCCGGCGTGATGCCAGCCGGTGGCTGGCGCGGGCTCGGGCGGGTGAGACGTTCGTGATCACCGACCGGGGCGACCCGATCGCCCAGCTCGGCCCGCTCGTCGAGCGCAGCGGCTACGACGCCCTCGTCGCCGACGGCTCGATCGTGGTGGGGTCGGGCCGGCCGCTCGAGGAGGTCCTCACCGACATCGAGGCCTCCACGGCCGAGGTCCCCGCCGGGACCGAGCTGTCCGACGCCCTCGCCGAGCTGCGCCGGGACGAACGCTGATCGGTGGAGGTCGTCTACGCCGACACCTCGGCGGTGGTCAAGCTCATCCAGCCCGAGGACGGGAGCGCGGCGCTGCGGGGGTGGCTGGCCCAGCGCCGGTGGGTGGTCGGCGACCTGCACCGCACCGAGCTGCGCCGCGCCGCCCGGCGAGCCGGGGACGTGGCCGAGGCCGTACTGGCCCGGGCCGAGGGCCTGCTGGCCGAGCTCGACACCATCCGCCTCGACGGATCGGTCTTCGACCGGGCCGGGCGGCTGGAGCCGGCCGGGTTGCGCAGCCTCGACGCGCTCCACCTCGCCACCGCGCTCGTCCTCGGCCCCGACCTCGCCGGGGTGGTCACCTACGACGAGCGCCTGGCCGCCGCCGCCCACCACCACGACATCGTCACCTGGTCGCCGGCGTGAGACGGCCGTTGCCCGACCGCCACGGTGGGGGTGGGAGCCCTCGTCGTCGGCCTGGGGCGACGACGTCCGCCTCGGGTTAGGCCCCGGCCCCCGGGGGGCAGAACAGAGCCCAGGGCTCGTCCGCCCCACGCCCCGGCCGCAGCCCCGGTGCCGGCGCCGGGTCGCCCGGATGGCCCCCCGGGTCCCGGAGCGGGTCCCGGAATGGCGGGCTGCAGA
>Ga0187892_10009231_pt1 | contig 13060 bp, 9 predicted proteins | sample MA1701073metaG_FD_139345 | JGI IMG/M metagenome (GOLD analysis project Ga0187892, IMG submission 139345) | Bio-ooze microbial communities from a basaltic lava cave in the Kipuka Kanohina Cave System on the Island of Hawaii, USA - MA170107-3 metaG ...
CCGGGGGGGTGCTCCAGGTGCTCGTCTCCCGGGCCGTGCCCGAGTTCGCCCCCCTGACCACGGTGCCCGGCCTCGCCCGCCGCTGGCAGTGGTACGTCCGCCGGCGCCGGCCCGGCCCCCAGTTCCTGAGCCACGACCACCTCCGGCGGCTGTGCCCGGCCGGGCTCGAGGTCACCGCCATGGAGGACTTCCCCTTCCGGACCCGTGACGGCCGGGCCCGGCGCTTCACCCACGCCCGCTACCGGCGGCGGTGACGCCGGGCCCCCCGGTGCCCGCCCCGGGCCCTCCCTCGAGCCACCCGCCGCCGAGGCGGGAGATCTCGGCCTCCCGCCGCCACCGGCGGGCCTGGTGGCGCAGGGCCGACCAGTGCTGGCGCGGGGAGGCGCCGGCCAGCCGGCGGCAGCGCCGGGTCCCGACCGTGACCGGGGCGTAGCCGGCGGCAACCATGGCCGGCCCGCACCACGCCTCCACGAGGGCCACGACCCGCTCGTCGAGCTCGTGGCGCCATGCGTCCACCCGGGTGGTGTCCGGTGGCCCCTCGGCGCGCTGCTTCCAGGTCTCCCAGGCGGGTGCCGTCCCGGTGGGTGCGAGCCCGGCGGCCGTCCCGGTGGCCGCAGACCCGGCGGGCGCCGTCCCGGTGGCCGCGGACCCGGCGGGCGCCGGCCGGCGACCCAGGAGCCGGCCCATGGCCGCCACCGCGCCCCGCGGGTGGGCCACGACGTCCTCGTAGCGCAGCACGAGGCTGCGGGCCGGTCCCAGCGCCGCCCACAGGGCCGAGAGCCGCCCGAGGTCGTCGACCCACCGGCGGGCCACGGCCACGGGGTCGCGGCCCCAGTCGAGGGCCTGGTGAGAGGCGGCCACGGCCCGGGGGTCCCGTACCACGGCCACCACCCGCAGCGCCGGGAGCCGGCGGCTGAGCGGCTCCCACCACAGGAGGTGGGCGGGCGTCTTCTCGCCGGTGAGCACGTCGCCCGCCTCCGTCCGCGTCCCGGCCAGCTCGGCCACCACCGCCCCGAAGAGCTCGAGGGGTCCCTGGCAGGCACCGCCGAGGGCGTCGGCCAGCCGGCCCGGCTCGAAGGCGACGCCCCGCAGGTAGGGGCGCCGGGCGTAGGCGGCGAGGGCGTCGGCCAGGTCCCGGCCGGCGAGGGGGAACGACCACCCCCGGGCCAGGTCGGTGGCGAAGTCGCTGAAGAAGTGGGTCTCGGCCGGCACCCGGACGCCGTCGAGGGACCAGGCCAGGCGCTGCACGAGGGTGGTGCCCGACCGGGCCGAGCCCACGACGAGGAAGCCGGGTGCCACTGGTCGCTCCCCGCCCACGGCCTCGCCCCCGGGCTCGCTCCGCACGGCGAGACCCTAACCGGGGCCACCCCGGGCCCGGCTCGCGCCTCGCGCCCGGTGGGCCGGCGCCGGGGTGCGCCCTGCGCCCCCCCGAGATCTGCGACGATGCGGGGTCGCCGCCCCGGGGAACCGAGCCCGGGTGGCGGCCGGGCCACCCGGGCCTGGGCCCGGGTTGCCGGCGCCGGCCTCGGCCACGGGCGGGCACGGGCCTGGGCCCCGGGCACACCGGTCGGGGACCCGGGACCGGACCAGGCCGGCGGGCCACGGCAGCGGGCGGCGCGGGGTGGCCCACGAGGGATCGACGGCGGACCCAGGTGGCCGGCGGGCGCAGGAGCGGGAGCGACGGGGACGGAGGACACGGATGGCAGACGACGAACCCAGGCCGGCCCGGCCTCCGGACCCGGGACGACCTCGCGCCGGGGCCCTGCGACCCTCCCGGGCCCTGCTCGTGCTGGCCGTGGCCGCCGCCGTGGTGGTCACGCTCGTGGCCGTGACCGCCGGAGGGGACGGCGAGGAGGCCGCTCCCCCGAGGGGGGCCGGGGCCACGGGCTCCACGACCACCACCGCCCCCGGCCCGCCGGCCCCCGACCCCGGCGAGGGTGCCGCCCGGCCCCTGGGCACCGTCACCGCCTCCGACGACGGCACGACCTGCCTGCCCGGCGCGGCCCGGTGCGTGGCCTTCTCCGTGGCCTGCCCGGGCCTGTCGACCGACGCCGTCGGCGAGCTCGACGTCCGCCCCGCGGCCCAGGCCCGGGGCGTGGTCGTGCTCTTCACCGGGTCGAACGGCGGCCGGTGGTGGGCGGACGAGGGGAGGGGCGACCTCGACTACTTCGCCGGCCTGGGCCGCGACTGCCTCACCACCGTGCAGGTCCGCTGGAAGCGGGGCTCCTGGCTCGACGCCGCCCCCGGCGAGGAAGCGGGCACGGCGGCGGTGGCGTGCCGTCCGGCCACGGTCATCCGCTGGGTCCACGACGAGGTCTACACCCCCCTGGGCCTCACCCCCACCCCCCTGACCTGCGGCTTCTGCGTGACGGGCAACAGCGGGGGGGCTTCCCAGGTGACCTACCCGCTCGCCTACTACGGCCTCGAGGAGATCCTCGACGTCGTCGTGGCCACCGCCGGGCCGCCCCACGCCGCCCTCGCCGCCGGGTGCCTCCGCCGCCCCGGCGAGGAGGCGCTCTGGTACGACGAGAACACGGCCAACGGCCGCATCGACGACTCCTTCGGCTTCGCCCCCGGCACCGGGCCGTGCGCCCGGCGCGACGCCTCCTACGTGGACCGCTGGCGGGCCGAGAGCATCGACACCGGGGGCAACGACTACTACTACCCCGACACCCTCGTGCAGTTCTTCTTCGGGACCCGCGACGAGACCGGGGCCGTGCCCCACGGCCAGACCTACGTCGACGCCCTCCGCGCCGCGGGCTCACCCCACGTGGCCACCGAGGTCCTCGAGGGCGTGCCCCACAGCCTCAACGCCGATGCCCTCACCCGGGTGCGGGCGATCCTCGAGCGGCGGTGAGCGCGCCCGGCCCGGCGGGCGCGCCGCAGGCCGGTCCCGGCCCGGTCCGAGCCGTGACCACTACGCTGCGCCCGATGGCCGACGAGTGGTCGGGCGAGGACGGGCTGGCGCTCCGGCACTACGCACAAGTCCTCTGGCGGCAGAAGGCGGTGGTGGTGGTCACGCTCGTCGTGGCCGTGGGGCTCGCCGCCGGCATCACCGCGCGCCAACGCACGACCTACGTGTCCACCACCCAGGTGCTGCTCCAGCCCCGGCTCTCCGAGCAGCTCTTCCAGCCCGGGGCCGGGGGGAGCGGGGGCGGGGGCTCCGGCTCGGCTCGGGACCCGGGCGGGATCGGCACCGAGGTGGCGGTCATGGGCTCGGCCCGGGTGCGGGAGGCGGTGGAGGCCAAGCTCGGCTACCGCCCCGACGTCGGCTTCCAGCCGGTGGAGGGCACCCAGGTCGTGGTCATTAGGGCCGAGTCCCCTTTGCGGACCCGGGCGCCCATGGTGGCCCAGACCTACGCCGAGACCTACGTGGAGGTAAGGCGCCAGCAGCTCATCGACGAGCTCGTGGCCGCCCTCGACACCGTGCAGCGCCAGGTGGCCGACCTCGACGCCCAGATCGCCGCCATCGAAGGCCCCCTGGCCGCCGTCGAGGCCCAGCTGGCCCAGGCCACGGCCGAGCCCACGATCCGGACCCTCGAGCTCCAGCGCGAGGACCTCATCAACGACCGCCAACCCCTCCTCAGCCGCAAGGCGTCATTCGAGGAGGAGGCCGACCAGCTCCGGCTGGCCAACCAGCTCATCCAGACGGGAGGGGCCCAGGTCATCGGCGACGCCAGCGGCCCCCGCAAGGCCAACGCCGGTGCCCTCAAGCGCAACCTCGCCGCCGGCGCCGGGCTCGGGCTCGTGCTCGGCGTCGTGGGCGCCTTCGTCCGGGAGCACTTCGTGGACTCGGTGAACCGCCGGGTCGACCTCGAGGCCGTGGCCCCCGATACCCCGGTGCTCGCCCTCATCCCCCGCTACCGGACCCACAGGCGCGGCCAGCCCCGCCCCGTCCTGCGCTCGGCCCCCCGCTCGCCGGCGGCCGAGGCCTACCGGTCCCTGCGCACGGCGGTGGAGCTCCACAGCGCCGAGCAGCCCAGCCGCCTCGTGCTCGTCACCAGCCCCAACCCCGCCGAGGGCAAGACCTCCATCGCCGTGAACCTCGCCCTGGCCACGGCCGCCACCGGGCGGCGGGTCCTGCTCGTGGACGCCGACCTCCGCAAGTCCCAGATCCACGAGCGCCTGACCCTGGGCAACGACGTGGGCCTCACGTCGGTGCTCACCGACGCCGTGAGCCTGGCCGACGCCGTCCAGGCCACCGACACCCCCAACCTCCGCATCCTCACCTCGGGCCCCCTGGCCCCCGAGTCCTTCGAGCTGCTCTCCGACGAGGTGGCCCGCAAGTTCTTCGTCGGGATCCGGGACCAGGCCGACGTCGTGCTCGTGGACTGCCCTCCGCTCCTGCCCGTCACCGACGCCGTCCTCCTCGCCAACATCGTCGACGCCGTCGTGCTCGTGTGCCGGGCCCACCGCACCCCCAAGGCCGACGTGAACCGGGCGCTGGAGTTGCTCGTCCAGGCCCGGGCCCCCCTGGCCGGCACCGTGCTCAACGCCACCGAGCGCGACGACGGGCCGTACTACCGCTACGGCTACGGCTGATCCCCGCCCTGCCCTCCATGCCCGAGCTGGCCACCACCGGACCGACCGTGCCCGCCGGGGCCCCCGCCCGTCGATCGCTGCGCATCCTCGTCCACGACTACTCCGGCCACCCCTTCCAGGTGCAGCTCAGCCGGGCCCTGGCGGCGAGGGGCCACGAGGTCCTCCACGTCCACTGCGACTCCTACCGCACCGGGAAGGGGGCGGTGAGCCCCCGGCCCGGCGACCCGGCCGGCTTCACCGTCGAGGCCCTCGGGCTGGGGCGGCGCTTCGAGCGCTACCGAGTGGCCCGCCGCCTGGGCCAGGAGCTCCGCTACGGGCGGTCGTTCTCGGCCCGGGCGGCGAGGTTCGCCCCCGACGTCGTGCTCTCGAGCAACGACCCCCTCTTCGCCAAGGCCCGCATGGCCTCCTGGTGCCGGCGGTCGTCCACCCCCTGGGTGTTCTGGCTCCAGGACCTCTACAGCCTGGCCATGGCCGGCTATGCCGCCGCCCGCTGGGGCGGGCCCGGCCGCCTGCTGGGTCGGGGCTTCCAGGCCCTCGAGCGGCGGCTCCTCCACGAGGCCGCCGAGGTGGTGGCCATCAGCCACGACTTCCTCGCCCTCCTCGGGCGGTGGGGGGTCGATCCCCGGCGCTGTCACGTCGTGGAGAACTGGGCTCCCCTGGCCGAGCTGCCCACCCGCCCCCGGGACAACCCCTGGGCCCGCAGCCACGGCCTCGCCGGCCGGCCCGTCGTGCTCTACTCGGGCACGCTCGGGCTCAAGCACGATCCCAGCCTGCTGAGCCGGCTGGCCCGGCGGGTGCACGACCATGGCGCGGCGGTGGTCGTCGTCTCCGAGGGGGCCGGAGCTGCCTGGCTGCACCGGGAGCGGGAGCGGGGCGGGCTCGACAACCTCGTGGTCCTCGGCTACCAGCCCTTCGAGGACCTCCCCGACGTCATGGGCACGGCCGACGTCGTCGTGGCCCTCCTCGACCCTGCCGCCGGCGCCTTCTCCGTGCCATCGAAGGTGCTCACCTACCTCTGCGCCGGGCGGCCCGTCGTGGGGGCCATCCCCGCCGCCAACCTCGCCGCCCGCACCATCGAGCGGGCCGGAGCGGGCCTCGTGGTCCCCCCCGACGACGGCGACGCCCTGCTCGAGGCCGTGGCCGGCCTGCTCGAGGATCCCGGGCGCCGGGCCCGGCTGGGGGACCGCGGACGGCGCTATGCCGAGGCGACCTTCGCCCTCGCCGGCATTGTCGAGCGGTTCGAGGCCATCCTCGCCCGGGCGGCATCCTCGGGCCCCCGGACGGCTTCCTCGGGATCCCAGCCCGGCCGGTGGCACGGGGGGGCGATGGGATGATCACCTTCCTGCGCCGCACCTTCGCCCTCGTCGACCGGGGGGCCCGGGTGCGGTTCACCATCTACGCACTGGCCTCGGCCGCCATCGCCGCCCTCGAGGCCGCCGCCGTGGCCCTCATGCTCCCCCTCGTCGACCTGCTCATCGACCCCGAGCGCACCTCCATCCCCCGGGTGGCCCGGTTCTTCGACTTCCTGGCCGACGTGAGCACCCCGGGCCGGGCGGCGGCCGTGCTCGGCGTGGTCGTCCTCGTCACCTTCGTGGTCAAGGGCGTGGCCGCCATCCTCCTGCTCCGGTGGGCCATCGGCCACGCCATGTACCAGGAGGCCCGCCTGGCCCGGCGCCTCTTCGCCCAGTACCTCCTGGCCCCGACCGCCTTCCACCTCCGTCACAACTCGGCCGAGCTCCAGCGAACGCTCAACGAGTCGCTCGTGCTGAGCTTCCGCCGCACCCTGCCGTTCGTCATGGGCGCGGGATCCGACCTCTTCACCCTCGTGGCCATCGGCTTCGTCATCCTCCTCCAGGACCCCGGGGTGGCGGCGGTGGCCATCGGCTACTTCATGGCCGTGGGGGTGCTCTACCAGCGCTACATCGCCGGGCGCCAGAAGGTGGCGGCCAAGCGGGCCCACCGGGAGGTGGCCGAGCGGTACCGCCAGGTGCAGGAGGCGGTGCGGGCCACCCGGGAGATCACGATCCTCCACCGCCAGGGCTACTTCGTGGACCGCTTCTACGACACGAAGCTCGAGCTGGCCGGCGCCCAGCGCACCCTGCTGCTCTACCAGCTCCTCCCCCGCTACTTCCTCGACCTCGCCTTCGTGGTGGGGGCGGCCCTGCTCACCGGCTACACCTTCGCCACCGTGGGCTCCACCGCCGCCCTCTCGGTGGTGGGGGTGTTCCTCGCCGCCAGCTTCCGCCTCATCGCCCCCCTCAACCGCATCCTCTCCACGTTCACCTTGGCCCGCACCGCCCACCCCGCCCTCGACCAGGTGACCCACGACCTGGCCCTGCTGGCCCGCCTCCAACTCGGCAACACCGACCGGTCCGAGGGTCGCCTGGGGCCCTCCACCCTCGCCCTCGAGGACGTGAGCTTCCGCTACGAGGGCAGCGGGGTCGAGGTGCTCCACGGGGTGACGATGACCGTGGGCCCCGGCGACGACGTGGGCATCGTGGGCGCCACCGGGGCCGGCAAGACCACCCTGCTCAGCATCCTCCTCGGCCTCCTCGAGCCCACCGGCGGCCGGGTGAGCGTGAACGGGGTGCCCCTGTCCCGATGCCGCACCGACTGGCAGCTCTCCATCGGCTACGTGCCCCAGGAGATCCTCCTCATCGACGACACCGTGCGAGCCAACGTGGCCTTCGGCATCCCCGAGGGCGAGGTCGACGCCGAGCGCCTCGCCTCGGTGCTGCGCGTGGCCCAGCTCGAGGCCCTCGTGGCCTCCCTGCCCGAGGGCCTCGACACCGCCGTGGGCGAGCACGGGGTCCGGTTCTCGGGGGGCCAGCGCCAGCGGCTGGGGATCGCCCGGGCCCTCTACCACAAGCCCCAGGTCCTCGTGCTCGACGAGGCGACCTCGGCCCTCGACTCGGCGACCGAGTCGCTCGTCATGGAGACCCTCGAGGAGCTGCGGGGGTCGATGACGGTCATCACCGTCTCCCACCGCCTCAGCACGCTGAAGCACTGCGGGCGCATCTACTTCATGCGATCGGGCGTGGTGGCCGGCGTCGGCACCTTCGACCAGCTCGAGGACCGCGAGCCCGAGTTCGCCCACCTCGTGGCCCTGGCCCAGCTCTCGGCGCCCGGGGCCGCCGAGGTCGCTCAGTCCGAGGGGTAGCCCATCTCGGCCAGGGCGGGACCGAGGGCGGCCGCTGCCCGGGCCTGCTCCCCGGCGGTCATCTCCCGCCGGAAGCGCCCAGCCTCGCCCCGGTTGAAGTGCTGGTCGGCCGGGCCTTCCCCGCCAGCGCCGGGCGGGTGGCGCTCGAGGATGGCGGCCCGCTCGCCGGCAGCGAGGACCAGCCCCAGGTGGGCGGCCAGGCGGTCGAGCTCGGCCCCGGTGTCGGCCACGAGGTCCTCGTAGCGCACGAGGAGCACGCCCGGGGCCCGAGCCCAGGCCCGCCACGTGGGGACGAGCCGCCCGGCGAAGGCCACCGCCGCCTCGATGTCGGCCACGCCCGCCAGCCGGGGACCGGCCCCCCCTCCCGGGCGGCGAGCGGCGTCGAGGGCCGAGAGGGCCACGTCCCGGGGGTCGCGCAAGCAGTAGGTGGCCCGGGCCCGGCCGGTGCGCAGGAGCAGGCCCAGGGCGGCGGTGGGGCCGGCGTGCGTCTTCACCGCGACGTGCTCGCCCGGCCCCAGGGCCCGGGCCACGGGGGCGAGGCGGCGGGCCGTGGGCGGGCCCAGGTGGCCGTTGTGGGCCCCGAGCACCCGGGCCACGGCCCCCGAGCGGGCCCGGAGGTCGTCGACCCCGATCCCGCCGGCAGTGGCGAGGAGGGCGGCGGTGAGGCCGTAGTACCAGCCCGTGCCCGACTTCTGCATCCCGGCCGAGATCACGAGCACGCCGCCACCTCCTCGGGGCGGGGGGCGGCCTCCACCGGGACCCGGCGGCGGCCCGCCACCCCGGGCTCGGTGGCCCGGCGCTCGCGAGCGAGGCGCTCGTTGGCGAGCACGAGCCCGGTGAAGACCCCGATGGCCGACCACTCCACCATGTGGAACTGGTTGCCGGCGGTGAAGGCCCGCACGAGGGGGATGAGGCCCATGCCCAGGACCCATTGCTGGCCCACGGGGAGGTGCCACCCCGGCCGCCCCCGCAGGTACCGGCGGGCCATGGCCAGCCAGAGGCCGGCCAGGCTGAGGAGCAGCACGACGGCCAGGACGAAGGCCGCCACCCCCCCCGAGAGCCAGGCGTCGAGGACGAGGTTGTGGGGCGTGGGCACGGCGCCCTTCGTCGTGCCGGCCAGGGTCGCACCCCCGAAGCCGTCGAGGAACCCGGGACCGGCGGCGGCCAGGCGCCGCTCGTAGGAGCGGTTGGCGGCGAACCGCTCCCCCAGCAGCTCGGCCACCGGGGACACGAGGAGGGCGGCGGCCACGGCGAGGCCCACGACGGCGGCGATGGCCTGCGCCGGCCGGGCCCGGTTGCGCACGATGCTGCGCAGGGGCCCGAGGGCGGCGGCCACGGCCAGGCAGAGGATGGTGGACCGGCTCAGGGAGAGGACGACGAGGACGGCTCCGAGGACCGAGGCGGCCATGACGAGCCGGCGCCGGGACCGGTCGGCCCGGTCGTGGCGGGAGGGCATGAAGGCCAGCCCCACGAAGGTGGCGAGGAGCACGGCGAGGAAGACCTTGTGACGGAGGTTGGCCCCCACGTCGGCGAGGTCCTCGTTCGAGCGGAAGGCGGTGCGCAGGAGCCGGTTGCTCACGATGTCGGGATCGCCCTTGGCCAGGGCCTCGCCGAGCACGCCCAGGGGGTTGGCCCCGGTGGCCGCCAGGCCCACGGTGATGCCCACGGCCACGGTCACCGCTGCCGCCGCCCCGGCCAGGGCGAGCATCCGCCGGGCCCGGGGCTCGAGGGCCAGCCGCGCCACCACCCCGGCGAGGACCAAGGAGCCGACGGCGTAGGTGAGGACCCGCAGGCCGGTCGAGCGGGAGAAGTAGGGGTTCGTGAAGGCCAGCCCTCCGGCCAGCGATACGGCCACGAGGAGGAGGTAGGCCCCGTGGATCCCGGCGAAGCGGTGGAGGACGGGCCCCACGAGCCGCCCCACCGGCCAGCGCAGGAAGGCGAGGGCGGCCACGGCCACGAGGCCCAGGTGGAAGGGCTTCACGAACCCGCCGGCCGCCCCGCTCACCGTGACCCACTCGAGGGTGAGGAGGGCGAAGTAGCCGGTCACGGCCAGCGTGAGCATGCGCAGGCCAGGGGCGGGGCGGGGCGTCGCGATCGCCGTACTGTACCGACGCCGGGGCTCCGCCCCGGGGGGACCGACGCCGGGGCTCCGCCCCGGGGGGACCGACGCCGGGGCTGCGCCCCGGGGGGACCGACGCCGGGGCTGCGCCCCGGGGGGACCGACGCCGGGGCTGCGCCCCGGGGGGACCGACGCCGGGGCTGCGCCCCGGGTCAGGACGACGGGGCTTCGCCCCGGGAGCGCCGGGCCCCGGGCGGCGACGGGCCCCGGGCGGTGTAGCCCCACCGGCGGCCCATCGCCGCTCCCAGGACCCAGAGGGCGAGATCGGACCCCGGCGACGAGCAGGCGGCGGCCGGGCGCTCGGGATCGAGGCGGACCACGGCGTAGTCGAGCCGCCGGCGGGGCTCGTAGAGCAGGGCCCGGGGCAGGCCCGGCCCCCGGGCCCGGTCGGCCAGGCCGCGGACGTCGAGGTCGAGGAACCGGCCCAGGGCGGCGAGCTCGCCCTCGGGGTCGGCCACGAGGTCCTCGAAGCGGCAGAGCCGGTAGCGGCCGGGGCCCAGGCGCCGGCCCAGCACGTCGGAGAGCAGGAGGTTCTTGGCCGCCCAGGGCGCCAGGGCCAGGGGGGCGGCCGCGAGGATCCGGGCCCGGCGGCTGCGGTCGGCTGCGGCCCGCCGGCGCCGCGAGCGCAGGTACCCCCGGCCGTCGCGCACGAGGTGGACGACCCGGACATCGTGGGCGCTGTCGAGGGCCAGCGCCGCGGCCCGGCCGACGTTCTTCGAGGAGTCGACGAGGACCCCGGCCCCGGTGGCGGCGGCCGCGGCCTCGAACACCACGTCGGCGGCGGCGGCGTAGGCGGCCCGGGCACGGGAGGGGACGGCCAGCCACCACAGCCGGCGCTCGCCGAGGGGCAGGGCGGCGAGGTCCTGGTGGCCCCGGACCCCGAGGTGGGCCTCCACCGCCCCCCGCGCCGCCGTGCACGGCTCACAGCTGGCGGCGGGTTGCCCACAGTCGCAGGGCTCGCCCCCGGCGTAGCGGTGGAACCCGCCGGCCTCGCCCAGGCTGCGGGCCCCGGGGGCGTTGCCGAGCACGGCGTCGAGCAGGGTGGAGCCGCAGTGGCGGGCCCCGGCCACGTAGACCACCCGCAGGGTCGAGGTGGGGACCCCGGTCACGGCGACGGTGGCCCCGGCTCGGGCTCGGGCTCGGGCTCGGGCTCGGGCTCGGGCTCGGGGGGGCCGTAGCCGAGGTAGGCGTTCACGGGCTCCACGTAGGGGGCGAGGAGGCGACGCTCGGCGGGGGTGAGGGGCGTCCGGGCCCGGGCCGAGGCCACCCGGTAGGTGCCGGCGAAGGCCTCGGCCACCGCCGGCGAGGGCTCGAGGCCGCAGAAGGCCACGAGGTCGGCCACCGTTGCACCGTCGAGGGTCTCGAGGGCCACCTCCCGGTAGCGCCCGGGCCCCAGCCACCGACCGAAGGCGGCCGCCTGGGTCACGCACGCCCGCCACTGGGCGGCGGCCGCCTCGAGGTGGCCGAGCTCGTCCACGAGGGCCTGGAGCCCGGCCAGGCGGGGACCGTAGAGGGGGGTGGCTGGCCCCCGGTGCCGGAGCCGGCCCACCAGCTCGGCCACGTAGTGGGGCACCTGGGCGAGCTCCGCCTCCCGCAGGCGGCGGCCGAGCTTGGCTACCTGGCGGGCGTCGAAGCCCCGGCCCCGCCGGTCCCAGAACCGGGCGATGGAGGGGACCGCCGCCCACCCGTCACGGGTGACGTGCACGTAACGGGCATCGGGCAGCACGGCGTCGACGAAGCCGGGGCGCAGGGCGTTGGCCGGGGTCTTCTCCACGAGCCGGCTGGTTCCGGCCTCCGCCACCACCCGGGCGAGGTGGCGACGGACGTGGGCCTGCACCTCGGGCCGGGCGTGCTCGCGCCGCAGCTCGTCGGAGCGGCGGTCGTTGCCCCAGCGCCAGACGAGCCGGGGCTCGCCGGCGAGCGCCACGTCGGGGTGGGCGGCGAGCACCTCGGCCACCAGGGTCGTGCCCGACCGGGGCGAGCCCAGCACGACGATCGGCCCCGCCAGGCCGTCGGCGACCCGGGGGCCCACCTGGCGGTCTCCGGAGGCGGCCCCGTCGCCGGGAGCGGGCCTGCCGGGGACGGGGCTGGCGGGGGCGGGGGGCACGGGTGCTCACCTCTCGGTCTCGGGCCGGCGGATGGTCGGTGCCGCGCCCTGGCTCGTCGCTCCAGCTCGCAGCTCGTCGACTCGGGCGGAGCTCGTCGGTCTCGGGCCGGTTGCGGTCGGCTCGGGCCCGTGGCCGGCCGGGCCCGGCCAGACGGCAGGGCCGCCCAGCCCGCTGGCGATGGTACCGGGGCCCGTCGAGGCGGGCTCAGGACGGCGGGGGCGCCCAGCCGCTGAGGTCGAGGCCGGTGAGCGCCCCGAGGCGCTCCACGTCGGGGGCGAAGCCCTCCCAGAGCCGGGCTCGCAGCGCGGCGTCGAGGCGCTCGGGCGGCTCGGGAGCCCGGGCGCTCACCGCCCGACCGAGGCCCAGGCGACGCGCCGCGCTCACCACGCCGTCGAGGTCGTGGTCGCGCAGCCACCGGGCCCGGCCCACGGCGGCGGCGTAGAGCCGCGACCGCTGGGGCCGGAACGACTCGTTCACCGGGGCGAGGGCGGCGGGGAAGCCGGCGGGGTCCACGCCGAGGTGGCGGCCCAGGGCGGCCGTGGCCGCTGGCGGGTGGGCCACGGCCTGCTCGAAGACGAGGACGAGGAGCTGCCCGGCCTCGAGCTCGGCAGTCCAGGCGGCGAGGTGCTCGGCGTAGCGGCCGAGGACGAGGGCCCGGGGCTCGGCGGCGAGGAACGCCTCGAAGGAGCCCGCGAACCGGTCCTGGCGGCACCGGAACCGGTAGTGGGACCAGGCCCGGTCGACGGGGTTGCGCACGAGGAGCACGAAGCGCTCGAGCCCGGGGACGTCCCGGGCCCGCACCGGGACCTGGGGGTCGTAGAGGTAGTGGGTGGTGAACTCCCCCACCGCCACCGGCGGGTGGTCGCCGGGCGGGGGGAAGCGGGAGCGGTACCAGTCGAGGCCCCGGGCGTGGTGGCGGTCGAGGTAGTGGAGCTCCTTGCGGTGGCGGGGCATGGCCACCTGGGGATGGGCGGCGAGGAGGGCGCTGAGCCAGGTGGTACCCGACCGGGGGGCGCCGATGCCGGCAAAGGTGGGCAGCATCACCCGCGGCCCGGGCGCCGGGACCTCACCGCTCGCCGACGCCGGCCAGCAGCCGGGCCAGGCCCTGGCGGTCGACCTTGCCGGTGGACG
>Ga0187892_10009232_pt1 | contig 13057 bp, 10 predicted proteins | sample MA1701073metaG_FD_139345 | JGI IMG/M metagenome (GOLD analysis project Ga0187892, IMG submission 139345) | Bio-ooze microbial communities from a basaltic lava cave in the Kipuka Kanohina Cave System on the Island of Hawaii, USA - MA170107-3 metaG ...
CCCGCCGCCCGCCCCGGCGCGGGCCCGCGCCGGGCCCCGAGGCGGCTCGGCCGCCCGTAGCACGCGCCGTGGGCCCGCCCGCCGCCGCGCTCTGGCCGCTGGACCCCCACGTCGCGTTCCTGAACCACGGCTCCTTCGGGGCCTGCCCGGCCGAGGTGCTGCGCCACCAGGCGGCGCTGCGCGCCGAGATGGAGGCCGAGCCCGTGCGCTTCCTCGCGCGCGAGCTGGACGACCGGCTGGCCGGCGCCCGCCGGGCGCTCGGCGCCTTCCTCGGCGCGGACCCGGACGACCTGGCCTTCGTCCACAACGCCACCGGCGGCGTCAACGCCGTGCTGCGCTCGCTCGTGCTCGAGCCCGGCGACGAGCTGCTCACGACCGACCACGCCTACCAGGCGTGCCGCAACGCGCTGGACTTCGTCGCGGCCCGGGCCGGCGCCCGGGTGGTGGTCGCGCCCGTGCCGTACCCGCTCGCCTCGGCCGACCAGGTGCTGGCGAGCGTCCTCGACCGCGTGACGGAGCGCACCCGCCTGGCCCTCCTGGACCACGTGACGAGCCCGACCGGCCTCGTCCTGCCCCTGAAGCGCCTGATCGCCGGCCTGGCCCCGCGCGGCGTCGACGTCCTCGTCGACGGGGCCCACGCCCCCGGCATGGTGCCGCTCCACCTGGACACGCTCGGCGCGGCCTACTACAGCGGCAACTGCCACAAGTGGCTCTGCGCGCCGAAGGGCTCGGCCTTCCTCTGGGTGCGGCGCGACCGGCAGGCCCGGGTCCGGCCCCTCACCATCAGCCACGGCGCCAGCGTGAGGGGCGCGGATCGGCCGCGCTTCCGCCTGGAGTTCGACTGGACGGGGACGAGCGATCCGACCGGCTGGCTCACGGTGCCGGCGGCCATCGCGCACGTGGGCGCGCTGCTTCCCGGGGGCTGGCCCGAGCTGATGGCCCGGAACCGCGCGCTGGCCCTCGAGGCCCGGCGCCTCTTGGGCGCGGCCGCGGGCACGCCGCCGGCCTGCCCGGACGACATGATCGGCTCGCTGGCCAGCGTCGTCCTGCCCGACGGCCCCGCCACCGGCATCGGCTGGCGCCGGCCCGATCCGCTCCAGGGGCGGCTCTACGACCGGCACGCCTTCGAGGTGCCGGTGATGAGCTGGCCCGCGCCCCCGCGCCGGCTGATCCGCGTGTCGGCCCAGCTCTACAACGACGCCGGCCAGTACGCGCGCCTGGCGCGGGCGCTCGCCGACGAGCTGAAGGCCGAGCGCCCCGGGGGCTGAGCCCGCCCCGGGTCGGCCGTCCACCCCCCGCGTCGGCCACAGATCTTTACGTTCGCCACACACGGCGTTGACGCGGGTCGCCGATCCTCCCGGGCGTGAGATGCGCATCCACCCCACACCCGGAGGGCTCGCCATGACCACCACCGACCCCGTCCGCATCCGCCTGGGCGCCGCGGCGCTCGGGGCCTCGGCCGCGCTCTTCGCCGTCTTCCCGCTCGTGCGGCCGTTCTTCGCCATGGACGTGTTCTCGCCCACCGGCCTGACCGGGGCCGCCCCCGCCTTCGCCAGCCCGGCCTGGGTGGGGGCGCACCTCGGCCTCACGCTGGCCTTCGTGCTCCTGGTCCCCGGGCTGCTCGGGCTCTACGCGGTGCTGGCCGGCGGGGCCGAGGAGGCCCGCGCCCTCCGCGCCCTGGTCGCCTGCCTGGTCGGGATCGGGCTCGTGCTGCCGACGATCGGGCTCGAGACCTACGCCATGCCCGTGTTCGGGCGGGCCCAGCTGGACGGGGCGACCGGCATCGCCCACGTGATGGGCCCGATCTACCGGGGGCCGGGTGTCCAGGTCCTGCTGCTCGGACTCGCGCTCCTGGCCCACGGGGCGATCGGCTTCGCGCGGGCGATCCGCCGGAGCGGCGTCCTGCCGGGATGGGCGGCCATTGCGTTCGCCACCGGCCTCTGCCTCTGGCTCCCGCTCCTCCCGCGTCCGGTCCGGGTGGCCGACGGGCTCCTGATCGGCGTGGGCGGGCTCGGGATCGCGTGGGGCCTGTGGCGGGGGACGCGGCCCGGCGGGATGCCGGCGCGGTCGGCCCGGACCCCGCGCTACCAGCCCGGGGCGTGACCGGTGTGGGCGGCGCGGATCCGCTGGAGGTCCTGGACGAGGCCGGGGGGAACCTCCTGCCGCACGCCGTAGCCGCCGGAGATCGCCACCGCGTCGGCCACCCCCCCGAAGTGGCGCTCCACCGCCCGGGCGAGGTCCCGGTGGGTCCCGACCGCGGCGAAGAGGTGGACCACGTCGTCGGGGATCTCGGCCGCCATGCGGTCCCACTGCCCCGCCTTGGACATCACGTTGAGCTTGCGCCCGAGGTCGCCCAGGCCGTGCACGTCCAGCACCGGCCAGTAGGCCGGCGTGGAGCCGTAGAAGGCCACCCGGTAGCGCACCCACTCGACCATCTCCGCCACCGCCTGCTCGTCGGGGCCGGTCGCGATGAAGCCCCCGCCCGAGACCTCGAACCGCTCGCGGGGCCGGCCGCTCCGAACGAGGCCGTCGCGGATGGCCGGGAGCGCCACCTCGTCGAGATAGCGGCGCGTGCAGAAGCCGTGGAGCCGGACGCCGTCGGCCACCTCGCCGGCCAGCCGCAGCATGGCCGGCCCCACCGCGGCCAGGGTCACCGGCACCATCGGCTGCGCGGCGGAGCGCGGGGTGAAGTTCGGCGTCATGAGGGTGAAGGTGTAGTGCCGGCCGCGGTAGTCGAGCTTCTCGCCCGTCTCCCAGCATCGCCAGATGGCGCGCAGCGCCTCCACGTACTCGCGCAGCCGGGGCACGGGCGGGCTCCACGGCACGCTGAAGCGCTTCTCGTTGTGGGCGCGCACCTGCGAGCCGAGCCCCAGCCCGAACCGGCCGCGGGAGGCCACCTGGAGGTCCCACGCCGCGTTGGCCACCGGCATCGGGCTTCGCGAGAACGCGATGGCGATGCCCGTGTCGAGGGTGACGCGGGTGGTGTGCACGGCGGCGACGCCGAGAGCCAGGAAGGGGTCGTTCCGGTTCTCGTTGGTCACGAGGCCGTCGTAGCCGGCGGCCTCGGCGGCCCGGGCCGCCGCCGGCACGTCCCGGAGGTCGTCCTGGGGCAGCCCGGTCAGGACTCGCACGGGCCCTCGCGGCGGCGGCCGGGCTACGCCCGGCGGAAGAGCGGCCCGCGCAGGAGCCGCCCGGGCAGGGCGCCGGTGTGCTTGCCGTCCCGCAGCAGCACCTGGCCGTTGACCACCGTGGCCAGGATGCCGCGCGCCCGCTGGACCAGCCGCCGCGCCCCGGCCGGCAGGTCGTGGGCCACCTCGGGCAGGGCCGGCCCCACCGTGTCCGGGTCGAAGACCACGAGGTCCGCCGCGAAGCCCTCGCGCACCAGGCCCCGGTCGGCGAAGCCCCAGTACGTGGCCGGCACGAAGCTCAGCATGCGCACGGCCTCCTCCAGGGTGAAGGCCTGGCGGGCCCGCACCCAGTGGCCGAGGAGGTGCGTCTGGAGCGAGGCGTCCATGATCTGCGACACGTGGGCGCCGGAGTCCGAGAACGTGACCACGGTGTGGGGGTGGCGCATCAGGCGGAGCGCGTCGTCCTGGTCCTCGTTGGCGATGGGCTGGAGGAAGAAGCACTCGAGGTCCCGCTCCAGGGCCAGCAGGATCAGGGTCTCGACGGGCTCGAGCCCGCGCTCCCGGGCGAGCTCCGCCACCGAGCGGTGCGGGCCCTCGGGGGTGTCCATCAGGAAGATCCAGTCGTAGGCGGCCTGGCGCGGCTCGGCGCCGATGGGGCGCCGCTCGTCGCGGGTGGCGGCCGCTTCCACGAGGCGGCGGCGGAGCGCCGGGTCGCGCAGGCGCGCCCGCTGCTCGCCGAGGGGCAGGGCCCGCAGCTCCTTCCACACGGGCAGCCGGTCGAACGGCAGGTGGGTCAGGAACGACAGGACGACGGTCAGCGCGCGGCTGTGCACCTGGGCGAACATCCGGCCGCCCGCCCCGGCCGTCTCGGTGAGCAGGTCGGCGTAGGCGCGCCACTGCCCCGGCGCGTCCCGCCGGCTGAAGAGCCCCCAGGTCACGGGGCGCCCCGTCTCCACGGCCAGGTCGCGCAGCCGCACGTGGTACTCGCGCAGCCGGTCGGGCGGGTGGCGCTCGCCGGCCAGCTCGAAGATCCCCGCGCCCAGCTCGCCCATGACGCCCACCAGCCGGCGCACCTCGTCCCAGGTCGCGAGCCGGCTCGCCACCGGACGCCGGTCGGGCGTCTCGTGGCTCGCCGAGCGGGAGGTCGAGAGCCCGATGGCGCCGGCCCGGATCGCGTCGCCGAGCTCCTGGCTCATGGCCCGGAGGTCGTCCTCGCCGGCCGGCTCGTCGAAGGCCCGCTCGCCCATGACGTGGGTGCGCAGGGCCGCGTGGCCGACGTAGCCCGCGTAGTTGATCCCCTTGGGCAGGGCCTCGAGCCGGTCCAGGAACTCGGGGAAGGTGGTCCACGCCCACTCGATGCCCGCCTCCATGGCCTCGGCCGCGATGTCCTCGGCCCGCTCCAGGTTCCTCATCACGAGGCGGCGCTCGGCGGGGGCGCAGGGGGCGAGGGTGAAGCCGCAGTTGCCCATGACCACGCTCGTGATGCCGTGCCAGCACGAGCAGGTGCCGAGCGGGTCCCAGAACACCTGCGCGTCCATGTGGGTGTGCCCGTCCACGAAGCCCGGGGCCACCACGCGGCCGTCGGCGTCCAGCACCTCGCGCGCGGCCTCGCGGATCCGGCCGACCGTCACGATGCGGCCGTCGCGCACGCCCACGTCGCCGCGGTAGCGCGGCAGACCCGACCCGTCCACGATCACGCCGTTCTTGACCACGAGGTCGTAGGGCATCGTCGGCTCCCCTCCGGGCCGGGCCGTCTGACCCGCCGGCCACGGCGCCCCATGGTACCCCGAGTCGCGCCGTGGTCGTAAGATAGGCCGGCCCGGGGCGCCCCGCGCGAGGAGGAGGCATGAGCGATCGGTTCCGCTGGCATGCGGTGGAGACGGTGTATCGAGAGACGCACCAGGCCGCCCACGGCGACGAGCTCCGCTGGCTCGTCAGCCGCGAGACCATCCACGACACGGTGACCGGCCACACCGTGACGCGCTCGATCATGCGCCACCCCGGCATCTGCGTCATGGTGCCGTTCCTGACGGCCGACCGGATCGTCCTCGTCCGTCAGTACCGCCACCCCATCGCGGGGGAGCTGTGGGAGCTGCCCGCGGGCACGCTCGCCGCCCGGGAGGAGGGCGGGCGCCCGGTCCCCACCGAGACCCCGGAGGCGTGCGCGGCGCGCGAGCTGCGCGAGGAGACGGGCTACGAGGCGGGCGTCTGGGAGAAGGCCGCCCAGTGCTATGCGGCGCCGGGCGGCAACGACCAGGTCATCCACGTGTTCCTGGCCCGGAGCCTGGTCCGCCGGCGCCAGGCCCTGGACCCGGGCGAGGCCATCACCGAGGTGCGCGCGTTCTCGGCCGCGGACCTCGAGGCCATGATGGGCCGCGGGGACGTCCACGACGCCAAGACCCTCGTGGGCCTGCTCTACGCCCTCGGCCGCCGGCCGGGCGGTGTGCGCGTCTCCTGAGCGCCGCCTCCGCCGAGCCCGGCCCGCGTCGACGCGCGCCCTCCGCCCGGAGGGCTCGCGCCCCTGGCGCGCGCCCGGCCCTTCGTGGCATCCTCTCGCTCCATGGGATGGCTCGAGACGCATCGGGGCACCGTCTGCCGCTGGGAGGTCGACCACGTCGACCACTTCACCGTCGCCTACTACTTCGCCCGCTTCCAGGAGGCGACGGCCACGCTGCTGGCGGCGCTCGGCCTGGACCCGGCCGCGCGCGGCCGGTCGGCGCCCGCCTGCCGCGTCGAGGGCTGCCACGTCCGCTACCTCCGGGAGCTGCGCGCCGGGGACCTGCTCCACATCCGGAGCGGCGTGAGCGCGCTCGACGGCCCGAGCCTCACGCTGGTCCACGAGGTGTACGACTCGGGCGACGGCGCCTGCTGCACCACGGTGGTGCAGCGCGCGCGGCTGGCGGGCCCGGACGGCGCGCCGGCGCCCGACGACGAGCGGCGCCGGGCCGCCGAGCGCTACCGGGTGGACTGGGAGCCGCCGGCGGGCGAGCGCCCCGCGGCCCCGCCGCCCCGGGGCGACGAGGGCTTCGTGGACGCGGCCCGCGACGTGGTCAAGCCCGGGGAGGTGGACGCGGAGGGCCACGCCACGTGGGCCGCCTACATCCACCGCTTCTCGGCGGCCAACGGCCAGGCCATCGCGGCCTTCGGGATGACGCCGGCCTACATGCGGGCCGAGCGGCGAGGCTTCTCCACCTTCGAGTTCAGGCTCGAGCTGCCGGGGGCGCTGGCCGCGGGCGATCCGGTGCTGGTGCGCAGCGGGCTCGTGCACCTCGGCACCTCGTCCCTGCGCCTCCTGCACCGGCTGGCCAACGCGCGGACGGGACAGGTGGCGGCCACTCTCGAGCAGGCTGGCGTGCACCTGGACCTGGACGCCCGCCGCCCGGTGGCGCTCCCCGACGCGCTCCGGGACCGGGCGCGGGCCCTGGTCGTCCCACGATCCTGAGCGGGGCGGCGCGCGGGACGGGCGCCCCGCGCGGCGGCACCGACGCGAGGCGGCGATGAAGCGAGCGGTCAGCTTCTACAGCGAGGGCGTCAGGCTCGTGGGCGACGTGTACGTGCCCGACGGCCTCCCGGCCGGCCAGCGGCGGGCCGGCATCGTGCTGTGCCACGGCTACACGGGCGTGAAGGACCTCTACCTGCCCGACAACGCCCGCGTCCTGAACGGCGCCGGCTACGTGGCGATGACCTTCGACTACAAGGGCTGGGGCGACAGCGCGGGGCCCCGGAGCCGCCTGGCTCCCTACAGCCGCGTGGCCGACGCCCAGGCCGCCCTCACCTTTCTGGGCGCCCAGCCCGAGGTCGACCCGGACCGCCTCGGGCTCTACGGCACGAGCTACGGGGGCGCGACCGTGGTCTGGACGGCCGCCGTCGACCCGCGCGTGGGCTGCGTGGTGAGCGTGGTGGGGATCGGCCACGGGGGCCGATGGATGCGCAGCGTCCGGCGCCCCGACGAGTGGCACGACCTCCTGGAGCGCTCCCGCCGCGACCGCGTCCAGCGCGCGCTCTCCGGCGAGTCCCAGGTGGTGGCCCGCGAGGAGATCCTCCTGCCCGACCGCCAGTCGGCCGAGCTGGCCGCGGCCGCCCGGCGCGGCAACCCGGCGGCGGTGGGCCGCCTCCCCCTCGAGTACGTCGACGAGACCCTCGAGTTCCATCCGGAGTGGGTCGTCGACCGCATCGCGCCCCGGCCCGTGCTGTTCATCACGACCGACGACGACCGCCTGGTGCCGCCGGACGAGTCGCGCGCCCTCTACGCGCGGGCCGGCGAGCCCAAGCGCCTCGTGGTGCTTCAGGGCTACGGCCACTACGAGGTCTACGCCGAGCCCGCCTTCACCCGGGTCATGCAGGCGACGCGGGCCTGGTACGCCGAGCACCTTCCACCCTGATCGGGAGGCATCGATGCGCATCGGATTCATCGGACTGGGCAACATGGGCGGGCCGATGGCCCTGAACCTCATCGAGGCCGGCCACGCCCTCGTCGTCCACGACGTGCGGCGGGAGGCGGCGGCGCCGCACCTCGAGCGCGGCGCCACCTGGGCGGAGAGCCCGCGGGCGGCCGCGCGGGCGGCCGAGCTGGTCCTCACCTCCCTGCCCGGACCGAAGGAGGTGGAGGCGGTGGCCCTCGGCCCGGACGGGATCATCCACGGCGCCGTGGCCGGCACCGTGTACGCCGACCTCTCGACGGGCTCGCCGACCCTCATGCGGCGCATCCACGCCGCGTTCAGGGACAAGGGCGTCCACGTGCTGGACGCGCCCGTCTCGGGCGGCGTCTGGGGAGCCCAGCGCGGCACGCTCCAGGTGATGGTCGGGGGCGACGAGTCGATGTTCAACGAGGTGAAGGCGGTCCTCCGGGCCGTCGGGGACAAGGTCGGGTACATGGGCCCCATCGGCGCCGGGACCATCGCCAAGCTCGTGCACAACATGATCAGCATCACCGTGCGGCAGGTCGTGGCCGAGGGGTTCACGCTGGGCGTGAAGGCGGGCGTGAAGCCGGAGGCGATCCTGGAGGCGCTGCGCGGCGCCTCCTTCGGCCAGGGGCTCCTGCTCTCCCAGATGCTCCCGACCGTGGTCTTCCAGGGCGACTTCGACACCGTGCGCTTCGCGCTCCGGCTGGCCCGGAAGGACATCGGCCTGGCCACGGAGCTGGCGCGCGAGTGCGAGGTGCCCATGCCGATGGCCGCGCTGGGCGAGCAGATCCTGATCGAGGCGCTGGCCCGCGGCTGGGGGGACAAGGACTCCACCGTGCCCTGGCGCCTCCAGGAGGAGGCGGCCGGCGTCACCGTGCGCGCCAGCCGGTGACCGGCCGGCGCCGGGAGATCGCCCGACGGCCCGGGCGGTCGTGTGATAGATTCGCCCCACTCGCGAGGGGGAGGTGCGCCATGTCGCTGCCATCGATCGTCCGCGTCGTGTCCCTGACCCTGGTGACGGCCGCGCTGATCGGCGGGAGCCCCCCCGACGCCCTCGCCCAGAAGAAGGGCGGCGTCCTGAAGGTCGGCAACCTGGGCGAGCCGCCGACGCTGGACGCGCACTGGACGACGGCCACCATCACCGAGGTGCTGGCCAGCCACGTCTACGAGGGCCTCTACAGCCTCGACGCCAAGTCGCAGCCGATCCCCATGCTCGCCGAAAGCCTGCCGGCGGTGTCGAAGGACGGGCTGACCTACACCTTCAAGCTGCGCCAGGGGGTCAAGTTCCACAACGGCAAGGAGATGACCTCCGCCGACGTGGTGGCCTCGCTGAACCGCTGGGGGGCCCAGTCGACCTACGGCAAGACGCTCTACGCCCGGGTGGCCGAGGTGCGGGCCGTCGACAAGCACACGGTCGAGATGAAGATGAAGGAGAAGACGGCCATCGTCGTCATCTCCCTGGCCATCCCCAACAACGCCGCCGCCATCTACCCCCTGGAGGTCGCCCAGAAGTTCAAGCCGGCCGAGAAGGCGACGGAGTGGATCGGCACCGGCCCCTTCAAGATCGTCGAGTGGAAGCCGGACCGCCACATCAAGATGGTGCGCTTCGACGACTACCAGCCCCGCAAGGAGGCGGCCACCGGCTACGGCGGGCGCAAGGTCGTCCACATCAACGAGCTGCTCTGGATGCCCGTGCCGGATGCCGCCACCCGGGTCGCGCAGATCGAGAAGGGCGAGCTCGACTTCGCCGACGACCTCGACCTGAACGCCTACGACCGCCTCCGGAAGACGGCCGGGGTGCAGCCGATCGTGGCCAAGCCGTACTACTGGCTGGTCGGCGTGTTCAACAAGAAGGAAGGGCTCATGACCAACCAGAAGCTCCGCCAGGCCTGGCAGGCGGCGCTCGACATCGAGCCCATCATGAAGAATGTCGCCGGCGGTCACGCCGAGCTCTACCGCATGGACGCGAGCCTGGCCTTCGTCGAGAACGCGCCCTGGCACACGAAGATCGACGGGCTGCCGTGGAACGAGCGCAACCGCGAGAAGGTGAAGCGGCTCCTGCGCGAGGCCGGGTACCGGGGCGAGCCCATCCGCTTCATGACGACCCAGGAGTACAAGTGGATGTACGACTTCGCGCTGCTGTCGAAGCAGCAGCTCGAGGACGCCGGGTTCACCATCGACCTGCAGGTGGTGGACTGGGCGACGCTGGTCAAGCGGCGCAACAACGCCAAGGAGTACGACGTCTTCACCACCGGGATGGGCAACTTCTACGATCCCACCCACCACATCTATCTCGGCCCCAACTGGCCCGGCTGGACCAACGACGAGGAGCTCAACCGGCTGCTCGCCGAGCTGGCCGGAGAGACGGACTACAAGAAGCGCTTCGCGCTGTGGGAGCAGGTGACGCGCACCTTCTACGACCGGGTTCCGGTCGCCCGCTATGGCGACCTCTTCGGGCTCCGGGCCATGCGGAGCCACGTCAAGGGCTTCGACACGACCCTGATGCGGCCGCGCTTCCACAACGTCTGGCTGGAGAAGTAGCCGCACCCGGCGGGGGCCGTCCGCGCGGACGGTCCCCGCCCGACCGCCGTGACGACCTACCTCCTCCGGCGCCTCCTCGCGCTGCTGCCCGTGATGCTCGTCGTCGTGACCATCGTCTTCTTCCTCATCCACCTGATCCCGGGCGACCCCGTCGCCGTCATCCTGGGCCCGGAAGCGAACGCCCAGCAGATCGAGGACGCCCGCCGCGAGCTCGGCCTCGACCGGCCGCTCCACGAGCAGCTCCTGCGCTTCTACGGGCGCCTGCTGCGGGGGGACCTCGGGCGCTCGTACTTCCTCGACCGCCCGGTGACGCAGGCCTTGTGGGAGCGCGCCGAGCCGACGCTGGTCCTGATGGCGAGCGGCCTCTTCGTGGCCGTGCTGATCGGCGTGCCGTCGGGGATCGTCGCGGGGGCCTACCAGGGCTCGTGGTGGGACCGGGGCTTGATGACGCTGGCTCTCCTCGGCGTGTGCGTCCCGGGCTTCTGGCTCAGCCTCAACTTCATCTACCTGTTCTCGGTGTGGCTCGGCTGGCTGCCGGTGGCCGGCTACGCGTCGGTGTTCCAGGATCCGGTGGCGGCGGCCCGGCACATGGTGCTGCCGGCCGTCTCCCTCGGCTTCAGCCAGTCCGCGCTGATCGCCCGCATCGCGCGGTCGTGCATGATCGAGGTGCTGCGCCAGGACTACATCCGGACGGCGCGGGCCAAGGGGCTCGCCGAGCGCACCGTCGTCTACCTCCACGCGTTCCGCAACGCCCTGGTGCCGGTGGTGACCGTGATCGGCATCACCATGGCCATCCTCATCGGGGGGGCGGTGGTCACGGAGATCGTGTTCAACATCCCGGGGCTCGGCCGGCTCATCATCTCGGCGATCCTCCGGCGCGACTACCCGGTGGTGCAGGGGGTCGTGCTCGTGACGGCGGCGGCCTACATGCTGATCAACCTGGCGGTCGACGTCGTGTACGCGTTCATCGACCCGCGCATCCGGTACGTCTGATGGCGGGGACCTCGCCGGCGGCGGCCGCGCTTCCCGAGCCGGGGATCGAGCGTCCGGGCTCGGGCGCTGCCGGGCCCCGGTCGATGCCGGACCACCCCGGGGCGGGCGCGCGCGCCCGGTGGGTGCGCCGGGTCCTCCGCAACCGGAACGTGGCCGTCGGGGGCAGCGTGCTCGTGCTGCTCGTCTTCGTCGCGCTCTTCGCCGACGCGCTCTCGCCCTACAACCCCTCGCGCCTCTACCCGGCCCAGCGCCTCCGGCCGCCGGGCGGCCCGAACCTCCTCGGCACCGACGAGTTCGGCCGCGACGTCCTGAGCCTCGTGCTCCACGGCAGCCGCGTGTCGCTCCTCGTGGGAGGCGTGACGATGGTGCTGACCTCGCTCGGCGGGGTGGTGATCGGCCTGATCGCCGGCTACTACCGCCGCCTCGACCTCGTCGTCATGCGCGTCATGGACGGCCTGATGGCGTTCCCGGCGATCCTCCTGGCCATCGCGCTGATGGCGGCGCGCGGACCCGGCGTGTGGAACGTCGTCCTCGCGCTCTCGGTAGTCTACCTGCCCCGGACCGCCATGCTCATCCGCAGCACCGCCCTCAGCGTGCGCGAGCTGGACTACGTCCTCGCCGCGCAGGCGCTCGGCCGGGGCGGCCTCGCCATCGCGTTCCGCCACATCCTGCCGAACTGCATCGGCCCGCTCCTCGTCCAGGGCACGTTCATCTTCGCCTACGCCGTGCTCGCCGAGGCCATCCTGGGTTTCCTGGGGGTCGGCGTTCCTCCCTACGTGCCGTCGTGGGGGAACGTGATCGCCAGCGGCAAGAACGTCATCCGCGAGGCCTTCTGGGTGAGCCTCTTCCCCGGCGTCGCCCTCACGCTGTCCGGCCTCAGCCTGAACCTGCTCGGCGACGGCCTGCGCGACGTGCTCGACCCCCGGCTGCGGGTGCAGTGAGCGCCCGCGGGCAACGAGCGTCCGCTTCCGGCCGCTCGCGCGCCTGCGCTCCAGTGCCTCCCGCCCTGCGCCCCCGACGGGCTCGCCGGCCCTCCGGCTTCGCCTCCGCGCCACGTCGGGGCGACGACGGGCGCCAGGGCGTATTTGTCGTCGGAGGAGCCGACGGTGTTAGCCTGGGCGGGCAGGACTGGACCAGGACGTCTTTGGCGGGGGTGTGCGATGAGGCGACGGCGCCGGGGCAGGGTGTCCATCCGATGAAGGTACGGACCACGCTCGCGACCACGCTGGTCGGCCTCCTGGCCGTCACGGTCGTGCCCGCGTCCCCGCAGACGGGGGCGCCGGGCGGGGCCAAGGCCCTCTTCCATGGCGCCTCGGGGGCGACGATCCGCCCGGACGCGCCGGCGCCCGGCGCCTCGCCGGCACCGTCCGCCTCCCCGACGTCGAGCCTCGCCCCGCAGGAGTACATGGGCGTGAGGTACTGGGTCGAGCTCGTGGAGCCGAGCGGCCAGCAGCGACGCGTCACCGCCGACCACGTCTTCCGCGCCGGTGACCGGATCCGGCTGAACGTCCAGAGCAACCGCGACGGCGCGCTCTCGCTCGTCAACATCGGCTCGACCGGGCGCGTGACCCCGCTGTTCCCCGCCGCGCGGGACGAGGCGGCCGGGGCGATTCGCGCGAACCAGGTCTACCAGGTCCCGCCGCACGGCTACCTGCGCTTCGACCACAACCCCGGCGAGGAGATCCTGCTCCTCGTGCTCTCGCCCGCGTCGGCGGGCGGGGCCGCGCCGATGGGGCTTCCCGGCGGGTCGCTCCCGGCGGCCGGCGGGCTGCCGGGCGGTTCTCCCCCGCTGCCCGGCGGGCTGCCGGGCGGGAGCGCGCTGCCGCCGCCCCTGCCCGCCCCCGGCGCCGCTCCGCCCGCGTCGCCCCAGGCGAGCGCGCCCCCGCTGCCGGTGCCGGGCGACCGCCCCTTGCCGCTCCCCCAGCCCACCGCGTCGGTCCAGCCCGCCGCGCTGCCCCCGCTGCCGATGCCGGCCTCGGACAGCCCGCTGCC
>Ga0187892_10009235_pt1 | contig 13053 bp, 9 predicted proteins | sample MA1701073metaG_FD_139345 | JGI IMG/M metagenome (GOLD analysis project Ga0187892, IMG submission 139345) | Bio-ooze microbial communities from a basaltic lava cave in the Kipuka Kanohina Cave System on the Island of Hawaii, USA - MA170107-3 metaG ...
CACCAACCTGGTCCCTGCCGACTACGCCGGGACGGTCGTGCGTGACGGCTGGGTCGTGTACAACAGCTACACCCAGGCGAGCCACCAGACCTGTGCGGCCCACCTGCTCCGACGGGCTCACGAGATGATCGAGGACCTGCCGGCCTGGGCCCGGGGCACGCCCCGCCAGGTCCGCGACCTGCTGCTGGAGGCCCTCGACGCCCGAGACCTCGACGCCGCCGGCCGGGCCAAGGCCGTCGTCGACATAGGCGAGCGCTTCGACCTGCTCTTCGATCAGGCCCATCCCCACGACGCCAACCGCAAGCAGATCCGCCACCTCCGCCACGAACGGGACGCGCTGTTCACCTTCCTCACCGCCGACGGCGTCGACGCCACCAACTGGCGGGGAGAGCAGGCGATCAGGCCCGCGGTCGTCAACGGCAAGGTGTGGGGCGGCAACCGCAGCGACCGGGGCGCCGAGACCCAGGGCCGGATGATGACGTTCCTACTTCTGGGCATGGTGCTGCTGGTGTCCTTCGCCGTGGTTGTTACCAGCCTCTTGACCGACCTGATCTACGGCTATGTCGATCCTCGGATCCGCTACCGCTGAACGACTGTCGGCTCGGCCGGCGGGTCGCATTCCGGCCCTGGTCCGGCTCCGGCAGAGCCCGGCGGGGCTTGGGGGCATGGGCCTGGTGGTCGCCATGTCGGTGGTGGCGGTCCTCTCGGATCGGATCGCGCCGGGAGACCCGTTCAACACGTCCTCCGCACGGGTGCTTCTGCATCCGTCGCGCCGGTACCTCATGGGAACCGACCAACTCGGCCGCGACATCTTCACCGGCGTGGTGCGGGGGGCCCACACCTCACTTCGGATCGTTGCCGGGGTCCTCGTCATCTCGGCCGTCATCGGGATCCTGCTCGGCACGGTTGCCGGGCTCCGAGGCGGCCTTCTTGATGACGCCCTCATGCGCCTCACCGAGACGGTGCAGTCGGTGCCGCGCTTCTTCTTGGCCATCCTCGTGACCGGCTGGTTCGGCGTCGGCAGCGGGACCTTGACAGTGCTGCTCGGCCTGACCTCCTGGCCGCTGCTGGCCCGGACCGTTCGGTCGGAGACCCTCTCGTTGGCCAGGCGCGAGTTCGTGGACGCGGCGCGGTCCTTGGGAGCCACCGATCTGAGGGTTCTGCTCCGCCACGTCATCCCGAGCGTGATGCCCTCGGCGGTGGTCGTGCTCGCCCTGACGGCGTCGAGGGTGGTCCTGCTCGAGGCCAGCCTGGCGTTCCTCGGTCTAGCGGATGCCAACGTGCCGAGCTGGGGGGCCCTGGTGAACAACGCACGCGCCTACCTCGACGTGGCCTGGTGGATGCCGGTGTTCCCAGGGCTGGCCCTGGCACTCACTGTGATCGGGTTCAATCTCGTAGGCGATGCGATTGGCGACGCGCTCGACAACCAGGCCTGAGGCATCGGCGCTGGTCTCGGGCACCTCAGCGGGCCTTTAGGGTTTCTTCAAGGTGGTCCCCCGGCCATTTCGTCAGAGCCTCTTCACGCCGTCTTGAGCACCTTAAGCAAATCCTCAGACCTGTATGCGAGAGTGCCATCGGCCGCCCCCCTCTGGGCGCGGCCAGCACGGACTGTTTGCCCTCGTCGCGTCGGGCGTCGACCCGCCGGTCTAGAGAAGGAGTGCGGAATGGCAGTGGGACAGCGGATCCAGGAGGCGGTGCGGCGGCGCCTCGACCGCCAAGCGGGCGAGCAGGGCTTCACGCTGATCGAGCTTCTCGTCGTCATCATCATCCTCGGCATCCTGGCTGCGGTCGTGGTCTTCGCCGTCGGTGGGGCCGGTGACAAGGGCGCGTTGGCGGCGGCCAAGCAGGACGTGCGCACGCTGCGAACGGCCGAGGAGGCGCACCTGGCCAACAACGGCCGGTACGCCACCGAGGGCCAGCTCGTCACCGGAGGTCTGCTGTCGGAGGAGTCGGCCGGCCACGACGTCATTCTCATCGGCGATCCGGGTACGGCGCAGAGCTACCGGATCACCTGTGCGGCCTCCGTCGCGACCTGTGGGCCCGACGGTGCCGTACCGACCGGCGGGATCATCCGGGTGGGGCTCGGCAACGGCGAGTCACCGCAATCCGCGCTCGTCACCGGCAACAACTTCGTCAACCCGGCGGTGACCAGCGGCGGAACGGCCCACAATCACAGCGAGTACATGTTCAACGGGCTCCTCCGCTGGGCTGACAACAACACGGCGCAGCCCGACCTGGCCGTGGCGCTGCCCCAGGTCAACGCCCAGCAGACCCAAGCCACCTTCACGATGCGCCCGGCCGGGCCCAACTACGTGTGGCACGACGCGTCGCCCATCAAGGCCAGCGACGTGAAGTTCACGTTCGAACAGGCGCTTTTGAAGTTTCACGGGCGTACCGCGCCATCGATGGGCCCGGCGCTTGGCGTGATCGGGTCCGGTGGGGGCGCGGTCGTACCCTCGGGCAGGGTCACCAACCCGACGGCCGACAGCGTGCAGTTCAACTTCATCGCGCCCTACGCCCCGTTGCTGGTGCAGATGAACGTGACCGAGGCGCCCATCCTGCCCGAGGCCGTCTACTCCCCGTGCCGCTACGGTGGGGGTACAGCCAATATCAACACGTCTGGGTGCGGGCCGAACAACCCCGCGAACGTCACCGATCTCATCACGCCGCCCGGACAGGTCCGACCGATCGGCAGCGGCCCCTTCATGCTCAAGCAGCGCAACCAGACCACCGCGGATCTCACCTTCGTCAAGTTCCCCAACTACCACTTTGCCGGCCTTCCGCTGGCCAACGAACTGCAGCAGAAGTCCATCGACGTCACGGTCAACTCTGAGGCCGTGGGCGACGCCATCAAGGCCGGCACGGTCGACTTTGGCACCGTGCGCAATGACCGCATCCCCCCCTTCGTCTCCGGGCCGTTCCCCGATCTCACGCCAGCCGCCGGTTTCGCCAGTGCCAAGGTCCCCCGCGGCACCGGCGGCGGTAACTGCGTGCTCACCCAGGCCTTCAACCTCTGGTCCTACGGGCAGCCGCCGGCCACGATCAACAACAAGGGCGTGAACGCGGCCTACGACCATCCCATCTGGGGCGATCCCACCCCGATCGCCGCCGGCCCAGGCGTGCCACCCGAGATCGTCGGGCTCAGCCGGGGCCTGGTGGTGCGCAAGGCCCTCCTTCTGGCCGTGGACCGCCAGGCGGTGGTGGACACCCAGGAGTTTGGCAAGGGCGCCGCCGCCACGGCGCCGTACCACCGCCTCGTTCCCGGCCACTCGGCCAACGTCCTGCCGGCCAAGAACATCGCTCTTGCCAACGACTACCTCGATGCCGCCGGTTGGACGATTTCCGGGGGTATCCGAAAGTCGAGCTTCACGCTGCCGGACGGCCGGTTAAGCAGCACGCCGCTGGCGTGGATCTTTCGGCGGGGGACCTTCCTGCAGGATCTCTACTACCAGACCATTCGCGATCAGCTCCTTGCGGATGAGACAAGTGGCGGCATCAGCGTCGACATCGACGACCCGTCGGCCACCACGTTTCCGGCATTCAGCGGCGGTACCGCAGGTCCCGGCGGCCCGTATCCGGCCGCCGAGACCAACACCGCCATCAGCAGCCACTTCAGTCCCCGTGACTACGACATGATCACCGTTTCGTACTGCAACGGTGACGACGCCACCGTCGGCGCCCGCCGCCAGTACTACGCCGGCACGGCGCCGGCCGCCAACCGGAGTTCGATCACGGCCTCGACAAACGCGACGACCACGATCACAGGACCGTTCGCCGCCGCCGACGCGGGCAAGAACATCCTGGGCTCGGGGATCCCCCCCGGCACGGGCATCTCGGCTGTCACTCCGGGGGTATCAGCCACGATGACGGCCGCTGCGACCACCACCGTCGCAGGCGGCACGTTCACACTCCACTCGGGGGCGGCGTCGCAGATCCAGACGGCCGGCTTCACCAACGCCGCCGGCTACCGGTCGAGCACGATGGACGCGCTGTGGGACACCGCCGCTCAATCCAGCTCGTCGGCCACGCATGCGGCTATCCAGGCCGAGGCGGCGGCCAACGTGCCCTACCTGTGGGTCTTCGAGTCGGAGAACAACCGGGCGTGGCGTCCTGCCAAGTGCAACGGCTGGAACAACCTGAACACGGGCCTGTTCGCCGAGACGGCCGGCTGTCGTACCTGACGCCTTGCGGGTCGACCACCCACGCGTAGCTCCGTCATCGACATCGGGCCCGGCCTCGGCCGGGCCCGATGTCGCGCGGGGAGTTCGATGAGAGAGCGACTCGTACCGTCTCTGATCATCACCGTGCTGATGCTCTCGTCGGGCTGCCGGGAGCCGGGTGCGACCGACGCGAGCTCCCGACCCGAGCCCGGGTTTCCGCCCGGAACCTCGGGCTCGGCCGGACCCGGTTCCCGCATCGCGTTCATGAGCAACAGAGCCGATCCCAGGGAGTTCAAGATCTGGGTGATCGGGGCCGATGGCTCCGGGGCCCACGGGCTCATCGGCGCCGCCGGGTCCGACTCGGCACCGGCGTGGTCGCCCGACGGCGCCAGGATCGCTTTCGCCCGATCCCTCCTGCCCGCGAGCCGCATCTTCGTCGTCAACGCCGATGGCTCGGGTGAGCACGCTCTCACCGGCGGCTTCCTCGACGCCGACCCGACCTGGTCGCCCGATGGCACCCGTCTCGCCTTCCAGCGCCGGACGACCGGCAACGACCCGGGCGCCGTCTACCTGATCAACGCCGACGGCTCCGAGGCGCGTCCCCTGACCACCGGGCCGGATGATGCCAACCCGTCGTGGTCGCCGGGGGGTGATGCCGTCGCCTTCCAACGGAAGGACAACGGCGCCTCCCGGATCTACGTCGTGAACACCGACGGTTCCAACCTGCGTGCGGTCACGGCGGACGGCGCCGACAGCGTGGACGCGGCATGGTCGCCAGGGGGTGACCGCATCGCATTCACACGATCCACGCCGGGCGGCTACAGCCAGATTCGCGTGCTCGACGTGCCGCGGTCGACCGAGGAGACCTTGACCACCGGTCGCGACGAGGTCGACGGTGCACCGGCCTGGTCACCCGACGGGCGCAGCATCGCCTTCTATCGCCAGCGCCGCAACGACGTCGGTGAGGTTTGGGTGATGAACAGCGACGGATCGGCGCCGCGCAACCTGACGCTCAATCCGGCGATCGACTCGTTGCCGGCGTGGGCGTCGGTGCCACCGTAATCACTACACCGAGAGTGCTCGCCCGAGATCGCCGGTGTGCTCGCGTCCTCGGGGATCGAGGGCGCGCCGGAGTCCGTCGCTGGCGAGGTTGAGGCTGAGGACGACGGCAGCGAGGGCCAAGCCCGGGAACAGCGCGAGCCACCACGCATAGCGCAAGAACGGCTGGGCACTGGCTACGAGGAGGCCGAGGCTCGGCCGTGCCGTGTCGCCGAGCCCCAAAAAGGCCAGGCCCGCTTCGATGAGAACCACGCGCGAGCCGGTGAGGGCGATGATGACGAGCGCCTGCGGGAGCACGCTGGGGAGCACATGGGCGATGATGATCCGACCTGTGCGGGCGCCAGCGGCGCGAGCGGCATCGATGAACGGCCGGCTTCGCACCGACAGGGTCTCGGCTCGTACCACTCGGGCGAGCAGCGTCCAGGAGGTGATCCCGAGCAGCGCGATCAGCGTCAACAAGCGCGGGCCGTACAGCTCGGCCACCAGGAGGGTGAGCAGGAACCGAGGAATGGCTTGCGTGATCTCACCCAGACGGACGACGCCCCGATCGACGACGCCGCCGCGGTACCCAGCGAGCATGCCGAGCGCTAGCCCCAGCGCGGTCGACAAGGCCACGACACCGGCGACGACGGTCATGGAGATCCGGACCCCGTTCACTACCAGCGGCAGCATGTCGCGCTTGAAGTTGTCTGTCCCGAAGGGTAGGGCGCGACTGGGAGATGCCAGCGACGGATGGGCCTGGTCGAAGATCGGACGGCGGGCGAGGAGTGGTGACGACAGCGCAGCCGCCATCAGGAGGAGGAGCAGCACCCCGGCGACGCAGAGGCTGGCGTTGGCTCGAATCCGGTGGGTGCGCGCCGCTCGGTCGTTCGGCTTTGTTCGGAGAGGTCGTCGGATGACCATCATCCAAGGCGGACACGCGGATCGATCCACCCATAGACCAGGTCAGTCACGACGTTGGTCACGGTTACGGCGACGGAGATCACGAGCAGCACCCCGAGCATCAACGGGAGGTCGTTGCTGCGGGCCGCGCCGCGCACGAGACCACCGATTCCTGGCCAGCTGAAGATCGATTCAACGACGATCGCTCCCGAGACCAGAAAGCCGACGCGGGTCCCGATCAGCGTCGTCACCGGGAGCAGCACGTTGCGGAAAGCATGGGCGGAGATGACGCGGTCGGGCGGGACCCCCTTGGCTCTGGCCGTGTTGACGTAGGCCTGGTTGAGCTCCTCGAGAAGCCCGGCGCGGACGACACGCGTGAGCGCCGCCACCTCGGTCAGGGCGAGCACCGTAACCGGAAGGACGAGGTGGTGCGCCACGTCGATGAGGTGGCCCACGCCGGTGGGTGCCCCGGTGCCGAACTCCGAGTAGCCCAGAAGCGGGAAGAGCCCGAGCCGCAACACCAGATAGAGGATGAACAGCTGTGCCACCCAGAAGCCCGGCAGCGAGTAGGCCAGCAGCGCTGCGCCGTTGATGCCCTTGTCGAGCGCGCTCGCCGGTCGTCGGGCGGCCGCGAAACCGAGAAGGATGCCCCCCAGGAGCGAGACGACAAGGGCGCTCGCCGTGAGGAGGAGCGTGGGGCGGGCGAAGTCGAGGATCACTCGAGCGACCGGGCGACCGAGTGTGTAGGAAGTGCCTAGGTCGCCACGGAGGATCTTCGTGGCATAGGTGACGAACTGCACGCCCAGCGGCTGATCGAGCCCGTAGGCCTGGCGTACCGCCTCGATCTCGGTTGGATGGGCCTCGGCACCGGCGATGACGATTGCGGGATCACCAGGAACGGCGTGGATGAGGAAGAAGGTGATGACCAGGATGATCGCCACTGTCACGGGAACTTGCAGCAGTCGGCGGATGACGTAGCCGGCCATGTTCAGGCCGAGGCTACGACGCGACAACGCCCTGGCCCTGAGCCAGGGCGTTGTCGATGCTTAGCGGTGAGGAGCTAGTAGTTGGTGTCCGAGCTGGAGGCAGACACGTCGGCGTTGAGCGTGCCGCACTTCGAGTCAGCGACGAGCACCTTCACGCCCTGCGTGTAACCCGACGGTGGTGAGCCGACCTGGACTGCGGGGTCAATGTCTTCGATACGGGCGCTGTGGTACCCGGAGGGCTCGGAGAGGAACCCTCCGGCGACGAGGGCGTTCTCATCGACCGGCTGGGACGGCGTTACGGCGACACCGGTGGCGTCACCCGGCAACGGAGTCGTGTAGGTGCCGACTTGGGCGAAGTGGGCCTCGAGACCGGTGCGCAGCGTGCGGGTGTCGATGATGCAGGCTGCCTTCTGGCCCTTGTCACCCGCGCCCCCCACGGCGAAGACCACGACCGCGGCCAGAATGCCGAGGATGATGATGACGACGAGGAGCTCGATGAGGGTGAAGCCCTCTTCACCGGCTGCCCGGCGCCGTTCCTTGAGGTTTTGGATCATACCGCCTCCTGTGATTTCTCCGGTTGTGTGCCGTGCACTGTCCACGAGGGCCGTCGACCTGTCGGGCTGGCTGCGGGTCGGAGGACCCTGCACCCGGCTACCCGTTGTTCAGAACGATAAAGACGATCCCCCTTCGAACGGCTCTCGTGCGTGCACCGAGTGCGAGCCGAACGCCCCAAACTTCGCACACCTACCTGAAGAGTCCTTGAAGAAGCGGCAAGGAATCCGGAAAGTAGTCAGGTCTGGCTCGGCGCAGGAACCGAGGTGGAAGTCTAGGCCGGTGATCCGGTACCGCTGGGTGGGCTTGGCCGTCGGTGGCGCGGCCCTCGGCGTGCTCGGGCTGCGGGCCGCGGGCGTGGTGCGGGCCCGCGGCTCGGTCGTGTTCCTGGCCGTCGTGCTCGCAGTGTCGGCGTGGACGGTACGCCAGTGCGTCGAGCTGGCCCGGGGCCACGGGCCCTGGCTCGGCGCCCGCAGGTGGCTGCTGGCCGGCACGCTCGTGGCCGTGCCGGTGGCGTTCAACCTTCGGGTGCTCGACTCGTTCAACCTGGTCAAGCTCACGCTGCTGCTGCTGGTGCTGGTCGGCGTGGTCGCCACCTGGCTGCTGGAGCTGGCGGTCGCCGGTCGCCGGCCGCAGTGGCGATCGGGGTTCGAGTGGCCGCTGCTCGTGCTGGTCCTCTGGACGGCGCTGGCCACAGCCGCCGGTGTCAGCCCCCGCTTCAGCGCCCTGGGCGCCTACGGCACCCGCGACGGCCTCGTGTCGGCGGTGGCCTACGCCATCTTGCTCGTTGCCGTCGTGGACAGCTTTCGGGCCGCCGACGTCGGCCGCCTCCTGCGGATCGCCCTCGTGGGTGGAGGTGGCCTGGCCGCCGCCTACGGGCTGGTCCAGCTGGCCGACCGCTACTCGTTGCCCGGCGCGCCGTGGGACTGGTTGCGATGGAACCCGGCCACCTTCCCTCCCGAGGCGATCTGGTCGACCCTCGGAAATCCGAACCACCTCGGCGCCTTCGCGGCCGTGATGGTGCCGGTGGGGGTGGTGTGCATCGTCACGGCCCCCACCCGGTCGGCGCGGATCGCCAGCGGCGTCGTCACGTCCGTCCTGGGCATCGAGCTCGTGCACACGCGCTCGTCGGGTGCCTGGCTCGCCGGGGGCCTGGGACTGGTGGCCATGCTTCTCCTGCTCGCGCCGGAGCTGCGGCGGCGGCCCGGAGCGACGACGAAGCTGGCGGTCACGGTCGGCGCCCTCGGCATGGTCGGCCTGCTCGTCGTCGGACCGAGCACCGTGCTCGACGAGGCGACGTCGATCTTCGACGTCCGCGGACCCAGCACGATCAACCAACGGTTCGGGTACTGGCAGGCGGGGCTGCGCATGGCCGGCGATCGGCCGTTGCTGGGCGCCGGCCCCGACGCCTATCAACTGCTGTTCTCCCATTTCCAGGACGCAGCCTTCGTGCAGGCCAACGGCCCGGCAGCGGTGGTGAACGGTCCCCACAACGTCTTCCTGGCGCACCTGGTCGCCGCCGGCGTACCCGCTCTGGTGGCCTTCGTCCTGCTCCTGGGGGTTGCCGTCCGGCTTGTTCTCCGGACCAGGCCGCGCCTCCAGGAGGCGGCCGCACACGGCGGTGACGGCCTTGCCCACCGGGTAGGGCTGGCCGGGGTTGCGGGGGCGCTGGTGGCCTCGGTGGTCCAGGCCAGCGTCAACGTGGCCGTGGTGCCGCTGTCGGTCCTCTTCTGGGTTCTCCTGGGCCTCCTCGCGGTTCTTGCCCGCGATGCGGGGGTGCCCCTCCGACGGCGGGCCGGCGACGGAGGCCCGGCGTCGAGGACCGCTGAGGCTCCGGCCGGTCGCCGCCCTTCATCGGGCCGGGTGGCCGGTGCCGGCGTCGTGGTGGGGTCGGTCACGATCGTCCTCGCCCTGCTCGTGACCCTGCCCTACCGGGCCGAACGGGTCTCGTTCACCGGCCATCGCTGGCGGGCCACGGCCAACGCCGTGGGGTCGACCAGCCAGGCCAAGGCACGCGAGGCGCTGATCCGGGCCCGGACGTCGTTCGTCCGGGCTGCGCTCGACAACCCCTGGGAGGCCACCTACCGGGCCCAGTGGGCCCGGACCGACGCGGCGCTGGCATCGGCGACGCCGCTCGGGCGCGCCGGGGAGCGGCTGCGGAACCGGCTGCTGATCGAGGCCCGTGACGCCTTCGAGCGGACGCTGGCCCTCGACGCCCGCAGCTGGCAGACCCTCAACGACTACGCCGAGCTCGAGATCCGCATCGCCGAGCTCTACCCAGCCGACCGCGACCCCCGGGACCGGGCTATAGCACTCCTCGAGGAGGCCATTCGGGAGAATCCGTGGCAACCGAATTCACCGCGCGTGCTCGCCGGCTTTCTCGAGCGCAATGGCGACGCCAGTGCGGCCGTTCGCGTCCTGGACCGGGCCCTGGCGCGGGCGCCGGAAAACCTCGACCTGCTCCGCCAGACGGCGCGGTTGAAAGTCAGGTCCGGGGACCAAGGTGGTTCGACGGCATTGTGGTTGAGGGTGCTCTCCGTAACTGTTGGGGGTGACCCCGAGGCGCGCGCCGCGCTGGGACTTCCACCTGGATGACAGCCATTCCGTTACCGTCGCGGCTCGCTGGTGGCGGGCCGGCCTTGTCCGACGAACCCAAAGGTCCCGATGGCGAATCTCCATGTGCTCCAGACCGGCGTGGTCGTGGCCGACAGTGCGCCGCGGCCAAGGGCCCGCACCCGGGGCATGGCGGCTTTGCGCCGCCACCCGTTCTTGGCGGTCACGGTGCTCGCCGTTTTCGTCCGGGTCCTCGTCGCGATCGTGTCCAAGGTCCTGTTCGCCGGCCATGTGTTCGGGGACGAGCGCTATTACGAGGCCATGGCGACCGACATCGCCCTGAACAGCCGGAGCGCGTGGCGGGCCTTCGACGAAGCCTTCTACGACGCCACCGGCGGGTTCCTGTGGCCTCTCGCCCTCGTCTACCGGGTGTTCGGGGCCGGATCGATCGCCGGTCAGCTACTGGTCGTGGGCTTTGGCGTTGCCACGGTCGTTCTGACCATGGTCGTCTCCCGGCGGGTCGTCGCTCCCCGCTGGGTCGTGCTCGCGGGGCTCCTCGCCGCCCTGTTGCCCTCGACTGTCCTGTGGTCGTCGCTAACCCTGAAGGACGCCCAGGTGTGGACGCTCGTCGGGCTGGCGACGTTGGCCGTCGCATCCTCTATCGGCGCCCGGGGCTGGACCATGGCGGCCATGCTGGCCCTGGCGGCGGGGTCGTTGCTGACATTGGCGTTCGTACGTCCGCACTCGTTCGTCGTCGGCTGCTTGGCCCTCTTACTGGCGGCGTGGTTCGGGCCGAGGGAGGGAAGGGCCGCCCGTGGCCTCGCCGGCAGCGCCGTGGCCGTCGTGCTCCCGTGGCTGGTCGGCCTCGGGCCCCTGGGGTCGGAGATGATCCTCCACAGCGGCTCGCTGGACTTCCGCCGGGCGGCCAACGCCGAGGGTGCCCGCACCGCGTTTGTGCCGTCGGTGACCGAGCGAAGCCTCGAGATCCGCCGCGCCCTCGAGGCGCCGGACGGGCAGGGGCGGGGAGGACCGTCCGACGCCGCGGGCGTGCCGGGCGTCGATCGGCCCCTCGACCCCCTCGAGGAGCCGGTCATCGTGCTGCCGAGCTTCGACGACTCGCTCGCCGATAACCTTTCCCATCTGCCCCGCGGCGTGGTGAGCGTGCTACTCGAGCCCACTCCGTGGCGCTCCGGCAGCGCCAACGTGCGCTTCGGCGGGGTGGAGGCTCTGATCTGGTACCCCATGCTGCTCCTCGCCGGCGCCGGGCTGGTCGTCGCCATACGCCACAGGGGCGTGCTCGCCTTCCCGGTGCTCTATGCCGGTGGGATGATCGTGCTCTACGCCCTTACCGAGGGGAACATCGGGACGTCGTTCCGGCACCGGGCCGAGGCCACGTGGGTGGTGTGCATCCTGGCCGCGGCCGGCGCCCAGGTGCTTTGCGAACGTTGGACGGCGGCCCGCCGGACCTCATAGTCGGACCGCCACCGAGTCACCCAGGGGTCAACCCGGATTGTCGCGGTGCCATCGGATGGCGTCGGCCACGCCCGACTCCAGCGAGAGCCCGGGCGACCAGTGCAGGTCGTCGCGCAAGCGCCCCACGTCGGCCAGCACCACGGACGGTTCGTCGGGCGGCAGGCCCTGCGGCCCGAACGACACCAGGCCTGAGCGGCCCAACTGGCGGCCAACGGTCGATGCCAGATCGCGGAGGCGCAGCGGATCGCCCGAGCCAACGTTGACCGGTCCCCCGAGGTCACTGGCCGTGAGAGCGGCCAGGGCCGAGCCGACGTCGGCCACGTGCAGGTAGTCACGCACGGTGTCGCCGTGGCGGCAGAGCGCTGGCTCGCCTCTGAGCAGGGATCGGATGGTCGAGGCCACGAGGCGCTGTGGATGCTCCCGAGGGCCGTAGACGAAGAAGATGCGTGCCCAGGCGGTCGTCAACTGGAGCTGATCACTGGCTGCCGCCAACACCGCCTGGACGGCGTGCTTGGACGCGCCGTACAGGTTCGCGGGGCGGAGGGGCGTGGTCTGCTCGATGCAGAGGCCTGAGGAGAGGTCGTACTCGCTGCACGTGCCCGCGGCCACCACCCGCCGGCCCCCGGCTGCGGCGAACCGGCGGATCAGGCTGACCGTGGCCTCCACCCACCTGAGGTTCTCGGGCGACGAGTAGAAGTCGCCGGGAACCGTGTACCAGGCCAGGTGGAGCAGATGCTCGGCGGCGACTCGCCGCACGAGAGGGTCGACCTGCTCGCTCGCCAGTAGGTTGCACTCGTGCCACCGGACCCCGTCGATGACGGGGACCGTCGAGTGTCGGCTGGTGACGGCGTGCACCTCGAAGCCCCGCTCGACGAGCGGCGAGAGCGTGGTCCGCCCGATGAACCCGCCGGCCCCGGTGACCAGGACCCTGGGGCTCATGCCACGAAGTCGGGATAGGTGCGGTCCCGCTCGGACATCACGGCCGGCGGCGCCGGCCAGGCGATGGCGAACGAGGGGTCGTCCCAGCGAATGCCCCGCGCTGCCTCGGGAACGTGCGGGGCGGAGATCTGGTAGGCGACCTCGCTGTCGGCGACGAGGGTGAGGAAGCCGTGGGCCACCCCCTCGGGCACATACACCATGGTGCCGTCGATGGGATCAAGGTTGGCCGCCCACCAGCGCCCGTAGGTCGTGGAGCCGGGGCGGACGTCGAGAATGACGTCCCAGACGGCGCCGCGGGCGCAGCGGACGAGCTTGCACTCGCCGTTGGGCGACGCCTGCCAGTGCATTCCCCGGAGCGTGTGCGGCGCGGTGTTGAACGACACGCTCGACTGGCACACGACCGGCTGCAACCCTCGGGCCTCGAACTCCCGGGCCGAGAAGATCCGGGC
>Ga0187892_10009236_pt1 | contig 13053 bp, 12 predicted proteins | sample MA1701073metaG_FD_139345 | JGI IMG/M metagenome (GOLD analysis project Ga0187892, IMG submission 139345) | Bio-ooze microbial communities from a basaltic lava cave in the Kipuka Kanohina Cave System on the Island of Hawaii, USA - MA170107-3 metaG ...
AACAGACGAGCGAAGCGGGGTTGCTCGTCGAAGCACACTATGTTGCAGGGACCACCTTCTTGTTCCAGGGGGAGTTTGTCCGTGCCTGGGGGGCGCTGGAGCAGAGCGTGGCGCTCTCCCAGCCACAGAACCATGCGCCGCCTTCCTTCTCCGTAGGGTTCAACCCGAGAGTTGGGAGTCTCAGCAATGCGATCTTGGCGCTGTGGTGTCTGGGGTGTCCGGATCAGGCTCTGATCCGGAGTCACGAGGTCCTGCACCTGGCGCGGGAGTTCGGTCAGCCCTATAGTCTCGTGCTTGCCTTACAGTATGCCGCCGGGTTACATCTCTGGCGTGGGGAATGGCGTGTCGCCCAGGAGTGTGCTGAGGAAGAGGTTACACTGTCGAGTGAGCACGGATTTCCCTTGTACTTGGCATTAGGCACTGTCTGTCGGGGTGCCGCGCTGATCGAGCAGACGCAGTGGGAGGAGGGAGTCACGCAGGTCCGACAGGGCCTGGAGGCGTTTGCAGGAGAACTCGCAAGGCCGGGTTATCTGGTTCAGCTGGCCAGAGGGTATGAGAGGGCAGGACAGATAGACGAAGGGCTAGCTGTGGTCGCGGAGGCGCTGCGGCTGGTGGACAAGAATGACGAGCGCATGTACGAGGCGGAGGTGTATCGGATCAAGGGGGAACTCACACTCCAAAAGTTCCAAGTTCCAGGTTCCAAGTTTCAAGCTACTGATCCCCAAGGCGAAGCGGGAACGTGTTTCTTCAAAGCTATCGACATCGCCAAAAAGCAACAAGCCAAGTCGCTCGAACTGCGCGCCGTGATGAGCCTAGCGCGGCTGTGGCAGATTCAAGGCAAAAAGGCCGAAGCTCACCGGATGTTATCCGAAATTTACAACTGGTTTACTGAAGGGTTTGGCACCAAGGACTTGCAAGAGGCGAAGGTGTTATTGGTGGAGCTGTCGTGAAGAGAAGGAAATACGCGTGAAGTTGCCCAATCATACCCTGATTGCTCCTGAGAAGCTGACTCACTATCTCTTGGTGCAACGAGAGTTTGATGACAAGTCTCAGTTCTTACGGCAAGCGGGTTATATGCTCGAAAACTGGGAGCAATTAGAACAGGATCTACGCTTACAAGTACTTCCTCACGATGCTGTGCCGATTGAGCAGACTGACTATGGAGATATTTTTGAAATTCGTTCAGCGCTCATCGGTCCTAACGGAAAGACGCTGTTCGTGAGAACGATCTGGATGAACGAACTTCGGAGCGGCATCACCAAATTTATCACCTTGTATCCAGACAAAGGAAGGCATTCATGAGATACCAGCTTTTCCAACGAGTAGCCCTGGCAAAGGGCCTACCCGAGAAGCAACTGCAACGCGGGGATGTCGTAACCATTGTTGATCGTCACCCACCCAATGGCGGAGAACCCGGTTACTCGATCGAAGTGCTCAATGCCTTGGGAGAAACGATCGCGGTCACGGTGGTTGCCGAATCATGTCTCCAGCCCCTTACGGCGAACGACATCATACATGTCAGATCTCTAGCAGAAGCGTGAGAGTCGGTGAGTAGGCGAAGAGAGGCGAAGAGGGATAGGTCTTGCAATTGGCATTTACACATCCTTCATCGTCAGTGATAACACCATCTGATGCCTCACGTTTCACGCCTGTTCATTTCCCTCTCTTCAAATCATAACGATCGTAGAGTGGCGGCAACTCTATCGTGCTTGCGGCTTGTTCCTGGAGGTTAATGAGATGAGCGGTCAGTGCAAGCCGACAACGCGATTCGTCCAAACATTCCTGGAACGGGGCAGGATCTTCTTTCATGGCGCGCTGGAACGTTTGGAGGACTAACTGCGCATCGGTATGCACTACTTCGACTCGTGCAGCGGCTACAGCTTTGGTATCTACCGTGCCAGTTTCTGAACTGGCACCGAACACTGACCCTTTACTTCCGGGAATAATCGTGCCCACCGCACCAAGCACACTTTCTTGTTGTTTCACTGTGCAGCCGCTGAGCGCGAAACCCAGCCAACAGATCATCACTCCCATCCACATACGCTGTTTCATCATGCTCCTCGTCGTATCGCTTCAAGCTCGTCAATTTCTTTCGGAATCGCTTTCGTCAACACCTCGTGTCCCTCGGCAGTAACCAGCACATCATCTTCAATGCGAATCCCGATACCGCGATAGCGTGCATCGACCCCTTCTGCATCCTCGGCAATATACAGGCCAGGCTCGACGGTCAGCACCATGCCGGGTTCGAGCACCCGCGATTCCTCACCGATCTTGTACTTGCCAACATCATGTACGTCCATCCCCAGCCAGTGACTGGTGCGGTGCATATAGAATCGACGGTGATCGCCTTTCTCGATAATCTCTTTAGTCTCGCCACTCAGCAGACCGAACTCCTTCAGCCCATCGACTAAAATCTCCGTGGCTCGTTGATGAATATCATCGAACCGCGTCCCTGGCCGTGTTATGGCAATAGCTTCTTTTTGCGCGGTGAGAACGAGGGAATACACCTCACGCTGGACAGGAGAGAATTGTGCGCCGACGGGGAACGTGCGGGTCACATCCGAACAGTAACATCCAAACTCCGCTGCCGCATCAATGAGCAACAGGTCTCCGTCCTTCATTTGGCAATCATTAGAGATGTAGTGCAAGATGGTCGCGTTCGCACCAGAGGCGACAATTGAAGGGTACGCGGGTCCGGCTGCACCCAGACGACGGAAATGAAATTCGAGTACCGCTTCGATTTCGTACTCGTACATGCCTGGACGAGTCTGCGTGAGAGCCGCGTGATGGGCCGCGGTCGATGCTGCGACTGCGCGCTGCATTATCCCTAACTCGCCCTCCGACTTGAACAGCCGCATCTCATGCAGCGTCTCTCCGGGATCAATGAGTGAGACCGGTCCTTTGCCACTGCGTTGGCGGAGCATGCGGCTCTGATTCATCAAGTCAAAGATTTTGCTATTGAGCCGTTCATCGCGCTGAAAGCTGTAGTAGACCTTTTCGGCTTGCCCCAGGTGTTGGGGAAGAATCTCGTCAATTTTATCGATGGTATAGGCCGCATCAACGCCAAAAAGTTCCTTCGCTCCTTCGACACCAAATCGCTTCCCAGTCCACACTTCTTTGTCTTTATCGCGTGGGCGGACAAACAGCACAAACCGTTCTTTCTCATGTTGTGGAGACAGGAGACACAGTGCTTCTGGTTCGGGAAAGCCGGTGAGATAATAAAAGTCATTATCCTGGCGATAACGGTACTCGGTATCGTGCGAGCGGACGGACGCTGGAGCCGCCGGGAAAATGGCAACGCCGGTTCCCATCTGTCGTACAAAAGCTTCTCGCCGTGCGGCATAGATCTCTGGACTGATAGTCATACCTCTTCTCTCCTTGACGTGCGGGTGCACACATCTACCTTCCTAAGATATGGGATGCTACATCCTTGATCTAGAGGTGGGTACCCTCCGAGATGATTGCTTCATTGAAAGATTGAATCATTGATTCATTGAATTATGAAAGGAATGGGAAAATGAATCAATGAACAAATGAGTCAATAGCGAAAACCCACCATAGCCAGTACAGCGGAAGGCGGATACATTACACAGAGGAGGACGTCTGACATGAAAGAGTTCAGAAACCGAGTTGCCGTAGTTACTGGCGGTGCCAGCGGCATTGGCCGCGCGATGGCCGCGCGTTTCGCTGCTGCAGGAATGAAGGTTGTGCTGGGCGATGTTGAAGAGAGCGCTTTGCGCCAAGCCGAAGAGGAAATGCGCACACAAGGGGCAACCGTCCTTGGCGTTGTTACCGATGTCTCAAAAGCGGAAGCAGTGGAAAACTTAGCCCAGAAAACCCTCGATGCCTTCGGTGGCGTCCACATTATCTGTAACAATGCTGGGGTCGGTGGGGGATTCGGTCCATCGTGGACACAACCTCTACAAAACTGGGAATGGGGCTTTGGCGTGAATCTGTGGGGGGTGATTCACGGTATCCGTACGTTTGTACCGATCATGTTGAAGCAGGATACGGAAGGCCACGTCGTTAATACCGCATCAATGGCAGGTTTGCTCTCTGCGCCGTTTATGTCCGTCTACGACGCGACCAAATTCGCGGTCGTGACGATTTCTGAATGTCTGCATTTTGAGCTGGCAATGCAGCAAGCGAAGATGAAAGTGTCAGTCCTTTGCCCTGGGTTTGTCAATACTAACATTGCGACCTCAGACCGTAACCGCCCCGCGCAGCTTCAGCCAGGGGAACAACAGTTCTCGGAATCGGAGATGGCATTCGCCTCGATGATGTTTGCCGGTATTGCTGCGGGGACACCTCCTGTAGAAGTAGCCGAGAAAGTCTTTACAGCAATTCAGAACGAGCAGTTCTATATTTTTTCACATCCAGAATTTCTAACGGCAGTCCGTACGCGGATGGAAACGATTTTGGAACAGCGGAATCCGGAGCCAATATTGCCAACTGGGTTGATACCGCCGTCGCCTTCGTCCGGGAGTAACAGCTAACTCTGTTTATCTGGCTTGCTACAATGAGGTGGCAAGACGACATAATCGTACGGCGGGCTCTGCCTGCCATCACGATGTGGGTGCGACGACAGCAGAGGAGCCCTCATGTTCGGCTTCTCTGCTGCGCGTTTCTTCCCTTTATCGTTCTCGCCTGTAAAAGTGACTACCCAGCCACAGCGCGACAAACGTCAGAGACAGGAGCCCCGAAGCAGGTACAAACTATTACAATCGAACGGACACCTCTGGAACGGACGGTCAACGTACTAGGGTCGCTGGCCGCGTATGACCACGCAACTCTCAGCGCAAAGGTGTCAGGACGTGTATCCCGTCTGACAGTTGATTTCGGCAGTCTTGTGGAACAAGGACAGACGCTCGCGCAAATCGAGCCGCGAGACTACCAACTGCAAGTGCAGCAGGCAGAAGCGGCGCTCGCACAAGCGCGCGTTCGCTTAGGGCTTCCGCCCCAAGGGACAACAGCCCAGGTTGATCCAGAGCAAACCGCGACCGTACGACAGGCGCGGGCACTATTGGACGAGGCGCAGCAAACCCGCGATCGCTTTGCCACACTGGTAGAGAGAGGGTTTATTGCCAAGGCCGAGTTCGATTCGGCTGACGCAGCGTATAAAGTTGCGCTCGGTCGGTATCAAGATGCGAAAGAAGAAATTCATAATCGTCAGGCGCTTCTCATGCAACGTCAAGCAGAACTGGAAATCGCTCGACAACGCCTGGCCGATACGCTGATCCGTGCTCCGTTTGATGGTGTCATCCAGACTCGTCAGGCGAGCATCGGGGAGTATCTGGCGACGAGCGCACCAGTTGTTACACTCGTCCGCATGAATCCGCTGCGCCTACGTGCTGAGGTGCCTGAACGTGTCGCATCTACCGTGCAAGCCGGACAGAAAATCCGGGTGACAGTTGATGGTGACTCACGGGTGTACACAGGGTTTATCTCCCGACTCAGTCCCACGATTGACGAACAGAATCGTATGCTCACAGTCGAAGCCGATGTCCACAATCCTGGAACACTGCGCCCAGGGTCGTTTGTGCGGGTTGCCATCGTAACGAAGGAAGCAGATTTGGCGCTTACGGTGCCGGCGCAAGCCGTTGTGACCTTTGCTGGCCTGGAAAAAGTGTGGCTCGTGCAGGATGGTAAAGCGGTCGAGCAACCTGTGGTGACAGGCGAGCGGACAAAAGAATGGATCGAAATTGCGGACGGGATAACCGTAGGCGACATGGTCATTGTTGAACCGGGGAACCTGCGCTCAGGGCAAGCGGTCAGCGTTGGACAGTAGGAGCCTATCCGAATAACCACCAACAGGCTGCTGGAACAGGAGAAGACCGTGCTTCGACAGGCTCAGCACGAACGGAACTCTTCCGTGTTTGCAACACCCTACCCGTTCGCCCTGAGCTTGTCGAAGGGTGAACGTGGAGAGGATCGTCGTTTACTGAACAGTCATTTGGATAGTCACTAAGTAGATTTATGCAAACCCTTGCCGAGATTTGTATCCGTCGTCCGATTTTTGCCGTAATGCTCATCCTCACTCTCGTCGTCATCGGCACAGCTAGTTATTTCCGCTTGGGGGTTGATCGTTTTCCCTCGGTTGATCTTCCGACAGTGATCGTCCGGACGAATTTTCCCGGGGCATCGCCGGAAGAGGTAGAGACCGAGGTCTCGCAACGCATCGAGGAAGCGGTAAACACTATCGAAGGCATCAACGAGCTTCGCTCCGTGTCTGGTCCGGGAGCTTCGATTGTGGTCGTGACCTTCCTGCTTGACCGCGATATTGATACCGCCGCGCAAGACGTGCGGGATCGTGTCGCTACCGTCCTCCGTGATCTGCCGGAAGATACCGATCCACCAGTCATCTCGAAGTTCGATAACGACCTGACGCCGGTTCTGACTCTGGCACTCTCCGGTGAGCGCTCTTTGGTTGAGTTGACCGAACTGGCTGACAAGATCGTCAAAGTCCAGGTTGAACGCTCTAGCGGAGTCGGTGAAGTGCGGATTGTCGGTGGCCTGGAGCGGGCGATTAACATCTGGATCGATGCCAATCGTCTGGCTGCCTACCGGCTGCCGGTGACCGCCGTACGGGATGCCCTCGTCCAGCAAAACGCTGATGTGCCCGGCGGCAATGTGACAGCAGGACCGCAGGAACAGGTGTTGCGAACAATGGGACGATTGGTGGAAGCGCGAGCCTTTAACGACCTGGTGATTGTCACTCGCAACGGTGCACCAGTGCGGGTGCGAGACATTGGCTGGGCCGACGATACTGCGAAAGAACAACGCTCTGTGGCGCGACTGAATGGTATTCCTACTGTCACGCTAGAGGTACTCCGCCAATCCGGCGCGAATAGCATTGCGGTCATCGAAGCAGTGAAAGCCAACCTAGATCGCATCGCGGCCCAGTTACCGTCCGATGTCCGACTCGAAGTGATTCGTGATCAATCACGATACATTTATGCTGCCCTGCACGAAATCAATCTCCACCTGGTGCTCGGTAGTATCCTGGCATGCATTGTCGTATTCGCCTTCATGCGCAACTGGCGGTCAACGCTCATTGCCGGTGTAGCGATTCCCGCCTCGGTCATTTCCACCTTCGGTATGATGTGGGCGCTCAACTTTACCTTGAACAGCGTTACGATGCTCGCCTTAGTGTTAATGGTCGGCATTGTCATTGATGATGCCATCGTCGTTTTGGAGAATATCTTCCGCTTCATCGAAGAGAAGGGAATGGCCCCGTTTGCGGCGGCGCGGGCAGCGACTGCCGAGATTAGTCTCGCTGTGACCGCAACGACGCTGAGCCTTGTAGTGATCTTTGTTCCCGTCTCCTTCATGTCGAGTGTATCGGGCCGGTTCCTGTTTCAATTTGGCATAACTGCGGCGGTTGCGGTCATGGTGAGTTTATTAGCGTCGTTCACTTTGACCCCCATGATGAGTGCTCGTCTCCTGCGCTCCTTACCTACTGAGGGAGGTGTGCTGGTACGTTCACGGAGCGGTTTCTACGCCTGGATTGATCGTGGGTATATGCGAATTCTAGCGGCGGCCTTGCGTCATCGCGCCGTGGTCGTATTGGTGGCGCTTGGTGTCGTTGCCATGTCATTTCCCTTGTATGGCATGGTCCGGCAAGAATATATTCCCAGCGATGTGGACGAAGCCGAGTTTGACGTGAGTGTCACCGCGCCAGAGAAAGCTAGCCTCGCAGCGATGGATGCCGTTATGCAGGCGATTGAGGCCGACCTGGAAGCGACTCCGGGAGTGCGCGTAGTATTATCCTCAGTCGGAGGAAATTTCATTGGTGCGGTGAATCAGGGGCGGCTGTATGTCCGCATCGCGCCGCATGAGGAGCGAACCTTTTCGCTGGCGCGCCTGTGGCAAGGGCTCTGGAATGCCAATCCTCTCGCCGCGTTCCACGGGAACTACACTCAGCGTGATGTTATGCAAGAAGTTCGTCTCCGCCTGGCGAACTATACCGACCTGCGCACGTCAGTACGGAATGCTCCGTCGTTCAACATTGGCGGTGGCAACTCGGAATTGGACTTTGCGATCCGCGGCCCAGATCTTACCATGCTGGCGGTGTATGCTGAGCAACTGCGGCAACGATCCCAAACCCTCGGTGGCATTGTCGATATGGACACCACGCTCAAACTCGACAAACCAGAACTGCGGGTCACCATCGATCGCGACCGGGCGGCGAAACTCGCCGTACAGACTGAAGATATTGCCACGGCGTTGCGCCTGATGGTGGGTGGGGATGACGAAGTATCGCGTTTTCGTGATGTCTCCTTGAACGAAGATTACGACGTACAACTGCGCCTCAAGGAAGGAGATCGTAATACGCTTGACGCCATTGCCCAACTGTATGTGCCGAGTCAGAGTGGTGGGTTAATCCGCCTCGACAATCTGGTGCAGATGGAGTCAACGCCAAGTGCTTCACGGATCGACCGACTCGACCGCCAGCGGATGGTGAGCCTGCGTGCTTCAGTCGGCCCAGGCTACGCCTTGGCTGATCGTATTGACGCACTCCGTGAAGCAGCGAAAGAATTGGCCCTCTCTCCAGCCTATACGACCACCATCTCCGGACGTGGCCGGGAGCTCGAACGAACGTTTGGTGAATTTCTTTGGGCTTTTCTCCTGTCGATCATTTTTATGTATATGATTCTTGCTTCTCAGTTTGAGAGCTTGATTCATCCACTGACAATCCTCTTGTCTCTCCCGCTGTCAATTCCGTTTGCGCTTCTGTGCTTGTGGCTGACGGGGAACACGCTCAATCTCTACTCGGCGTTGGGGCTACTCGTGCTCTTTGGGGTAGTGAAAAAGAATGCCATCTTGCAAATTGACCATACCAATATGTTGAGGGAAAACGGGATGGAACGCTTGGCTGCGATCATGCAGGCCAACCGTGACCGATTGCGTCCCATTTTAATGACGACGTTGACCTTGGTGGCAGGGATGTTGCCACTGGCGCTAGGCACTGGTCCCGGAGCTGAAGAGCGGCGGGCTATTGCCGTAGTCGTCATCGGCGGACAGACACTTTCGTTGCTGCTGACGTTGATTGTCACGCCAGTCGCGTATGCACTTTTTGATGATTTCGGTACAAAAATGCAAACGTGGCAAAGGGACGCTCCCTCGTGAGGACAAGAGAACGAATACTGTACTTTTGTCCGCCTTTTGTTACGCTGTCAGGTTGTGACTTTACTGGGTTGAAAGAAGAGGGATTGTGAAACATCTACTCACCGTACTGAGCTGTTGTCTTTCATTGACGGTCACTGTGATCGCTGCCGCAGCAGAGTCTCCCCCTCGCCGCAAATCGGGCTTGTGGGAAATCAAAACGACGGTCTCTAATACCCCGAGATCGTTTACCGCGCAGACCTGTGTTGATCAAAACAGTGACGATCTGTGGACGCAAGAAGCCGATCCGGATAACCAAATGACGTGCTCGAAAACCACCATTCACAAAGAAGGAAGTAATTGGGTTTCAGAATCGGTCTGTAAGATAGAGTCGTCAACCGCTACAACGCGCGCGGTTTTTACGGGGAGTTTTGATTCCAGCTATCGGGTAGAGAGTCACTCGACCTATACGCCTCCGCTGATGGGGATAAAGGAAGGAACTACAGTGATGGAGGCAAAATGGCTTGGTCCGTGCAAACCCGGACAGACACCAGGCGATATCGTCGTGCCCGAGATTGAGCGTATGAAAAAGATGATGCAAGGTGGAACGGGAAATCCGTGATGAAAACGGACACGCTCTTCTATCGCTTGTTTCAGGCCCTGCCGCAGCTACTGTTCGACTTGCTCGCCCGCCCTTCTGGTCAGGCCACGCGTTATCGTTTTGAGTCGGTAGAACTCAAACAAACTGCCTTTCGGCTTGATGGCGTCTTTCAGCCCCCAGAGGAACACCCTGACTGGCCGCTGTTCTTTATCGAGGTGCAGTTTCAGCCCGATCCCACTCTTTATGTGCGGCTGTTTGCCGAAATCTTTTTGTATCTGCGCCAACAGACACCGCCTCATCCATGGCAGGCCGTGGTCATCTATCCAACTCGGGCGATTGATCCCGGTGATCACCCACACTATCAGCTGTTACTAGAGAGCGAACACATCAAACGGGTCTACTTGGATGAATGGGCACAGCCGCGTCAAACGCTGACACAGCGGGTGATCGGGGTTTTGCTTGCGGAACCCCACCAAGTGGTACGTGAGGCACGGACAGTGTTGACCGAGGTCGGAGATGCTGCTGTTGTTGACAAGTCGCTGGCGGCAACCATAGTAAACTTGATAGAAACGATTTTAGTGTACAAGCTACCGACGCTCAGTCGGGAGGAGATTCAAGCTATGTTAGAGTTGACAGACACTGACCTGAAACAGACTCGCTTCTATCAAGAGGTCTTTACCGAAGGGCGTCAAGAGGGAGAGGTTGCGCTGATTGCTCGGCAGTTACAACGGCGCTGTGGGGAATTGGCTCCGGTAGTCCTGGAGCAGATTCAACACCTGAGCGTGCCACAATTGGAAGCTCTAGGGGAAGCGTTATTAGAGTTTAGGGGAACAGCTGATCTTGAGCAGTGGCTCGCAAAACACGCGCAGGTTGGCGAGAGATAGCTGCGAGGGGAGAGGAATCGAGAGAGAGTACCGAGACATTTCAGCCTTTCGGTTCTTCGCAGTTTCTCCCCTTGTTTGTCATCAGCCATAGAAGGAGCACAGCGAACGCGCCATCGGCTCATTCCCCATTTTTGCCCCTTCGACATGCTCAGGACAGGCTCTCTCCAATCCGGGACAGGGAATTTCCAAGAGAATGACAGATACTCACTCTCCGCTACTTCACAGAGTCCCAACTCTCCCCACCATTCGTGCTCTTCATAATGCCACTGGAAGTACCAGCATAAAGGGTCAACGGTGTTTTTGGATCAATGACTAATGCTTCTATGGTCAAGTCGGCCAATCCGTTGTTGCTAGCAGACCACTGTTTCCCGGCATTCGTACTCTTGAACACGCCTTGATCTGTCCCGACATAAAGGATTTGTGGATTGGTGGGATCAATCACTAAGGCACTAACGTCCACAGTGGTGGGGAAACCAGTGTTACATGCCGTCCAGTGTTTCCCCGCATCGGTGCTAGTAAAAATCCCCCCTCCGGTTCCAACGTAGAGCGTCTGAGGCGACTGAGGCACGATTGCCAACGCACGAATCTGCAAGTCCGTGAGACCGATGTTCGTTGCGGCCCAATTCTTTCCGCCGGTTATACTCTGAAACACGCCGTGGTCGAGCGTCCCCGCATACAGGCTTGTCGGAGTCGTAGGGTGGATGACCAAAGCAGTCGTCTTTACATCGGCCAAGCCCGCATTGATTGCTGCCCAGTGTTTTCCCCCATCGCTACTTTTGAACACCCCGTCGCCACTCCCCATATAGAGAGTTGTTGTGGCGAGCGGATCGATCACCAGAGTATACGGATGCGTATTGGCAGGCAGGCCTGTATTGATCGCTGTCCAGCTCCCTCCACCGTCCGTACTTTTGAACACACCGCCATACGTGCCTGCGTAGAGAATGGTTGAGGTGTGTGGATCAATTGCGATTGCTTCCACGTTGCGGTCGGTTAAGCCTGTATTCATGGCCATCCACTGCCTACCACTGTCTGTGCTCTTGTACACGCCTCCACCGGTCCCGGCATACAGTGTCGTGGATGTCTGTGGATCAATCGCCAGCGCGACGACTGATCCTTCCAGTCCACCGCCGACTTGGGCGTAGGTATAACCCGTTTGGAGGAACGCTAGGGAGAAAACCCATATTTTTATTACGAGCAAGTGAGAAATCGTTGCAAAAGCCCTGGTTGTCATCCAGGCGCACAGGACATGATGGCGGTTGTTAGTCGTCATTTACTCTTCACCGAGAGCTTCCAAATCAGCGATATCCTTTTTTCTTCCACTTGCGCGTTTATTGGTAATGAACTGATCTCGTCCGATAAAATGGACCTGCACCTCTCCGTAGGCTCCTTCCACCCAATGCGAGTGTGCTTCCTCCCAGGAGACGCCTGAGAGAGAGGTGAGGATATCAATCCGAACTGGAGGGAAACCGAGTTGGATAACTTGATCAGGAGCCTCAAAATCTGTAGATGTCAACCCGACCGATCCGAACCCAAATTCTTCAAGCGCCGCAAGAATACGCTGAGCATTCACTGGATCTGGTTTGACAAGAATGTCAATATCGCCTGTGTATCGCGGGGCTCCGTGAAAAGCTAAGGCATAGCCCCCAACAATCAGGTACTCAACCTCGTGCTTGTTTAACAACGCGAGCAGATCTCTGAAGTCTGGCTGCACTTCCATGCTGTTGCCTTCTTAAATAGTCGACTGTGGCTAACCGCTCCTCAGGGGATCTACTTAGCCAGTACACTAAGTCCTCTTTTGCAGAGGAGGGATCTTGCAGACTCCGCTTGGTCACAATCTTCCGGATCATTGAAATGACCTCACCTCTGAGATTTGGGAAATAGGCGTTAATCAACGACAGTAAAATAACCCAATACAGATTCCCAAAACTGTAACGCTTTTTAACCTAGCTCAATACTAACGAGTGGGTCAATTCTGCAAATTTCTGACGATGGATTGTTGACACCTTGACAGCCCCGCGTGGTCAGGGTAGCCGAGGGGTGCGAGACAGAGAAAAGGGAGACTTTTATGTCGACGATGCCTCTCAAAGAAGTCGATAAAGTCGAAATTCTGACCATTCTCGACAACACCGTGGATATGCTCTTGCCTGATACGGAGAAAGCAAAACGCCTCCCGCGCGTGCCAGACGCCATGACCCGCGAGAGTCTCATTGCTGAACACGGCTTCTCCGCTCTCGTCAAAGTCACCAACGGGAATACGTCTGAATCGCTCCTCTTTGATGCCGGACTGAGTAAGCGTGGACTGATCCACAATATGGACGTGTTAGAGGTGAAGCCGAAAGAACTCCACTCCATCGTACTCAGTCATGGGCATGCGGATCACACGCGAGGGCTCATGGGAATGGTTGAACGCCTTGGTGAACGTAAGATGCCGTTGCTGTTGCATCCTGATGCCTTCCTCGAACG
>Ga0187892_10009237_pt1 | contig 13053 bp, 6 predicted proteins | sample MA1701073metaG_FD_139345 | JGI IMG/M metagenome (GOLD analysis project Ga0187892, IMG submission 139345) | Bio-ooze microbial communities from a basaltic lava cave in the Kipuka Kanohina Cave System on the Island of Hawaii, USA - MA170107-3 metaG ...
CGCTGAACCCGGTCGCGTACACCGAGAAGGTCGTGAGCAGCTTCCTCAAGTATCAGCTCACGGCCTACCCGTTTGCCGATCCGGATCTCTACGCCCAGATGCGGCGGCACCTATCGCTGGAGCAGACCCGACAGACTCCGCTCCTCAAGGGGCCGTACATCAGCCTATCGCGGTCCTTCCGCCAGGGCTCCGCGGTTCGAGACTTGACCGGCGAAGGGCTGCTCCATCCGTTCCTTGCCAACCTTATCCCCTATGAGCGGATCTACGGCCATCAGGAGAAGGCTATTCGGGCGATCCTTGCAGGCCAGACGACTCTCATTTCCACGGGAACAGGCTCGGGGAAGACCGAGTGCTTCCTCTACCCGATCATCAGCCGCTGCCTAAAGCTCCGGGACGAGAAGGCCCCGCCGGGGATATTCGCCGTCCTGGTCTACCCGATGAACGCCCTAGCGGAGGACCAACTCGGCCGCCTGCGCGACCTCTTGGCGGGCACAAGCATCACCTTCGGGATGTACGTGGGAAAAACGCCGGGTAAGAAGGCGGATGTCGCCGGGGAGCGGTTGAAGGCAGGGGCATCCCGCACGGACTACCGCAAGCGCCTCGAACGCGCCCAGAAGGAGCGGCGAGGCACAGCCGTCCACCCGGCCGAAGAGCGCTGCTCACGCGAGGAGATGCGGACCCCTGGCGAACAGCCCCGTATCCTTCTCACCAACGTTAAGCAGCTGGAGCTCCTTCTTACTCGCCAGGCGGACGTGGAGCTCTTCGACGGAGCCCGGCTCGATTTCCTTGTCTTCGATGAGGCGCATACGTTCCGGGGCGCCGCCGGCGCGGAAACGGCCTGCCTCATCCGGCGGCTCAGGTCTTTCTGTGGGCGCGATCCTAAACAGACGGTCTGCGTCGCTACCTCCGCGACATTGGCCGATCCAGTGCGTGGACCCGAGGCGGCCAAGGACTTCGCCGCCCGGTTCTTCGGGGTGTCGGGCGAGGGCGTGGTCCTTGTCAGCGAGGAGTACGAACCCGATACATGGGCCGCGAAGCGCTCGCTGAGCCGGCCCCTGCCGGGGAACGGCGCCGACCACCTGGCGGCGGTCTTGAAGGCCGTCGACGCGGGCGAGGAGACCGGGCGCCTGGTCGCGCGTGCGTTCCAGGAGATGACGGGAACCGCGATCCGGGAGGATCGCTGGGAAGAGGACCTTTACGATCAGCTCTCCGCGAACGAACTTGTCTATCAGCTCGCGGATGCCCTCCAACGCCCAGGGCCGCTTGCGGAACTCTTGAGAGATATGGAAACGCGAGTCGCTAGACCCGTACCGGAGGAGGAGATCCTGGCGTGGCTGGCTCTAGGGGCGGCGGCGCGGAAAGGCGGGCGCCCGCTGCTTCGTCCCGTGGTCCATGCCTTCATCCGTGGGATCGACGGCGCGGTGGCCACCTTTCATCACAAGACGGGGCACCCCGAGAACTGGCTTTCGGCGGAGGACGCGGATCGCGGGCAGAAGAAGGAGAAGGTGGCCCGGCTGCCGATCCTCACCTGCCTGACCTGCGGACAGCATTACTTTGAGCATCATGTCGCAGACTTCTCCTACATCGGCGCAGCCCCGGAAGGGGGCGAGGCCGTCGGAGACAGGCGGGTCTGGAAGCCGCTTGACCCCAGCCTTGGAGGAAAGCGCGTCATCCTGGTCAACCGGGTTATCGGCCAGGAAGAAGAAGATGAGACTCCCAGAACGAGCGCGATCTACTTGTGTCACGTGTGTGCCACGCTTCATCCAGGGCAGCTCCCACTGTGCGACGGCTGCGGTGTTGAGGGGCCATTGGTGCCACTCCTGGCGATCGCGCAGAAGGAGGACCACCCTGGCCAGCTGACACGGTGTGCGTCCTGCGGCGCTGTCGGTCGCCCACGGGGCGACCGTTACCGGGAACCGGCGCGTCGTGTCCGTGCGGTAACTGTTTCGGACGTCCACGTTCTCGCACAGGATATGGTCCACCACGCAGAGCGGCGACGGCTCCTCGTCTTCGCGGACAACCGGCAAGATGCTGCGTTTCAGGCCGGTTGGATGCGGGATCATGCTCGACGCTTCCGTCTTCGCGCAATCATGGCCGAGAGGATCAAGCAAGGTGCGGTATCCATCGGGGATCTGACGGCATTCTTGGACGAGACGCTCGATCGCGACGACGAACTCTCCCAGGCGCTGGTGCCGGAGGTCTGGAACGTCCACAGGAAGGAGGCGGAGGGTCTCAAGCACAGCGAGGAGCGCAAGCGCTTTCTCCGAATCCAGGTTCTCCGTGAGATCGCATCGGGCTTAAAGCAGCGCGTTGGCCTGGAGCCTTGGGGTCGGCTGCGGGTCGATTACGCGGGCCTAACACCGGAGCTGGCGTTCATTGTCCGGCACGCTGGAGAACTTGGCCTCAAGCCCGAGGAGCTTGCCGAGGGCATCGGGGCGCTCCTGGACCGCATGAGAAGGACCTATCACCTTCTGGATCGAGAGGGTCACATCTTCTCCAAGTTCTGGCAGGATGGGGATTTCGAGATTCAGCGGGGCTACCTTCCGATGATCCCAGGCGTCCCCAAGGGATTGAAGCTCCGGCGGGAAGGCGATGACGACTCAGGTCGCGTGACACAATGGCTGAGCGTCCGGGGCGATACAGTTGTCCGGCAGGCGGCGCGTGCGTGGGGGGTGGATAAGGACCATGTCGAGCCCTTTGTTGAGGAACTCTGGGACTTCCTGACCACCCAGACACGCATCTTGGCGCCTGAGACGCTGAGGGGCTTCCACGGAAAAAGTCTGCCCCGGTGCCCAGGCACGTACCAAGTTGACGCCGATAAGTTGCGGGTTCTCCCGCACAAGGGATTCTGGCGGTGCAAGAAGTGCCGACGCGTTCAGATTCGGCGCGGCCCACGCGATCGCTGCTTGGCATGGAGGTGCGACGGGACCCTTGGCTTAGAGCAGGAGAGCCCCGACAACTATGACCTCGCGTTACTCGACAGCGGGCTCCAGATGATTCGCCCGCGGGAGCACTCCGCCCAGGTCCCCGGGGAGGAGCGGGAGCGGCTGGAACGCCTGTTCAAGGGCGAGGGCGAGGCGGTCAACACGCTGGTCTGCACCCCTACGCTGGAACTTGGTATCGACATTGGCGCCCTCGATGCCGTTCTCATGCGAAATGTTCCGCCCCAGCCGGCCAACTACTGGCAGCGTGCCGGGCGCGCGGGACGGCGCCATCGAATGGCGGTCAACATCACGTACGCGCGCCCGACGTCCCACGACCGCGCCTACTTCGCAACTCCAGACAAAATCCTGGAAGGCCTGATCGAGCCGCCTCGCTTCAACCTGCGGAACGAGCTCATGGTGGCCAAGCATGTCCATGCTGCCGTCCTGACGCGCGTGCATCAGCTCATGCGGGAAACTAGCGGGCTCCCGGCGGACCAGCGGAACGAGATTAAGGACGGGCTCGAGAAGGTGCTCCCCCAACAAATACGTGAGTACCTCTTTGATGAAAAGGGTCATGTTCGCGGCGGGGTCTTCGACGTCACGCCTCTCGACGCCGTAGTGTCACGCCATCAAGCCGACCTCGTAGCCTACGTACAGTCCGTCTTCGCGCAGGGCTGGCCCAAGGAGGACGGAGCGGTCGTCGAGAAAGAGAGGCTGCAAGCGTCTGTCGAGAAGATGACAGAGCGCCTACGAGGCGTCCTGGTGGTGCTGAAGAAACGGCTCGATTGGGCGTTGACTCAGCTTCACCGGCTGGACGAGTTCCGCCGGAAGAAGGGCACACTTGCTCCGGATGAAGACGCGCTACACGACAGGTGTGACCGCCTGGTGAAGCGCTACAAGGGCCAGCTTCAGAAGAAGCGCAAGGAGGCGGCAGGCTACGACGATACGAACACCTACAATGTCCTGTCGGCGGAGGGTTTCCTGCCGGGTTACGGTCTGGAGGTTGGTGCGATCATTGGCAGCGCCCATGTCCCCCGCCAGCTCGCGGCCCTTGCTGATTTCGAGCTACCCCGTCCGCCTGCCATGGCACTTAGAGAGTACGTCCCGGGCAACTTGATCTACGCGAACGGTCATCGATTTATCGCGCGCGCGTTCCACCTGGAGCCCGAGGAACATCCGACGATGTTCCAGGTCGACGTTGGCAGCGAGGCCGTGGTCGAGGCGGGTGTTACGGGAGATTCAGGCGGAGCGGCTGGACTGGGGGCCGCGGGGCTGCGCGCTGTCTCCATCTGCGACGTAGACCTCTTCCATGTCTCCCATATCACGGATGACGAAGACTACCGCTTCCAGCTCCCGGTAGCGACCTATGGGTACGAGCTCGGTCGCCATTCTGGGGGCAGGGCCTACCGCTGGGGAGAGCGGGATGTCCAGCTCCGCCGAGGCGTTCACTTTCGGATCGTGAATGTGGGCGCCTCCCGTCTGCTTGAGGAGGGCCGTCTCGGTTATCCGGTGTGCCTCGTGTGCGGCCAGAGTCGCTCTCCCTTCTCGTCCAAGGCCGAGCGAGAGCACTTCGAGAGCGACCACTTGGAGCGGTGCGGGCAGAAAGTCGAGCCCACCGGGTTCTTCGCGGATGCGGTTGTTGACGCCCTGACGATCACTAGCTGCGAGACCCGTGAGGAAGCTTACTCGCTGGCGGAGGCCCTGCGGTGCGGCGCTGCAGGCGTGCTGGACATGGAGCGAGAGGATCTTCAAATCCTGGTCATCGGCCGCCCGGGGTCGGAACAAGCGGATGCCGTGCTCTACGACCCGATGCCCGGCGGTTCGGGCCTCCTTGACCAGGTCTGCGCCCGGTTTGGAGAAGTGACTCAGGCGGCTCTGGGGATAACGGAGGGCTGCGCTTCTCGCTGCGCGCGAGCGTGCATCGACTGCCTCTACACCTTCCGGAACGCCTACTTTCATAGGCATCTTGACCGTACGCTCGCCTCAACTCGCATACGCAAGTGGGGCCAGGCCGTCGTAGCTGGGCATGAGATCCCCGTGCAGTTGCCAACCGGCGAAAAGAGCGCGTTAGAGATGCCGGTCAACGAGGCGGAAGCGGCGTTGCAACGGCTGTTGCGGAGCGCGGGCTTCCCGGAAGCGACGCTTCATCACGAGGTCGTCCTCGGAAGACCTCTAGGCTCGACGCGACCCGACTTCTTCTTCAAAGGCGAGGATGATACCGAGCCCGGCACCTGCGTTTACCTGGACGGTCTCAGCGGTCACATCCACGGGAACCCGGCGACCCAGAAGATGGACCGTCAAATCCGGGAAGAGCTCCGCGCTCGCGGTTATGAGGTCATCGAGATCGCAGCAAGCCAGCTCACGGACCGTAATGCAATGGCGGCGCACTTTTCGCGGCTTGCACGCATCCTGGTCGGCAGAGATCGTGCCAGGGAGATCAAGTCGAAAACGGACTGGTTCGATGCGCTGGCGCCGCAGAAGCCTGAGCCGTTCAACCGTGTTGCTGGGGCTCCGGAGGCCCGCTTCAAGACGTGCGTACCGCTCCTGACGCTCAAGGCCGCCGCCGGCGGCTTCAGCAACCCCCAGTTGGTCGAGCAGGCTGAATGGGTCGAGCCCGCAACGAAGCACAAGTTGGGGCCCGGCATGTTCGTGGCGCAGGTTGTCGGGAAGTCCATGCAACCCAAGATTCAAGATGGCGATTTCTGCTTGTTCAAGGGTCCCGTAGAGGGTAGCCGCCAGGGGCGTATCGTGCTGGTCGAGCATCGCGACATTCGCGACCCTGAAACTGGCGGCACCTTTACTGTAAAGAAGTGGGAGAGCGAGAAGGAACCCGATGGTTCGGGGAGTTGGCGTCACACGGTGATCCGTCTGTTGCCTCTCAACCCTGATCCAGCGTTCGAGCCGATCCTGTTGCGAGACGTTTCAGATGATGAGGTCAAAGCCTGGGCCGAGTTGCTAGAGACACTGAAGTGAAGATCTCGAAGCACTCTGCTCCTGGTCCGATGGCGGGATATCTCTTCCAACCTGAGCGAGCGCTTTTCTGGCTTGCGAAGAGTGAGCGAGGCGGAGTTGTTGGGGTCGAAACCGGCGATGATGTGGTCCTGAAAGGCGCGGCCGGCCAAACGACCTATGAGCAGGATAAGAGCACCGTGTCGGCGCAGCGCATGCCCCTATCCAACCGTAGCGAAGAATTCTGGAAGACTCTGAGTATATGGACTCAAGCAATCAAGTCGGGAGAGATACAACTTAGCAACGCCCGCTTTGTTATCGCGACAACAGCAACGCTTCCTGCGTGTTTGGCGAAAGAGATGGGAAAGGAATCGAAGACCGAACCTGAAATCACAGCCTGCATAGCGAAGCTACGCTCCGCAGGTCGTGAGCCGGCAGCAGCGATTTCGTCATATGTCTCGAACGTCTTGGCATGGAGTGACCAGGAATTGCGCAACTTGATTGAACGCATCTGTCTCATTGACGGGACGGACGGCAGCTTCGGCCCCGCACTGAAGGCTACATTGGTGTCAGAGCTACATATCGCGGATCATTTGCCCGAGGAGGCCATCCTGCAGAGCCTCTACGGTTGGCTATGTGATACGCTACTTGACCTGTGGCGCAGCGGGAAGCCCGGCTGGATCAGTCACGAACAATTCGCCCGGCAGCTGCATCAAGTCATCCGACTTCATGAGCGAAGGACATTCCGCGAGCGGGCGAAGGACTTGCTCCCAGTCACTGAGGAAGAGCGCAAGTCTCATCGGTCTCGTCCATTCGTAAAGCAGCTGCTTCTCGTCTTGCGAGAAGATGACGAGGATCTGCTAATCTCCGCCATCGACGATTTCGTCAGAAGCCTAAATGAGCGTAATCGTCTATCTCAGGAAGGGAACATTACTCGTGAGGATCTGAAGTCGTTCGACGAACGACTGTGGGATAGATGGCAGATCATATTCAAACGCATTACGCTTAACAAAAAGGGGAAAGTGGAGGCCGATGTCCGCGATTTGGGATGCCAGGTGCTTACTGACACGCTCGATCATCGCGAGCGACTCGCTGGTCAAGCGACCGAGGAGTACTACCTGACCCGGGGGAGTTATCACAAACTTTCTGACGTTATCCGATTGGGCTGGCACCCTGAGTACAGGGAGCGCATGCAGGAGCCTCATAAGCCATGATCTATCAGGGCGCTCTATTAGAGCATGACATAGTTCAAAACGAGGCGCTCGGCGCGCTCGCAGTGTGGAGCTTCGCGGCCCAATTCTTCAAGGCAAAGGGACGGACAGTGGGGGTGCCCGTTCCGTTAGCAATGATTGTCCTTCCAATCGTCCATCACCATGAATCTGTTGAATCGCTATCCACAAGAAACTTCGATGGTGGGCTATTCAGCGCGCTAAACGACAATCGTGGACTGTTTGCTGGTCTTCAGGATCGAATGCGAGCGATGTCGAACCAATCGCTTTCAGCTTTGAACGTCGCACTCGCCGCTCGGCTTCTGGAATACGATCGGGAGTCGTGTGGCTTGACGCCTCTCAGAGCAAGCGAGCCAAAAGAAGTAATGACAGAGGACATCTCCCGCATTCTGGCGACAGCTAAACGCTTGGGTTACTGGACGGCGCAGATTGGTGGGCCACAGCTGCTGAATATTCTTGGTGTGAGGCTCTGATTATGGATTTAAGGATTCGGGCGATACTACTCTATCCCCGGGACCATTCGAAGCCTCCGCGCCGAATCGAGTTCAAGCTGGACCAAGTCAATGTGCTCACAGGCGAGAGCCAGACCGGCAAGTCTGCGCTCCTTGCGATTGTCGACTATTGTCTGGGAAGCGGGAAATGCGCGATTCCCGTCGGCAAGATACGCGAAAAGACCGAATGGTTCGGAGTCCTATTCCAGATGAAGAAATCGCAGCTTTTCCTAGCACGGAAGGAGCCAGGAACCCGATCGCAGACGAGCGATATGTGCATGAGAGAAGATGAGACCGTCGACACTGACACCTACCCGGCCAAGACAGCTAACGTGGACGCGGTAACGAACAGGCTGAATCAGCTTGCGGGGCTCCCTACTCTCGAGATGGAGCCGGATCGGGAAAGCCCAGGGTTTGCGGGTCGTCCTAGTTTCCGAGACATGGCGGCCTTCACTTTTCAGCCACAGCACATAATAGCGAACCCATACACAGTGTTTTTCAAGGCTGACACATACGAGCACCAGGAAAAGCTGAAGTACGTATTTCCATTTGTTCTTGGGGCCGTCGATAATGACCATCTTGCGCTAAAGCGGGAACTCAGCGATCTCGAGAAGGAGCTGGAAAGAAAGACGAGAGAGCTCGACGCGAGAAGGAGAGCGCTGGATACGTGGGCCGCGCAGATCCGCGCCTTTTATTCCCAAGGGCGCGAGCTTGGGCTCCTGTCGAAGGCGCCTGACCCTCAAGAAGGCTGGCGGCTGGAGGACTACCTTAAACATCTACGCACAATCCGAATGGATAGGACAGAGGAGCCTGCTGCGCGCCTTGACACAGGGGCGACAGCAAGAGCAGCCAAAGAGCTAAGCGCTCTTCGCGAGGAAGAGGACCTAGTTGCTAGAGGAATCGGCGAGCATCGGATGAGGTTGACTCGCCTTGAGGAGCTGGCATCGTCATCTGGACAACTCGAAACCACCATCGGTTTCCAGCAAGAGAGGCTGCGTCCGGCGGAATGGTTCAGAGAGAAAGTGTCGACGGACGCAATGTGCCCGATCTGCGGCCACCAAAATGGAAAGGCGGTGGAGCAGGTTGCTCGCCTTGTCTCGATTGCCCAAGAGATAGACCGCACATCGGCACAGATGGGGAATGCGAAACAGGTCCTAACAAAGGAAATTGCCGACACGAAGAAGCGCTTGCTCGAATTGGAGCGCAGTGTGGAGGTTGTCCGAGCGCAGAGGAAAGAGCTCGAAGGAAAAACCGAACGGACCAGAGCCCACCGCCAACAAACAACTGAGCTGTTCAGGTTTCTGGGTCGGTTGGAACAAGCGCTGGAGAATGTACAAGCCGCTCATCAATTTGGTGAATTATCCGAGAGCATTAGGGCACTTCAGGACAAGGTCACGCAGATTCGATCGCGGATTGACCCGGGGGCCGAAAGGAAGCGGCTCGAGGACGCCCAGCGTAGGGTAACAGCGCTTATCGCGCGCTACCTTCCTACTCTGGACGTTGAAAGCCCTGACGATCCCGTGTTCCTTGATCTGAAGAACTTGACACTGAAGATCAGTTCGAAGGGAGGCCGCGAGGATTTCCTTTGGGAGATTGGAAGCGGCGCCAATTGGATGGGCTACCACGTTGCCACGCTACTTGCACTGCAGGAGCACTTCATCTCCCTTGGAAGCAGTCCTGTTCCCACGTTTCTGATGGTGGACCAACCAAGCCAAGTGTATTTTCCAGAGGGCTGGCCAGGCGATCCGGGGGCTCCACAGGCCGCGGACGCTGTCTCCCAAGCCGAGCATTCTGATGACATCCAGGGCGTACACAAGTTCTTCGAAACCGTTTCAGCGGCCGTCAAACGGATGTCCGGAAGGCTTCAGATAATCGTGATTGATCATGCGGATCAGATTACTTGGAAAGGTCTTCAAGGCATAAACCGCGTCGGCCGATGGAGAGATGGGGATGCGCTCATCCCCAAAGATTGGTAGCAGTGGAAACCTGCGTTATCGTCAACCGCGGCAGTCGCTCAGGCCGCCTGTAGCGCCAAGTCGAGGCCGGCGTCGTCGTCATCTGCTCCGGGGGAGTCAAGAGCGGCTCGTATGAGCCTTTGCTTCTCAACAATCGTTTGGGCGAGGTGGGCGTCGATGCTGTTCTCCACGACCAAGTGGTGGATGAGGAGGCCGCCACGCTGGCCGATCCGGTGGCAGCGGTCCTCTGCCTGCGTCAGCGTCGCCGGCGTCCAGTCGAGTTCGGCAAAGACGACTTGGTCCGCGGCCGTGAGAGTGATCGCCGTGCCGGACGCACGCAACGAGCCCACGAACACTTGGCAGGCGGGATCGGTCTGGAAGCGGTCAACCAGCGGCACCCTGTCGGGCGGCGGGACCTCACCGATAACCGTGACTGACCGGCCCTGATAGTGACCCGAGATCGACTCGATGACGTCGAGGTGGTGGGCCCATATGACCAGCTTCGGGGCACCAGTCGCGAGAAGTGTGTCGCAGTAGTCGAGAACGGCGGGCAGCTTGGCGAGCGCCACGAGGTGTCGCGCCCGGAAGATGCCTCCCTGCGCTTCGATGCGGGCTTGGCTGAGGCGCCGCGCGGCTTCCTTACGTGCCGAGCTGTTCTTGGCGCTGGCTGCTAAGGCTTCTTCTAGCGACCGAATCTCGCTCACGTAGTGCATGAGGACGCGGCGCTCCTCCGCCACCGCCGACTCGGCGATGTTTCGCGGAAGAATCACCACGTTCCAGCGCTTGGGCGACAGTTCGGGCAGGACTTCGCTCTTGAGCCGCCGTACGAGGACGGTTTCCCGAAGCAGCCGCTGGAGGGCATCAAAGCTCTGGGGGATCCTCTCCGGCGCAAAAGCAACCGGGTCGAGCGCCCGCACGAGCGTCAGGAGTTCCGAGATGTCGTTGAGGATGGGCGTTCCGGTGAGAAACATCACCCGCCTGGCCTGCTTGAGAAGCCCCGGCTCGAAGCGCGTGCCGAAGAGGGCACGCGTTCGGCGGGCGCCGACGTTTTTCACGTAATGCGCCTCGTCGGCGATGAGCAGGTCCCACGACCGCTCTACGAGATGCGGTCGCAGGGGGCCCGCCAGCCGGCCGTACGACACCATGACCATCCCGGCATCCTCCGGGGGAGCAGTGTTCGTTTCGCAGATGTGCATCTTGAAGGCACGGACCAGCCAGCTCTCGGCCTCCCGCCGCCAGTTGGCGAGGGCCGTCGCCGGGCTGACCACGAGAACCCGGTTGATCGAGGGGTCGCCGTTCACGACGCCCAGGGCCTGGATCGTCTTGCCCAGCCCCATTTCGTCCCCGAGAAGCGTGGCGCGCCTGGACAGAGCGTATGCGATGCCCGCCTTCTGGAACGGGAGGTATTCGCGTGCGGGCGGCGCGGGGATGTCCAGAACAGCTTCCCTGGCGCTTGACAGCTTGAGAGACTCTTCGCGAGTCCGTCGTTCCTCCCGAAGAAAGACCCCGTAGGTGGCGCCATCGGTGTAAAAGCGGAGGCGCGAGACTCGTCTCACATCCGGGGTCCACCAGCTTCCCTGGGGAATGCCGGCGGCGCAAGCTGAGCACTCCTTCGTGCACGTGGTCTCACCGTGACGAGGAAGACCCGCCTCCACGATCTTGCGCTCGCCGGGGGGAAAGTGCGGCTCCACGACCCAGATCGCCCCGCGACGGCTGAGGCGAAGCGTCGTAAGGAAGCGTCTCTCGGCCGCTTCGTACTCGCGAGAGCGCCGGATGAGGGCGGAGAAGGTGAAGAAGGCCTGGCGGGCAGCACGGAAACCTTCGACCGACTCTCCGCGGCGCAGCCGAGCACGAAGGTACTGCTCGAAGTGGGACGTGTTCAGCTCATCGACGGCCCGCCGGATTCCGGGCAGTCCGATGAATCGCGCGAAATCCACAAGGACGCCGCGTTCGAAGGAGGTGAAGGGATGGTCACGAATGACCTCCCAAATCGTCGTAGCTTCCGACTTCCCCGGACAAGGATTCTCGTAGGTCTCGTTCCGGCCCTGGAGCCGCGCGAGCAGCGTGAGGGCGTGGGCGAGTTCCCGGAGGTCCGAGGACTTCGCGCACGGCCCGACGATACGGGCGTACAGCTTCAGGTGGTTACCCGTCCACTGGTCCGGCGTCGGGAGGGTTGGATGAGCGCTTGTCATGAAGAGCCTGAACGCCTCGAGGATGCTCTCCCGTTTCAGGATCTCTTCCGCCAGCCCGGACGTGTCCGGGTATCGCTCGGCCAAGCTAGCCAGGCGCGCCTGCTCCTCAACAATCGCTCGGATGATCGTCATCGCAACGTGCTTCCTCCTCATGCAACCTGCCGGTCGACTCCAAAGACGATGTTCGTGAGGAACTCGATCAGGGCCTGCTCCTGGAACAGGGTCCAGCAGGGAGGTTCCGCTGCGGGGTCCTCCTCGAAGAAGTCGTGGTTCAGGAGGATCCGGTCGGCGAGGTACATCATGTCGAAGTCCCACTGCCGGAGGTCGGTCGAGTCATGGCGAGGGACGCAGCCGGGATGATCCGCCAAGACCTGGGCAAGGGCGTCGCGGACGAGCCCGCGCCAACGACAGGGATCGGGGCCACCCGACATGCCGATCTCCGCGGCGACCTCGCGGTGGACGAACTCGAAGAGGGCGAAGACCGCGGCATCCTCCCAAGCCTGGGGCGGTAGGGGCGGATGTTTGTCGGTGTGGCTCCGGGCGACGGTGGCGATCGCCAATCGCTGCCGGTGCGGGTCGAGCCCGTCGAAGGCAGGTGCGCCGCACTGGAAAGGCTCATCGCTGTTCTCAAGGACGGCGCACATCCGCGCGGCGGCCCACTGCACCAGCCACGCTTCGGGGCCCAGGAGCCTGCGAATGCCGAGAGGGGTCTGCCACATTGTCGTCATGCCTCCTTAGCGTTTCTCTTAGTCGCACACTCTCGTGCCGGGAATGCGATTGCAGCGCCGGAACCTCCGCGAGACGTGCCGGGGCCTGTCTCCGCCACGGACGACGCGGCCACGGCCATTGGCGCGCTTTTGCGGTCCGTGTTTTTCAGGGAGGAGGTCGCCATATCGCGGAGGTCCTTCATGCCTGCTTTGACTTTCCGGGCCAGCGCACCGAGATTGTCAACGAACGCGAAGCCCAGGCGGCGACGTAGAACGTGCTCCACCATGCCCTCGAGGAGCGAAGGGAGGCTGGAGTAGTACTTATCGTCGCGGTGATGGTTGGGCCCCAGACGAAGCACCCAACAGTGTGCGTCGACGAGGATGTGGGGGTATCGGCCTCGAGGGGGTCCCAGTCGCGCCACAAGCGAAAAGCCTCTTTTCATGACCGCCTCCCATCAAGCCACTCCGGCGGGCGGACGCCGGAGCCGCGTGAGACCGAAGCCTGTGGGACCGGTGGTAAGGAACAAGCCACCGCCGCCGCCGCGAGCTTCGGTTACGGCCCTTACGCCGCCTGCTCCTCCTCGATGACCTCCTCCTCGACCTCCG
>Ga0187892_10009238_pt1 | contig 13052 bp, 6 predicted proteins | sample MA1701073metaG_FD_139345 | JGI IMG/M metagenome (GOLD analysis project Ga0187892, IMG submission 139345) | Bio-ooze microbial communities from a basaltic lava cave in the Kipuka Kanohina Cave System on the Island of Hawaii, USA - MA170107-3 metaG ...
CCAGACGCACCAACGATCCCAAAACCGCTTGAGCCGCTCATACGCCCGTTCCTCGCGGGCCGATGCCACGCGCCCTGACCACCGCGAAGCTGGTCCTTGACTTCTCCGTCATAGGTTGCTCAGAGGGGAACTTGCGCGAGTCCGAAGGTGGTGAGGGTGATGCGATGTAACGCCGATGGCCTTTCTGCGGTCCTGCTAGAGATGCGGGAATGATCACCGAGGTCCTCGCGGGGCAGCGGATCGCGGTCACGGGGGCCACCGGGTTCCTCGGGACGGCCATCGTCGAGCGGCTCCTGCGCGCCGTGCCCGGCTGCGAGGTGGTGCTGCTGGTGCGGCCGGGGCGGCGCAGCGCGCCCGCCGACCGGGCCCGCCGGGAGATCTTCGGCAACGACGCCTTCAAGCGGCTCAAGTCCGACTGGGGCGAGGGGTTCGACGAGCAGGTCTTGTCCCGCGTGCACGTGGTCGGCGGCGACGTGTCGGTGGACGGCCTCGGGCTCGACGACGCTGGCCGAGCCCTCCTGACCAGCTGCAACACGATCATCCACTCCGCCGCCCTGGTCAGCTTCGACGCACCGATCGACCGGGCCATGGAGACCAACCTCCTCGGCCCGCCCCGGGTACTGGAATTGCTGAAGGCGGCCGGGGCCACGCCCCACCTCATCGCCGTGTCCACCGCCTATGTCGCCGGCAACCGGCGCGGCCGGGCCCCCGAGGCGCCGCTCCCCGAGACCCCGTTCGCCACCGAGGTGTCGTGGCAGGGCGAGGTCGACGCCATCCGCCGGGCCCGCAGCGACGCCGAGGCCGAGAGCCGCCGGCCCGAGCTGCTCGAGAGGTTCGCCAAGCAGGCGCGCCACGAGCTGGGCGCCGCCGGCCCGCCGCTCTTGGCCGCCAAGGGCGAGCGGCTGCGGGAGGAGTGGGTGTCCGACTTCCTGGTCGAGGCAGGCCGGGCCCGGGCCAAGGCCCTGGGCTGGCCCGACGCCTACGCCTACACCAAGGCGCTGGCCGAGCGAGCCGCGTTGGAGCTGCGGGGCAACGTTCCCCTGACCATCGCCCGGCCGTCGATCATCGAGTCCGCCCTCGAGTTCCCCAACCCCGGTTGGATCCGGGGGTTCCGCATGGCCGAGCCGATCATCATCTCCTACGGCCGGGGCCTGCTGAAGGAGTTCCCTGGCATCCCCGAGAGCATCGTCGACGTCATTCCCGTCGACCTGGTCGTGGCCGCCCTGCTCGCCATCGCCGCCGCCGGCCCGCCCGCCCCGGCCGAGCCCAAGGTGTTCCACATCGCCACCGGCGCCCGCAACCCCCTCCGCTACGACCACCTGGTCGACACCGTGCGCGACTACTACGGCGAGCACCCGATCTACGACAACGAGGGCCAGCCCATCGTCGTCGCCCCGTGGTCGTTCGGCGGGCGGGGGCGGGTGCAGAAGCAGCTGGTCCGGGGCATCAGCCTGCTCAGAGGCGCCGAGAAGGTCATCGGGTCGCTGCCCATCCGGGGCGAGCGGGCCGAGATCAGCGGCAAGGTCGAGGAGAGGCGCAACCAGGCCGAGCGCGCCCTCGACTACGTGAAGCTGTACGGCGCCTACGCCGAGGTGGAGGCGGTCTTCGACGACGCCCGCCTGCGCGCGCTGTGGGAGTCGTTGTCGCCTGAGGACCAGGCCGAGTTCCCGTTCGACACCAACGTGATCGACTGGACCGACTACATCCTCACCGTCCACATGCCGACGGTGGTGAAGCAGGGCCGGGCCAGGATGACCGGCGGCAAGCGGGAGGGCCTGTCCCGGGAGGACCGCACCCGGCGGGCCGTGCTCTCGCGCGAGCGCCACTTCGCGGCGTTCGACCTCGAGAACACGCTTATCGCCTCCAACGTCGTCGAGTCCTACGCCTGGCTGGCCAGCAGGCGGATGGACGACGAGGAACGGGTGCGGTTCGTGACCCGCATGTTCAAGGCCGCGCCCGCCATGTGGGCCCTCGACCGCAAGGACCGGGGGGACTTCCTCCGCCACTTCTACCGGCGCTACGAGGGCGCCCCGGCGGACCGGGTGCGGGCCGACGCCTGGGAACTGTTCTCCTACCTGCTCCTGACCAAGTCGTTCCCGGCCGGGATCCGCCGGGTGCGGGAGCACCGGCGGGCGGGTACCCGGACCCTGCTGATCACGGGGGCGCTCGACTTCGTGATCGCACCCATGCGGCCGTTGTTCGACGACGTGATCTGCGCCCACATGGGTGAGGACTCCCGAGGCCGACTGACCGGCGAGCTGCTCGACGCTCCCCCGACGGGCGAGGCCCGCGCCCTGGTCATGGAGGAGTTCGCCCGGCAGCACGGCCTGTCCATGGCCGAGTCGGTGGTGTACGCCGACTCCGCCTCCGACCTGCCCATGCTGGAGGCCGTCGGCTTCCCGGTGGCGGTGAACGCCGAGCCCAAGCTCGCCGCCATCGCCCGCAAGCGGGGCTGGCACGTCGAGCAGTGGACCAAGGCGCCCGGCGCGCCCCGCCCGGCGCTGCCCATCTCGCCCCGGCCGGCCAAGCCCCGGGGCAAGGTCAAGGTCGTGACCTGACGCCGATGCGCGCCCTGCTGTTCGAACGCAAGCTGCCCCGCTACGCCGCCGCCCGGGTCGCGGGCACGCTGTCTCCCGGGTTCGGGGCCTGGGTCGCCCCCCTGTCGCTCACCGACGTCGACGAGCCCGACCTGCCCGGGCCGGGCTGGCATCGCCTCCGGCCCCGGCTGGCGGGGATCTGCGGGTCCGACCTGGCGACCATCGACGGCAAGTCCTCGCGCTACTTCGAGCCCGTGGTCTCGTTCCCGTTCGTCCCCGGCCACGAGGTGGTGGGAGACCTGGCCGACGGCACCCGGGCCGTCGTCGAGCCCGTGCTCGGCTGTGCAGTGCGGGGCATCGACCCGCCGTGCCCGGCCTGCGCCACCGGGCGGGCGGATTGCTGCGAGCGCATCGCCTTCGGCGACATCGAGCCGGGCATGCAGACCGGCTACTGCTCCGACACCGGCGGCGGGTGGTCGACGGGCCTGGTCGCCCACGAGTCGCAGCTGCACCGGGTGCCGGGAGGGGTGTCCGACGAGGCCGCGGTCATGGTCGAACCGGCGGCGTGCGCCATCCACGGGGTGCTGTCGGCGGCGGGGACGCTGGCGGGCGGCACCGTCGTCGTCCTGGGCGCGGGCACGCTCGGGCTGTGCGCCGTCGCCGCCCTGCGCCGGTACAACACGCCTGGGACGGTGCTGGCGGTGGCCAAGTACCCCGAACAGCGTGACTTCGCCGCCGATCTGGGTGCCGACGTTGTCGTGGAGCCGCAGGAGGCCAGGCGGGCGGTGCGGCGGGCCACCCAGTCGTTGCGCGTGGGCGGGCGGCTGTCGGGCGGGGCCGACGTGGTGATCGACTGCGTGGGCAGCGAGGCCTCGGTGGCGGAGGACCTGGCCGTGGTCAGGCCCGGCGGCCTGGTCGTGCTGCTGGGCATGCCCGCCACCATCTCGGTCGACCTCACGCCCCTCTGGCAGCGCCAGATCACGCTGCGGGGCTCCTACGCCTACGGCGTCGAACCGGGGGACGGCGCCCGCAACGGCACCGGCGACGGCACCGGCACCGGCGACGGCACCGGCGACGGCACCGGCGACGCTGGGCCGCGGCGCACCTTCGACCTCGCCTTCGACCTGGTGGCCGACGCCCGGCTCGACCGCCTGGTCTCGGCCCTCTACCCCCTCGACCGCTACCGTGAGGCCATCGACCACGCCGCCAACGCCGGCCGCCGAGGCGCCGTCAAGGTTGCGTTCGACCTGCGAGGAGAGAAACGCCGTTGAGTTTCGTACTCGCGCAAGTTCCCCTCAGGGGGAGCATTCGCGCGGAGAGATCGGGCGGCCCACCGGGATCAGTCCGCGCGATCGACCCCTCCGAGGGGAACTTGCGCGAGTACGAAACTCGCGGTGGGGTGCGGTGAGCACGCACCGGCCGCACACCCGTCCCGGGTTCGTGCTGGACGTCGACCGTTCGACGCCGCCGATCCTGTTCCACGCCGGGGAGGGGTTCCACCTCGAGAAGCTGCCGGTCGGCAGCCGGGTCGTGTACCCGAACGAGCCGCTCCCGCCCCTCGACGACGCCGACGCCGCCATCCGCCACGCCCTCCTCAACCCCGCCGGCGACTGCGAGCCGCTGCCGGCCCTGCTGCGGCCGGGCATGCGCCTGACCATCGCCTTCGACGACCTGTCCCTGCCGCTGCCCCCCATGCAGAAGCCCGACAACCGCCAACGGGTCATCGAGGCCGTCCTCGACCTGGCGGCGGAGGCGGGGGTCGACGATGTCGAGCTCATCGCCGCCCTCGGCCTGCACCGGCGCATGACCGAGTCGGAGCTTCGCCATGCCCTGGGCAACCGCATCTACGACGCCTTCGCCCCCCACGGCCTGCTCACCCAGCACGACGCCGAGGACCCCGACAACCTCGTCGTGGTCGGCCACACCGACGAGGGCGAACTGGTCGAGATGAACAAGCGGGCCGCCACCAGCGACCTGCTCGTCTACGTGAACATCAACCTCGTCTCCATGGACGGGGGCCACAAGTCGTTGGGCACGGGCCTGACGACCTACAAGTCGCTGCGCCACCACCACAACGTCCACACCCTCCAGCACAGCAAGTCGGTGATGGACCAGACCAAGTCGGCGCTGCACTCGTCCAACTGGCGGATGGGCCGGCTGATCGCCGCCTCCGGCATCAAGGTGTTCCAGATCGAGACGACGCTGAACACCGACACGTTCCCGTCCACGTTCCGCTTCCTCCAGCGGCGGGAGTGGGAGTGGACGGCCAGGGACCGTGGCTCATACCTGGCCGTGAAGAAGTCCCTCGACCGCACGCCCCGCTCGGTGTCGAGGCCGATCTTCCAGGCCATCCGGGCACCGCACAAGATGACGGGCGTCACGGCCGGCGAGGTGGAGGCGGTGCACGCCGTCACCACCGAGGCCGTCTACCGCCAGCAGATGGTGCCGGTCGACGGCCAAGCCGACGTGCTGACCATGGGCCTGCCCTACATCTGCCCGTACAACGTCAACTCGGTGATGAACCCGATCCTGGTCATGTGCCTCGGCCTGGGGTATTTCTTCAACCTCTACCGGAACCGGCCGCTCGTGCGCCAGGGCGGCGTGGTCATCATGAGCCACCCCACGCCGTGGGAGTTCCACCCCGTCCACCACCCCAGCTACATCGACTTCTTCGAGCAGGTGCTGACCCAGACCACCGACCCGGTCGAGATCGAAGCCAAGTTCGAGGAGGACTTCGCCACCGACCCCTGGTACATCCACCTGTACCGGACGAGCTACGCCTACCACGGCGTCCACCCGTTCTACATGTGGTACTGGGGCGCCCACGCCCTCCAGCACCTGGCGCCGGGCGGCGTGATCATCGTCGGGGGCGACTCCAAGGCGGTCCGCCGCCTCGGCTTCAAGCCCGCGTCGACGCTGCGCGACGCCCTCGAGATGGCCGAGGACATCGTGGGGCGAGACCCGTCCATCACCCATCTCCACGCCCCGCCGCTGATGATCGCCGACGTGAACGGCGGCTGACCTGGCGCTGCGGGGGGTCGTCAGGCCCCGCTTCCCATTCGGGCCGCCGACGTGGCCCTCGACCGTCCCCCGGCCGCCCGTCGAGCCCAGGACGGGCCTCGACTACGACACGGCTTGGGCCCGCAGGTACCCGGCCCGCATCGCCCGCGCCCTCATCGTCGAGAACGTCACCCGCCCGCTGGTGCATCTCCTCGGCTCCCCCACCGTCAACGGCCTCGACCGCATCGCGAGCCTCGAAGCGCCCGCCATCTTCGCCGCCAACCACCACAGCCACCTCGACACGCCGCTCGTGCTGACCTCCCTGCCCCAACGGTTCCGCCACCGCACCGTCGTCGCCGCCGGAGCCGACTACTTCTTCACCAGCCGGGCCATGGGTGCGTTCTCGGCCCTGACCATCGCCGCCATCCCCATCGAACGGTTCCGCATCAACCGCCGCTCGGGCGATGAGGCGGCCGCCCTGCTCGGGGAACGGTGGAACCTGGTCATCTTCCCCGAAGGCGGGCGGACGCCCGACGGCTGGGCGCGGGAGTTCCGGGCGGGGGCCGCCTACCTCGCCCTCCGCTGCCAGGTACCGGTGGTGCCCGTCCACGTGGAGGGGACCAGGCGGGTGATGAAGAAGGGGGCGAGGTACCCCACGCCCGTCGGCGGCGTGTTCGGGAAGGGACCGGGTGTGCAGGTGGCGTTCGGCGCGCCGGTGTGGCCGGAGCCGGGCGAGGACACGCGGCGCCTGTCGGCCCGGGTCCAGGCGGCCGTCGCCACCCTGGCCGACGAGGCCGCCACCGACTGGTGGACGGCGCGCCGGCGGGCGGCCACCGGTACCACCCCGCCCCTCACCGGCCCCGACACCGGCGCCTGGCGCCGTTCGTGGGCCCTGGGCGAGCACCGCCGGACGCTGTCGTCCACCGGCAAGTCCTGGCCGTAGGACCACGGTCGGAACCAGCCGGCGACGTCGGCCACCACGTGGGTCGACCCGGCGATGTTGAACAGGCCGACCTGGCCCCCGGCACGGTCCGGCCGGCGGGGACGTTCAGGTTGGCGGAGAGGGGTAAGGCGGTCGGGGAGGCGGTGAGCCCCGCCCCGTCACCGGGAGGCTGAACGTGCCGCGGCGCGCCCGTCCCGTCACGGGTGTCGAGGATGCGGCCGGGCGGCAGGCTCGAGAACACCGACCCGCTCGCCCCGTCGCCGAACCACCCGGCGTGCGCACGTCGAGGCCGCCGGGCGCAGGGCCCGGACCGTGGGTGCCGCCCGTCTCACCCGGCACGCCCTCGAACCGGCCCGGTGCGGCGCAGTCCGGGCGTAGGGCAGGCCCCGGGCCGGCTCGTCGGCCGGCGTGCCGTGCGCCGCGCTGGCACCGGCGGTCACCGTAGGCGCCGACCAGGTGGTGGAGCCGGCCGCCTGTGATGGCGTCTGGGCGGCCGACCCCACCCCCACGCCGCCGTACGGCGACCACCGCAGCCGCCACCGGCGCAAGGGCAGTACGCGGGTTTGGCTGGTACGGCGACCGCCGATGGGCGGCACAGAACTGCTTGTCGGCGGGGACGTTCCGCGGCTTTACCACCACTTTTCGTAACCAGCCGACGGCGCTGCACGACGACCGGATATCCTTTGCCCAGACACCGGAGTAGGCAGCGCCGCCTCTTCGACGAGGAAGCCCGCCGGTGTGTCCAAGCTTGTCGCATTCTGCGATTTGCGCGCCCTTCGGAAGGTGAGGGAGGCCGCCCATGGCCCGTGAGCTTGACGCGTGCGGCATCGGTTTCGTGGCCGACGCCAAGGGCCGTTCGTCCCGCGAGATCGTCGCAACCGCCCTCGGCGGGCTGGCGTGCGTGATCCATCGCGGCGCGCTGGCGGCCGACGCCAAGTCATCCGACGGCTCCGGCCTGCTCGTGCCCATACCGCCGGCGATCTTCGGAAACAGCACCGGGATCGCCCAGCTCTACGTCCGAGGGGACGATCCACGCGACGCGGTCGAGGCGGCGGCCACTGCCGAGGGCATCGAGGTCGCCGAGTGGCGCACGCCCCCGACCGACGACGCCGTTCTCGGCGATGTGGCCCGCTCCAGCAAGCCCCGCTTCGTCCAGGCCGTGCTGCGGGCGCCCGCCGGCACCACGGCGCGCGACGCCGCCGCCGAGAGGGCTGCCTACCGGCTGCGCCGCCGCATCCAGGCCACCACGTCGGGCACCTACGTGGCCTCGTGCTCGTTCCGGCTCGTCCTCTACAAGGGGCTGGTCGTGGCCAACCACCTGGCCGACTACTTCCTCGACCTGGCCGACGAGCGGTTCGAAGCGCCCTTCGCCATCTTCCACCAGCGGTTCTCGACCAACACCCTGCCCACGTGGGAGCGGGCCCAGCCATTCCGCATGCTGTGCCACAACGGCGAGATCAACGCCCTGGCCGGGAACGTCAACCGCATGCGGGCCCGGGCCCTGCTCGGCACCGAGGACGCCGGGCTCGGCGCCGAGGAGCTGTTCCACCCCGTCGTCGACCCCGAGGACTCCGACTCCGGCAACCTCGACTCGGTCATCGAACTGCTGGTGCGGGGCGGGCGCGACGTCCGCCACGCCATCGCCATGACCGTGCCCGAGGCGTGGGAGGGCGAGCGCGACCTCGACCCTGCGGTGCGGGGCTTCTACCGCTACCACGCGTCGCTGATGGAGCCGTGGGACGGTCCCGCCGGCCTGGTCTTCACCGACGGGCTGGGCGTGGGGGCCGCCCTCGACCGCAACGGCCTGCGACCCCTGCGCTACTCGGTCTGCGACGACGGCCTGGTGGCGGTGTGCTCGGAGGCGGGCGCCATCGACGTGTCGGGCCATGGCCTGGTGCGGCGCGGCCGCCTCGGCCCCGGCCAGATGCTCTTCGTCGACCCGTCCCGAGGGTTCCTCACCGACCGCGACTGCAAGCAGCGGCTGGCCGCCGCCGGCCCCTACGCCCGCTGGGCGGCCGACGGCGTGCGGGAGCTGTCACGGGGACGGCCCATCGTCCAGACGTCCGACACCGAGACCCTCGAACGGCGCCAGGCCATGTTCGGCTACTCCCGCGAGGAGCTGGCCATGGTGCTGCGGGCCATGGCCAACGACGCCAAGGAGCCCACCTATTCGATGGGCGACGACTCGCCCCTGCCCCACCTGGCGGGCCGGCCGCGGCCCATCCACCACTACCTGCGCCAGCGGTTCGCCCAGGTCACCAACCCGCCCATCGACCACCTGCGGGAGCGGCTGGTGATGTCGCTGCGCACCCTCCTGGGGCCGCGCCACCCGATCCTGTCCGAGACGGCGGAGGCGGCCCGCCTGCTGGCCCTGCGGTCGTTCTTCGTCTACCCGTCGATGATCGTCGACCTGCTGAGCGGCGACTGCGGCGGCTACGGCTGCGCCCACCTCGACGCCACCTTCGCGGTGACCGAGGGAGCCGGCGGACTGCGGGCGGCCGTCGACCGCCTGTGCGAGGCGGCCGTGGCCCGGGCCCGGGAGGGTGTCGGCCTGCTGATCATCGACGACGGGGGCGTCACCGCCGACCGGGTGCCGGTGCCCGCGCTGGTGGCCGTGGGCGCCGTCCACCACCGCCTCACCGCCGAGGGCCTGCGCATGGGCACGAGCCTGCTGGTGTCGGCCGACGAGGCGCGCGACGTCCACTACATCGCCTGCCTGCTGGGCTACGGGGCCGACGCCGTCTGCCCCGGCCTCGCCTTGGAGACCGTCGCCCACGAGGCCGACGAGAACGCCGACTCCGAGCTGTCGGGCCCCGAGGCCCAGGCCCGCCTCCAGGCGGCCATGGAGGACGGCGTGCTCAAGGTCATGTCGAAGATGGGCATCTCGACGGTGGACTCCTACCGTGGCGCCCAGATCTTCGAGGTCATCGGGCTCGGCCCCGAGGTCGTCGCCGTGTGTTTCGCGGGCACGCCGTCGGTGGTCGGCGGCGTCGGCTGGGCCGAGCTGGGCGAGGACTGCCTGGCCCGCCACGCCGAGTACCGCCTGGCCGACGGCGGCTACTACCGGGCCCTCAAGAAGCCGGGCGCCGAATACCACACCCACAACGACCCGGTGGTGAAGGCCCTCAACGAGTTCAAGGCCGCCCACCTGCTGCAGGCCGCCCTCCGGGACGGGTCCGACGAGCACTACGACCGCTTCGCCGAACTGGTGAACTCCCGCCCCGCGACCGAGCTGCACGACCTGCTCGAACTGGTGCCGCAGCGCCCTTCGATCCCGGTGGACGAGGTGGAGCCGGCCCGGGCCATCACCCGGCGGTTCTCCACGGGGGCAATGTCCCACGGTGCCCTGTCACGGGAGGCCCACGAGACGCTGGCCGAGGGGATGAACCTGGTCGGCGGCCTGTCCAACTGCGGCGAGGGCGGCGAGGCCCGCTACCGGTACAAGACGAGGGGCCAGGAAACGGGCGACAAGAACTCCCGGATCAAGCAGATCGCATCGGGCCGGTTCGGCGTCAACGCCGAGTACTGTGCCCACGCCGACGAGCTCAACATCAAGATGGCCCAGGGCTCCAAGCCGGGCGAGGGCGGCCAGATCCCCGGCGCCAAGGTGTCCGACGAGATCGCCACCCTCCGCCACACCCAGCCCGGCATCGGCCTCATCTCGCCCCCGCCCCACCACGACATCTACTCGATCGAGGACCTGGCCCAGCTCATCTACGACCTCAAGCAGGTCAACGGGAACGCCGACGTGTCGGTCAAGCTCGTGGCCGAGGACAACGTCGGCACCATCGCCGCGGGCGTGACCAAGGCGCTGGCCGAGGTCGTGCACATCTCGGGCGCCAACGGCGGCACGGGAGCGTCGCCGCTCATGTCGATCAAGCACGCCGGCCTCCCGTGGGAGCTGGGCATCGCCGACACGCAGCGGGCCCTGATCGAGAACGGCCTGCGCGACCGCGTGCGGGTGCGCATGGACGGCGGCCTGCTGACCGGGCGCGACGTGCTCGTGGCCGCCCTCCTCGGCGCCGACGAGTTCTCGTTCGGCACCGCGGCCATGATCGCCGAGGGCTGCATCATGGCCCGGGCCTGCCACAAGGACACCTGCCCCACCGGGATCGCCACCCAGCGGCCCCACCTGCGGGCCAAGTTCGAGGGCACGGCCGACGGCGTGGCCGCGTACATGCTGTTCATCGCCGAGGAGGTGCGCAAAGGGCTCGCCCACCTGGGCTTCCGCACCCTCGACGAGGCCATCGGCCAGGTCGAGTGCCTACGCCAGAAGCAGGTCGACGACGAGCGGGCCAACAGCATGGACCTCACGCCTCTGGTCACGCCCCCGTCCGACCCCGGGGCGGTGCGCCACTTCGTGGCCCCGGTGGCGATCCAGAAGCCCCGCTCGGCGCTGGGCGACCGCCTGGTCGTCGACGCCTACTACTCGGTGTGGGACGGCGCCGACATCGAGCTGCGCTACCCGATCGTGAACTCAGACCGCACCGTGGGGGCGGCCCTGGCCGGTGCCCTCTCGCTCGAGTTCGGGGACAAGCCGCCGCCGGGCACGGCCATGGTGCGCTTCGACGGGTCGGCGGGCCAGAGCTTCGGGGCCTTCCTGGCCCACGGCATCGAGTTCGAACTGGTCGGTGAGGCCAACGACTACGTGGGCAAGGCCATGTCGGGCGGCCGCATCGTGATCCGCCCGCCCGCCAACGACGCCGGCGGCATGCCGGTGCTGGCCGGCAACACGTGCCTCTACGGCGCCCAGGGCGGCGAGCTGTACGTGGCGGGGGCGGCCGGCGAGCGGTTCGGCGTGCGGAACTCGGGCGCGGTCGCCGTGGTCGAGGGCGTGGGCGACCACGCCTGCGAGTACATGACGGGCGGCACGGTCGTGGTGCTCGGCCCCGTCGGCTACAACGTGGGCGCGGGGATGACCGGCGGCCAGGCGTTCATCTGGGATCCCAAGGCCCGGCTCACGGCCCGCCTCAACGCCGCCCTGGTGGAGGCGGCCCGGCCCGACGCCGAGCTGCTCGAGGAGCTGCGCTGGCTGGTCGAACGCCACCAGGAACTGACCAGCTCGGTCCGGGCCGCCGAACTGCTCAAGGACTGGCAGGCGACGGTCGAGCAGATGTGGGTGGTCGCCCCGACCGACCGCATCAAGCGCATGGAGGCGCAGCGGGCGGGACGGGTCTCAGCCAGCGCCTGAGCCGCCGATGGCGGCCGCAGCGACCGCCCGGCGGTGCACTTCGAGACGCGCCTGCTGGTCCTCGGCCCGCATGCGCAACGCCGCGAAGTCGATCTCGGCCACCTCGGGCACCGCCGGCACTACCACCTCCAACGACTGCCACAGGCACCGCTTGCCCTCGATGCCCATGGACATGGCCTCCATCTCCAGCAGCAGGGCGAACCGCTCGCTGCCCGACACCACCCGGTTCATCTTGAGCTGGCCCAGCCGCTCGATGAACGAGCTGACCGCCTGCTTGACCGCGTGCTCACGGATGTCGAGCACCTTCACCAGGTCCCGCAGGAAGTCCCGGTCGACCTCGACGTCGGCGACCAGGTCGTCGGCCGCGCCGGCCAGCTCCCCCGAGATGCGGCGGATCAGGTCCACGCCGGCGGCGGCGCCCGACAGGTGGTCGTTCAGGTAGAGGCCGAGCTCCTCGGGCACAGGCATGGTCGCGGCCTACCCGGCCCCGACCCCGGCCTAACTGCCGGCGGCCCGGATCGATGTGCTGGTCGGCTCCTCGTTGGACTGGCCCACGACGCACACGATCCGGCGGGCGCCGTCCTCCCAGGCCGAGTCGCGCGGGGTGATGTACTTGTCGCTCAGGCTGAGCTGCTCGAACGGCACACCCGCGTAGGCCCGGAACTGGGCCAGGCAGAGCGGGTTGGCGTAGCGGACCAGCTCGTCCATGCCCGGGAAGGCTTCCTCGGGACCGGCCGGGTGGTCGAGCACGGCGTAGACCTCGAGGTCGTGCTCCTCGGTGCAGGCGACGGTCTCGACGTTGTTGAACTGGCCCTCGGGCGTCTTGAAGCAGTCGCCTGCCTTGAGGTCGGAGTACTTCACCCCTGCCTCGTCGCTGCCGGAGATGGCAAAGATGGCCACGAGAGCCAGGCCCACCACTACGGCGACGCCGGCCACGATGAGGAGGGCCTTGACGAGGCCCCGCCGCTCCTTGGGCTCCTTTGCCTTCTTGGGTTCCGCTCCGGGCGGTGGGCGCACGACCGGCGGCGGCGGGGTCGGTGCGGTCGGCGGCGCCGTGGGTGGGGCGTAGGGCGTCGACGCCGATGTCTGCCACCTCGGCGCCCACGCGGCAACGGGGTCGGGGTCGGAGGTCACCGGCCGGAGCATCTCGGCGGTCGGCGCGGCGGCGGCTCCCTCGGCAGCCTCGTCGTCGACTTCGACGAACGAATCCTCGTCGAGCAACTCCTCGTCCCCGACGTACGCCTCGTCCTCCTCCGGCCCGACCGGCGGCCGGGCGGCGGCACGGGCTGCGGGGGCGCGGGGCGGCGCCGTCGGACGGGAGGGGCGGGCCGCCCGCTCGGGCCTCGGGGCCGGCGCAGGGCGGGGCGGGGCCATCGGCGCG
>Ga0187892_10009239_pt1 | contig 13052 bp, 11 predicted proteins | sample MA1701073metaG_FD_139345 | JGI IMG/M metagenome (GOLD analysis project Ga0187892, IMG submission 139345) | Bio-ooze microbial communities from a basaltic lava cave in the Kipuka Kanohina Cave System on the Island of Hawaii, USA - MA170107-3 metaG ...
CCGATGTACGTGCGCCGGTGCCCGCGGATCTCCGCTTCATCCCGCATACCGCCGAGCGAGATGCGGTGGAACTTGCGCCCGAGCGCCCGCGCGATGGACCGGCCGAGCGAGGTCTTGCCGACGCCCGGCGGCCCCACGAAGCAGAGGATCGGATCCTTGCCGGCCGGGCGTATGGACTTGACGGCCAGGTACTCGAGGATGCGTTCCTTGACCTTGTCGAGCCCCCAGTGGTCCTCGTCGAGGATGGCCCGCGCGGCCTCGAGGTCGAGCGCGTCGGTCGTCTCCTTGCTCCACGGCAGCGCCACCAGCCAATCGAGATACGTGCGGGCCACCGTGTACTCGGCCGCGGCCGGGGGCATCTTGGCGAGCCGGTCGAGCTCGCGCAGCGCTTCCTTCTTGGCCTCCTCGGGCATGCCTGCCGCTTCGATCTTCTCACGCAGCTCGTCGAGCTCCTGCGTGCGCTCGTCGGTGTCGCCCAGCTCCTTCTGAATGGCCTTGAGCTGCTCGCGCAGGTAGTACTCGCGCTGGCTCTTGCCGACTTCGGACTCCACCTGCGACTGGATCTTCGATCCGAGCGCGAGCACGTCCGCTTCCTTGGTCAGCGCCGCGATCAGCCGCGAGAGCCGCGCCTTCACGTCGAGCGTCTCCAGGAGCTCCTGCTTGACATGGGTCGTGAGCGCCGGCAGCGCCGTCGCGATCAGGTCGGTGAGACGGGCCGCATCGGAGATGTTGTCCATCACGCCCGCGATCTCGTCGGGCAGCATGGGCGAAAGCTCGACGACTTGGCGGAACAGGCTGGCGGCGTTGCGCACCAGCGCTTCCGCCTCCAGATCACCGGCCGGCGACAGGACATCGCTGACTTCTACGACGCGACCGACCAGGTACGGCTGGTGCTGCGTGAGCTCGGTCAGCCGCACGCGCGCGAGTCCCTGGACGACCAGCCGGACGGATCCGTCGGCCTGCTTCAGCACCTTGTGGAGCGTGGCCACGGTGCCCATCCGGAAGAGGTCGCTCTCCTGCGGCTCCTCCATCTTCGGGTCGCGCTGCGTGAACACGCCGACGAGCCGGCTGCCGCGAGCGGCATCCTCGAGCATGCGGAGCGAAGACGCCCGGCCCGCCGCCAGCGGCAGCACGGCCTGGGGAAACAGCACCGTGTCGCGGAGCGGCAGGAGGGGGAGCGTTTCAGGTACCACGATGCCGGGGTCCCGGGAGGCTCCCGCGGGGGCGGCTTTGATCTCTTCAGCCATGAGCGGTCTGTCCTTTCAAAATAGCGTCTCAGAGCATGTCGAGCGGGGTCAGCTGGCTCGAGGCCGCGCGCACCAGGGCTTCGCCCTTGTCGCGCGCCTCGGCGCGCCGCGCTTGCCCGAGATCCGATCGCACGTAGTCGGTCAGATCCTCGATCTGCGCCTGCATCTCGATCATCCGACGCCTCATCTTTAGGATGATCTCGATACCGGCGAGATTCACGCCGAGGTCCCGGACCAGGCGCGTGACGCGGGCGACCTCCTCGACATCCTCGGCCGAGTACATGCGCGTGCGCCCGACCGTGCGGCTCGGCCGGATGAAACCCTTCTTCTCGTACATGCGCAGCGTCTGCGGATGCACCTTCAGCATCTGGGCGACGACGCCGATCATGTAGAGCGGCCGGGTCTTCTCGGTCATACCGGGTTCCCCTTCTGGGTGCGCGGCAGCAGCGGGCGCTCCGGCAGGAGCGACGCCAGCTCTCGCCAGAGCGCCTCCGCGCGCGGACCCACGCTCCGGGGCACCTCGACGCGGGCGGTCACGTACAGATCACCGCGTCCGGCGCTGGACAGCCGGGCCACGCCTCGCCCGCGCACCCGGAACACCTGCCCGCTCTGGGTCCCCGGCGGAATCACCAGATCGATCTCGCCATCGACACCCTGTACCGGGACGCGCGCGCCGAGCGCCGCCTCCACGATGGTGACGCGCGCCTCGCAGTGGAGGTTGTCACCCTTGCGGGTGAACACCGGATCGTCGTCGACGCGGGCGATCGCCACCAGGTCGCCCCGGGGCCCGCCGAAGGGGCCGGCGTGTCCCTGGCCCGGCACCCTGAACTGCGCGCCCGTGTCCGCGCCCGGTGGAACGCTGACGTGGACAACGGCCGGCCCGAGCGTCACTCCCCGGCCGCGACACCCACGGCAGGGATCGTCGGCCCGCACGCCGGCCCCGCCGCAGAGCGGGCACGGATCCGCGCGGAGGCCGCCGCGTCGGCTCCACACGGCACCGACTCCCGCGCAGTGCTCGCACATCGAGGGCGCGGCGCCGCGCGCGGTGCCGGTCGCCCGGCAATCAGGGCACGGCGACAGACGATTCACGGCCAGATCGGCCTCGAACCCCGAGGCGGCCTGCCGGAACGAGAGCTCGACCGGCAGGTGCAGGTCGTCGCCGCGGCGGCCAGCCGGCTGCGTCGGCGGCTCGTCATCCGTCCCCTCGCGCGTCGCCGGCTGGCGATCGTAGACTTCGCGCGCCAGCGGATCGCTGAGGACCCGGTACGCTTCCGCGATCTCCTCGAACAGCGGCCGCGCTTCCTGCTCCCAGAGGTTCACGTCCGGCGAGTACTGACGCGCCAGCCGCTGATAGGCGCGACGGATCTGCACCGGCGTCGAGCCGATCGTCACTCCGAGCACCGCGTAGTAGTCACGCCGCATACGCTGGGTCACCGGCGCCAGGCCGGACCGGGGAGGCCCTGCGAGCCCGCTGACCCGGGCGGGCACCCCGGCGGCCGGCGCTCACCTGCGTTCTACTTCTTCTCGCCCAGGTCCTCGAATTCGGCGTCCACGACGTCGCTCTTGGCTCCGCCGCCGGGCGCGCTGCCGGCCTCGGGACCCGGGCCCGGCGGCTGCGACTTCGCCTGCGACTCGCGATACATGACCTCCGCCAGCTTGTGCGACGCCGCGGCCAGAGCCTCCTGCGCCTTCTTCAGCCGATCGACGTCGTCGGTCTTCAGCGCCTCCCGCGCGTCGTTCATGGCGGTCTCGATGGTCTGCTTGTCGGAGGCCGGGATCTTGTCGCCATGCTCCCGCACCGTGCGCTCCGTGGAGTACACGAGCGAGTCGAGCTGGTTCTTCGCCTCGATCTGCTCCCGGTTCTTCGCGTCCTCGGCCGCGTGTGATTCCGCCTCCCTCTTCATCCGGTCGATCTCGTCCTTGGTGAGGCCGGACGACGCGGTGATCGTGATGTTCTGCTGGCGCCCCGTGGCCTTGTCGCGCGCGGAGACGTTCAGAATGCCGTTGGCGTCGATGTCGAACGTCACCTCCACCTGGGGAACGCCGCGCGGGGCGGGCGGGATCCCGTCCAGATGGAACCGGCCCAGCGTGCGATTGTCACGCGCCATCGGACGCTCGCCCTGGAGGACGTGCACCTCGACCGAGGGCTGGCTGTCGGCCGCCGTCGTGAACACCTCGGTCTTCTTGCTCGGGATCGTGGTGTTCGCATCGATGAGCTTGGTCATCACGCCGCCGAGGGTCTCGATACCGAGGCTGAGCGGCGTCACGTCCAGCAGCAGGAGGTCCTTCACCTCGCCCGCGAGCACGGCCGCCTGTACCGCCGCGCCCACCGCCACCACCTCGTCGGGGTTGACGGTCTTGTTCGGCTCCTTGCCGAAGAGCTTCCGCACCTCGTCCTGGACCTTGGGCATGCGCGTCTGACCGCCGACCAGGATGATCTCGTCGATCTGGTTCGGCGCCACCCCGGCCTGCCGCATGGCCTCCCGGCACGGCGTCAGGCTGCGCTCGATCAGGTCGGCCACCAGCGACTCGAGCTTCGCGCGGGTCAGCGTCAGCACCAGGTGTTTCGGCCCGCTCGCGTCCGCCGTGATGAACGGCAGGTTGATCTCCGTCTGCACGGTGCTCGAGAGCTCGCACTTCGCCTTCTCGGCGGCTTCCTTGAGCCGCTGCAGCGCCATGCGGTCCTTGCGCAGATCGATGCCCTGCTCGCGCTTGAACTCCTCGCCGATCCAGTCCATGATCCGCTGGTCGAAATCGTCTCCGCCCAGGTGCGTGTCGCCGTTGGTGGCTTTCACCTCCACGACACCCTCGCCGATCTCGAGAATCGAGATGTCGAAGGTGCCGCCGCCGAGGTCGTAGACCGCGACCGTCTCGTCCTTCTTCTTGTCGAGCCCGTAGGCCAGCGCGGCGGCGGTGGGCTCGTTGACGATGCGGAGCACCTCGAGGCCGGCGATCACCCCGGCGTCCTTGGTGGCCTGCCGCTGGCTGTCGTTGAAATAGGCCGGGACCGTGATGACCGCCTGGGTGACCTTCTCCCCGAGATAGGACTCCGCCGCCTCCTTGAGCTTCCGGAGGATCAGCGCGGAGATCTCCGGCGGCGAGTAGACCTTGCCCCGGATCTCGACGCGCGCGTCCCCGTTGTCGGCCTTCACGACCTTGTAGGGGACGAGCTTGATCTCCGACAGGACCTCGTCGTAACGGCGGCCCATGAAGCGCTTGATCGAGAACACCGTGTTCTCGGGATTGGTGATGGCCTGACGCTTGGCCACCTGCCCCACGAGTGTCTCGCCCTCCTTCGTGTAGGCCACCACCGAGGGCGTCAGGCGGCTTCCCTCCTGGTTGGCGATGACGGTCGGGTTGCCACCTTCCATGACCGCCACCACCGAGTTGGTCGTTCCGAGGTCAATGCCGATCACCTTGGCCATCGTTGCTCTCTCCTATGGGTAACGTGCTAGTAGGCTTCGTTCCGCGTGGCGTCGTCCGGGCGGGGCGAGGGTGGCCCCCCCGCCCCGGCCGGACCGACGCCGCCGCTCACATCACGTCGATCTTGATCTCTTTCGGCTTGATCTCTTCCGCTTTGGGCAGCGACACGGTGAGGACGCCGTCACGATAGCTGGCCTTCACCTTGTCCGCTTGGACCGGGATTGGCAGCGGTAGGCTGCGCTCGAACCTCCCGAACCAGCGCTCTCCGCGGTAGTAGCTCTCCTGCTTGGTGTCCTCGTTCCACTGCCGCTCACCCCGAAGCGTCAGCACGTCACCGGTGATGGACAGATGGATGTCCTTCTCGTTGAGGCCGGGCAGCTCGGCCTTCATGACGAGCTCGTCTTTCGTCTCGTACATGTCGACGGCGGGCGCCCAGATGCGCTCCATCCCTGCAGGGGTACGACCGAAGAAGCTGTCGAACACGCGGTTGATCTCTGACGGCATCTCACCGAGATCACGGAACGGGTCAAGCAACTGACCGAAGGGACGGAACCGAACGATAGCCATAGCGTGTGGCCTCCTGTTCCCCCGAGCGAGTGGCTCGGCTAATTTGAGTCTATTCAACTTATATCGAGTGAGTCGTCTGCTGTCAACTATGCTTGCAAAAAACGTTAAGGCCGGCCGAAAAGGTCGATAAATTGACATATTTGAGAGCACAGTGCTAGGGTCGCCGCATGCGGCTCGGCTGCGTCGGCTGCCTGCTTCTGGTGGTCGCTGTGCTTGCCGTGCTGGCCCTGGCTGTCGGAGCCCTCTTCCTGTCCGTCAACGTGTTCGAGGCACCAGACTCCCAGCCGGTCCCCTTCTCGCGGGGGGATGGGTTCGCGGCCCAGCAGAAGCTCTACGAGGTCGTCCTGCGGCAGGCCGGGCGATCGAGCCGACGGGATCCAATCGTCCTGAGCGAGCGCGAGGCCAACGCCTTTCTCGGCCGCCACCTGACGGAGGCGGCCGGCCTGATGCTCTCGCCGCTGACGGTCCGGTTCACCAAGGGGCAGGTCTTCGTCCAGGGTCAGACCCCGTTACGCAACCTGCTCCACGGTCCCCCGTTCGCCCAGCTCCTGCCGTACCTGCCGCAGAGCCGGCTGGAGCAGCCGGTCTGGGTCACGGCCCGGGGCCGGATCGACCTCGAGCACGGATCGGCGGCGGGCGGCCCTCGTTACGGGACAGTGACTCTGTCCGAGTTGACGCTGGGCAAGCAGCCCGTGGCCAGCTTCATGGTCTACGTCATGATGGGACCCGCCGCCTCGAGGCTCCTGCGCTGGCAGGTCCCCGCCGTCGTGACGGCCATCGAGGTCGAGGATCGGCAGCTGGTGATCCGGACGGGCCAGTGAGCCGGGGGCAGAGCTAGGGGAGCCCCCCTCCGAGTTCCCTAGAGGAGCCTGTCGGAGTAATCCGCCGCGCTGAATGCTCGGCGACCACGCGTGCGGGTACGCCGCTTCGAGCGCCGGCTCCGCCGGCGCAATCTGTTTCTGGGGGAGGTCTCGGGAGGGGGCCGTCGAGGCCCCCTCCGAGTTGGCTAGCGGCGCGCGCTCGGACCGGAGGCCTGCACGAATCGGAGCTGGAGGTCGTAGAGGATCTCCTCCAGCAGCCGACTCTCCTGCTCGGTCCGGTTGCCGTGAGTCTTGTCGCGCAGCAGCAGCAGTGTGTCGATGGCTTCCTGCGCCTGCTCGAGGTCCACGGTTCGCTCGCCGGTCACCGGGTTGGGTGCGGCGCCGAGGCCGATCAGGGCCGAGCTCGCGAACATCACGAACAGCTCCTGCAGATCGAGCTGACCGGGCCGGCCCCGGCCTCCGGGGTGCGGGACGTCCTGGGGGGCGGCAGGCCCGGGCGGGGTTGCCCGGACCCCGCTCATCTCCCGGATCTCACTCACCGAAGGCGCGGCCGCGGCCGCGGACTCGCCGGGGCGACCACGACGGTCGGTGATCTTGAAGCCTTCGTCTTGCCCGTCCGCCATTTCTCCCTCGTGTTTCTGGCCCGAAGCGTAGCATGCGACTCCGGGGCCTTCAAGGCACGGGAGGAGCTTCAAGGAGCCGAGTCGCGTAAGGAGCGGAGCCGCGTATTGTATAATGCGTTCGCGGTCCGGGATCGTCCATGGCCAACTCCGCGGGTGCCCGATTCGAATCGTTGCTTTCCCTCATGGCTCGTCTCCGGGGAGAAGGCGGTTGCCCGTGGGACCGTGAGCAGACGCGCGCCACACTCAAGCCCTATCTGGTCGAAGAAGCCTACGAAGTCGTGCATGCCATCGACACCGGCAGTCCCGACGACCTCGTGGAGGAGCTCGGAGATCTGCTGTTCCAGGTCGTCTTCCACGCCCAGATCGCGAGCGAGCAGGGCGAGTTCACCATGCAGGATGTGCTGGAACGGCTGACGGAGAAGATGACCCGGCGGCACCCGCACGTGTTCGGAGGCCCGGCGCTGACCGATGCCAGCGAGGCCCTGGCGCAGTGGGAGCGCATCAAGCAGGACGAGGCGGACCAGGAAGGCCGGGCGCGCTCCGCGCTGGATGGGGTGCCGGATGCGCTGCCCGCGCTGCTCCGCGCGCGGCGCCTTCAGGTCAAGGCGGGACGCGTCGGCTTCGACTGGGCGGACTGGCAGGGCGCGTGCGACAAGCTCCACGAAGAGCTCGACGAGCTCAGGGATGCGCTGGCCGGTGAGGACGCCGCGCGGATCCGGGAGGAGATGGGCGATGTCCTGTTCTCCCTGGTCAACGTGGCGCGGATGCGGGACATCGACGCGGAAGATGCCTTGCGGCAAGCCGCCGGCAAGTTCACCAGGCGTTTCAAGGAGGTGGAGGCCGAAATGAAGGGGGGCAGCCGGGCGGTCGCTGACGCATCGGCCGAGGAGCTGGATCGCGCATGGGAACGGGCGAAAGCGCGGGAGCTCCAGGGCTCGCGCGGCTCCGAGCAAGCATGATGAAGGTGAAGCTCGGGAACACGACGTTCGCGATCGAGCGCGGCGACATCACGGACGCGGAGGTGGACGCGGTCGTCAACGCGGCCAACTCCGAGCTGTGGATGGGCGCCGGCGTCGCCGGCGCGCTGAAGCGGAAGGGCGGGAACGTCATCGAGGAGGATGCGCTCCGCCAGGGGCCCATCGAGATCGGGGAGGCGGTGCTGACGGTGGCGGGCAACCTTCCGGCCACTCACGTGATCCATGCCGCCACGATGGGCAAGGACCTGAAGGCGGACCCGGAAACGATCGTCGCGGCGACCAAGTCGGCCCTGGCCATCGCGGAGAAGCGCAAGCTGGCCTCGATCGCGTTTCCGGCGCTCGGCAGCGGCGTCGGGGGCGTGCCGCCGGTGCAATCCGCCGAGGCGATGCTCTCGACGCTGGTCGCGCACGTGAAGCAGGGCAACTCCAGCCTGCAGAAGGTCCTGTTCGTCGTCTATCAGGACGAGGCGTACAAGGCCTTCACCGAAGCGCTCAAGCGGCTGGCCGGCGCCAACTAGTCCAGAAGCCTGTCCGACCAATCCGCGGCGCTGGTCACTCGGCCACGACGGGTTCGAGGTTCCGCTTCGAGCGCGGGCCTCGCCGGCGCCAGCCCTTCTGGGGAAGGTCTCGGAGGGGGGCCCACGGGGCGAAGCCCCGCTTTGATCAAACGGCCCCTTCCGATCGCCCAGGCGCCGCTTCCGCCCGTCCCCTCCCGGCCCGGCCGACTCCCCGTTGTCGATCCTGCCAAAAAATGGCACGGACTAAGCATCGGGGTGCTACCACAGTTCTAGCCGCGCCGTGGTCTCCGGGGCGCGCACCCAGCCACCACGGGCCGACATCGCCCGATGTGGCCTGCATTCACGCATAGATAGCGGGAGACGGCAAGCTCATGGCTGCGATCATGCACGAGCTCCTGATGATCCTGGTAGAACGTCAGGCGTCAGATCTGCACATCACCACGGGCACGTACCCCCAGCTCCGGCTCAACGGCCGGCTCATGCCGCTCACCCAGTTCGAGGAGCTCAGCCCGCAGGACACCCAGCGGCTGGCCTACAGCGTGCTCAACGAAGGGCAGAAGCAGAAGTTCGAGGAAGACAGCGAGCTCGACCTGTCGTTCGGCATCCAGGGGCTGTCCCGGTTTCGGTGCAACGTGTTCCGCCAGCGCGGCGCGGTGGCCTGCGCGATTCGCGTGATCCCGGTGAAGATCCGGGGCTTCGAGGAGCTCAATCTGCCACCGGTGGTCGAGCAGCTGGCCGAGCGGCCGAAGGGCCTGATCCTGGTCACCGGCCCCACCGGCTCCGGCAAGTCGACCACGCTCGCCGCCATGGTGGACAAGATCAACTCCGAGCGCGCGGACCACATCATGACGGTGGAGGACCCGATCGAGTTCCTCCACCACCACAAGCGCTCACTGGTCAACCAGCGCGAGGTGTTCTCGGACACGCACTCGTTCAAGAACGCGCTGAAGTACGTCCTGCGTCAGGATCCCGACGTCGTGCTGATCGGTGAGATGCGCGACCTGGAGACGATCTCGGCGGCGCTCACCATCGCGGAGACCGGCCATCTCACGCTGGCCACGCTGCACACGAACTCGTGCGCGCAGACGATCAACCGCATCATCGACGTGTTCCCGACCAACCAGCAGATCCAGGTCCGCGCCCAGCTCTCGCTGGTGCTGGAGGGCGTGCTGTCCCAGCAGCTCATCCCGACCGCGGACGGGCAGGGGCGCGTCATGGCGCTCGAGATCATGCTGGCGACGCCCGCCATCCGGAACCTCATCCGCGAGGAGAAGGTCCACCAGATCTACTCCTCGATGCAGGCCGGGCAGAAGTACGGCATGCAGACAATGAACCAGTCGCTGGCGGAGCTGGTGCATCGGCGCCGGATCGCGCCCGAGGACGCGATGAACCGCACGATGCTGCCGGACGAGCTCAGGCAGCTCATCGCCCTCCCCATGGTCCCGGCCAAGGGGGGATGGCGGAGCTGACATGGCCGTCTTCGCCTACCAGGGCCGGAGCGCGGTCGGTCTCCAGCGCGGCGAGATCGAGGCGGTCGACCGCACCGCCGCGGTCGGCGAGCTCCGGCAGCGCTCGATCCTGGTCACCAAGATCACCGAGAAGGCCGGCCCCAGGGGGGCGAGCAAGCGCGGCGGCAAGGTCAAGGACAAGCAGATGGCGGTGTTCACGCGCCAGTTCTCGACGATGATCGACGCGGGATTGCCGCTGGTCCAGTGCCTGAACATCCTGGCCGAGCAGAGCGAGTCGGGCAACCTGCGCCGCGTGACCTCCAACGTGGCCCGGACCGTGGAGTCCGGCTCCACGCTGGCCGAGTCGCTGCGCAAGCACCCGAGGACCTTCGACGACCTCTACACGAACATGGTCGAGGTCGGCGAATCGGGCGGCATCCTGGACGTCGTCCTGCAGCGCCTCGCCGTCTACATCGAGAAGGCGGCCTCGCTCCGGCGCAAGGTCAAGTCGGCCATGGTGTACCCGGCGAGCATCGTCTCGGTGGCCTTCATGGTCATCGTGTTCATGCTGACCTTCGTGATCCCGACCTTCGCCAAGATGTTCAAGGATCTCGGCGGCGAGCTGCCGCTCCCCACCCAGATCGTCATCGGGCTGTCGGAGTTCGTGAGGAGCTACTTCGCGCTGCTCCTGGCGGGGATGTCCGGCGGCCTGTTCGCGCTGCGCGCCTACTACCGGACCGAGAACGGCAAGTCCATCATCGACGGCCTGCTGCTGAAGGTGCCGGTCCTGGGGCCGCTCATCCGGAAGGTCGCCGTCGCCCGCTTCACCCGCACCCTGGGCACCATGGTGCAATCCGGCGTGCCGCTCCTCGAAGCCCTGCGCATCACGGCGACCACCGCCGGGAACAAGGTCATCGAGAAAGCCGTGCTGCAGTGCCGCAACGCCGTGACGGAAGGCAAGACGTTGACCGAGCCGCTGAAGGTCTCGGGCGTCTTCCCACCCATGGTCACGCAGATGATCGCCGTCGGTGAGCAGACGGGCGCGCTCGACGCGATGCTCTCCAAGATCGCCGATTTCTACGATGACGAGGTCAACAGCGCCATCTCCACGCTGACCGCGCTGCTGGAGCCGGTCATGATCGTGTTCCTGGGGGTGGTCATCGGCGGCCTGGTGGTGGCGATGTACCTGCCGATCTTCCGGCTGGTGACGCTGATCAAATAGGCGCCCGCCCGTGCCCAGGCCCGAGAACCTTCTCACCTCGCTGCGGGCGCTCAATCGCGCCCGAGGTCTGAGCGCCGGACTCGTGATGGCCATCGGCGCCCTCCTGCGCTACGTGGGAGCGTTTCCGTTCCCGTTCCCACCGTTCGCCCTGACGGTGATCGCGGCCGGCATCGCGTGTCTGCTGCTTCCGCTGCTCGGGCCGCGTGTGGTCCGGCTCCAGCGCTTCGCGGCCTTTCAGATCTCGCTCGACGTGGTGCTGGTGACGGCCATCGTGGCCGCCAGCGGCGGGCCGCAGTCGGTCTTCGTGCCGCTCTACGTGCTCTGGGTCATGGCGGCCTGCTTCGTGCTGTCGCGTCCGGCCGGACTCGCGGTCGCCGCGCTGTCGAGCCTCCTGTACCTCGGGCTGGTGCTCGGCAAGAGCGGGCTGCCGTTCCTGCCGTTCGGCGACCCGGGCGAGCCGACCGCGACCGAGGTGCTCACGGTGGTCATGAACGCCGTGGTGCTGGTGGTGGTGGCGCTGGTGACCACCTCGCTGGCCGACCGGTATCGGCGCTCGCAGGAGCATCTCGAGGCCCAGCGCAAGCATCTGTCCGACGTGCAGGCGTTCCGCGACCTCATCTTCGAGTCGGTGGGCTCGGGGCTGGTCGCCGTCAACACCGAGGGACGGATCACCGCCTACAACCGGGCCGCGGAGTCGATCACCGGCATCCCCGCGCCGGCGGCGCTCGGCCAGCCATGGGAGACGGTCTTCGGCACCGGCGTCGATCTCCGCGACGCGCACGGCGCGGCGGCCGGCGAGGGCCACCCCGCGCCACGCTACGAGTTCCCGTTGCGCCGGCGCGACGGGCGGCAGATCCCCGTCGGCATCTCGTTCTGGTCGTTGCGCTCGGGCCGCGGCGAGGTGTCGGGCCTGATCGGCGTCTGCCAGGATCTGTCGTCGATCAAGCAGATGGAGGACCGGGTGCGCCAGGCCGATCGGCTGGCCACGATCGGCCGACTCTCGGCCAACATGGCCCACGAGATCCGCAATCCTCTCGCCTCCATCTCGGGCGCGGTCGAGGCGCTGGCCAAGGAGCTGCCCGCGGACGAGACCAGGAACCGCCTGGTCGAGATCGTGCTCAAGGAGTCGTCGCGTCTCAGCAACATCGTCGGCGACTTTCTCGAGTACGCGCGGCCGGCGCCGCTGGCCCCGGCCGAGGTCAACCTCGCCGAGATGCTCGACGAGGTCCTGCTCCTCATCGAGCACCGCGCGTTGCCCGCCCATCTCAAGCTGATGCGCGAGTATGCCGAGGTGCTCCCGGCGCGCGTCGACCCGCAGCAGATGCGTCAGGCCATCTGGAATCTCTGCATCAACGCCGTGCAGGCGATGCCCGACGGCGGGGAGCTGCGCGTCGGCGGCCGCCTGTCCCCGGAGCCGGCGCCGGGCCGGCTGCGCGTGTGGATCAGCGACACGGGCCACGGCATCGCGGACGGTGACCTGCCGCACATCTTCGAGCCGTTCTATTCGACCAAGCCGGAAGGCAGCGGGCTCGGGCTCGCCCACGTCTACCGGGTCATCCAGGATCACAGCGGCCACGTCGAAGTGCAGAGCCGGCCGGGCGAGGGCAGCACGTTCACGCTCACCCTCTCGGCCGGTCGAGCGCAACCCTGACCCCCAACGAGGACATCCATGAGCGCAGCGCGCGTCCTGGTCGTCGACGACGAGAAGAGCATGCGTGATCTCCTCAGCATCACGCTGGAGCGAGCAGGCTACGACGTCGGCCTCGCGGATGGCGGCGAGGCCGCCGTCGAAGCGATCCGGCGCGAGACGTTCGACGCCATCATCACCGACCTGCGCATGCCGAAGGTCGACGGCCTCGAGGTGCTGCGAGCCGCCAAGGACGCCTCCCCGGACACGGCGGTGCTCGTGATCACGGCGGTGGCGTCGACCGAGACCGCCGTCGAGGCGATGAAGCTCGGCGCCTACGACTACATCACGAAGCCGTTCAAGCTCGACGAGGTGAACCTGATCATCCAGAACGCGCTGGAGCGGAAGCGGCTGCGCGACGAGAACCTCTACCTGCGCAAGCAGCTCCAGACGCGCCATCGCTTCGAGAACATCATCGGCAAGAGTCCCCAGATCGTGGCGGTGTTCGACACGATCCGGAAGATCGCCGACAGCCCGGCCACGGCCATGATCACCGGCGAGAGCGGCACCGGCAAGGAG
>Ga0187892_10009240_pt1 | contig 13051 bp, 9 predicted proteins | sample MA1701073metaG_FD_139345 | JGI IMG/M metagenome (GOLD analysis project Ga0187892, IMG submission 139345) | Bio-ooze microbial communities from a basaltic lava cave in the Kipuka Kanohina Cave System on the Island of Hawaii, USA - MA170107-3 metaG ...
CGCCGCAGCACCCCGGCAAGGCCGTCCGGTGCCTCGAGGGCGGCGTCAACGCGGGTCGTGGGACGCTCGCTGACGTGCTCCTCGTGAACGGGTCGGCGGGCGATCCCACGAATCGCTCGCTCTCTCTCGGGACGACCGACTCGCTCCAGGTGAGCCTCGCTCAGCCCCCCTCGCGCCGGACGAAGCCGAAGTCCAACTTCGCCCTCTTCGCCTGGACGCGGGTCCCGAGCGACGAGAGGGTGGTCGCTCTCCCTCTCGAGACCGGGTGTCTCGCCTTCCCGATTCCCGCGACGGGCGGAGGTCCGCAGCCCCGGCGCACCTGGAACAACCTCGGGCACTTCCCGCTTCTCGGAGTCCCGGACTTTCCGTCCAGCCCGGCGCCGTCCACGCCGCTCAATCTCCCAGAAGGACTCGGAGCTCGGGCGACGTTCACGTTGCAGGGGCTCATCAGGGACGACGGCTCGCGCGGGAGGAAAGGTGTGAGCCCGACGAACGGGATCGTCGTCCGCGTGCAATAAGCACGGGGACCGAGGATTCCGTGCCGGGCACCGAACTCCGCCGCGGCGTGCGAGCGTGCGGAGGAGCGCGAGCGCCGGCGCCGGCATCGGCGGGCCGCCGGTGGAGCGACCGCGCATGACCGGGCTCGGTCGGTCTCGCCTGCGCGGCGGATGCCGACACGGACGCGCCTTCCCCCGACCCATCCCGCGTTCGTCTCGAGCGGTCGCGGGGAGGGGGCGGCGCGCTCCGCGGAACCACGGTCCTGGGCGACGCCGGCGGCGACACCGCGCCGTGACGCGAGCGCGCGGCGTTGAACCGTCGACGCCGCTGCTCCCGCGCTCGTATGCTCCGGTCGTCTCCGAGGGAGCGATCGATGTCGACACCGATCCGCGTTCTCGTCATCGGCGCCGGAATCGGCGGGCTCTCCGCCACGCTCGCGCTGCGGCGGATCGGATGCGAGGTCCTCGTCTACGAGCGGAATGCCGAGGTCCGCGAGATCGGCGCCGGTCTGAGCTACTGGTCGAACGGCCTTCGCGCCGCTCGGGAAATCGGCGTCGAGGAAGAGATCTTGCGAACCGGCTCGCCGATCGAGTGGCTCGAGAACGCCGACTGGACGGGACGTCCGCTCCAGCGCATCCACGTCGGGCGACTCGGCCGCCACGTCGCGCTGGGGCGGACCGATCTCCTCGAGCCGCTCCTCTCCGCCGTCGGCGCTGCGTCGGTCCGAGTCGGCCACCGGCTCGAGCGCGTCCGCCAGGACTCGGGCGGCGTCACGGCGGCGTTCGAGAACGGGGCCGAGTCGCGGGGGGACCTTCTCGTCGGAGCCGACGGGATCTTCTCCGACGTCCGCCGGGAGCTCCATCCGCGCGTGACGCCGGCGTACGCCGGGCACGTCGCGTGGCGCGGCATCGCGTCCTTCGAGCACGCTCGATTCCCCCTCGGCGTGGCGCTCTCGCTCATGGGACGCGGGAAGCACTTCGCGGTCGAGCCGATGACGGCCGGGCGCCTTTTCTGGTACGCCACGAAGAACCGGCCCGAAAGCTCGGAGGCGCCGGCGCATCGCGGGAAGAAGGGAGAGGTTCGCGAGTCCTTTCGGGACTGCGCCGATCCCGTCCCCGCGCTGATCGAGGCGACGCCCGAGGAGGAGATCTTCCGCAATCGCGTATACGACCTGCCGCGCGTCCGGCCCTGGAGCCGCGGCCGGGTGACGCTTCTCGGCGACGCGGCCCACGCGATGCGGCCGAACCTCGGCCAGGGAGCGTGCCAGGCGGTCGAGGACGCCGTCGTGCTCGGCGCGTGTCTCGCGCGATCGCGCGACGGGGGCGAGGCGGCGCTTCGCCGCTACGAGGCGCTGCGACGGCGCCGCACTGGATGGGTCGTGTACTGGTCGCGGCAGCTCAGCCTCATCGAGTACCTCGAGGGGCCCCTCGCGGCGAAGCTCAGAGACGCGTGGCTCAGGCTCGTGCCGGGATTCCTCAACCTGCCGTGGTTCGCGACGCTCGTCAGGTTTCGCCCCGAGAGAGTGTAGAAACCGAGGCCTCGCACCAGTTCGTCAGCGGAAGGTCTTGGCGTCGCCGAGGCTCATGACGAACGCGGCGAGGTCGGCGCGTTCGGCGGGCGACAGGGCCGAGAGGTTTCCGTGCGGGCGGCCGCCCGTTGCCTCGTAGAGGGCCGGGTCGAGCACGTCCGCGACCGTCGCGGCTCGCGAGTCGTGGAGGAGCCGCGCCTCGTCCCACGCGCCAAGGAGCGTCGGCGTGTCGAGCGTCCGGCCCGTGCCGACGTCGTGCGTGCGGAGGTCCGAGTAGACCGGCGCGGGATGGCACTCCGCGCAGCCGGCCTTCCCGAGGAAGAGCGCCTCTCCGGCGGCGTTCGGCGGATGCGGATTGGGCCCCGGCGTGAGGACGTCTTCGATCGCGACCAGCGCCTCGGCGATCTCGCGGCTCGTCTTCGCATCGCTCGCGAGCCCCGCGTGCCGCCGCACCGTCGCCCGGTTGAACTCGGCGAGGTCCGCGACCGACCCCTCCCATCCGAACGGCGGCAGGTGCCGAAGGTACCGGAGCGACTGGTTCCGCTCGGGTCCTTGCGGCCGGCCGTCCCTCGAAAACGGATCCGGCCGCGGATCGAACGTCATCCGGAAGTCGGTGTTCCACTCGCTGTGGCAGGTCATGCAGGTGAATCGGTCCTCCTTCCCTTCCCACGCCGAGAGCGTGAGGAGGTGCCGGTCGCCCGACTGCCTCGTGGTGAAGGCCGGCGCGCCCTCCGCCGCGACCGCGAGGATCGGCGCCCCCGATCGGTTGAGCGCCGTCTCGCCGTGGATCCGGAAGCGGCCGGAAGCCGGGTCGCGCCGGAGCTCGATCATCGAGTCGCGGAAGAAGTTGACCGCGATCACGCGATCGGGCGAGACGACCGCGACGTCGCGGGTGTGCGTGAAGACGCGGGCGCCGTTCCCGTCGAATCGCCCGGGAAGCGGGCTCTCGTCTCCGAGCAGGTCGACCGTTTCGAGCCGCTCCTCCGCGTCGCCCGGCTTCAGGACGTGGACCGTGCCGCCCGCCGCGCCTGAGAAGGCGACGAGGCCCGCGCGAACGTCGATCCCCGCGTAGTCCGCGCCGCGATTCTCGTACAGCTCCTTCGTGCGGAGCGTCCCGGGCTCGATCGACGTGACGATGTTCCGGATGTCGCGCCGGTCGTCCATGACGACGGGCACGCCGTGCATCCGGGGAAGCTCCGCCCCGCCGTGGTTCGTCGCGAGAACCGCCGTCGCGGTCGCGGCGAGGTCCTCGACGCGGCTTCCGATGAAAACGCGCCCCGTCTCGCGCCGCGAATCGAGATCGACGACGCTCACGTCGAACGTGCCGCGGTTCCCGACGTAAAGCCGGCCGTCCGGCCCGAACGTCATCGGCCCGGGCTTCCGCCCCACCGCGATCGATCCCACCGGCACGAAACCCGCGTCGTAGACGAGGACGGCGTCCTTCCAGCGGTTGCTGACGTAGTAGAGCGAGCGCTTGGCGTCCCACAGGACGTCCTGCCCGTAGAACGGCACCGCGATCTTTCGCTCGACGCGCGCCTTCGGCACGTCGATCACGGTCAACTGCTCCGCGAAGTCCGCGACGAGGACGGCCGTCGACCCGAAGCAGCGCACCTTGACCGGAACGCGCGGGATCCCGTCGTCGCGCTTCAGGTTGCGCACGGCGTAGGGCTCGGGCGAAGCGAGATCGACGATCGCGACGCTCAAGTCGCGCCGGCACGCCACGACGGCGAACCGCCCGTCCGCGGTCAGGTCGACGGAGAAGGGGCCGCGGAGGTCGGCGGCCTCGGCGGCGGCGCCCGTCGCGGCGGCGACGACCGTGAGAACGGCGGCAACGACGTTGACGCGGGGCATCCTTCTCTTCTCGTGCTCTTCTCGTGCTTCGTATTCGGCCTGATCGGGGGGACTGGCTGCCGAAGACTCGTTCGAATGGTGGACAAAAGGGGCGATCCCATCACCGATGAAAGCCGGCCGCGGGCGCGGGGCACGACGATGATGGATCTTGCGGCTCCGGCCACTATGCGCGCGGCCGCCAGACTCGGAGACGATGCGACATGCAGACCGGAAGACTCGTCCTCCTCGCCGTCCTCATCGGGATCTCCCCCGGCCCTATCGGGGTGTTCGCCAACGGAGATCGCGTCTTGCCGCCCCTCGTCGATTCCCCCATCGGCGTGGAGCAGCCGGACGTCGCCGAGCAGGTGATCGGCTCGGGGCAAAACCTCGAGTCGATCTGCGGCGAGCCGTTCGAGCGCGTCCTCATGACGCTCGAGCACCGGCAAGGGTGGCGTTCGATCGCCTGGCGGAAGGACGTCGGCGCCGCGCTCAAGGACGCGAAGGTCTTGGGCAAGCCCGTGGCCGTCGTGATCATGCTCCCCGAGTACGGCCAGTCCTCGTCGCCGTTCAGCTGAGCGCAGGGCCGATTGATCAAGAGCGGTCCGCTCTCCGACCCCGCCGTGATCGCGATCCTGAATCGCGACTTCGTCCCCGTGCTTCACGATCCCTCCGACCCGAAGACGACCGGCGTCGCCCCCGCGCTCGCGGTGTGGGAGAGCGTCTACGCCTCGAACTGGGCCTACCGGCAGGGGTTCGCCACGACCGTCGTCATCTCCTCCGACGGGAAGATCCCGCTCGCGACGTCCGGCATCGCGAAGCACCACTGGCGCGACGTCGGCTTCTCCGCGAACCACGTTCCGGAGAAGTGCCTCGACCTCCTCGAGGTCTCGCTCGACCGCGAGCGCCGCTACCGCGAGGCGATGAACGGGAGCGAAGGCTCGGCTGCGGCCTTGGCCCGGCTGCACGACGAGATTCTCCGCTCGATCAAGGAAGCGAGCCGCGGCAACGACGGCCGCACGGTGACGCGCTTCCTCTGACGCCAGCGTCCGCCCACCCGCGCGCGCTCGCTCGCCCGCTCAGCGCTCCGGGTCGTCGTTCGCGGCCTGGAGCGCGCGCCAGGCGGCGAGGCGGATCTCGTCCGGCGACGCCTCGTCGCGGAGGATTTCCGAGATCGCCGGGATCGCGCCCGCGCCGATGCGTCCGAGAGCCCACGCGGCCTCGCGCGCGACGCCCTCGTCGCGACGGAGCGCGGCCGCGAGCTTCGGAATCGCCGGCGCCGCGCTCTCTCCCAGGAAGCCGAGCGAGCGCGCGGCGCGGCGGCGTACCTGGAGGTTCTCGTCCTCGAGCGCTTTCACGAGCTCGGGAACCGAGAGCGGCGCCTCGTTCCGGATGCGCCCGAGCGCGAGCGCGGCCATGTCGCGGACGTCCGCGTGCTCATCGGCGAGCGCCTTCCCGAGCGCGGGCACCGCGGGGCCGGCCGCGGGACCGATCTTCCCGAGCGCGATCGCGGCGACCCGCCTCAGGTCCCGGCGCTCGTCTCCGAGGAAGCGCACGAGGATCGGCACGGCGCCCTCGGCCCCTTTCTGGATGCGCGCCACCGCGGTCGCCGCGGACTCGAGCAGGAAGACGGGGGCGTCCTTCTCCTCGAGCACGGCCGTGATCGCTCCCGGGACTTCGTCGAGCGAGGGACCGATCTTTCCGAGCGCGACGATCGCCGCAGCGCGCGGGCGCGGGGCCTTTTCCTTGCGGAGCATCTCGAGGAGATCCCGCGCGACGGGCACGGCGACGCGGCCGTATCGGCCGATGACGCCCGCCGCCTCGACGCGGATCTCCGCCACCGGATCGCGGAGCGCCGCCGTCAGCGCGGGGAGCGCGTCCTCCGGACTGGGACCCGTCATCTCGAGCTCGCCGTCGACGAACGCGAGGGCGTCCCACGGCTCGCGCTCGATCATCCGGAGCGAGCGCGCGGCTTCGAGCCGCTCCGCGGCGTCCCCCTTCTCGAGCGCGCGCACGAGAGCGGGGATCTCCTCGCGCGGCACGAGCCGGGGGAGTTCGAAGGGCGACACGGGTCGCGAGACGTCGCGACCCTCGCCATCGGCGTCGGCCGATTCGGCGGGCGGCGCGTCGACGCCACCCTTTTCGCCGCCGCCGCAGCCCGTGCCGAGCGCGGCCGACGACGCGGCGAGGAGCGCCGCGAAGAGAGGACGGGCCACCGACATGACGCCTCCGGAGGGATCGGGACGCGAGCTGCCGCTTCGATAGTGGCCCGGAAGCCGTGTTGTCGTCAGCGCGGCAGCTCCGCGGGGCTTCGGCCCGGATCCTCCGGGCCTCCGAACTTGCCCGAAAACTGGAGCTCGCGGCCCTGAACGAACGTCGACCCGTTGATCGATTGCGCGAAGACGCCGAGGATCGGCGCGTCGCCGCGGATGCGCAGCCAGCCGGTCTGCGCCGAGCGCGGCCCGGGGAACTCGAGCTCGGTCGGGTCGCCGCCGAGGTTCGTCACGACGCCCGAGATCGCGCGGAGCGAGTTGCGGAAGAAGCAGTCCATCTGAGTCCCGCGCGAGAAGACCGTTTCGTTGTTGTTGAAGATGAGGAAGGAAAGGTTCGTCTTCGAGCTGAACCGGAGCGAGAAGAGCGTCAGCTCGCTCGCGAAATCGGGATTCCCTCCCTCCTGAAAGAAGCTGTCGAGGTGCAGATAGAGCGGGAAGAAATCGTACTCGACGCCGTTGAAGTCCGCGCGGCTGTCGCCGTCGACGTCGGTGATGCGGTTCCCGCACGGCGTCTCGTCGGCGCCGGACGAGCCGTTCTCGGGCAGTCCGCGGAACGAGTACGGCGTGTAGCCGAACGACAGGTTCGTGCCCTTGTCGACGACGATCGCGCTGCCGGTCAGGAAGTCGAAGTCGATCGGGTCGCCCGTCTCCGGATCCTCGGCTTCGACCCAGAGCCAGCCGACGACCATCTCCGGGTTGTGCCGCTCGGCGATGACGGTGAGCGTGTCGCCGGGCGTCAGGTCCTCGAAGCGGTTGAACTCCTCGCAGCGGACCGTCCGCTCCTCGAAGCCAAAATAGGTGTAGCGCACGCGGACGTCCCCTTCGAGGACGCCGCGGCCGCACGAGCGCCGCGACGTGTTCGTGTTGGTCACGGTGACGATCGTTCCGTGGCCTTCGCGCGAGTCGACGAGCGGGAAGATGAGCGCGCTGCCCGCTTCGCCGTGCTTCGGCTGCGCGAGAGCGGGCAACGCGAAAAAGAACAGCGAGATGACGACGGCCATCGAGCGCATCATTGGAAAACCTCCGGGGGGACGACGATCGATCTAGCCTAAATCCGGATCCTCCCGGCGTCACGCGTTCTCGCCGGGGGGGTCAGACCCCTGGCCGGCCGAAAAAAGACGACGGAACCTCCTCTCTCGCGCGTCCAGTGAAACGGATGACGGAAGACGACGCCCTCGTGCGAAAAGCCCGCGGCGGCGACCGGAACGCGCTCGAAGCGGTCTGGCGCGCGCACCGCCGGTTCGTCGCGGCGGTGCTTTTCGCTCGCTGGCCGCGCGGCCTCGATCTCGAGGACGGGCTCCAGGAAGTGGCGCTCGCGCTCGTGCGCCGGATCGGGAGCCTCGAGGACCCCGGGAAGCTCCGCCCGTGGCTTCGAGCCATCGCGATCCGCGCGGCGGCGACCGCCGGCCGGCGGCTCGAGATCGAGGTCCGCGGAAGCGCCTCGGCCGAGGTCGAGCCCGCGGTCCCCGGCGACGCGCGTCTCGTCGACGCGCGCGACGAGGAATCCGTGGTCCTCGCCCGCGTGCGGGAGCTGCCGCTCGACTATCGCGAGCCGCTCGTCCTCCGCGCGGTTCACGGAATGACGCAGCGCGAGATCGCCTCGGCGCTCGGGCTCCCGGAGACGACGGTCGAGACGCGGCTCGCGCGCGCGCGGCGGATGCTCCGCGAGGCGATGACGATTCGCGCGGCGGCGCCGCGCGCGCAGGAGACGAAACGATGACGACGACGCGAGAAGACGGCTTCATCCACCGATTGGTCGAGCGCGAGTCCTCGCCCGAGGACCTCCGTGCGCTGGCGGCCCTCGCGGCCGACGACGATCGCGTGTGGGACCGCGTCTCGGCCGCGCTCCGCGCCGATGCCGCTCTCGAGCGCGCCGTCGGCGCGGCGCTCGCCCCGGCCGAGCGCGTCGAGCTGCCTCGGCCGCGCGCGGCCTTGCGGCGAGCGTGGCTTCTGTTCGGATGGGCGGCCGCGGCGGCGCTCGCTCCAATCCTCCTCTTCGGGCGAAGCCCGGGCGAGCGCGTCGCGCCGCCGGGCGCTCTCGCCGGGGAGCCGGTCGGCGAGCTGACGCGCGTTCTCCTCGACGCGAAGAAGGCGCGGGGCGGCGAGGGGCTCGAAGTCCTCTACGTGCGCAGGCTCGTCGAGCGCGCCTTCGTGCTGAGCCTCCTCGAAGTGGGGCTCGACGAGCACGGCGATCCGGCGGTCGCCCCGGCGAGCGTGGCGCGGTTCCGGCCGCCCGAATCCCTCTGAACTTTCCGACTGCCAGGAGTCATCGACATGAGAACGCTTCTCTTCTTCATCGCGATCTCGCTCGTCCCGAAGGCGGCGCTCGCGTGCGGCGACGACTCGACGCGGCCGCCGTCGAAGCTCACCTCTTCCGACGCGGCCGGCGAGTTCACGATCGAATTCGAGCCGGATCGCATCGTCTCGGTCACGATCGACGGCAATCCCGTGGACGACGAGCGCCTCGCTCGCGAGGACGGCCGCTGCAGCGTGACGGACGAGCACGGATCGGTCGTCCTCGAGATCGAGGTGTCGAAGGACGGTGGCGTCCGCTGGAAGTCGCGCCGGTCCCGCGTCGTCGTCGGGCTCACGATGGGCGACGTGGACGAGGCGCTGGCCGCGCACCTCGGAGTCGAGCCGTCGGCGGCCGTCCTCATCACCGACGTCGTTCCGGACGGTCCGGCCGAGCGCGCCGGGCTCGCGCGATTCGACGTGGTCGTCGCGGTGGACGGCCGGCGCCCCGCGACGCGCGAGTCCCTTCAGGACGCGGTCGCCGCCAAGTCGGCGGGCGAGACGCTCACGCTTGCGGTGCGGCGCGGAGCGGAGCGAAAGTCGGTCGCGATCGTCGCCGAGTCCCCGGGCGCGGCTCTCCGCCTCGCGAGCGTCCCGCATCTCTCGAGCATTCCGCTGCTCAGGAACTACTTCGGCGCGTCCCTGCCGACCGAGGCCTCGTATCTTCTGAGCGTGACGAACGAGGCCTCGCCCTTCAGCCTCATGACGCGGTTCGACCCGGCGCGCGATTGGACCTGGAAAGTCGCCGCCGCCGCGCCGCCGACCGTCGAGGACCGGCTCGCGACGATCGACCAAAAGCTCGCGAGGCTCGAGGCGCTCATCCAGCAGCTCGTGTCCGAGCACACGCCGCGCTGACAAGCCTCTTCTCGCCCGATTGGCGGTCGTGTTGAATGGCGCGGCGGAGGCGCTTCCCGAGATGCCGATCGCCGCGCCCGTTCTCGTTTCGCTCGCGCTGGCCTCGCCGCTTCCGGCCGAGGTGCCGAGTGTTCCGGTCGGCGCCGCCTCGATCGACATCACGCCCGAGTTCCCCGTCCGCCTCGCCGGGTTCGGATTCCGCCGCGCCGAGTCTGAAGGCGTCGAGCGACCCATCCGCGCACAGGCGCTCGCGATCGGAGCCGACCCCGTCCTCCTTCTCACGGCAGACCTCTGCGTCGTGCCGGATGCGCTCACCGAGGAGGTCGCGCGGCGGATGGGCCTCCCGCGCGAGCGGTTCGTCCTTTCCGTCACGCACTCGCACACGGCTCCGATGGTGACGGGCGGGCTCCCGACGCTCTTCGGCGTGCCGGTTCCGCCCGAGCACGCGGACCGCATCGACCGCTACACGCGCTTCGTCGTCGATCGCTTCGAGTCCGTCGCGAAAGCCGCGCTCGCGGACCGCCGGCCCGCGACGCTCGCGTGGAACGTGGGACTCGCGTCGTTCGCGATCAACCGCCGCACGGCGGACGGGCCCGTCGATCACGATCTCCCCGTCCTCGCCGCGCGCGACGCGGAGAGCGGCGCGCTCCGGGCGGTCTACGTCGCTTACGCGTGCCACTGCGTGACGCTCGCGCACAACAAGGTGAGCGGGGACTGGGCCGGGTTTGCGCGCGAGCGGATCGAGGGCGACCACCCGGGCGCGGTCGCGCTGGTCGCGGCCGGCTGCGCGGGAGACCAGAACCCCTCCTCCGGCGTGACCGGCGCCAACGTCGCGATCGCCGACGCGCAAGGCGCCGAGATCGCGCGCGAAGTCGCGCGGCTCCTCGGCCGGCCGATGCGCCCGATCGCGCCTGCGGTTCGCGCCGAGTTCTCGCGACTCCTCCTGCCGTTCGAGGCGCCGCCCTCGCGCGCGGAATTCGAGGAGCGCGCGCGGCGCGAGGGCCCGGTCGCGCACCACGCGCGCGAGCAGCTCGCCCGGCTCGACCGCGGCGAGCGCCTCCGCACGGAGCTGCGCTATCCGGTCCAGACGATCGTCCTCGGCGCCGACGACTTGGCGATGGTCTTCCTCGGCGGCGAGGTGGTCGTCGATTACGCGCTGAGGCTCCAGCGCGAACTCGACCCCGCGCGAGCGTGGATCGTCGCGTACTCGAACGACGTCTCGTGCTACATCCCGTCCGAGCGGATTCTCGCCGAGGGCGGCTACGAGGGCGGCGGCGCGATGACGTACTACGACCAGCCGGCACGACTCGCCCCCGGCCTCGAAGCGACGATCGTGGACACGGTCCTCCGCCAGGCGGGCGAGCCGTTCCGGAGCCCGCGTCCGCACTCGCCGGCCGAGTCGCTCGCGGCGATGCGCGTCCGCGACGGGCTCCGCGTCGAGATCGCGGCGGCCGAACCGCTCGTCGTCGACCCGGTCGCGATCGATTTCGCCGCCGACGGCGCGCTCTTCGTGTGCGAGATGCGCGACTACCCGGACGGGATGGACGGGCGCGGCGCCGCCGGCGGCCGCGTGAAGCGCCTCGTCGACGAGGACGGCGACGGCCGCTTCGAAGGCGCGACGGTTTTCCTCGACGGCCTCCCCTTCCCGACCGGCGTCATGGCGTGGCGAGCGGGCATCCTCGTCTGCGCGGCGCCCGACATCCTCTACGCCGAGGACACGGACGGGGACGGCCGCGCCGACGTGCGGAAAGTCCTTTACACCGGATTCGCGACGCACAACTTTCAGGCCCGGGTGAACGGGCTCGAGATCGGCCTCGACGGGTGGATCCACGGCGCGTGCGGCCTCTTCGGCGGCGAGGCGATCACGAGCTTCGCCTCGGGCGCGCCTCTCGCACTTGGCGGGCGCGACTTCCGGATCCGCCCGGAAACGGGAGAGATCGACCCCGTGGAAGGCTGTTCGCAGCAGGGCCGCGTTCGCGACGACTTCGGCGACGCGTTCGGCTGCGACAGCGGGAGCCTCTTGTTTCACTTTCCCCTGCCGGATCTCTTCGTCCGCCGGAACCCGTTCGTCGCGCCGCCGCCGCCCGCCGTCCGCGTGACGGGCGCGGCGAGGCTCCGGCCGATTCGCCGCGATCTCGAGCTCTTCCCGCTCTCCGGCCCCGCGGGCGGCATCACCGCGGCGTGCGGGGTCGGCGTCTACCGCGACGACCTCCTCGGGCGCGAGTTCTCGGGCAACGTCTTCACGTGCGAGCCGGCGAATCTCGTCGTCCACCGCACGATTCTCGAGCAGCGCGGCGCGACGTTCTCGGGGAAAACGGCGGACGACGAGCGCGACCGCGAGTTCCTCGCGTCGACCGACCACGACTTCCGGCCGGTCGAGGCCCGGACCGGGCCCGACGGGGCGCTCTGGATCGTCGACATGTGCCGCTCGGTGATCGAGCACCCGCGCTGGATCCCCGCCGAGCGCGTCGCGGCGCTCGACGTCCGCGCCGGCGAGGACCGCGGACGGATCTGGCGCGTCGTGCCGGAGGGCCGCTCGGCGCGCCGGGTCCCGAGGCTCGACCGGCAGGACGGCCTCGGGCTCGTCGCGGCGCTCGACTCGCCGAACGGGATCGTCCGCGATCTCGCCATGGCGAAGCTCGAGAGCCGCGGAGACCGCGCGGTCGCGCCGGCGCTCGCCGCTCTCGCCACGGGCGCGTCGCGCCCCGCGACGCGGGTCCAGGCGCTCGCGACGCTCGACCTCCTCGGCGCGCTCGAGTCCGCGCTCCTCCTCCGGGCGCTCGGGGACACGCACCCGGGCGTCCGGCGGAACGCCGTGCGGCTCTCTTCGGGCCGCCTCGACGCGGAGCCCGGACTCGCCGCCGCGCTACTTCGCCTGAAGGACGACCCCGACGCGACGGTCGCGCTCCATCTCGCGGGCGCGCTCCACGAGTGGAGCGATCCGCGAGCGGGCGACGTCCTCGCGGCCCTCCTCGCGCGCTTCGGCGACGACCCGCACGTCGCCGGCGCCGTCTTCGGGTCCGCGCTGCCGCACCGGAGGCGCGTCGTCGAGGGCGCGCTCGCCGCCGGGCTCTTCCGCGAGGCGATCCCGCTCGCCGTGGCCGACGGCGACGCCGAGGGAGCTTCTCTCGTCGCGCGCGCGATCGCGGAGGCGCCCGCCCGCGGACCGGAGGCGATGGGCGATCTCGTCGGCGCGATGCGGCGGGCGGGAGTGCCGCTCGCGGCGCTCCGAGGCGCGGGCCCTCTCTTCGAGCGCGCGAGGGCGGTGGCGCTCGACGACGACGCCCCGGAGGAGGATCGCTCGAAGGCAATCGCGGTCCTGTCGCGCCCCGAAGACGTCGCGACGCTCGCGACGCTCCTCGCGCCTCGGGCGCCCCCGAGCGTCGCCGCGGCCGCGCTCCGCTCACTCGCCCGCGTCGACGACGGACGCGTCCCGGAAGCGATCCTCGCCGCGATGCCCTCGCTCGGGCCCGCTCTCCGCGTCGCCGCGCTCGACGTCCTCCTCGAGCGGCCGGCGTGGACCGAGGCGCTCCTCGCCGACGGGAGCGGCGCCGCTCTCGCGCCGCTCGACCCGGCGCGGAGAGCCGCCCTCCTCGCCCACCCGAGGCCCGCGATCCGGGAGAAGGCCGCGCGCCTCTTCTCGCGCACTCCGCGCGAGGCCGTCCTCGAGCGCTACCGCCGCCTCGTGCCCGATGCGGGAGACCTTGCGCGCGGCCGCGCCGTCTTCGCCGCGGCCTGCGCCGCGTGCCACGCGCTCGACGGAGCCGGCCGCGAGATC
>Ga0187892_10009241_pt1 | contig 13050 bp, 7 predicted proteins | sample MA1701073metaG_FD_139345 | JGI IMG/M metagenome (GOLD analysis project Ga0187892, IMG submission 139345) | Bio-ooze microbial communities from a basaltic lava cave in the Kipuka Kanohina Cave System on the Island of Hawaii, USA - MA170107-3 metaG ...
CCGGACGACATCGAGTCCACCTGCGCCGGCACGCTCATCCTCCTCAAGCGATCCGGCTGGGACGCGCACCTCGCGACGATGACGGCCGGCGATCTGGGGTCGAGGACTCTCCCCCGCGAGGAGATTGCCAAGGTGCGCCGGCGGGAGGCGGAGGCGTCCGCGTCCATCCTGGGGGCCGCCTACACTTGCCTGGGATTTGATGACCTGACGATCGCTTTGAGCGAGGCTACGGTGCGGCGCGTGACCGGCCTGATCCGGGACGTGCGACCGGACCTGATCCTCACCCACTCCCCCGTCGACTACATGTCCGACCACGAAGAAACGGCGCGCATCGTCCGCGAGGCGGCGTTCGCTTCCACGGTCCCCCACTGGACGGCGCCCCTGAACGGGTCGAACGGCCATGCGTGCGAGAAGCTCCCGGTGATTCTCTACGGGGACGCGGTCGAGAACCTCGACCACTTCGGACGCCGGCTCCCTGCGCGCCTCGTGGTCGACATCACGGAGGTCATCGACCTGAAGGAGCGCATGCTGGAAGCCCACGCGTCGCAGCGCGCGTGGCTCCGGCAGCAGCACGGCAACGGCGACTATCTGAAGTCGATGAGAAGGCGGGGCGCCGACCGGGCACGGGACTTCGGCCGCACGTCGGTCCGGTACGCGGAAGGATTCAACCAGCACCTGGGGCCCCCCTTCCCCAAGGGCGAACTTCTGGCCGAAGCGTTGGGGAGAACCCGCGTGAAATCGCTCGGGGCCAAACCGTGACCTCCTGGGAAGACCCTGGCCGGGAGGCCGCGAAGGGCCGCTGGATGGCCTTCATCGCGGCGTACCTCGGGTGGATGTTCGACGGCATGGAAATGGGCCTCTTCCCGCTCGTGGCCCGTCCGGCGCTCATGGAGCTCGTCGGCGCGGACGCGCAGAAGAACCTGGGAGGCTGGATCTCTGCCGTCATCTCCGTCTTCCTGATCGGGGCCGCGATCGGAGGGGTCTTCTTCGGCTGGCTGGGGGATCGCATCGGCCGCGTGAAGGCGCTCGCCTGGAGCGTCCTCACGTACTCGATCTTCACGGGACTTTGCGCCTTCGCCCAGGCGCCGTGGCAGCTGGCGGCGCTCCGCTTCGTCGCCTCACTCGGGATGGGCGGGGAATGGGCCCTCGGCGTCGCCCTGGTCATGGAGGTCTGGCCGTCGCGCTCGCGGCCGCTCCTGGCCGGCGTGGTCGGGTCGGGCAGCGCCCTCGGGTTTCTCCTCATCGCGCTTCTGTCGCTGGGCCTGGGCCGGTTCGTCGGGGCGGTGGGAGGCGGGCTGAGGGCCGTCCTCCCCGACCCTTGGGTGGACGCCCTTCTGAGCCACGGCGGCTGGCGTCTGCTGATGCTCATGGGGGCGCTCCCGGCGCTCCTCACGTTCTTCATCCGCATGATGGTCCCTGAGTCCGAGCGGTGGCGGAAGACCGTGCGGAGCGCGCCGCGGGCCGGAATCGCCGACATCTTCCGCTCCGGCCTGGGGAAGGCGACCCTCGCGGGTGCCGGCCTGAGCGCCGTCGCCATCCTGGGGACGTGGGGCTCGGTCCAGTGGATCCCTTCGTGGGTCCATAAGATGACTCACAACGAGCCGGGGGCCCGGGAGACGATGCAGATCTGCCTCTCGATCGGCTCGATCGTCGGGATGGTGATCACTCCCCTGATCGCCCAGACGACCACTCGACGCCTGGCGTATTTTGGGGTGTGCTTCCTGTCGCTCGTCTCGTGCCAGATCCTCTTCCGCACGACTACGGCCTACGACGGCCGCTTCCTGCTGCTCGTCGGCATCATGGGCGCCTTCACCGCGGGCTTCTACGGCTGGCTGCCGCTCTACCTGCCGGAGCTCTTCCCCACCCGAGTGCGCGCCACCGGCCAGGGCTTTTCGTACAACGCCGCCCGTGTGCTGGCCACCGCGGGGACTCTGGCCGGCGGGCAGCTCCTGGACTTCTATCGCGAAGACTACTCCGCCATGTGCGCGGTGATCAGCCTGGTCTACGTCATCGGCATGATCCTGATCTGGTTCTGCCCGGAAACGAAGGGCCGGCCGCTGCCGGAATGACGATGATGAACTGCCTGGCCTACCTGGCGATCGCGGTGGCGCAGGACGAGTGGCCTCAATACCGCGGCAACGCCGGACTGACCGGCGTGTCCGCCGACTCGTCCGTCCGTCCCCCCTTCAAGCTGGTGTGGTTCTTTCGCGCGGACAGCGACGCTTCGGGCGACGCGGGGGCGGGCGTAACCGTCGGCGGAGGAAAGGTGTACGTCACCCTGGCCAACACCCGCTCGCTCCTGACGCTCGACGCGGCCTCGGGCCGGTTCCTCTGGGAGTACACCGACCCGGCCTTCGGAAGCGGCACCTACAAGTCCGTTCCCGCCTACGACCAGGGGACGGTCTATTTGCTGAAGCGATACGACGCCAAATCGGAACTGGTGGCGCTTCGGGCCGAGGACGGCATGACGGCCTGGAAGATCCCGCTGCAAGGAACGGGGATCGTGCCGGCACGAGGAGGGTTTCCGATCAGCGAAGGACGGATCTTCGGAGTCGAGGGAGGAACGGAGCCGGCCGTCTTTGCGGTGGAAGCGAAGACCGGCCGCCAGGTCTGGCGGACCGCGCTGGGGACGGACGATGGGCTGCAGGCGATCACGCCTTCGGTGGCGGGAGGACGCGTGTTCGTCGGAGTTCGAGGCGGCGTCCGCGCGGGTCAGGACCTCAAGGGAGCGACCGTCGCGCTGGAGGCGGCGACCGGAACGATCGTGTGGCGCCGGAGGAATGTCTACCCCTTCAGCCCGCTGGCCACGGACGGCCGGATCGTTGTTTGCCCCATGGCCTACTCGCCCGACGAAAAGGTGTACCTGCTGGACGCAGCAACCGGAGAGACTCTCTGGTCGGCCGCCAAAGGAAGCAGGCACTACTTCCCGGCGACGATCCTGGAGGACCGGATCCTCCTCTCGTCCTGGGGCACAAGGCACACCGCGCTTGACCGAAAGACCGGGGACGAGATCTGGTCTTACAAGGGAAAGGAGAACTCCGGCTGCTCCACGCCGGCGATCTCCGGCCCCTTCGCTTACTTCGGCACGGGCCACCAGCCCCCCACGGGCGACAGCGAGGCGCTGAACGCCTGGCAGAACGTCGACGCGCCCAGAGAGCGGGGCATCGGATGGTCGATCCATGCCGTCGACGTCAAGGCCGGAAAATCCGCCTGGTCTTTCGCCGCGGGGAACAACATCTGCGGCGACCCGGCGATCGCGTATGGGAAGCTGTACTTCCATAGCCGCGACGGCCGCGTCTACTGCTTCGCCCCGGCGGCCGAAGGCGAGGCCACGGCGCCTGACGCGCGGGACAAATCCGCGCCCGTCCCTCCGGAAACCGTGCGGGGGCTGCTTGAGCCTCGCGCGGACGCGGAACGCCCGAGCCTGAAGCCGCCGTTGACGCCTGCCTGGAGACTCGACACCGGCGGCCGCGTCGTCGCCGCCCCGGCCGTCGCGGCGGGCCGGGTCTTTGCGGGCTCCGAGTCGGGCCGAATCGTCGCGGCGGACGCCGGGACCGGGAAGCCGCTCTGGACGTTCGAAGCGGGCGCCCCCGTACGCACCGCCCTCGCCGCCGCCGGGGACGCGGTTTACGGCGGCTCCGACAACGGCCGGCTCTACGCGCTCGAAGCGGCGACCGGTCGGCCGAAGTGGAGCTACGAGGCCGGCGGCGCGGTGCAGGCCTCGCCCGCGGTCGCCGGCGGCGTCGTCGTCTTCGGGGCCAACGATCATCACCTGTACGCGCTCGACCGGGCTACGGGGAAGAAGCTCTGGAGCTTCCGGACAAACTACTACTCCCTCAAGGCCACGCCGGTCGTGCACGGCGACCGCGTCTACGCGGCGCAGTGGACGGATTGGGTCTTCGCCCTGGACCTGGCGACGGGCAAGGAACTCTGGCGATCCTACGTGCCCGTTTCCATCGAGGCGCTCGAGGTCCACCGCGACCGCGTGTGGGTCCGGAATCCCTACCTCGTGGCGGAGCTCGACCCGCAGAACGGGAAGCGGCTGAGAACCGCGGCGGCCTCCTACGGCACGGGCGGCATGGCCTTCCTGAAGAACCGCCTGTTCCTCTCAGGGCTGAGGGGGCAGTACGGGACGGCGGGCGCGACGGCCGTGGACCTGGACGACCCGGGAAAGCCGCCGGCTCGCGAAATCCCGACGCTCGAGGGCGTGCGGACGCTGACGCCGACCAGCCTGAAAGGGAGCTTGAGCCTGGCCTCCATGGTCACCCCCCTCGTCCTCGGCGACACCGTCTGCTTCGCCGTGCGGACCGGAAAGGTCGTCATCACGGAGCCCAACGGGGAGCCGCTCTGGAGCCACACGCTGGGCGGGACCTGTCACTCGCCGCCGGTCGCCGGCGAGGGACTCCTCGTCGTCGGGTGTGACGACGGGTTCCTGTACGCCTTCAAGGAGATCGGAAGATGAGTGGAGATAGGGAGATGAGATTGAAGGCGGGCGATCTCGGACGGGAAGCTTCCGGCGATGGAAGTCCCGGGCAAAGGTTCGGCCTTTCTTATCTCCCTATCTCCCTTTATCTCCCGATCTCCTTCCTGGCGGCCGGGCTGCTGCTCGGCGCTTCGGCGCCGACCCCCCGCGGGGTCAAGGCCTTCCCCACGGCGGAAGGGTTCGGGGCCTCGGCCAAGGGCGGCCGCGGGGGAAAGGTGGTCTACGTCACGACGCTCGAAGACTACGACCCCAGGACGCGCACTCCGGTCATCCCCGGCAGTCTCCGGTGGGCCCTGGAACATCTGGAGGGCCCCCGCATTGTCGTCTTCAAGACCGGCGGGAACATTCTCCTCAAGAGGCCCATCCGGATGATCGGGGAGGAAGACTCCTGCGTAACCGTCGCCGGACAGAGCGCCCCGGGTGACGGCATCGCCCTGGTCAACTTCGGGGTGTCCATCGAAGGGGCTCACGACATCGTCCTTCGCCACGTGCGCGTGAGGGTGGGCCTCGGGGGTCTGAAGGCGGTTCCCGACGGCGACATCGACGGCCTCGTCGTCTACAAGCACGCGCACCACGTCATCGTCGACCACTGCTCCTTCGCCTGGGCGACCGACGAGAACGTGGACTTCCTCAGGGCGCACGACCTCACGATCCAAAACAGCGTCATCGCCGAGGGAATCTGGGACGGCAAGGAGGAAGTGCCCCACAGCATGGGGATGCTGGTCGGCGACGTCGAGCGCGTGTCCATCCACCGGAATTATTTCCTGTCGAACTGGATGAGGCACCCGGTGAGCGGCGCCGGAGACCCCCGCGTGATCAATAACCTGATCTACAACTGGAACTTCCTGGCGAGCCTGGTGGGAGGAACCGTGAAGCACACGCCCGACTTCATCGGGAACACCTACCAGTGGGGCCCGCAAACGGCCCAGGATCCGGCCCTGCGCCGCCGAGTCAAGTCGATCTACGTGACCAACCAGGCGAAGGCCGACCTGCTCTCGCTCCATGTCCAAGACAACGTGGCTCTGGACGAGGCCGGCAAGGCGGCCCCCTTCTACGATCCCGCCGACCCTTTTTCGCTGGTTGGAGTCAAGTCCGACTCGGCGTACTCGAAGCGGCTCGTCCCCAACGCCCTCCAGCCGGACCACCCGGTGACGCTCCGGACCGCGGCCCAGGCCAAGGACTGGATCCTGGCCCACGCGGGCGTCACGAAGCCGCTTCGGGATCCCGTGGACGCGAAGCTGATCGACGACTTCCGGAACGGCACGGGCCGGATTCCGAGGAAGGCGGACGACCCGCGTCCCCCGCCGCTGGCCTCCGGCACGCCGCCGCCGGACACGGACGCGGACGGCATGCCGGACGCGTGGGAGAAGGCGCGCGGGCTCAATCCCGACGATCCTGCCGACGGCCCTCAGACGGCGGGCAACGGCTACACGAACGTCGAGAACTATCTCAACGAACTGGCGGGGGATCCATGATCGGCCGGACCGGAGTCCTGGCAGCGCTTCTCGCCGTGGCTGCGCCCGGGGGCGACACGCCGCGCCGGCACTCCGAAACGATCGCCGCGGGCTCTCACGCGTGGAAGCTCACGCTCGGGGGGACGATGGACGGGCCCTCGACCCGGAACCCGATCGGCGTCTCGCCCTGGACCCAGACCTTCGAGCCGATGCGCTTCGTGCGCCTCGAGAATCTGGGCGATACGGACGTCGTGAACCCTTGGGTTACGGTGAACGGCAAGCGCCGCTGGAGGACCGCCCGCGAGATCGTGGACGAGGCGCTCGCCTCGTACGGGGACCCCGCGACGATGAGCGAGGCCGAGAAGGCCCGCGCGCTCTGGGAGTATCAGCGCCGGCACCGATTCCATGCCTCGACGGGCGACCGCGAGGCCCTGGACCCGGTCAAGCTGTACAACGTCTACGGCTACACGCTGTGCGGGACCGAGGCGCCCGTGCTGGCCGACCTCTGGCGGCTGGCCGGGCTCAAGACGCGCCGCGGCTTTCCCAACGGCCACGTCGTGGGGGAAGTGTGGTACGACGGCGCCTGGCACATGATGGACAGCGACGTGGACGTGATCTGCCTGAAGCGCGACAACGAAACGATCGCGGGCGAGGAGGAGATCGTCCGCGACCACGACCTCATGAAGCGGACCCGCACGTACGGGATCCAGTCCGCCGACAGCCGGAGGACCAGCGAATCCACCGCGAGCCTGTTCGGCCACGAGGGCAAGCGCGGGAACGAGTTCGGGTCTTCCGTGGCGCACACGATGAGGTTCACCCTCCGCCCCGGGGAGGCGCTGGAATGGCGGTGGGGGCAGGGGGGGAAGCACCACTACGCGGCGCGGTCCCTTCGGGAGGGGTGGGGAGCCGCGGCCCTGGCCCGGATATCGAACGGCAAATGGACGTTCGCGCCTCCGCTCCGGCGCGGCTCCGCCCGGTCCGGCGCCGCGAGCGCCGAGAACGTCCGCTGGTCGGAGAAGGAGGGCGCGCCCGCCCTCTCGCGAGAGAACCCGGAAGTCCCCGGCTTCGTGGTGTGGAAGATCGAGACGCCCTACCCCCTCGTGGGCGGCTCCCTCCGCGCGAAGGTCGCCGGCGATTGCGTCATCTCCATCTCGCGGGACGGCAAGGCGTGGAGCCGCGTCGCTGCCGAGGCGAGCCTGGACCCGTTCGTTCCCCAGAAGGGCCCCGCGCACTACCGGTATTTCCTCAAGGTCGAGCTCCCGGCCCCGCCGGGAGGGTTGGAGGAGCTCACGATCGAGAACGACCTTCAGATGGCCTCGCTCAGCCTGCCCGCGCTCGACCTCGGAGAGAACGCCGTCGCGTACTCGGATGAGACGAAGGGCCCCCGCTCGGTGCGCGTCACGTTTGACTGGGTGGAGCGCTCGGGCTCGCGTCCGCCAGCGCCGCCCCCCCAGCCCACCTTTCCCGCCGACGGCGCGGAGGTCCAGGGAACGCGTTTCGCGTTCGACTGGGCCGTCCCTTCCGACCCCGACGGGGACGCGATCGCCGACTATCACTTCCAATTGAGCGATCACCCGCAGGTCCGCTGGGCGCTCTCGCCCAACTTCGACAAGCTGATCTCGAAGACCGCCGACCGTTCGCAGGCCCGGTACACGATCCCCTACGAGGGCCTCCTGAACCCGGGGAAGCGCTACTATTGGCGCGTCCGGGCGAAGGACCGGCAGGGCCTCTGGGGTCCGTGGAGCCGCGCGTGGTGCTTCATCCCGCAGGGGCCCGGCGTGCCACTCGACCTGCAATGGGAACGGAAGGAGGGGCCCGAGCGGGTGCTCTCCTGGAAGCCGAACCCCGGCGGCCGCAAGCCCGCCCAGTACGTCGTGTACGCCAGCGACGAAAAGGGATTCACCGCCGGCGATGATCCCTACCCGGTGCTCACCGGCAACCAGCAGAGCGGCGTGCTCTTCCCAGGGCAGAAGGAGGTCACCTTCCCCGCCAACCGACTCGCGACGACGTCCGAGCCGCGCCTGGCGTTCCGGCCGGAGCGGGCCTTCTATCGCGTGGTCGCGGTGGACGAACAGGGGACCCGCAGCGGGGCGTCCGACTACCTCGCCGTGCCCCGGCCCTTTCTCACCTCGACCCCGGTCGCGCAGGCGAAGGCCGGGAGCGCGTACCGGTACGAACTCAAGACGATCCTCTCGATCGGCGACCTGCGCTGCCGCACCATCGGCGAGCAGTCCTATTGCAGAGGGTTTTGGGACGCGGAGAAGCCCGTGTATTCGCTCATCGAAAGCCCGCCGTGGCTTTCCGTCGATCGGATGACAGGAGTCCTGTCGGGCACCGCCCAGGAGGCGGGATCGCCTCGGGTGACCGTCAAGGTCGAGGTCGCGGGCGCGGGCACCAACACGCAAACCTTCACGATCCGCGTCGATCCCTGAGCGCCGGCAAGGAAGGTTCGGCCGGAGCCCCTCCGGGAACATGGAAAGAAAGGACGACATCGTGATACTATTTCCGGCACTTCGATCCCGATTCGTTCGTTTTAGGCAATGAGGATGATCCCATCGCGGCGCCACTTCCTGCGGACGTCGGCCGCCGTAGGCAGCGCCTTCCTTGGCTTGAAGCATCTCGCGGGATGCTCTACGCTCACCGCGCCGACCGACCCGCTTCCCGACTTCGTCCGCGACCCTCACAACCTCCTCCATCTCCCCAGGGGATTCACGTACCAGATGTTCTCCCGGACGGGCGAGAAAATGGACGACGGGTTTCTGGTCCCGGGGGCGCACGACGGCATGGCCGCGTTTCCCGGCCCCGGCGGGAAGACGATTCTCGTCCGCAATCACGAGCTGACGTCCTTCGAGCTGCGGCTGGGCGGCGCCTTCGGTCCCAAGCAGCAGTTCCTCAAAAACATCCCGAAGGAGATGATGTTCGACTACGGCAAGGGCAAGCAGCCCGGCCTGGGCGGGACGACCACGCTCGTCTACGACACGAAGGGCCAATTACTGGAGAAGCAGTTCCTCAGCCTGGCGGGGACGTGGCGGAACTGCTCGGGAGGGCCCACGCCCTGGGGAAGTTGGATCACCTGCGAAGAATCCGTCCAGGTCGCGAAGGACGACTGGGAGCAGGACCACGGCTGGTGTTTCGAGGTGCCCGCTTCGGCCCAGGGTCTGGTGAAGCCCGTGCCGCTCCGAGCGATGGGCCGCTTCAACCACGAGGCCGTCGCGGTCGACCCCACGACCGGCGTCATTTACCTGACGGAGGACCGCGGCGACCGGCGTGAGCCGCTCGCCGAGGAGTACTGGTATGGAATGAAGCCCTTGGCTCTCAGGCCGGAGGACGTGGGCGCGGGCTTGCTCTACCGGTTCCTGCCCCACGCGCCCGGCGAGCTCGCGCGCGGCGGCCGCCTCCAGGCGCTCAAGATCAAGGACAAGCCGGGCTGCTTCACGGGCAACTGGGAAGGCCGGCAGATCCGGGTAGGCGAATCGCTCGACGTCGAGTGGATCGACCTCGATCAGGTGGAATCTCCCAAGGACGACCTCCGCCACCGGGGCCGGGCGGCCGGGGCCGCCGCGTTCCAGCGCGGCGAGGGAATCTGGTACGGCAAGAGCGCGATCTACTTCTGCTGCACGGACGGCGGACCCTCCAAGAAGGGACAGGTCTGGAAATACACCCCCAGCCCTGACGAAGGGAAGCCCGGCGAGACGTCGAGGCCCGGGAAGCTGGAGCTTTACATCGAACCCAACGACCGATCCATTCTTGAGAACTGCGACAACATCATGATTGCCCCGTGGGGAGACATGATCCTCTGCGAAGACGGTCCCCTCGGGAATTTCGTCATCGGAGTCACGCCCGAAGGCCGTCTCTACCGGATCGCCCAGGTCGGAATGAACCGGTCGGAGCTCTGCGGATGCTGCGTCTCGCCGGACGGGACGACGCTCTTCCTGAACATTCAGCGACCGGGGATGACGGCGGCGATCACGGGCCCGCTCGCCAAGCTCTCGTCGCCTCCGCCCCTGCCTCCTCCGCCGCCTCCTCCGACCGCGCCCCCTCCGTCGCGGCCGGACGCCCGTCCCTGACCCCGGGGTTCTGCCGATCAGCGAGCCAGATCCTGGAGGAGCCGCGCGGCTTCATCGACGATTCTCTCGCCAGAGCCTGACTCGAGGCGGGACGCCAAAACCTCGTAACCGCTCTCGGCAAACGCCTTCATCGTGGGGATGTAGGCGGGGCCACTGTCGTTGGAGAGTTCGATCACGATCGTCGTCTTGCCCGGACGATGACGTCGACCAGCCGATCCACGAGGGCCGGGAGGTAATGGTCCTGTTGCGGATTCGCGGGCAGGTAAGGACCCGTATGGGTATGGGTTCCGGCGACGGCGATGTGGGCGGCCGGAATGCCGGTCCTCGCCTGGGCTTGCTGCCGGGCCTTCTCGGAGATCCACGCCGGGACGCCCACCAAGTCGCAGAGAACGAGCGCCGCCCGGGTGCCCCGCTGAGCAAAGACGATTGCCTTGGCGTGGATCGGGTCGCGGATCTCATTCGCGAACCGGTCCTTGAAGTAGCCGCCCAGCCGGTATCCCACGGGCGGCGTGATATCGACCGCCGCGACTCCGATCTGAAGCCCCGGGTTCTCCGCTCGCGCCTGGGGCGATCCGCAGCCCGCCCACATCAAGAGGACCAGGGTCGCACGCTTCATGAAGGCCCTCGCTTCAAGTCCGCAGGCTACCGCATGACTGGGAACTGATGGTACGCCATCCTCGTTCTCTCGCAATCATCAATCGCTCCTACTTGGGATGGAGTTTCGGAGGGAAGCCTCGAGCCCACGATCCGCTGATTGAGAATTCAAGGAACGCTGAGCCGCTTACGGTTCGGTCCAGTCCGAAAGGGGCGAAGCCCAGGACGTGGCCGTCTGGCCGTTGGTTCCCCGGGGCAGCGGATCGAATCGCACCGCCACGTCCTCCGCTTTCAGCGTGGGTTCGTCCGTGGTGATGACGATCTCGGTAGGCGACGTCAGAGCGACATCCCGGACTCCGAGGGTGCGGCCGCGATTCTTGAGGCGAACGGCCTCCCGGCTCACGGAGGCCGGATCGAGGGGCCAGGAGAAAGAGAGACTCAGCTTTCCCGCGCTCACACGGTGACGGGTGATGCGAGGTTTCTCTTCGTATCCCAAGTCCCCTCCCGGCGGCACCTTGACCTGAAAGGGAGGCCCTTCCACGAGCCTGCTCGATCCGGTCGCGGGATCGAACTCCCAGGCGCCGATATCGGGGGCTTTACCCAGGTACCTTTGGGTAAAGCCGGGGATGACTGTCCCGGCGTCGATGCAGGGGCTTTCGCGCTTGAGGCGAAAATCGCCTTTGGATCCCTCGGCGAAGAGGGGGTCCTGTTGAATGCCGTGGGACTCCAGGCCGTTCTCGGTGAGCCAGGAATCGAACTTTCCGGGATAGCTCACGTCGTAGTCGAAAACGAGTTCGTCCCTCTTGGCGTCCCACAGGCGGGCGTACTCGCGGGGTCGAAAGCCGAATTCCCGGTCGAGAAGGCACGCGTTATTGAGGTGGCGAACCCGCTTCTGATACCGCCGGGGATCGGTGATCTGTCCCGCGTGCCAGCTGTTGTGATAGGCATGCAGCGGCTTGTCGAGCCACAGTTCCTGCTTGTGCGGGAGCCAGGAGACGAACTTGTAGATCGCCCGTTGGCCCAAGCTGTAGCCGCCGCCGGTCGGCTGATCCTTCTCCGCGCTCCAGTGCCCGACGTTCCCGTAAAAATAGATGTCGCCGTCATCGGGGATGCGTCCGTTGTCGTAGGAAAACATCAGGATCCCCGCCTGGTAAAGCACGTTGTGGTAGATGTGCCAATTGAACACGCCTCCTTCAAAATCAAAAAGATTGTCCCGGCAGAACTCGATCCGATTTCCGTAATACTCCACGTTGGCGTTCTGGCGAATCTCCTTGACGAGGACCCGCTGTGCGTCGAAGGCATAGCGGATATGGTTGTTCCGGATCACGGCGGACCCCAGTCCGAACCCGATCAGGATCGAGTGGCCGGCCCCGTAATACTGGGGGTGGAATTCGGGTTTTTCGTTGGGGTGGTGCATGTAACCCCACGTCCATTCCGTCCAGAGGCGAGGGTCCCCCTCCCAGCGGCAGCCTTCAATCAAGACATGGTGACTCTTCCCCTCCCAGGAAACGGCGTTCGTGCCCGCGTAGATCCGGCACCCGCGAAGGGTAACGTAACTGGAATCCCTCAGGACGAAGGGGTTGGGAAAACAGTTCTTCAGGGTCAGATTCTGAACCGTAATCCAGGAGGCGCCGTTCAGATAAAAACCGTCTTGCTTTTTCCCGTCCGCGGCGGTCTGGCCGCTCCCTTGCCCGTCGATCACCGAGTGGGCCTTCTCATCCGCGCTCGCCAGCGTGATGGGCTTCTCCGGCAGCCCCGACACGGTACTGGAGATCTGACCTTCGTACGTCCCCGGAAGGAGGTAGAGGGTATCTCCGGGCTTCAAGCGATTCACGCTGGACACGGTTTTCCAGGGTTCCGCACGTGTCCCCGGGTTGGCGTCGTTGCCGGGGGGGGCCACATAATAGGTCGCCGCGGCGGCGGAGGGCACGGCGATGGGGCGATCTCCGGACTTCTCTTGACCGAACCCCTCCGGCCACCGCGCCTCGGAAGACCGGGTTTCGGGTTCACTGCCGGCAGCGCCGATCAGCCAAATCAAAGGAAGGCTAATCCTCAACATCGGCCTTCTCCTCTCGCCGTCTCAACACTCATATAACAAGAGCTCATCGGGGGAGATTGGGGGGCGAACCCCTTCCAGGCCGGTGGGTGGCCGGCTGCACTTGCGCGTGCGCCCGCACCACCGTGACCGGCGCGCCGAGCAACATCATGACGCACACGACGCTGAAACGATTCATCGCTCACCCCTGGCTTAGGCCCCTTGCCCTCTCTTTCCGCTATCGGCGCCTGCGGAAACACAGCGCGACAAACCAGGCGAGCACGACCGGCCAGAGCACCGTCCAGCGCCCGGTCCCGATCGATGCGCTGCACGTGTCGTTGCCGGAGCTGTCGCCGCCGGAGGTCGGGCCCCCGCCCGCGGCGGGCGAGTTGCGGTCGTTCGGGTCCGACCCCGAGC
>Ga0187892_10009244_pt1 | contig 13046 bp, 10 predicted proteins | sample MA1701073metaG_FD_139345 | JGI IMG/M metagenome (GOLD analysis project Ga0187892, IMG submission 139345) | Bio-ooze microbial communities from a basaltic lava cave in the Kipuka Kanohina Cave System on the Island of Hawaii, USA - MA170107-3 metaG ...
CACGAACCATCGATTCGGAGGAAGCAATGTCAGCGCCCAGAAACATGACTCAAAAGCTGATCGAAAATCATCTCCTGTCGGGCCGCCTTGAGCCGGGCGATGAAGTCGCCCTCAAGATTGATCAGACTCTGACTCAAGACGCCACAGGTACAATGGTGATGCTGGAGTTCGAAGCTATGGGTATTCGGCGGGTGAAAACGGAGCTTTCAGCACAATACGTGGACCATAACCTGATCCAGGAAGACTTCAAGAATCCGGATGATCACCTCTTTCTGCGAAGTGCCTGCAGGAAATTCGGGCTCTGGTACAGCGGTCCCGGCAACGGCGTCAGTCATCCTGTCCATATGGAACGGTTTGGGGTTCCCGGGAAGACGCTCTTGGGTTCAGACAGCCACACCCCTGCTGCGGGAGCGCTGGGGATGCTGGCCATCGGGGCCGGCGGTCTCGAGGTTGCCCTCGCTATGGCGGGTGAGCCCTTCTACGTGAAGATGCCGAGAGTGTGGGGTGTGCGTCTCAATGGATCGTTGCCTGAGTGGATCAGTGCCAAAGACGTAATTCTGGAAATGTTGCGCCGACACGGCGTGGACGGCGGAGCAGGCAAAATTCTCGAATACTACGGCCCTGGCTTGAAGTGCCTGACAGCAATGGACCGGCACGTCATTGCCAATATGGGCACCGAACTTGGTGCTACAACGACCGTCTTTCCGTCAGACGATGCTGTGAGAGCCTTCTTGAAGTCGCAGGGCCGTGAAGACGCATGGCAGGAGCTTTTGGCCGACGAAGGCGCAACTTACGACGATCAGGAAGAAATCGATCTTTCCGAGTTGGTCCCACTTATCGCCTGCCCTTCAAGCCCAGGGAACGTGGTTCCCGTCAGTGAGGTGGCTGGCCGAGACATTTATCAAGCTTACATTGGCTCCTCAGCCAATCCGGGCCTTCGCGACTTTGCTATTCCCGCCCTGATTGTTGATGAGAAGCAAGTCAAGGATTGGGTCTCTTTCGACGTGAACCCCACGTCACGACAAATCCTTGAGAACCTTATTTCCCTCGGTTTTCTCGAGAAGCTGATTCATGCCGGGGCCCGCCTGCATCAGGCAGGCTGCAATGGTTGTATCGGGATGGGTCAAGCTCCAGCCACAGGCAGAATCAGTCTTCGCACGGTTCCGCGGAACTTTCCAGGCCGTTCGGGCACGCGCGAGGATCAGGTCTACCTGTGTAGTCCCGAAACGGCGGCGGCCTCGGCTCTAACCGGAGTCATTACCGACCCTCGGACGCTTGAAATGGCGTATCCACTTTTTGTGGAGCCGGAAGACATCCGAATCAATATCGCGATGCTCATGATGCCGAGCGAGGACTCCGCTGGGATCCAGTTGGAGAAAGGCCCCAACATTCAGCCGCTGCCCGAATTTGATCCTTTGCCTGAGGTCCTGGAGGGTCCGGTGCTGCTGAAAGTTGGAGACAACATCTCTACCGACGAGATCATGCCAGCCGGCGCCAAGGTTCTTCCCTATCGCAGCAACATTCCCGAAATCAGCAAATTCGTTTTTGACCAGGTGGACGAGTCCTATGCTGACCGGGCTTTGAAGTATCAAAAGCAAGGATCATTTGTGGTTGGAGGGAGCAACTATGGTCAAGGCTCCAGTCGTGAGCACGCAGCTCTGGCCCCGAGATACTTAGGTCTCAGGGCCGTCCTTGCCAAAGGCTTCGCCAGGATTCATTGGCAGAACCTGGTGAACTTCGGAATCCTCCCGCTTACGTTCGTCGATCCCGACAACTGGGAAAAGATCGAACAGGACCATGTCTTGACGATTCCAGATCTCCGCAGAGTCCTTCAGAAAGGAAGAAGGGTAAGCGTTCGGAACGTGACGCGAAACGAGACCTATGAAACGGAACATTCGATGAGTGATCGTCAAGTCGAGATTGTTCTGGAAGGCAGCTTAATTAATGTCGTGCGCAACCGACAGAAGCGTGCTACCCGTTTCCAAAATTCGCCTCGTTGAGATAAGAGCTTAGAGTTCCGCCTTCAGGCGGCCTGCAGGCTAAAGCCTGTACTCTAAACTCAGTCTTCCGAACTCGCGTCACTCTCCATCCGTTTCACCAACTCATCAATTTTGCGGAACTGCCAGGGCCACTGAACGCGGTAGAGAAACTGGCGCAGATCAAATCGGTTGTCCTCCGGAGAGTAGGATTCGGCATGATAGGCGGGAGTCAAGGTCGTCATTTTGTGTCGATTGAGAGAGTAGTGATAAAAGAAATGCTTAACCTTGGTGGCGACCTCGCTTGGCGGAAGATGCTGCCATTCATGAACCAGCTTTTCGAACATGCTTAGGGGGCCACACCGATGGATCTTTCTCAGCCTCCCGAAGCGGCTCAGTTCTTCATAGGTCAGCCCCATGTCTGCTTCATCTTCTTGCGCATAGCTTTCGGTGATGGGTTCCAGCTCGGCGGTTGGCTTGGCTTCGAGCACTTCGAGGAGGGCTGAATATCCCAGATTCTCAGCTCCCCAACGCAGAAATCCAGCAAGATCCACTTTGCTGATCGACCCGATCGGATTGATGTCAGCACTGCTGCAATCGTATTTAGTGACATATCCCCGAAGACTCTCATCCACGTTGGCACTCGCCAGCACCAGCAAACTTCCACTCTTGCCTCTGGCCCAAGGCAGTATCTGAGCCAGAAGATAGGAGAAGACCATGCGGGCCCGGGCCTGGAGGTTCTGCAAAGCGGCATTCTCTGATTCCGAGCCTCCTTCCACTTTGAATCGCGGGGTCTTGTGGATCAGGTGCACGAGAAGCGAGACCAATACCGCAATGATGTTGTCGATATTCACGTACAAGTGGTACGCCCCAACTTGCTCGGCGACCTGTCTGGCGCGCTCTCGTGTCGCCTCGGAGCTATTTTTGGTCCCCATGTAACAAGTGCAAAAGATACGGTGTGCAAATTCGCGGGCATCTGCGGGAACGTAGTCACTGTCAGGGCCCTCCCTGGCCACCCGGCGCGCGTCACTAAGAACTAAGGGATTCCCTGCTTTGGCTTCCCTCACGACCATCTGACACATCGACCCGACGAGGGCGGCGACTGCCGAACTGTCTGCGCCTCCCGAAAGCGGAAGGAAGTAACCGGCCGCATCTGATCTTCTGAGGTAATCCCACAACCAGCAGGCGGGACCATAGGCAATCTCCTCCTCGGGTGTATGAAAGCGAACGGTGACGGGTGACGAGGGGACCACACGAGAGTCGTTGGAAGTGATATCAAATTCCACCTTGACTCTGGGGACGGGTTTCGCTTGGCTGGCCTGAACCATGCGGGAAATCATCCCGCCTCGATAGGAGCGAACTTCTTCCAAATCGACCGTGGCCGTCAAGACCTCAACTTCGTTGAGAGAAAACTGCGAGCCCTGGGCCACAACCTGTCCGTTGACTGCAATCAGCGCACAACCGTCGAAATACAGACGCCCTCCATCGCAGCCTTGCTGGTTCGAATAGAGATAAACCCCTCCGTTCTTGGCTGTCGCACTGCAAATCAGGTCAATCCTCTTATTGAGTTTTCGTAGCTCGTGATGCGATCCGGAGCCGTTCGCAAAAATCTCAACTCCATCCAATCCAAGATAGATATGCGGACTGTCGGGGGCAAAGAGCTCTTCGCAGGTCTCGGAAGCTAGAACGGTGTCTCGAGTGGCAATCGCTGCATCGCCGAACGGGACCGTGTCCTGGCCGGTCGTTTGTCTGATGATACGTGGAAGCGAGTATTCAGCCACTGTCCTGACATGTTGCCAGGGCGTGAACCATCGTGGTTCTCGATAGTTCCCATCGGCCGCCAGCACGAGCTTCGGTCGGATCAGAAGAATCTTCCGGTCCAGGACGATGACGCGACAGTTATACCGCGCATTCCTGTGCAAGACCGGCATGCCGATATCACAAAGAATCCCGTCTGTAAGATCGCTCCTCAGAATCTCTATCAAACATTCCCAGGAATGAAGAAATGTATCTTCCTCAAGGAACCCGTCCTCGCATCCATATCCGGTCATTTCCAACTCGGGTCCGAGGCGATACCGTGCCCCTTTCTGCTTTGCGATGCGGATCGACGTCACAATCCGATTAAGATTGCCTTCGAAGTCCATTGCCCACTGGTTGAGATTGCAGGTAGCTAATATCGCGACCTTCATTGTGTTTGATATAGATGGCACCAACAAAACGCAGGGTATCCCGAAACAAACAGTTGCTATCTTACGCCGGACAAGCCGAAACGAAAAAGGTCTCCGTCATTCCGGCGAACACGTTAATCCGTAGGGAGCCACTGGATTCCCGCTTCCGCGGGAATGACGGACAAAGGCATAAAGTTGGGAGGCGGTCAAGATCGTATGCAGCCCGACCCGATGCTGGTTCTATGATTTGGCAGGGTGGGTAGGAACTACAAAGTCTTGCCGTAAACGCATCGACTGGAAACATGGATGCTATGTCACTGGCGTTGCAACATCTTCTTCAACTGATTCCAGCCTCGAGTATTGAGTACATCGTCGCGTTCCAGCCATCCGCGCCGGGCCTCAGCAATTCCGAATCGCATGTACTCAAGATCCGCAATCGAGTGAGCGTCCGTGGAGATGGCCAGCTTCACTCCCATCTCTTTGGCCATCTTCACGTGAACGGCCGCTAAATCGAGCCTTTCTGGTTGCGCGTTAATTTCCAAGTAGCATCGATTCTGTTTGGCAGCCTCCAGGATCCGTTGCAGGTCTAACTCATAAGGTTCTCGCATTCCGATGCGCCTGCCTGTGGGATGAGCCAGAATGTTGAAATAGCGATTATCCATTGCTCGCAGAATACGGTCGGTCTGTCTTTTTCGCGAGAGGTTAAAGTTGTAGTGAACAGAACACACAACCAGATCGAGCTCTTTCAAAATGCTATCAGGCAAATCGAGAGACCCGTCTTCAAGAATATCCACTTCTGAGGATTTGAGTATTCTGAACGTTCTCCACTTTCCATTCAATCTCTCGATCGCCTTGATTTGTTTCGCCAAACCCCGGGAATCCAGACCTTTTGCCATGTAAACGCGTTTGGAGTGGTCCGTGATCGCGAAGTATTCATAACCGCGCTCGCGCGCTGCTTCAGCCATATCTTCCAGACTGAACTTGCCGTCAGTCGCTGTGGTATGAGATTGAAGATCTCCCTTGAGGTGTTTCAACTCAACGAGGTCAGGCAGATTGTTTTCTCTGGCGGCCTCGATTTCGCCTCGATCTTCACGGAGTTCCGGTTCGATGTAAGGCAATCCGACGCTTCGGTAGACTTCCTCTTCGCTCTTTCCTGCGATCCGCCTGTCACCTCTAAACACTCCGTATTCGTTAATCTTCAGCCCCATCTTGACACCGAGCTTCCGAATAGCGATGTTGTGGGCTTTACTCCCAGTAAAGTAGTGCATGGCTGCTCCAAAACTTGCCGGTGGAACAACCCGTAAATCAACCTGCAGTCCGGATCGGAGAGCCACAGAAGAACGCGTGTCTCCCTTGGAAATGATTCTTTCGACGTCTTCGTACCTGGTGAAGCGTTCCATCATTTTGGCGCTCTCGGTGCAAGTTGCGACGATATCCAGGTCCGCCACTGTCTCGCCTTTGCGACGGAAGCTCCCCGCAGCTTCCACCTGCTCGACACCTTTGAGATTCCTCAAATAGTTCAACAAAGGAATCGCGATTTGCTCCGCCACGATGAACTTTACTCGGCCCTGATCGTTTCTACTGGCTTGTCGTTCGAGAGCGGCAATGATCTTTTGCTCGGTCTTCTCACCGAAGCCAGCGAGCTGCCTAATTTCGCCGTTCTTCGCAAACCTTTCGAGTTCCTCTGGTGTGCTTATTCCAAGCTTATTGTGAAGGATCAAAACTCTCCGTGGTCCCAGATCCGAGATATTCATCAAAGCGGTCAACTCGGCTGGGACTTGACTCTCAAGTTCTTTCAATCTGACTAGAGAGCCAGTCTCAACGATCTCCTTGATTTTTCCGGCTAGGTCCTTACCAATGCCGGACAGCTTGGTTAGATCCTCTTGATGCTCGACCATATCGGCAGCAGGGCGGGATAAGCTCGATATGGTTCGTGCTGCATTTCGGTAGGCGCGAATCCTAAACTGATCGCCGTTGGAGAGATCCAGTAAATCTGCGACCCGGTCGAAAATCTCGGCTATATCATTGTTATGGATCGGCATGACCTTTCCCTACCGATGAGAAGGGACGCGAAACCTGGAAATCTTGCGAAGTGCGGCTTTCAGCAAATCCTTCGAACAAATTTTTCAGCTCCCTGGCCCCACCGTGGAGAGCGGCGCCGAAGTTCCCGAGATTCCGCAAGAGTGCCGCCAGGTATGGCTTTTCCGAGTTTCGCGACAGAAACTCGTCAAAACCGACCACAGGTCTCCACGCTCCTTGAAAATCAAACCACGTTCGATGCCGATACCGTGGGTTGAGAGATCTGTTTCACTACCTCGGCTATATCTTCCTTCGGAGCATTTCTTGCAATATCGGCTTGAGAGACGATGCCGCAACAACCGCCGATCTCATCCACTACCGGAATACGCCGTACGCGGTTTACTTCCATCGTTTTGCAGCACTCTTCCAGGCTGGTATCGGGCATGACGATGACGCTCGGGCTGGACATGCACTCACCTGCTATCATCTCCAGCGGGTTCTTGCCTAGAGCGACCGTTCGACAGGTAATGTCCCGATCGGTGATCACGCCGACCGGGTTCATCGTCTTTTCACTGTCGACAACGGGGATTTCGCCGCAATCCGTCGTGCCGCCGCCCTGCGGCACGAGGTCTAACACGATTTTCACTAGATCAGGCCGTGTGTCGAGCTGCTTGGGCTTTTCGGATGTTGCTTTGTCGTGCCCTTCTTTGTGCTGGAGTAGGTTTAGCTTCTTCAGGAACGTTCGGTCTGGGCTTGGCTTTAAAACGATCACCCTGAATATGCACTGGCTTTGATCCTAAAGCGTCCAAGACTTCTCGCGCGTCTGCGGTGTCTGGAATGAGCTTGTCATCCTCAACATGCGCGAGTTCTTTGCTGATTAGCCACTTCTGATCGTCCCAGGAGCCGCTGCTGCGTCTGCCTGCGACCCGCTCGATCCCTCCTTTTTCTCCCACGTCATGGGCGCGAAAAGAGATGAACTGGGTCTTAAGGTCTCACCTCAATGTGATAGAAATTGCCTCTTCCGGTGGCTCCCGGTTTTTCTCGTTCTTGCCCTTCCGGTTGAGCTTTTGCACGCGCTCCTGGAGTCATGCTTTGCCAAGCCCTTTGGGCTTTCTTGATATTCGTCGTTGATGCCTGTTTTTGCTTTGTGGTAGACACGGCTTTAAGGCCTCCTTACCTTTGATGAACACACTCTTCATATTCCAGAAGGAAAAGCTTCTGGTGCCTCGTCCCTCTCAAGTGGCGGCGTGCTCCGAGGATTCGAGGAATCGAGTCCATCAAAAAAAGAACAACGGCACCGACTGTGCAAAGCGTCGTTAATTCTGTCGCACCCTTCACCCGGCCTTCAGTCCCGCTCTTCCACGGAGCAGCGACGGTTCGTCACCAATGTTCCGCGATCCTCAATAAAGAGGAAAATCTCTAAAGGGTACTTGCAGAAGAGCAAACACCAGAACATTCAGGCGAGTGCGGTAGGTTCCCAGCGATTAGGCCAGCAAACCTGCTAACGTCATGCCGATTTTGAAATTCATCTCACCATGTTTTTCTCAGTGCATTCCCGAGTCACTTAATGACTTGACATAGTTACTCTAGAAGCTCAGCTCCACGAAGCTGTTCAATAAGGTACATTCTCGGTGAATGGCTCACTCTAGCCTGATAGCAGGATCAGGTTCGCGAGGGCCTCGTGCCGCAACATTTTCAGGCTGCCAGCGCACTACCGCTAACGCGAGTCATTCAAGCCATTCCAGGCGTGTTGAGCTTTTTGCCACCTTCGCCTGGGAATGCCCATCGCCCTCTGGTCCGGTCGCGAAAGCGTCAGCAGGCTTGCCCGCCGCTCGATTGCTTCTCCAGCCGCGGGCCCGCCCATTTCCACGATAGCACTGGCCATAGCCTTGGCGCTGGTCCCGATCGCTGGAGGCATTGAACAGGCGGCTAGTCGTAGTCTAGCCAGATTCAACTTCTTTGGCCGCCGTCATCCTGTTTGGGTTCCTCGCGGCAGGTCTGATTTCTGTACATTAGGAGGGATGAAAAATCTGTGCCTGAGCCATCTGTAGTGGTCTTTGGTTTAGCTGTCTTCCTAGCCTATGTCTACGCCTTTGTTGGAGGATTCACGGATGCCGCCAATGCCATTGCCACTTCTGTAGGTACGCGAGTTCTTTCACCGTCGGCTGCAGTGGGCATTGCCGGCTTCTTTAACTTGTTGGGTGGTCTGACGGGAACGGCTGTCGCCGTCACCATAGGAAAAGGGCTAGTGGACCCTAGTGTCCTGTCCTTGGCTACCGTCATTGCCGGGCTAGCCGGGGCCATGAGTTGGAGCCTCTTTACCTACCGCTTGGGCATTCCTGTCAGTGAAACTCACGGACTGGTCGGAGGTATCGTGGGTGCCGGAATTGCGACGGCAGGCTTCGAGATCATTCAGGTTCAAAGTCTGGCCAAGGTGCTCATCGCCATTGTCGCTTCGCCCCTGATCGGCTTCGTGGGAGGACTGGTGATGATCGTTGTCGTCTACCGGCTATTCCACCGTTTCGCGCGGGGGAAGGCCATGCCGATGTTTAGGAACTTGCAAAGACTGTCAGCTGCTTATATGGCCTTTAGCCACGGTCGCAATGACGCCCAGAAGCCGATGGGAGTTCTGGCCCTAGCCCTCTCTATCCACTTGGGTGGGATGAGTTAACAATTCCACTGTGGGTCGTTCTCAGCTGCTCCGCGCTGGCCTCCGTGGGAACCGCGTATGGCGGATGGCGCATCATTCGAACCTTGGGAATGAAGATGACCGCTCTGGATCCCGTTCAGGGATTCGCTGCCGAGACTGCAGCGGCCACGGTCCTGGAGCTTGCGTCTGGGGTTGGGCATTCCCGTTAGCACGACTCACACGATCACATCTTCTATCATCGGGGTCGGAGTTACCCGTTCCCTGAACTCGGTCCGTTGGGCCTTAGCTCTGGAGATTGTCGTCTCCTGGATACTGACGCTGCCGGCCACGATGATTCTCGGTGGCTGCTCGATGCTACTGCTGCGCCGCTTGTTCGGCTAGAGCTTTCATCGACCAGGGAAAGCAACGAAAGGCGGTAGCACCGCAGCGAGCGAATTCCGCTCGCTGCAGCCCATTCACAAGTCGATCGGCGAATGAAGCCAGATAAAATACAGCGGGCCAAGGACCCCCTTGGCTGTTTTGCTGAGGATGAATGAAATATCAACTATCGTTACGGCGCTGTCGGAACCGATGTGTACTGCCTCGTCTGCTTCTTCCTCAGTTTGTTGAAGCTTAACAAATAATGGTTCTGTGACAGTGTGGGCGATGTTGTTCTTCGTCGCTTCCCCGAGCTCAATTTAGATGACGGTTTTTCCATCCCATCTTCAATTCGCTGTAATCTCTCTTAGCGGCATGTTCCGCGCCCTCACTTGAGCATCCTGGTTGGAACCGATCACCTCGACGCTCACCAGCCAGTCTTCATGCTGACCACTAAATCCCTTGAAGAATGAGTGCCATTCATGGCGTGGGATTTCTTGCGTCGGCATACCTAATCCCTCCTGTTTCTAAGTATCAGAAGCCTTTCAGGGAAAGCGCTCAGAAGGTTGAGAGCAGCAGTGCGGCCACGAAAGGGGAAGGTTGTTTGGCTGGACTTGGAGTTGAAACACTGACGGACTTTTGATAGGGTTTCGTGTGGGTACTCAATCATTCTATGGGTGCCAAATGATCATTGGCGAACGGAGTAGGCACACAATTTTGGCGTGTGTAATACGTGTGTCCAAAATGGCTTTTGAGCGAATTTAGCGTTTCTCGCATAACGCGAAATCAATAAGTTCCGTGGTTTCAACAGGGTACTGAAGTCGACTCCCGCCGCCTCCACCAAGGTTTTCAACTCGCGAAGATTCCTTCCTCTTGCTGATCAAAGCACTTGGCTTTACCTTATGTATGGCTCTGCTGTCGGCAGGCGTTCCGGCAGACACAGGCCGGTTCCTGATTTTTCACAAACAGGCTCGCAAAGCCATCCCCAAGTTGTCGATTGGCTTGCAGACGTACCTTCCGGTTATCGACCTCTTGCATGTTCTGGAACTGCCCTATTCCGAGAGTGTTTCGGCGGGGTTTGTTCAGATCACGAAGGGTAAGAACCGACTCAGGCTGGAGAAAGACGACTCGCAGGTCGTACTGAACGACAGGAAGATTGCACTAAGTGCGCCTGTCACGGTTGTGAAGAATCAATGGGTCGTGCCCCTGGATTTTGTCCGTAAGGCGCTCGACCGCGCTTTTGACGAGAAGATCGCCATGTCGGCTTCCGGCAGTGCCGCGGCCGTGGGCGAATCCGACTTTATACGACTGAACGCGAGGCTTGTTGAGACAAACCACGCTCTTCGGCTGCAGGCCAGCCGGTCTGTTGCGGCTGAGGTGCGACAGCAAGGGTTGCGCATCGTTTTTGCTTTCGGTAACACCCCGGTGGAGTTCGCCGGCTCAGAGGGCATACAGAGAGCGGAGTGGATTCGATCACTCGCTTTGGATCAGTCCGAGTCAGCGAACCAGCTTGTCATTGAGCTGGCAGACAATGTACGCATTGCGAAAATCTCACATTTAGCGTCGCAGAACGCTTACACGGTGGAAGTCAACCGGCAGGAAGGCGCCGAAGCGAAACCGGACGCTCCTGCCGAACTGCCGCATCCGGCGATTGAGGCCTGGAAATGGCGGCATATCACGGTTGACGCCGGCCATGGCGGACCCGACCGCGGAGTGGCGATCCGGGAAAACGTGTTTGAAAAGGATGTGGCTCTGGCGATTGCTCGAAAACTGCGCTGGGCTCTTGAAACGCGCCTCGGCGTGCCGGTGGTGCTTTCGCGGGCGGAGGATCAGGCTCAGCGCCTGGAAGATCGAATAGCCGCTGCGAATCTGGCGAGGTCCAATCTTTTTATCAGCATACACACCGGCAACGCCCCTGGTTCGCCAGCAGCGCACAGCTACGCCTACACCGCGAGGTGGATTATTGACGAAAGTTCTGCCGGTGAAACCAAGAATGCGCGAAGCCTGTTTGTTCCCTGGTGGGAGGCGCAACGCAACAGCCTGGCTTGGAGTGAGCGCCTGGCCGAGTGTGTTCAAGCGGAAATGAATCGCGCGCTGAATGGCGGCCATCCTCTGACTTTTCGGCGAACTCCGCTCAAGCTGCTTTCTGCGCTGGCGATGCCGGCGGTGCTGGTCGAGATTGGAAACGCCCGGGTGCCTGATTTTCAGGCGAAGATGGAAAGTGAACCGTTTCAAAACCTGGTGGCTGCCACGCTGGCAGCCGCCGTGGAAAGGTTCCGTTTCCTTCACGAGCGACCGTGACTCATGCCAAGGCATATCTTGTTCGGACTGGTTTTTTTGGCACTCATATCGCTGGTCGGTGTGTCTTATTATTACGACCTGCAGAAACGCATTCAGGAGCTCGTGCGTCCTGGACCAGAGCCAGCGCCTTATCTGGCAGTTCCTCCGGCAGCCTCGCCTTCAGCGCCGCTGCGAAAGGTGAAGCTCTTTTTCCCTTCCAGCAGGCAAGACAATCTGCTGGAAGGCGAGGAACGAGACATTCTTAGTTCGGACCTGCCTTCGGAGGAAGGCAAGCAAATTGTGGCAGAGCTGATCCGTGGGTCGCGAGAACGGCGCTTGCCAGCGCTTCCTTCAGACACCAGGCTGCGTGAGCTGTTTGTCACCCCGCAGGGTTTGGCGGTCGTGGATCTCACGCAAGAGGCGAGTCTGCACCATCCAGGCGGGCTGACGATGGAGCTGGCATCGATCTATTCCGTCGTGAATTCCTTGACTCAGAACGTCAGCAGGATTGAGCGAGTGCAGATTTTGATCGAGGGAGCCGAAGCAGAGACGCTGGCGGGGCATATCGACTTGAGCCGGCCGTTTGCAGCGGATCTTTCGATGACCGTTTTGGGTGGAACCGCGAAGTCTTCTGTGTCTCCGTGATCTCAGTTGCTATGAAGGCTTCGTCATTCCGGCCAAGCGAAGCGCGAGCCGGAATCCAGTTCAGCTTTTGACGGTAGCTGCGGTCTGGATTCCCGCTTTCGCGGGAATGACGGATATTGGTGGAATTTGTTCTGTATCGATCACAAGCCGCACAGGTCTCCTATAAGGGCAAGCCAAAGACTGAACTTCCAAATTCTCTGTTGAAAGGAACCTCATGCGAACTGACGGGCGGCAACCAGACGAATTGCGCGACGTGGAAATTGAACCGCACTTTATCCGGAGTGCCGAGGGCTCGGCCCTGATCACCGTGGGAAGTACACGTGTCATTTGCACAGCCAGCATTGAAAACACCGTGCCTTCGTTTCTGCGCGGGCAGGGAAAAGGCTGGGTCACCAGTGAGTACGCGATGCTGCCGCGTGCTACCCCAGTTCGGACGGCGCGCGAATCTACTAAGGGAAAGCCTACCGGGAGGACTCAGGAGATTCAACGCCTCATCGGCAGGTCGCTTCGCAGCGTGACGCAGATGGAGGAACTGGGTGAGCGAACCGTCTTGATCGATTGCGATGTCATCGAAGCGGATGGCGGCACGCGGACGGCCTCGATTACCGGTGCTTTCGTGGCCCTGGGTCTGGCGCTCCAGAAGTTGGTTGAGGAAGGCATCCTGCACAAACTGCCGCTGAGAGACTACGTGGCTGCCACAAGCGTTGGAGTGGTAAACGGCGACTTGCTGCTGGACCTGAACTACGAAGAAGATTCACAAGCCCAAGTGGACATGAATCTGGTTGAAACAGGTGGCGGACTGCTCGTCGAAGTTCAGGGCACCGCTGAAGGGAACCCGTTTTCCAAGGATGAGTTTTACCAGTTGATTGCACTCGGCTCACAGGGAACGCGCCGACTGGTCGAGATTCAGAAACGTCTGGTGCATCTGTGAGCGGCCTTTTGTAAATGAGA
>Ga0187892_10009247_pt1 | contig 13041 bp, 11 predicted proteins | sample MA1701073metaG_FD_139345 | JGI IMG/M metagenome (GOLD analysis project Ga0187892, IMG submission 139345) | Bio-ooze microbial communities from a basaltic lava cave in the Kipuka Kanohina Cave System on the Island of Hawaii, USA - MA170107-3 metaG ...
CATCGCGGACGGCACGGGCTGTCCAGGGCGAAGCCGCGCAGCGGTCGGCGCAGCCGACCCTGGACAGCACGCGACGGCCGCGATATCCGACCAAGGTGTCTACACCTTTCCGACATCGGACAGGCTAGAGCGCGGCCCGGGACCCCGGGCCCGAAGAGCCCGGGCCCCGCCGCCTCGCCACCGCGAAGAACTGGGCGCCTAAGAATCGCCAGGCCAGGGGCCAGCGCAGGTAGAGTCGCACCAGAGCGACGGGCGTCCGGCGGGCGCCGACCGTCGTGTAGGGGAGGAAGCGGGGGATCAACGTCTCGGCCGTCAGGTCCGCGGTCGCCAGGGCCTCGAGCAGCGTCCGGTGCGTGAAGGGCAGCACGTGATCGAAGAAATCCCAGTAGGCGGCCCCCGTGTAGCGGAGGTTGGGGCCGAGCAGGAGCACGCGCCCCTGGGGGCCGATCAGGCGGTGGAACTCCCGCAAGAGATCGGTCACGGTCTCGCGATCGGGCAGGTGCTCCAGCAGGTTCGAGCAGAAGATCACGTCCAGCGAGGCATCGGCCAGCTGGGGGAGCCGCGTCCCCTCCACCCGCGCGAACTCGACCCCCTCCGCCAGCCGCTCGCGCACCGACTCGCGCAGGTCCACGCCGATGCGGCGCCGCGCGCGAACGGCGTTGATGAATTCCCCGAAGCCGCAGCCGAAGTCCAGCACGCGGGCATCCTCGGGGATCCAGCGCGAGAAGAAGTCCGCGACCAGCACCCGCCAGATCTCGCGGCGCCAGGCGGCCTGCGCGGCGTCCTCCTCCGGGAAGCGCTCGGAGTAGATCGCCTCGCCGCCCCCCGCCCCTGCCGTCACGACGCCCCGCGCGGCGGCGGCGCCCCGGCGGCGGCCGAGCCTTCGAGCTTCCCCTCGAGCTTCTCCACGCGCTCCTCGAGCACGCGCAACCGGTCCGCCTGCCAGCTGCGCTCGACGAGTCGCTCCTCGAGGATGTCGTCGGAGATCAGCATTTTCTCGAAGAAGAGCTTGAGCAGCACGCTCAGGTAGCGGCGCCCCATCCGGAAGATGGAGAGGTTCGACGCTCCCCAGGTGCGTCCGTACCAATGGATCGGGATCTCGGCGATGTGGTAGCGGCGGATCAAGGCGTTGAGCGACATCTCGATGGTGAGGTTGAAATGGCTCGACGAGTAGGGTCCGCACTCGAGGATCACGCTGCGCCGGTAGGCCTTGAAGGCGTTGGTGAGGTCGTTGAAGCCCGTCCAGAACAGGAGCTGGATCCCCTTGTTGACCAGCCGGTTCGCCACGAGCTTCCGCCGCGGATAGCCGGACAGCGTGCTGCCCTTGCGGAAACGCGAGCCGAATACGCAGTCGTAGCCCTCCTCGAGCTTCCGGTAGTAGCGCACGACGTCGCGCGGGTCGTCGGAGCGATCGGCCATCACGATGACCACCGCGTCCCCTCGGAAGAGCGCGAGACCGGCCCGGATGGCGCGGCCGAACCCGCCGAGGCGCTTGCGCGCGACCACGCGCACTTCGGGGCGCTCCCCCGCGAGCGCCTCGGCCACCCGCTGCGTACCGTCGCTGCTGTTGTCGTTCACGAGGATCATCTCGAAGGGGATGCCCTCGTCGTCCAGGACCCGGGCGAGCTCCCGGGCCGTGGCGCCGAGGTTCTCCTCTTCGTTGTGCGCCGGGATCACGACGGAGAGGACCAGACGGTTCGATTCGCCGCTCATCTCCCTAGGATACCCGCTCTCAGGCCCTCTCCGTCGACTCCTCGTCCAGCGTCGTGATTTCGGCCTCCAGGATGTGCTGGTAGGCGAGGAGGGTGGGCCAGGCCCGCGCCAGAGCGTGGTAGGCCCGGGCCACGGCCGATACGAGTCGACTCCGCCCGGTGGACTCGAAGACGACCTCGAAGGGCAGGGCGGTCACGCGCTCGCGCAGCACGTGAAAGCCGGCCCGCTCGACCTCGCGCCGGAAGGTGGCGCGGGTGAAGAGGCGCACGTGGCTCTCGTCCAGCACGCCGCGGGGCCCGTACTCGAAGCGGCCCAGGAGGAGCGAGAGGCGGTAGAACCAGAGCGCCACGTTCGGCGTCGAGATCAGGAGGCGCCCTCCCGGCTTGAGAAAGCGCCGCGCGCCGCGCAGGAGCTGCACGCGGTTGCGCAGGTGCTCGATCACGTCGGAAATCACCACGTAGTCGAATTCGCGGCCCACGGGCAGGTCGTCGAGGGGGCGCTCGAGATCGCGCTGGAAGTAGACCTCGAGCTCGCGGGCCACCTCCCCGGCCGGGCGCGCGTCGACGCCGGCCACGCTGGCGCCCTTGTCCCGCAGCGGCCGCGCCAGGAGCCCCTGGGAGCAGCCCAGGTCGAGCACCCGGCTGCCGGGCCGGATCGCCGCCACGATCTGCATGTGGGAGCCCGTCGGGCTCTGCTTGAGCGTGTAGCGGACTCCGCGGTCCACGAAGTAGCGGCCGCGCCGCACGAGGTGGAGCTGGTGCAGGCGGTAGTCCACCGCCTCGGCGCAGGCCTGGACCACCTCGCGCAGGCCGGCCCGGCCGCTCGGATACTCCTCCCAGCCGGGCGGGACCGGCACCTCGTGGATGGGGAGGCCCAGGGCCCGGCATTGGATCAGCAGCTGCATCTCGAAGCTGCGGCCGCTCGCGTCGAGCTGGAAGGGGATCTGGCGCAGCGCGGGCACCGGGTAGAGGCGGAGGCTCGAGTGGTAGTCGCTGAGGCGCAGGCCCAGCGCGCGGTTCTGGAAGCCGGTGGCCAGCCGGTGGAGGAGCAGGCGCGCCAGGGGCAGGCCGGGCGGGCGGCGCAGCCAGGCGTGGACCCGCGCGGCCACGATCAGGCGGGGCGGCCCTTCCAGGGCCGCGTGGATCAGGTCCGGCAGCAGCTCGGGCGGGTGGCGGCCATCGCCGCGCAGGGTGATGGCGAGGTCCGAGCCCGTCCGCAGGACGTGCTCGAAGGCGGCCTTCCGGGTCCCGGCGTAGCCGTAGTCGCGGGGGATGCGGTGGAGAGCGATCGGAAGCCCGCTCGCGCGGGCGAGGGCGGCGGCGGGCGGGAGCGCGGCCTCCGAAGCGGCCTGCACCACGACCACCTCATCCAACGAGCCCCCGAGCGGACCGGGAATGCGGGCCAGCAGGCTGCGCAGGCGCTCCGCGTCGGGCACTTCGAAGAGCAGCAGCGCGACGCGGGGAAAGCGCGCGCCGAGCTCGCGCCGGCGCCCCTCGATCGCGCCGACGAGATCGCGCTCGGCCGCCCGATCGCGGCTTGCCCGGGCCCGGCTCACGGACGTGCGAGGCTCCCTGCGGCGCGTGCCGATGCGGCGCTGCTCGCTGCGATGGTGCTCTCCCCGCGGGGGTCATCCCCCGTATTTGGGTGGACTCGCCGCGCCGGCCTGATGTATAGGACAGCTTCCCTCGAGATCGGCGGCGCGGGGAGCGTTCGACGGATGCGTGCGTGGAGGGGCCGGCGAGGCCCGGGCTTCGAGCTGGGACTGGGGCTGCTGCTGCTGCTCGCGGCAGCGCCGGCGCGCGCCGAGGGCGAGAACTACGCCCGCCCGGGGATCTACGTGGGGGCCGACTTCGCGCTCGGCGACGAGGACTTCAAACAGACCCTCGAGGGCGAGCCCTTCTTCCAGGACGCGTACGAGCCCAGCCCGGAGCCCCAGGGCTTCGTCCCGAACCGGACGCGGATCCTCGTCTCGTGCTGCTCCTTCAGCACCAACATGAACGTCGGCTTCAACGGCCGGGTCGGCTACCGCCTGCACCCTCGCCTCGCCCTGGAGGCCGAGGTCAACTGGATGAACCCCTGGAACCTGAAGAGCGACGCGGATTTCACGAGCGACCTGAGCCGTGACAACATCCCATTCAGTGGAAACATCCGCGTCGAGCCCATCGTGCTGACCGGAAACGCCAAGCTCTACCTCCTGACCGGCCGTTTCCAGCCCTTCGTGTCCGTGGGGAGCGGCGCCTACTACCTGGACATCGAGGACAAGGGCCTCGGGTCGAGGAACGGGTCGCTTCGCCAGGCCGCGACTCCAGGGGACGCGAACAACCCGAGAAAGCGTTTCGACCTGCCCTGCGCGCGCTCCAACAATCCGATCGACACCAGCGGCCTCGACGTGGATGGCCGCATTCGCGATTGCTCCGGCACGCAGCCCTTCGACCTCGAGCAGTGGTCCTTCGCCATGCGCTTCCGCGGCGGCTTCGAGTACTACGCCACCGAGAACGTCGCGGTCTCCTTCGGCGTCACCTACGTGCTGCCCACGGGAGGTCGCGTCAAGATCTTCGACTTCCTGACCTACGACGTCTTCGGGATCACCTACCGCTTCTGACGAAGGCCGCTGGCCCTTCGGGCCCTCCCCAGGGCTCAGAGCAGGCGCGGCTCGGCGTCCGCCGGCGCCGCCCCCTCGAGGGCCAGGATCCACGCCTTGAGCTCGGCGCCGCCGCCGAAGCCGCCGAGCCGGCCGCCGCTCTCGATCACGCGGTGGCAGGGGACGACGAGGGGGACCGGGTTGGCGCCGTTGGCGCCGCCCACCGCGCGCAGGGCACCCGGTCGGCCGACGGCCTCGGCGATCTCGCGGTAGCTGCGCGTCTCGCCGCGGGGGATCCCGAGGAGCGCCTGCCACACCTCCCGCTGGAAGGGCGTACCCCGCAGGTCCAGCGCCAGCGCGAACTCCCGCCGCTTGCCCTCGAGGTACTCGAGGACCTGCCGCACCGCCTCGCGGTTCGGCGCGAAACCCTCGACGACCTGGACGGACGGGCGCTGGCGCCGGAGCCAGCCCGAGAGGCCCCGACCGCTGGCGCGGGGCAGCTCCAGGTAGGCGAGGCCGCGCAGCGTGCTCGCCACCCGCAGGGCGCCCACGGGCGAGTCGAAGCGCGCGACGTGGACGACCTCCTTCTCCCCCACGACCCTCCTCCCGCGGCCTCACCCCTTGAGGTCGAGGCGCTTGATCATCTTCTGCAGCGACTGGCGCGGAATCCCGAGTTTCTCGGCAGCGCGGGTCTTGCTCCCGGTCTCCCGGATCGCGTCCAGGATCATGCGCCGCTTGAGCAGATCGACCGCCGCGCCCAGGGACAGGTCCGCGCCGACGAGCTCCGGGTCCGACGGCGACGCGAGAGGGGGGGGAGCGTCCCGGATGTGCTCCGAGAGCATCTCCGGCGCGATGGCGTCGACCTGGCCGGCCAGCGCCACGGTCCGCTCGATCTCGTTCTCGAGCTCGCGCACGTTGCCGCTCCAGGGGTACCCGACCAGCCGGTCCATGGCCGCATTGGTGAATCCCTTGATCTCGCGCCCCATCCGCTGGTTCGCCCGGTCGAGGAAGTGGTGGGCGAGCAGCGGAATGTCCGAGCGCCGCTCGCGCAGGGGCGGCAGCTCGATCTCCACCACCCGCAGCCGATAGTAGAGATCCTCGCGGAAGCGCCCCTCCTCCACGTCCCGGCGCAGGTTCCGGTTCGTCGCGGCCACGATCCGCACGTCCACCTGCCGCGTCTCGGAGGAGCCGAGCGGGCGGATCTCGCCGTCCTGGAGGACGCGCAGGAGCCGCACCTGCATCCCCGGGAAGGTCTCTCCGACCTCGTCGAGGAAGATCGTGCCGCCGTCCGCCACCTCGAAGAGCCCGCGCTTGTCGACGTGGGCGCCGGTGAACGCGCCCCGCTTGTGGCCGAAGAGCTCGCTCTCGAGCAGGGTGTCGGGCAGGGCCGCGCAGTTCTGGGCCACGAAGCGCCGCTCCTTGCGCGGGCCGGCGTAGTGGATGGCGCGCGCCACCAGGTCCTTGCCGGTGCCGGTCTCTCCGGAGAGGAGCACCGTCGCATCGGTCTGGGCCACCTTCTCCATGATCTCGAACACGCGGTTCATGGCGGGGCTCGAGCCCAGGATCTGGTCGAAGGCGTAGCGGCGCTCGACCTCGCGGCGCAGGTACACGTTCTCGGCGCGCAGGCGCTCGTTGGCATCGGCCAGCGCAGCGGCGAGCTGCACGTTCTCGCCGGCGAGCTCGAAGGCCTCCAGGGCCCGCTTCACGTTGAGACGCAGCTCGTTCGTCTCCCACGGCTTCGCGATGTAGCGGTAGATGCGCCCCTCGTTGATGGCGCGCGCGAGCGATCCGATGTCGGCGTAGCCCGTCAGCATCATGCGGATGGCGTGGGGATTGCGCTCGATGGCGCGCTCCAGGAACTCGACGCCGCTCATCCCCGGCAGGACCTGGTCCGTGATCAGGAGCGCGATCTCCTCGCGCTCCAGGATGGCCAGCCCCTGCTCGCCGGTGCGCGCCGCGTGGACGCGGTAGTCGGCGCCGAGGGTGAGCTCCAGGGACTCGAGGATGGCCGGCTCGTCGTCGACGATCAGGATCTGGTAGGGGACCGCCCCGGGGAGGCGCCGCGCCCCCTGGATCCCGCCGCCGAATCTCTCCTCTTGCTGGCTCACGCACCCGGATCCTGCGCCTGGTGGCCCGCGCTGCGGCCGCGAGCGCGCTCCGCGGTCCGAGCAGGGCCGCGCTCTGGGGCGAGGATAACAGCTCCCCCGACGCAGGTCGGGGCGCCGAGGGCCGGCGGGCTGCCACCCGCCGGCCCCGGCCCGCGAGACGGCTCTAGCGGCGCGCCCTGCGCGCGGTGCGGCGGCGCGCGGTGGTGCGCTTCGCCGCCGTTCGGCGCCGCGCCGTGGTGCGCTTCGCCGTGGTGCGGCGCGCGCCCGCGCGCCGCGCCGCCGTGCGCGGGCGGCGCGAGGTGACGGCGCGCCGCGTCCCACGCCGCGTGGAGCGCTTCATCTTGACCTTGGCGACGTTGCCCTTCCGGTCGATGAAGTAGAGGAATCCGTCCTCCCGCTCGATGCCACAGCGGGCGACCTTCTGGCGTCCCTTGGGAGCGCGTCCGCCCCCTCGCGCCATGCGCGTGCGGCTCACGTCTCCGCCCTTGTCGATGAAGTAGAGCCAGCCCTTCTCCCGACGGATGCCGGTCTTGGCGACTACGGTGGCCATCGGCCCCTCCTTGTCTGCGTTCGTTCGCCGTTTGCCTTCCCGCGCCGGGGTGGGGGGCGCGGGCTGGAGGTCCCTGGAGGAGCTGCGCGGCGCCGGGGGAGGGGACGACCCGCAGCACCGGGGATGATTCCCCGCACCGACGGCCGTGTCAATGTGTTTCGGACATTTAGGGCGGGAAGTTGCGAATCGACGCGGCCTTGGTTCCCGACGGGCCCCCTCGGGTGGTCCGTCGAGGCCCCGTCGAGCCCCCGACGGGGCCTCGACGGAGGCCCGGGCGGGGCCCGACGGGGGGCCGCCGGGGCCGCCGGACGGGGCCCCGCGACCGGTCCCTAGGCCTCCCCGAGCAGCCGCTCCACGCCGTCCAGGATCTGCGCCTCGAGCCGGGTCCCCTCCAGGGCGTTGATCTCCTGCACGCCCGTCGGGCTCGTCACGTTCACCTCGGTGAGCAAGCCCCCGATCACGTCGACCCCGACGAAGAAGAGGCCGTCCCGCCGCAGGGCCGGCCCGAGCCTCTCCACGATGCGCCGGTCCGCCTCGTCGAGCCGGGCCGGCGCCGGCGCTCCCCCCACGTGCAGGTTGGCCCGCGTCTCGCGCTCCGACGGGATCCGCAGGAGGGCGCCCAGGGGCTCGCCCTCCAGGAGCAGGATGCGCTTGTCTCCCTTGCGCACCTCCGGGAGGTAGCGCTGCGCCATCACGCGCCGGGAGCCGAAGCCCGTCGACTGCTCGAGGATGGAGAAGAGGTTCCGATCGTCGTGACGCACGTGGAAGATGCCCTCGCCCCCCCGCCCGGCCAGGGGCTTCAGGATCATCTCCCCGCCCAGGCGTGCCATGAAGTCGACGAGCTCCGGGATGCGCCGGCTGACCAGGGTCTCGGGCATGAGCTCCCGAAAGTGCTGGGCGTAGAGCTTCTCGTTGGCGGCGAGGATCCCCTCCGGGCGGTTCAGCACCCGGGCGCGGCGGCAGAGCGTCAGGATCTGCGTCGTGGTGACGTACTCCGCGTCCACCGGCGGGTCCTCGCGCTGGAACACCACGTCCACGTCGTCGTCCAGGACGAGGCTGCGCTCGGGGCCCAGCTCCGCGTGGCGGCCCGGCTCCCGCCGCAGGTGGACCGGCCGCGCCCGGGCCACCGGGCGGCCGTCCGAGACCCCGAGGTCCGTGGGCTCGACGTACAGCACGCGGTGTCCGCGGACCTGGGCTTCGAGCATCAGCGCGAAGGTGGTGTCGGCCCGGATGTCGATGGCCCCGATCGGATCCATCACGAAGGCCATGGTTCTGGCCGAGCCCGCCATTCAGGTCCTTCCGCGCGCTGGCCGAAGCGGTAGCGCAGGGGCAGCGGCGTCGGCTACGGTGCCCCAACGCCCGGAGTCTGAATGGCTTTCCTGCGCTCGCGTGGGCTGGCGATCCTCCTCGCGCTGGCAGGCCTCCTGGCAGCCTCCGGCGTGGGCGGCGCCACCTTCGCCTACTTCTACCTCCTGCACGACCTGCCGGATCTCCGGAGCATCCGGGACTACCGCCCCCCCCAGTCCAGCCGGGTGCTCGACCGGAGCGGGCGGGAGATCGGCGAGTTCTTCAGCGAGCGCCGGCGCCTGGTGCCCCTCGAGGCCGTCCCCCGCCACGTGATCGACGCCTTCGTGGCCGGCGAGGACAGCGCCTTCTACGAGCACGCCGGGATCGATTTCCCCTCCATCCTGCGCGCCGCCTGGGTGAACCTGCGGGCCGGCGGCGAGATCCGACAGGGCGCCAGCACCATCACGCAGCAGGTGGTGAAGGGGCTGCTCCTCACCCCCGAGCGCCACTACCGGCGCAAGATCCGCGAGATGATCCTCGCGCGCCAGATCGAGCAGCGCTTCGGCAAGGAGGAGATCCTCTACCTCTACCTGAACCAGATCTACTTCGGACACGGGGCCTGGGGCCTGGGCCAGGCCGCCCGGACCTACTTCGGGAAGGAGGTGGGAGGGCTCACGGTCTCCGAGGGGGCTCTCCTGGCGGGGCTTCCCAAGGCACCCTCCCGCTTCTCGCCCTTCGCGAGCCCCGAGGAGGCGGAGAAGCGCCGGCGCTACGTGCTCTCGCGCATGCTCGAGGATCGGCGCCTCGACGCCGAGACCTACGCGGCGGCCCTGGCCGAACGGCCCCGCCTGGCGGACCCGGACCCCGGGGACGCGCTCGCGGCCGCCTCCTTCACCGAGGAGGTGCGCCGGCACCTCTTCGAGTCGCTCGGCGCCGACCTCGTGCTGCGCGGCGGGCTCGTGATCGAGACCACGCTGGACCTCGAGCTCCAGGGATCTGCCCTGCGGGCGCTTCGCCGGGGACTCGTGGAGCTGGAGGAGCGCCACGGCTACCGGGGCCACCCGCGCCGGGTGGCGAGCGGCGAGATCCCGGGCGAGCTCGAGCGCCTGGCCCAGCAGAACGGCCTGGCCGCGCCCGGCGCGACCGCCGCGGAGATCCGCTCCGGCGTCCCCGTCCTGGGCGTCGTGACCCGCGTGGACGTCGCCGCCCAGACCGCACACGTGGGGCTCGCCCCGGGCCTCGAGGCGCTGGTCCGCCTCGAGGACGTGGCCTGGGCCAGCCCCGCGGACCCCGGAGCGCTGCCCGAGCCGCTGACCTCGATCGACCGCGTCTTCCAGCCGGGCGACGTGGCGCAGTTCCGGCGCCTCGCCTCCCCCGAGCCGCCCGGAGCGGAGGCGGGCGGCGCGCCGGCCCCGCCGCCCCTCCTCCTGCGCCTCCACCAGGAGCCCCTGGTGCAGGGGGCTCTGCTCGCCCTCGACGTGGCCCGCGACGAGGTGCTGGCCCTGGTCGGCGGCACCGACTTCGAGAAGAGCCAGTTCAACCGGGTCACCCAGGCCCGCCGCCAGCCCGGCTCGGCGTTCAAGCCCTTCATCTACGGGGCCGCCCTGACCCGGGGCTGGACCCCCGCCTCCATCATCCACGACCGGCCGGTGGTCTACGTCGACGAGAGCTCCGGCATGAGCTGGCGCCCGCGCAACTACGAGCGGAAGTTCTACGGCCCCATGACGCTGCGCGAGGCGCTCGCGCGCTCGGTGAACAACGCCACGGTGCACCTCTTCCGGGACGTCGGCGTCGACTACGTCATCGACTTCGCGCGCCGGATCGGGCTGGAATCGCCGCTCCACCGGGACCTCTCCCTGGCCCTGGGCTCCAACGAGGTCACGCTCCTCGAGCTCACGCGGGCCTACGCCGTCTTCGCCGCGGGCGGCCGCCGGGTGGTCCCCCGGTTCATCCGCCGCGTCACCGACCCGGACGGCCGGTCGCTGCTCGAGAACGTGCCGCTCGGCGCCGCTCCGCCCGCGGCGGGGGAGGAGGGGACCGAGGGCGAGACGGCGCCGGAGGCGGATCCGCTCCTGGCGGAGGAGGATCCCGCCCGGCTCGCGCCGGAGAACGGCCACGGGAGCCCGGAGGGCCCGGCGCCGCTCCCGGAGGGCTTCGTGCTGGCCCCGGAGGCGGCCTACCTCGTGACCGACCTGCTGCGGGCGGTCGTGGAGGATCCGCATGGCACCGGCTGGCGCCTGCGCTCGCTGCACCGCCCGCTGGCCGGCAAGACCGGAACCACCAACGACCAGGCGGACGCCTGGTTCATGGGCTTCTCCCCCGAGATCATGACCGGGGTGTGGGTGGGCTACGACGAGAGCCGTTTCCTCGGCCGGGGCGAGACGGGCTCGCGGGCGGCGGCCCCGATCTGGGTCGAGTTCATGCGCGACGCGTTGGCGGCCGTCCCCATCCGCGACTTCCCCTTGCCCGAGCCGATCGTCTTCGCCCGCATCGACCGCAAGACCGGGCTCCTGGCCGACGCGAGCAGCCGGGACACGGTCTTCCAGGCCTTCGTCGCGGGCAGCGAGCCGACCCGGAGCGCGAGCAGCGACCGCGAGGAGGACCGGGCCCGCGATACGCTCCTGCGGGACTTCTGAGCCCTTGCGGGGCGAGGAAGAGGCGCTGCTGCGGGCCAACGCCGCCTTCTATGACGCGCTCGCGAGCGGCGACCTCGCGGCCATGGACGCGGTCTGGTCGCGCCGACTGCCGGTTGCCTGCGTCCACCCGGGCCGGGAGCCCCTGTGCGGCCGCGAGGGGGTGATGGCGAGCTGGGAGGCCATCTTCGAAGGCGGTGGGGCACCGCCGATCCGCTGCGAGGGCGAGGAGGCGCACCTGCTCGGCAGCACCGCCTACGTGACCTGCTTCGAGCGCATCGGGGCCGGGATCCTGGCGGCCACCAACCTCTTCGCCCTGGAGGATGGAGCCTGGCGGCTCGTGCACCATCACGCCGGGCCCGTCGCGCCGCGCCGCGAGCCGGCGCCGCCGGGGCGCACCCTGAACTGACGCATCGGCGCCCCCCGCGCGCGAGCCGGGCGCGCAGCGCGAGGCGACGTCCGGCTGGGGCTCCGGAGACCTGGCGTTGCTTCGCGCGCGCATCCACGGTAGTGAATGCCCTCGTGGGGGAGAGGGGGATTCCGCCGGCAACGGCCGGCCCCGTGCGAGAGCCGGCGCGCGCGGGCGTCTCGGACGCCCGGCGCGGCGAGTCGCCGGAGGTCGGTGGGTCGGTGCTGCACGACCTCCAGACGCTGCTCGCGGACGCGGTGCAGCGCCTGCGCGACGGCACCGGGAGCGGATCCGCCGTGGCCTGGGCGCTGCGCGAGGACGGCGCGCCCTACGTGGCGGCGGCGGCCTTCGAGGGAAACGCCCCGCCGGCGCCAGACCGGGAAGCCTTCGCGCGAGCGGCCGCGCTCGGCGGCGCCACCGATCTCACCGAGCGGCGCCTGGACCCGGCTCTGCGCGAGATCGCACGCCGCTTCCAGTGCAGCGCCGCCGCTCCGGTCTCGGCCGGCGAGGAGCGCGTCATGGCGGTGCTCCTCGTGCGCGCGGCCGCGGGCGACGAGGCGCGCCCTCGCGCCGGCCCGCGGCCCGCGGTTCCGCCGCGCGTCCTCGCCCAGCTCGACTCGAGCGCCCGCCGGCTCGCGGGCCCGCTGGCCGCCGCCCTGGCCGCAGGCCGCCTGCGCCAGCTCGACGAGGAGGTGCGCCAGCTGGACCGGCTGGCCGCCCTCGGCGCGCTCGGCGCCGAGATCGCCCACGAGGTGCGCAATCCGCTCGTCTCCGTGAAGACCTTCCTGGAGCTCCTCCCCGAGCGGCGCAACGACCCGGAGGTGTTGGGGGCGTTCTGCGAGGTGGTGCGCAGCGAGGTGGCGCGCCTGGAACGGCTGCTCGACACGATCGTCGAGCACGGGAGCCCGCAGCCCCAGGGCCTCGCGGACGCGATCCCCGACCCGGCCAGCGTCGGCCCGACCCTCGACGCCGTGCTGGGCCTGCTCGAGCACCGGGCGCGGCGGCTCGGCGTGGTGCTCGAGGCCCACGCGCAGGCGGGGCTCCCGCCGCTCTGTCTGGGAGAGGACGCGCTGCGCCAGGTGCTGCTCAACCTGGCGCTCAACGCCCTCGACGCGACGCCGCCGGGGGGCTTTGTGCGCCTCCTCGCGCGGCGCGCCGAGGCCGGGGTCGAGGTCCTGGTGAGCGACGAGGGACCGGGCATCCCCCCGGAGCTGCGCGAGGCGGTCTTCGAGCCCTTCGTCTCGACCCGCCGCGATCGCCGCGGCGGGCTCGGCCTCGCCATCAGCCGGCGCATCGTCGAGGAGGCGGGCGGCTCGCTCGTGGTCGGCGAGGGCGAGCGCGGCGGCGCGGAGCTGCGCGCGCGGATCCCCTCGCTCTAGCCGCGGCCGAGCCAGGCGGCGGCGGCGCGGCCGATCGCGGCCAGCCCCCGCGCGAAGAAATGGTCGGCCTCGGGCACCACCGCGAGCTCCGCGCCGGGCAGCGCCGCCAGGAGCTGCTCCAGCTCCGCCGGGGGAGCCACGGCATCGCGCTCCCCCGCGATCGCGAGCACCCGCCCGGGGAAGGCGCGCAGCGCCGCGGCCGAGAGCAGCGCCGGAGGCGGCGCCACCAGCAGGAGCTCGCGCACGCGCGGGTAGCGGCCGCCCACCCGCAGGGCCGCCGCCGAGCCGAAGGAGTAGCCGCAGGCGGCGAGCGGGCCCGGCACCGTCTCGGCCAGCTGCCGCAGCGCGGCGGCGTAGTCCTGGTCGGCGTCCGCCGCCTCG
>Ga0187892_10009248_pt1 | contig 13040 bp, 10 predicted proteins | sample MA1701073metaG_FD_139345 | JGI IMG/M metagenome (GOLD analysis project Ga0187892, IMG submission 139345) | Bio-ooze microbial communities from a basaltic lava cave in the Kipuka Kanohina Cave System on the Island of Hawaii, USA - MA170107-3 metaG ...
GAGATCGGTGCGGCTCAAAGGCATTTTCATCATCTGCAGGAAGGGTTTACCGGAAAAGCGAGGTTCCTATTGCATTTGTGCCGGGCTTAAGCAATAAGACCGGCGCGCCGGGAACAACCCGGCGCCTTACCTAATGCGGGCGTAGCTCAGGGGTAGAGCACAACCTTGCCAAGGTTGGGGTCGAGGGTTCGAATCCCTTCGCCCGCTCCAGTTTTTCTAATAAAATCAACTGGGTGGAAGCCATCCTAGCCGCGATGGCCAAAGCGTAGTTCGGTCGGGGAAGCAGGGGGGAAGCAAAAGGGGCGGAATTAGCGAGAACTTCACTGAACACGATGTCTTCCAGAGTCCTGGCAGGGGTCTTTCTAGCTGCCATTTTCGGGTTGCGGCGCCCTGCGCCGACGGCTTAGGCAATCGCCATAAAGCTCGGTTTGAATGATCCGTGCGATTCGCCCAGCGGATCCCATAGCGAGTGTCCACCCCAGGGCTCCGTGCCCACAATTCATGTAGACGCCCTTCCACCGACAGCGTCCAATGAAAGGTTGGCTCGAGGGCGTCATCGGCCGAGTACCTGTCCAGGGAAGCGGATCCGCGGAGTAGTTCGCAGCCTTGGGAAGGACTGAACGAGCAATCTCAAGTAGTGTCTGAAGGCGATTGGCTTGGAAGCTCGGTTGGCCTCCCTGTATGTCGGCAAGACCGGCAATGCGGACGCGCTCACCCAGTCGGCAGAAGACCACCTTTTTGGCTGTATCGGTAATACTTGCGCTGGGCGCCATGTCCGCCACCGGCAGCGTGATTGAGTAACCCTGTATGGGCCAGATCGCCGTTCTAATACCTACATTGCCAAGCGCGACCCGAGACCCACTGCCCAAAGAGACCACAGCTAATTTGGCTGCAATCTCTCCTGACGTCGTAGAAATCGCGACGAGACCACCGCGGTATAGTTGAAGACCTGATACCGTCGTTTCGAAGTTGAATTTAACGTCGTAGTCGCGCACGAGAACCTTCGCGAGTTCGCAACAGAATACGTGGCAGTCGCCAACCTCATCACATGGCGACCATACCGCCCCAACCAATTTTCCGTTGTAAGCGCGCAAGGCAGGCTCTCTTTGAATTACTTCGTCTTCAGATAGAACCTCCTGTTCAACATCATAAAGTTTTTTCAATCGAACGATTTTTTGGGCCTCCCCAAATGCATGGGCGTCGACATAAAGATGTGCTTTGGCTGATCGTCGGTGCGAAAAAGACAATGGATGTCTGGACAGTAAGTCGGCCATTGCGGCACGACTCTCTGAAGCGAGCCGAAGAATTGCAATGGTATTCTCATCGAACCGACTTTTGGTGGAATTCCGAATAAATGATAAACCCCACCTTACAAAATCGGTAGATAAATCAAGTTTGATGCGGAACGAAGGATCAAACCCAAGTATCAGCTTAGACAGTTTCCGCCGCAGTGCAGGAGTTGCCATCGCATCAGCATATGCGTAGCTCAACTGAGCACCATTGCGGAAGCTAGCACCGCCAACACCAGGACCTATCGCCTGATCGACAACGACCACGGAGTGACCCCTTCTAGCAAGGGAGTAGGCAGTCGTTAGGCCAATGACACCCGCCCCAAGGACATGGACAATGCTCATCGACTGGAGTCAGGCAAGCTAGAAACCGGAAAAAGCTGGCGTGTTCTCCTGCGTGACACAGCTTTTATAAACCGCGCCAGAATAAAAGTTTCGACGACCTCGCATTCAAGCAGCCAGTGAAGCATTGCCACGAGACATCATGAAAGCCATTGGTCAGCAACCTGCTCGTAAACTCGCGCCGCAGCGAGAATCCGTTCGATCGAAACCGATTCATTGGGTTGGCCACTCATTCCAAGATCGCCGGGTCCAACAATCGCAAAGGGTATGTCAAGCCCGGCCGAGAGAACCACAGCGTCGCTGTAGTATGACACTCCCTTGATGTCCGGTCTTTTGCCCAGCATCGACTCGCATGCTTGAACGCAAACGCTCACAAAAGGACTTCCCGGATCGCTTTCGACAGCAGGCTTGAAGTCGATTGTTTCGATAAAAATACCTCCGGCAGCTATTTGCCGGAGTTTTTCAATCGCGGTCCCAGGCGCTATATTGGGCGGCAAACGGATGTCAATTTCGGCTAAGCATATATCCGGCGTCAAATTAACAGCGCTTCCGCCGCTAATCCTGCCAACTCTTAGTGTCGGTCCGTCAAGAAGCGGGTGAGGCGGACATTCAAACTGAATAGATTGCGCTGCCCGAAGGAAATCGGTCATAGCATCGATGGCGTTGATGCCGGGATTGCCGGAAACATGACCGGTCCGGCCTTCTGCTCGGACGCGCAGCCAAAGAGCTGCCTTTTCCACAATAACTACGTCCATCGAGCTGGGCTCTCCAACCAAGAGCGCCCCCATTTCATCTCGTATTCCGCGCGACACAAAACGCTTTGCTCCCAAGCAGTCGGAACTTTCCCCTGCCGAAAATGCCAACAGAATGTCGCCCTTCAGTGGAGCATGGCGTTGATTTATCTGAACCGCCGCGCCGATCATTGCGACGACTGCGCCTTTCATGTCCGAAGCGCCGCGACCAAGCACCCGCCCATCTCGGATCGCTCCGGAGAATGGGCCGAACGACCAAGGAAAAGCCCCGACAGGAACCGTGTCGAGATGTGCAGACAATACGAGAGAAGACTTTTCTCGCGTGCCCCTAATTCGGCCTAGCACGTTTGCCCGCCCGGGCAGAAACTCATCCAACTCTGCCTGTATTCCGAACGCTAAAAATTGGTCGTGAACGAGCCTTGCCACGTGGATCTCGTTTCCAGGCGGATCGCAACTTTCACATGCGATTAGTCGTTGTAGGAGTTCAATAGCGTCGAATTGCCGATCGTTTGCATTCATGCCGTTCATCAATAGTTTCTGCGCCATCCGCTTCACAGGTCACTTGAATGGACCCGTGCGATACTGAGCACGTGAAAAGTGGGGCGGTTGCCTCGGAGATTGATGCCCAATGCTCAATTATCTGAGGTACTTGTCGCGCAAACCAGCTTGGGAAAGAAATGAATTGTTTCAATGGACTTATGGGCAATCTCGTTTGATCAGCCGCCCCACGCGAGCGAACGTCGTCCCGTAGACGCGATTGCCGAGGTCCAAGCCAAGGGGGTCGATACGCCACATTCATGGTGAAGGCGACTGGATTATACCCTAAAGCGCGGCTACAGTGCGTGTTTGTAAGTCCGACGAAAAAGGTGCTCGATAGTGGATCTTGCCCTACTGCAGAGTTTCGTGGCTGTCGCTGACTGCGGTAGTTTTTCGGGCGCAGCCCTACGGATGAATTTGACGCAATCGACAGTAAGCCACCAAGTTGCGCGCCTCGAGGAGTACCTCGGTCAGCGTTTGTTTCATCGGACGACACGTAAGTGCACGATGACGGATGCGGGTCGGGAGCTTCGGGAGCGTGCACTCGCCGTTATTGACCAAATTGCAGAAGTTGAGAGGCAGTTTCGACCACACAGCCTGCGAGGGCGGGTACGTTTCGGAATGCCTGACGAGTCGCATCTTTTTCCTCCCCTGACTGCCGCGATTACGAGCTTCTCACAAGTGCATCCCAATGTTGAAGTAGAAGTGACTGGTGATTTGTCTGAGAGTCTTAGAAGTAAGATCGAAGATGGTCGACTTGATCTTGCCGTTTTGCGTGAGGTTGACCCTGTTGATGTCAAAAACTGTATCCGCACCGACAGACTTATATGGGTTGCAAGCCAGAGCTGGAAACGACCGTCGGGACCGCTGCAATTGGCCATGGTTCCGGAACCTTGTCTTTATCGAAAAGCAGCGCAGAAAATCCTCCGTGACTTGAACCAAGAGTTCAAGATCGTCGTTTCGTGTACCAGTCTCGCTGCGGTCCTGGCCATTGTGCGAGGCGACCTCGCGATTTCAATGATTTCACAAATGGATCTACCTGATGACTTGGTAGAGCCAAGTGATCTCGCGGGCCTTCCACCGCTCCCGCCTATAGGATTTGCTATGCAGTATAGAGAAGGGCGTAGAGATGTTTTGGCACGAACTCTCGCACAACATGTCGAGCGTGGTTTAAGGGGATTAAAAGCGCCGGCGCCAAGAAAACGATAGCGCAGGCGACAGTGGCCACGGTGCGGCATTTCATGCACAGCGCCGATCAATCAATGCAGATTCATCTCTGCGAGCCTGTCGATCAATTGTGCAATGATCACTTAATCGCTTTCCGTTTAGATCGAGGGAATGTTTCGAGTGTCTGGACCGCACATCATGGGCGCAAACCAGCCGATATCTGCTCGAGACAAAATAAATCCTTTGGCGGACCGTGTCGTCTTCGGCAGCCAGCCGAGCCTATGACGTGGCATTCGAAAGGGCGCCGGAATGCAGGCAATTCAAGGCGTCATTGCACCCAATCTTACACCATTCAACGACGATCTGACGATCGCGACCGACCTTTACATCACTCACGCCCACTCTCTGCTCGCCGACGGATGTAGCGCTCTCGCTCCGTTCGGAACTACCGGAGAAGCGCTGTCGCTCGGTATAGCCGAGCGTAAAGCGACTCTTGAGGCATTGGTACATTCGGGGATTGATCCTGCTCAGCTTATTCCGGGAACCGGGCTTACCTCGTTGCCTGACACGATGGATCTCACCAAACACGCGATGGACCTTGGCTGTTTCGCGGCAATGACTCTGCCGCCCTTTTACTTCAAGGGGGTGTCCGACGATGGGTTATTCGGTTATTTCAAACGGCTTATAGATGCCATTGCGGACGACCGGTTGAAGCTGGTGCTCTATCACATTCCGCCCGTAACTCAGATCGGCTTCTCATTGGAACTCGTAGATCGCCTTGCTTCCGCATTTCCAGGAACCATCGTCGGGATCAAGGACAGTTCGGGAGATTTCGCCCACACAGCTGCTCTGTTGGAGGCGCAAAAAGCACTCATGGTCTATCCCGGTTCGGAGTTGAATCTGGTCGATGCCGTACGTCTTGGGGCGCCGGGATGCATAACGGCGACCGCGAACGTCAACGCTAGCGCGATTGCTTCGGCATATGCCTTGCGCATGACTGAGAACGCAGCCAAAACTCAACAGGCAATTGCAGGGTTTAGGAAGATCATCCAGCCCTATGGTCCAATTCCAGCGATGAAGGCCCTGATCTCACAAAAGTTGGGAGACCTTCGGTGGCGAAATGTTCGTCCGCCTCTTGATGCCATCTACGATGGGTCCCTTGCCGAGTTGAGTCACAAGCTCGCTTGCATGGAGGGACGCCAAGTTTCCTAAACAAATTGCCCAACAGCAAAGTACCGGTTCGTGCAGAGCCTGTTAGCGTCTTCGGCGGTTGCTTGCCCACACCGCCTTTCGCTTCGTCGTGATGATTTCTGAACCCAGATAGGGCGGCGCCCCAAGATCTCCCAACCTTTGTTCACGTTACGCGCGAATGCTGCGTTCTGCTTCGAGCGCCTAGCCCTCAGCACTATGCTGCTGACGGACAGTGCTGCTGATAAATCAGGCCCTTGCGACGGCCTTTGGTCCGCCAGTTGCAAGTCGCCGACTGCGTAGTGAGGCACAGTGCGTCGCGTCAGTGAAGCTCCCTCCCGTGAAAGCGATTCGGCGACGGCCCTGATTGATGGCGTTTGGGCATAATTCAATGTCTAGATATCATTTTCCTGCACGGAAATGCACTTCCACAATGTCTTCCAACAATAAGGTCGAAGCTGCCGTCAACGGCAGATGAAGCCGGCTTGATGGATTTAACTTGGGAGGGCGAGGGGCCACCGCGGGAGCTGCGCTGACGATCATTTAGCCCAGCGTAGCTCCCAACCAAGTCGCTTGCACTCAGCCCTGACAGAACGATGAAATCATTCGCATGCCGGTGGGCCAAAAGGGAGAAATTACATGCCACTTAAGCAAACAATCAACAAAGGCAATAAATCTCAGTTCGACGAAACCAGCAATCGCGTAATCGATGTTGTTCGATCCCAAAGTAGCGAGATCGAGAACCAATTAATAGGAGAGTTTCTCGCTGCAAAAATCAGTCGTCGAAATCTGCTGCGGCACGGAGCTGTCCTTGGAGTATCGCTACCGCTTTTATCAAGCCTATGCTCGGCAGTCGGTTTGCCACTCGGCACGCGGTCTGCACATGCCGCGAGCCCTAACTCGGCGATACGCGTTGCCACAACAGTGCCAACCGGTACTATCGATCCCCTCACTGTCGCTGACCCCGGTGGGCTGCTGATGCTCCAACAGACCGGTGAGTTCCTCTGCATCTCTGGCTCCGACCTGCAGCTCCGCGCCGTGCTAGCTGAAAGTTGGAAACCAAACAAAGATGGGACAGTGTGGACTTTCACGCTCCGTCGCGGTGTGAAGTTTCATAACGGGCAAACCATGACAGCAGATGATGTTGTTGCGACAATGGATCGACTTGCTGACCCCGCAAACGCTTCCAACGCGTTGTCGGCGTTTGCTGGAGTTCTGTCAAAGGGCGGAACAAGAAAGATTGATGACTACACTGTCGAGTTTCAACTTGATGCTGCCAATGGCAACTTCCCCTATTATGTTTCGACAGACAACTACAATGCAATTATTCTACCGGCCAACTACCAAGGCGATTTCGAAAAGCATTTTATTGGTACTGGCCCTTTCAAACTAGAGAAGTATGTTCCACAAGTTGGTGCTTCGTTCGTGCGCAATGATGACTACTGGGGACCAAAGGCGCTCCCGGCGCGAACAGATTTTACGTTCTATTCCGATATGCAGCCACAGGTGTTGGCACTTCAGGGGGGGCAGGTGGACATCATTAGCCAGTTGCCCGTGATCCAAGGCTTGGCGCTGCTCAACGACCCAAGCGTCACCATTCTCAGTATCAAGTCAAGCGCGCATACCCAGGTTCACATGCGCACTGATATGGCGCCCTTCACGGACAAGCGCGTGCGCCGAGCCATTGCTTTGTGCCTTGATCGGCCAAAGATAGTCGAAGGATTGTTCAGAGGTCATGCTGACATCGGGAATGACAGTCCTTTTGCGCCAGTGTTTCCCTCCACTGAACGATCCGTACAACAACGGGCCCGGGACGTCGCTCAGGCAAAAGAGCTACTGGCCGCCGCAGGATACCCTGATGGGTTCTCTGTGAAATTAACTGCGGAAAAGTTTATTGAGATACCCGCGTATTGCCAAGTCATTCAACAGGCAGTCCGTGCTGCGGGAATTAACATTGAACTCAACATAGAGAGCCAAGATGCCTATTTTGGTGAAGCAGTGTTCGGGAAATCAGACTGGCTAGATTCAATAATGGGAGCAACTGACTATGGTCATCGAGGAGTACCGAACATTCTCCTTACGGCTCCGTTGAAAAGTGATGGAACATGGAATGCTGCTCACTTCAAGAATAAGGAATATGATAGCCTAGCAAACTCCTATATTGCTGCGCTTGATCTAGAATCACAACGTGTCGTGGCTGGACAGATGCAGCGGCTCTTGCTTGAAGAAACGCCCGTAATATTCAGCTACTTCTATGAGTTTCTGACGGCAACATCAAAGAATGTCGTGGGAGTGCAAGCGACGGCAATGTCGCAATTGTTCCTCGACCGTGCATCGATTTCATAGTTCGAGGGTACCATAGAACGCTCATGATGGGCGGGCCGCGTAATCTCGGCGCGGCGTCGTACTTGTATTAAGCTGCGCGGGCCAACGTCAACAAGGGTACGCGGTGACTTTTGTATCTCTCCTGCTGAGGCGGTCAATACTTTCGCTAGTAACGCTCTGGCTACTGAGCATCATGGTCTTCACGGGTGGTCAAGTCCTCCCGGGAAATGTCGGCCGGGCCATCCTGGGCCCTCTTGCTGACCAGCGCGCGGTGGACTTGCTGAACCACGAGCTTGGTGTGGACAGGCCTGTCCTCGTCCAATACTGGGATTGGATTAGTCGCTTCGTTCAAGGTGATATGGGTACTTCTTATATATTCAGAACGCCCGTTGGGCCATTCGTCGTGGAGGCACTCGGCAATTCATTAAAGTTGGCTATTGTAGCATTCGTTATCGTTGTGCCTTTGGGAATTCTTGGTGGCGTAGCGGCGGCCTTTAGGGTCAACCGCCCTCTCGATCGTATCATCAGCCTCGCAGGTCTCTCGGCCACGGTACTTCCTGAGTTCGTCACAGGTATCGTTCTCATCCTCATTTTTGGTGTATGGCTGAAATGGCTACCGATATCCGCGACTTGGCCAAACGGTTCGGGCCCCATTACCCAACTCTACTATTTGATTCTTCCGTCGATGCCGCTCTTTCTGGTGTTGTTCGGATATATTGCGCGTATGGCTCGTGCCGGCACAATTGAGGCGCTAGATGCCGACTACACGAGAACTGCAGTCCTCAAAGGTCTCTCGTGGTTTACAGTAATCCGGCGGCACGTATTGCGCAACGCACTCTTGCCCACCATCAGCGTGATCGCAACGCAGACCGGATATCTGATCGGTGGTCTCGTAGTGGTCGAGACCCTGTTCCACTACCGGGGAATTGGCGCACTCATCTATACGGCCGCACGCGATAAGGACTTTCCAATGCTTGAGGCAGGAATACTAACAGTAGGCATCGTCTATGCCGTCGCAGCATTGCTTTCCGATCTCCTCTACTCGATCCTCAATCCGCGAATCAGGTTCGACACGGACCGATGACATCGAAACCGAGCGATGACACCCTGATGACTGCTGGCCATGGTACCCCGACCCCAACATATGCGCAGAACGAGAGCGAATTTCACGAATCTCTTCTGCTTGCGGCTCGATCTGGTACCTTTCTAGCTGGATGTTCCATCGTGATCTTCTGGGGCATCTGCGCGCTGTTCGGCCCTTATCTCGTCCCTTATGACCCACTTGCCGATGACCTGCTAAACTCGCTGTCCCCACCAAGCGCGGAACATTTGTTCGGGACCGACCAACTCGGGCGTGATGTTCTTTCGCGCGTCATCGTTGGATCGCGCGACATACTGGCTGTAGCGCCGCTCGCGACCCTGCTCGGCACCTTGGGAGGTACGGCGCTGGGACTCGCAACTGGTTATTTCCGAGGTATTGTCGACGAGGTGATCTGCCGCTTCATCGACGCGTTCATGGCTCTTCCTGTGGTCATCATTGCGCTACTCGCGCTTGTCGCACTCGGCGCATCGAACACGACGGTGATCGTGATCATCGGCCTGAGCTTCACCCCAATTATCGCTCGGACGGTGCGCTCCGCAGTGTTGGCCGAGCGCGAGCTGGACTATGTCGCGGCTGCCCAGCTCAGGCGTGAGAACGCGCTTCATATCATGTTTATCGAAATTCTCCCCAACGTCTTACCGTCGATTCTCGTCGAAACTACCGTTCGCCTAGGCTACGCGATTTTCGCCGTGGCGACGCTGAGTTTCATGGGCTTCGGCATTCAGCCCCCATCGCCCGATTGGGGACTCAGCGTCTCGGACAACTACGGAATGGTCGGTGGGGGCTTTTGGTGGACGGTGCTCTTCGATGCGTTTGCAATCGCGTCTTTGGTCGTCGGCGTGAATATGGTCGCTGACGGGCTCGAAAGTACGCTGAATGCTTGAGATAACCGCTAATCCTATTCAATCGGTCGATGCAGGCGATCCTGATGCCATTCGCCTTGATAATCTCTCAGTGGCCTATCGGATCCGTGGCCGCGACAGGACGGTATTGCGCAATTTGAGCCTCCGGATCCAACGCGGTGAAGTGTATGGCCTAGTTGGCGAGTCAGGTTGCGGCAAATCTACCGTGGCGCTTGCGACGGTGCGCTATTTGCCCCGCAATGGCAGTGTCACTAGTGGTCGGATTAGCGTCGACGGTTGCGATCTGATGGGCTTAAGCGGCCGCGCGCTCAGGCGATTCAGGGCGGCAAAGATTTCGATGGTCTATCAAGATTCGGGCAAGGCTCTTAATCCCTCGATCAGAATTGGCCGGCAGATCGGCGAAATCTTTGAACTGATCGGCAAATCCCGCGCGGAGGCGATCAACAGTGCGATAGAAATGCTGAAGCGTGTGCGAATCTCTGACCCGCATAGAGTGATGGAGCGCTACCCGCATCAGTTGTCGGGTGGCATGCAGCAGCGCGTCGCCATCGCCATGGCCCTCGCTAGCGACCCCGCCACGCTAATTCTGGATGAACCGACCACTGGCCTCGACGCTACAGTCGAAGCCGAGGTGCTGGACCTCATAATGCAACTACGCCAGGAATTCGCAACCTCCGTCCTGTTCATCAGCCACAATCTAGCGGTCGTGTCACACGTGTGCGATCGAGTGGGGGTGCTCTATGCCGGGAGCTTGGTCGAAGAAGGCCCAACCAAGCAGGTCTTCAACGACCCACGCCATCCTTATACGGTAGCTCTGTTGCGCTGCCTCCCGCTAAGCGGCCAACGCAAGGATCATGCCCGCCTCGACACCATTCCCGGTTTCCTTCCGGCTCCGGGAGCAGACATTCCAGGCTGCGCCTTTGCCGATCGTTGTGCGCTTGCCGACGACCGCTGCCGCACCCTAGTGCCCCCGTTGCATGACCTTGGTGGCCGTCTCTCGCGCTGTCATTACCACGAGCGGGCGCCGACTCTGCCCCACACCACGGGGAGCGAGATCGGCCCGCAATCATGGTGCACCACTACGCTTGATCCGATCCTGCAGGTCGACGATCTGAACAAGACGTTTGGACGTGGTGGCCATGCCCTACGTGCGGTCAAGAATCTCTCCCTCGATCTGACTCCGGGCGAAACGCTCGGCTTGGTTGGCGAATCGGGCAGCGGTAAGTCGACTTTCGCAAAATTGCTACTCGGCCTGATCCAGCCTGATGCTGGCGGCACGATCTTGCTCGACGGAAAGATACTGCCGTTGCGGCTCGACGGGCGGTCGCAGGCTCAGGTAAAATCCATTCAGATCGTGTTCCAGAATCCTGATTCTGCGCTAAACCGATCGCATACTGTCCGGCACCTGATCGGGAGGGCGTTGGAGAAACTCAGCGGACTGAGCGGCAGGGCAGCGCAAGATCGTCTGGAGGCTCTGACGAGTTCCGTGAGGCTCACTCGGCGTTATCTCACCGCTCGACCACGCCACCTATCTGGCGGCCTTAAGCAGCGCGTGGCTATCGCTCGCGCGTTTGCCGGCGAGCCTCGTATCCTTGTATGTGATGAGCCGACATCAGCACTCGATGTATCGGTGCAGGCGGCGATCCTCAATCTCCTCGCCGAGCTCCAGTCGAAACATGGGGTTAGCTACATATTCATTTCGCATGATCTTGGCGTCGTGCGGTATCTGTCAGATCGCATCATTGTTCTCTATCTCGGCCGGATCATGGAAATCGGGCCGTCGGAGCGAGTGTTTTCCGGCCCACATCATCCCTATACCGAAGCATTGCTCTCGGCGGTCCCCAGCCTCGACGGCGTCAGTGGATCACGCATTCGCCTAGACGGAGAGATTCCCAGTGCAATAGATCACCCCTCGGGTTGTGTTTTTCATACACGTTGCCCCCGCAAAATGGGCGCGATATGTGAAAACCAAGAACCGGGCCTCCATGAAACCTCCGTGCCCGGGCATAAGATTCGTTGTCATCGCTTTGTCGAACTGAATGATGGCGAACCTCTTGCCGAGCACGATTGAAAGTTCCTATCTGCGCTTGAGAATGCACAAAGGCCCGGTTCCTCATCGCGGGTGGGGTCAGAGCATTTCAACGTGATGCTTTGAGCCATCTTTTAAAGACATCGACCAACGCATGTCTCGAGCTAAATGGATTTAAGGATAAAAAGTAGCTGTTAGAAGAAGCAAATGAGGGACCAAACAGTCGCTGAAGTTTTCCCTCGCGAAGATGCTGGGCGCATAAAAAATTATCCCCAATCGCGATTCCAATACCTCGCAACGTAGCGTCCAGCGTCAGCGAGAACGCTCCAAAAATCTCTCCCTCTTCGTGTTCAATCTGGCTGACCGCCGCAACCTCGCAATATCTTCGCCACTCCTCCGTATCTCGATAATGCAACAATGTATGATACCGCAGGTCTGATGGTGTTCTCAGAGGGCATGTCGAAGTCGAGAGCCCGGGGCTAAAGACCGGAAACAACGTAGAACGAAAGACTTTCTGAGTTTGCAATCCACGGCCGGCCCGGGAGCCAAACCAAATAGCGCAATCTCCTCTGTGAGGAATTTCGCGCTTCGGTTCCGCGATAGGCTCGATGTCCACGGGCGCTCCTCCCAACACGTCTCGAAGTTCTACAATGCGAGGCAACAGCCACAGGCTGGCAAAATCTGGATCGCACAGAACTGCAAGGCGTTGGTTGATACGTTTTCTTCGCCTCACACCATTGAGACCTCCCTCTATGATATCGAACGCCTTTTGCGTCGACTCAAAGAGCGAACGGCCCTGAGCCGTCAATACGAGACGCCGAGGACGTCGTTCAAAGAGTCTAACGCCGAGGCTTTCTTCAAGTTTCTTGACGTGCTTGCTGATCGAGCCATGTGTCACATTCAGTGACTCGGCAGCCCGAGAAAGACTCTCGTGCCGCGCAGCCACTTCGAATGCTCGAAGACCGTTCAGAGACGGAAGGCTTCGGCGCATGAATATTCAGAAGAAAAGTCACACATAGCTTGAACAATAAACCATTGTGGGAAGGGGGCAAGATGGTATGCCTGCAATGAGGCGGGTAAGCCGCATCTCAATTGAAGGGCTAAAATCCGAGGATTGTTACAGGCTGCCGATCAATAGCTTGGCTGGAAACGCCTGTATCGATGCTGGCGGAGGAGTTGGTCACTTCAGCAGATGTCGATGGAAGTGACGGCGCGGCTTATCGATCCTGGAGCGGCCTATTGGCATCGTGAACGAGTGATCTGCCTCCAAGATCTTGCAGGAGTATAGAGTTGCAGGAAGGTGTAGTAACAAGTTTTGTAGACCTAGGTGTTTAGTCCCGGCATTTGATGGAGTGGATTGAGTCTGAATCGTTCAGGCTCGTTTGTCCAGATTTTGCATATGTATTCGTAGGGCGTGAGGCCCTTGAGGGTTTTGAGGCGACGGCC